>Ga0268266_10000096_pt1 | contig 184836 bp, 152 predicted proteins | sample KBSS13metaG_FD_190356 | JGI IMG/M metagenome (GOLD analysis project Ga0268266, IMG submission 190356) | Switchgrass rhizosphere microbial communities from Kellogg Biological Station, Michigan, USA - KBS S1-3 metaG (SPAdes) (version 2) | ecosystem: Host-associated > Plants > Roots >...
CCGAAGGACTTGCGGAGCGGCTTCCCAGATTCATCGAGCGGGTGATCCTCCACGGTGACATGATTGTCATCCACACGCGTGAAGACCGACCGGACTTTGACCTTCTTTCCGTCCTTACCGGTCTGTTCGGAAATCAGGGTGAGGGTGCGCCCGTCCGCGTCGAGATCGCCCGTCTCTTGAAACTGCATGAGGCTGTTGTCGACATTCAGCCAGAGCGTGCGGTACTTGCCGGCTTCGGGGTCGAACGTGAAATAGCCGACGAACCGATTGTTGCCGGCGCCGCTGTTCACCACAGCATCAAACTCCAGCCGGATGAACCGGTCGCCGAATGCCTTCTCGACCTTCCAAGGTCCGTTCTGCGTTGCCTTGTTTTCCGGCCCGGCAAGCATGCCCTCGCCGTTCCATGATCCCACCAGAAAGGACAGGCGATCGACGGCGGCGACGACCGGATCGGCCGCGGGCGTCGCCGCCCTTTGCTGAACGGGCTCCGCGGAAAGTCCGATCAACGTCGCAGCCATCACAGCAAGAATCTGCATGTTCACTCCTCCAACCCACGAGCTCCGTCCTCAGGCTCAATACGTGAGGTAACTCATATGAAGCTCAGCGTGGCGAAGAGTTCCCGAGATCCATTCCTGGTGTGTCATCTCGCCGAACAGCACGCTCTTTTGCGTGGGCCTTTCACGCTTGAGTCGCTCGATGGAACTGCGGAGATGAACGACGCCCTCTTCCAACGGCACCACTTCGGTCGCGAATGTGCCGTTCTCAATCCCCGGAATCTTCACGCCCCGCGGCATCGGGCCCTTGATGAATTTGCTCTTTTGAAATTTTAGAATGAACTTGATGATCCATGGCGGATTGAGCTTCGGCGGGAAGCCCTCGAACGAATAGTCGATCCACGTTGCCAGATGCCCAAAGTTCGTCCCGGCGTCCCAGTTGCCGAGGCGAGTCACGCGACCTTCCCGATCCGCGGCGGCGATTCGCTCCATCTCCGCGAGCATTTCGTCGAGGTTTGCAAACCGCAGTTCGCGGGCGCTTCCGGGCGAGACGCGGACTTTGGCCGTGTTGACCGTTCCCATGTCGGAATCCTAACAGACTCCACTTCAGCCTGATTTCCTGGGGCGCAGCGGTCGTGCGGGCTGCCCGCGTTTCTGTTTTTCGGACGCCGAAGCACACGCCACTTGCAGGAACGCGATTTCCGCTTGCACGTCGGGAGCATTCTGTGCGACAATGAAGGCAATGGCCGGATTCCGCCCCGGCCTATCACCGCTCGTGAGGAGAGATACATGAAGACGTTTTGCTTTGGTGCTGCGGCATGCGCCGCGCTCGTTGGTTCAGGTGCGAATGCCGCGATCCTGGGAACGTTCGCACAGGTGACGCAGATCGCGCAGCCTGCCGACGCTCAGCTCGATGTGCTGACCACGACGACGTTCGCATACTGCTGGAACGAAGTGCAGGACTTCGCTCTCGATCGCGATGTGTGGGTCAACGCGCACACGCCGGGCACATACGCGAGCCCAGGCAGCCTGGTCAACACCCAGGTCTTGCAGGGAACGATTGTCCGAAGCCATTACATCCACTTCGATGCGCCGCCCGGTGGCAGCGGCGCGATCCAGGGTTTCGTTAAGTTTGATCGCCCGATCATCGGTGTGATCGTGCTCAATACGCCCGGCTTTCGATTCCTCGACGATTCCGATTTCCTCGGCGCGCCGACCCTCTTCACCAGCGGATCCGATTTCAGAGGTATGGAGATGGTGAACGACTCCTTCACCATCACCGTTTCCGGCGACACGATTCAGTTTTCGATGGGCATTTCACAGCCTGGCGATTTCATCCGCGTGCTGACCGAGGGCGATGTCCCCGCTCCGGGCGTGCTTTCGCTCGGGGGACTCTCGTTGCTTGGCTTCAGCCGTCGCCGCCGCTAGACCCTACTTCGGCTTCCCGAGCGTGCGCTCAAAGAAGTTGGCAATCCGCTCGTTCAACCTAAGCACCATCTCGGGTTTTGTGACCATGTGCGTCTGGCTCGCCAGCGGAACGAACTCGAACTGCTTTCCTTCCCGGAAGAGCCGATCGGTCAGCTTGAGCGAGTGGACGAAGTACACATTGTCGTCCGCCGTTCCCTGAATGACAAGCAGCGGGACCTTCAGGTCTTTGCAGTATGTGAGAACGTCCGAGGCGTCATACCCGGCCTTGTTTTTGTCGGGCAGGCCCATGTAGCGTTCGGTGTAGTGCGTGTCGTAATCGCGCCAATCGGTGACAGGAGCGCCCGAGACTCCCGCTTTGAACACATCTGGCCGGCGCATCGCTGCCATCGACGAGAAGTAGCCACCGAACGACCAGCCAAAGACACCGATTCGCTCCCGGTCCATTTCCGGAAACTTCTTGCACAGTGCCTCAATCGCGTCGCACTGATCGGCCAGCGGCACATCGATGAAGTTGCCGACGCCATCCTTCTTCAGCACCCGGGACCATTCACGGCCCCGCCGTGGAGTGCCCCGCCCGTCGATGCTGACGACGATGAAGCCCTGATCCGCGAACCACTGATTCTGCAGATAGGCCCGCGCGTTTGCGTTCACTTGGTTCGACCCGGGGCCGCCGTAGACAAAGTCGAGCACCGGATACTTCTTCTTCGGATCGAAGTCTCGAGGGCGCACGATCACTGCGGCATATTCGCGTCCGTCGGCCTTGACCCGCACCCACTCAGGCTTTGGTACAAACGGCGGAACCGCGGCAACCGAGCGGATCTGCCCGACCCGTGTTCCATCCTCAAGCCCCGCCTTTCCCTTGTAGACATCGAGCACTTGCGTTCCATCGCGATTGCGGCCGGCGATCACCCACAGCGTCATCGCGTCGTTCGTCGTGACCCCGAACTGTCCGCCCTCGTCCGACTGACTTCGCGAGACGGGTGCGGTCACGGGACGCACATCGCCGGTCTTGAGATCGAGCCGAAGAACCTGCATCTGCGCGCTGTCATCCGCGGGCACGACAGTAAGAAGCGCGACGTCGGCCTTATCGCACACATCGTTCAAGCCTTCGATCTGCCAGCCGGGAACCGGGAACTTCTTCTGGATCGTGCCGTCGCTCGCCCGGGTCTGCAATTCCCATCCGTCGGTTTCGCCCTGCTCCGTCAGCCAGAGGAAACGCTTGCCTTCAGGCAACCATGCGGGGATGTCGTGTTCAAGGCCGATCCATGCGGCATCCTTTTCGGTGATCAGCGGACGTGTCTCGCCCGAATCGGTATCCACGCGCAAGAGCACCTGCTCGGTCTGCTCCCGATTCTGCACGAGGATGGTCGGAACGCCGTGCTTGGGCCAATCGACGCGGGCCAGATACGGAAACTTCGCGCGATCCCATCGCACCGCCGTCGCGGGCTTTGCTTCGCTGCCGATCACGGGCGAGATCCAGAGCGCAACTTCCGAATTGGCTTTGCCGGCGCGCGGGTATTTCCACGGCTGGGGGGCCTTCGCCGGATCAGCCGGGTCGGGGATGTAGAACGTTTCGAGTGCCGCGTTGTCGGTCTGCTGATACATCAGCCGCCGTGAATCGGGCGACCACCAGAAGCCGTGCATGCGCTTCATTTCTTCCTGTGCCGCGAATTCGGCTTCGCCGTAGCTGACGCCGTCCTTCGCCTGCGGGCTGATGCGCCGGGGTTCGCCCACTGTGGCCGGGCTGACCCAGAGTTCGCCGTCGCGCGCAAAGCCGACATGATTGCCATCAGGCGAAAGCACCGGATCGATCGCAGAGCCCCCGGTGCTCACTTCGGCGGCGCGGATGGGTGCTCCAGATTCGACGTTCGCCATCAGAACGCGAAAGAGTCGTCCGCCGAGCGGCACCAGCAGCGACTTGCCATCTTTCGACAATTGAAACGATGCAATGCCGCGGCTGCTCATCCGCATGCGCTCGCGCCTCGCCAGCTCTTCCGCGGTCAGTTTTTCGTCACCCTTGCCAAGAAGGTCCGACGCACTCAGTACCTTCCGCTCTTTTCCTGTCGACGCGTCGAACATCCACAGTTCCTGCGAGAAACTCTCAGGACCTTCGCTCCGCAGGAAGAGCACGGAGCTGCCATCGGGCGTTACCTTGAATGCACCCGGCTCACCCAAGCGGAAGCGGTTGGTCTTTGCGAACTGCTCCAAAAACGCGTCGGGATGCCCCGTACCGGGCATGGTGTTTCCGCCCGCACTAGATGGAGTCATGTTCTGTCTCGCGAATGTTGCGGACGCGATCGTGAATGCACTGAACAGGACGATCGCCCGGCGGAAGGGATTGCGCATGAGCAAAGCGTACCGACCAGGTGGGCATCGGTTCCACCCTTGCCCTTCCACCCAGAATGGCGCTTGCACCGCGATCAGTAATGATCCGTCATCCACGGCGTTCCGCCCGCCAATGCGCCGCCGAGGATGTCGAGCGATTTGTCGTCGCCCGCGCACAGCCCGATCGACGCCGCCTGACGGGGCGAATACAAGCCGCTGTATATCGCGGCAAGGCCGCGGATGCCGCAGGAAACACCGGTGCGGCCGCCGCCATTGAGCTTCTTGAGCCTTGCCTTGCCGTCGCCAAACTCGGCGCGCCAGCGACCGGAATTTGCCTCGACGACATCATCGATGACATCGATGTCCACGCCAGCTCGAACCGCACTCGAGTAGCCTCGGGCCTCGAACGCCCGCTTCACATCGACGACACGCAGCATCCAATAGTCCTTGAGCTTCACTTCGTATCGCTGCTGCGGCAGAAGTGTCAGCAATGGATGCAGCGGACCACCGCCGAAATGCACGGAATCCGCCATCGGTTCATAGTCCGCGAGGAACGCGATCAGTTGGCGTCCTGCATCCGCAGTCGTGAAGGCGATATCGGACAACTGCAGATCCTGGCGCCCGGTTTTGCTATCGCGGGGCTGTGACATGAAGAGGTAGCCGGTGAGTGATCCGCGCTCGTCGAGTACTCCGTATCCCTGATTCTTCGAATCTGGGGCTTCTTTGATCCGCTTCCAGATGTACTCGCGCCGATCGAGCATGCCGTTGAATGCACTTGCGAATTGGCGGTAGCACGCTTCGACCCGCGGCATATCCGCTTCCTTCAGAACGATGACGTTCCGCCCCTTCTGCCCGCCCAGCATCCTCGCGACCGGAATCTTGATTAGGCACCGGTGGCCGGCCTGCTCGAAGCCCGATTGCCGATAGAGCGCCTGAGTCGAGCAATAGAGTCCCCCGATCGCGTCGCCCCGCTCGTGCATTTCGCGCACGCATGCTTCCATTATGCGCCGCGCGTGGCCCTTGCCGCGGCATTCCGGCGCAGTCGCGACCCCGGCGATCCCGCAAAGAGGCACGCGCTTGCCGCCGAAGAACTGTCCCATCTCGATCCGTCGGAGGCACGCGGGAATCGCCTTGCCTTCGCGCAGAACGCGGATGTTCTCAAGGCCATTTTCCTTGACCCACTTAGTGCTCCGCTCGAGCGTTCCGGCAAAGGCGAGCGTGATGAGCCGCGCGACCTCGGGCAGATCGCGATTGGCCATCGGTTCAAACTTCGTGTTCGCGGATGCGATCGCTCGCGACTTCGCCGGCTTCTTCCTCGACTTTGGCAACTCTGAATCTCCCCGTGCTATTCCCGCTTGTACGACTCGCGGTCGAGCACTTCCATATATCGCCCAGGTTCAGGCATGGCTGCGAATCCGAACTGAGCGTACAGACCGTGGGCGTCGCGTGTCATGAGGCAGAGCCGTCGCATCCCTTGCAGCTCCGGATGCTCGACGATTGCCTTCATGAGCCGCTTGGAAAGCCCCCGGCCACGGTAATCCTCGAGCACGAACACATCGGCGATGTAGCCGTAAGTGGCCTTGTCGGTAATGACTCGAGCGAAGCCGACTTGGCGTGGTCCGGCATCCTGTTGCGTGCCCGTGTCATAGATCGCAAAGCACATCGAGTTCTTGATGGCCCTCTCCACTCGTGATCGAACGATTCCTGGCGACCAATAGCACGTGCTCAGGAACGCGTGGATCGTGTCTACGTCGAGCAGAGACTTGTCCGTCGAGATCAGGATCGTGCTTTCCAACATATCTCGGCCTCCTTCACGCGGATAAGCGAGAACCCGCGAAAGAAACGCCGCACTCTGGGCATGTGCCCGTGGTATTGCCCGTCATGTCGTAGCCGCACGTGCGGCAGAGGTTCTTTGCAAAGAAGCGGGATTTCAAAGATGGACGGCGACCGATGACGAACAGTGGCGTGAGGAATACTACAAACGCGAGGAATCCAAGTCCGAGCACTTCGCGCGAGCCCAGTAAACTCAGTCCTCCCAGCGCCCCTGCGACGATCAAGTCACATGCCGCGTCGATGCCGACTCCGGAAATCGTGAAGCCCCAAAGCCGCCTGCTCCGTAGCGAGCACAACAACCCAGCACCGAACCAGAGCACCGCTCGTTCCGCCAGCAAGATCGCCCACGCGACACGCCCGTCTCCTAATGCCGATCCCCCGGTCATGAAGAAGGCGATCGTTCCAAGCACCAGCAGCCCCGCGACGGCACGCAGTATCGCCACCTCGAAGACCTTGCTGGTCGACAGCGGCGCGGGTGTGCTGACCCGATACCGAAAGCTGAGTATAAACAAGACATAAAGCGGCAGCTTCACGAGCGAAAGCACAAGGATCGATCCGATGATGAACCCCGGACTGAAATATGGACCGCAACCAAGTGTGCTGATCATCGCCCGAGTCTAGTAAGTGCGCCGGCGACCGGTGTGGCCGAATCCGTTACCACAACAGCCCGCGAGAGTTGCACGCCGGACCGAGCGTTTCGGTGCGAACCGCTTCAATCGCACACAAGCGCGTCGTACGCCGCGGCGAAGATCACAAAGTCCGAGTCGTCCACCCAGCCATCCAGATTCAGATCGCCCGGACACCCCTGCGACATCGCAGGATCCGCGCAGTCCAAAATGTTGTACGCTCCGACGAAGCCGACGAAGTCCGCATCGTCGACCTGCTGATCCACGGTCAGGTCCGCCGGGCAACTGGCGCCGCTATCGAGCGCGCCGTCGAGGGTCATGACGGGCGACTGGATGTGCGAGGGACCGATGGGTAAAACGCCGCTCGTCCACACCGATTCGGTTTCGAACCCGTAAAGGCCCGGTGTGGCGATCGAGAACAGAACATCCGCATTCGGGTTCGTCAATTCCTTTGACGCGAGCACGCCGCCTTGCCCGGAGAGGGTCACCTTCAACGCTGTATCGGAAGCAATGGCATGCGGACGAAAGCGAAGGGTCGCGGGTGCGGATGTCAGGACCTGTTCGAAGTACGTGATAATCAGCTCGATTCTCGTTCCGGGCGCAACTACTCCGTTGACGTCGGCGGACGTGGAGCATTCGAACGTGCCGGAGGCGGGCGCGTGCGGGGAGACGGCGAATTGAAGGGCGGCGGTTCCAAAGGTCGGGTCATCAGGCGGCGACGGGTTCCACGCTCCCATTACCAGGTTGTCGGCCCAGGGAGCCATGAATGTGCCGTCAATGCCGCGGGCCTTGGTGTCGTCCTTGATGGTTCGGATGACCTTGATGACCCCTTGCGCCACATTCCGTTGCCGCTCCGTAAGCTCGCGCCCGGCACCAAACGCCGTTGCCGCGGCAACCTGCAGACACACCACTCCCCACATCAATTGCCGCAGCGCTTTCTGGCTCATACTTCACTCCCGAATCGAACGAGCGTAACACAACCTCCCGGCTTTTGAAACGTCCAAGAAAAACCCCCGGCGCTTGCCGGGGGTTGGGTATTCTGAATTTGGTCTGGCTGACCGCTGAAAGCTGCCAGCTGACTTTGACTTAACCCGCCGCCATCTTCGCGGCCTTGGCCTTCGCGTCTTCGAGAGCACCGACATACATGAACGCGCCTTCCGGCAGGCCGTCGCCCTCGCCGTTGCAAAGACGCTCGAACGAGTCGATCGTCTGCTCCAGGTTCGAGTCGACGCCCTTGAAGCCCGTGAACTGCTCGGCGACGTGGAAGGGCTGCGACAGGAAGCGCTCGATCTTGCGGGCGCGGCTCACGGTCTGCTTGTCTTCTTCGCTCAGTTCGTCGACGCCCAGGATCGCGATGATGTCCTGCAGGTCCTTGTACCGCTGCAGAATGCGCTGCACGCGCATCGCGACGCGGTAGTGACGCTCGCCGACGATGCCCGGATCAAGAATTCGGCTGGTGGAAGCCAGCGGATCGACGGCGGGGTAGATGCCCTTTTCGGCGATGCCGCGGGAGAGAACGATGAACGCGTCCAAGTGGCTGAAGGCCGTTGCCGGGGCCGGGTCGGTCAAATCGTCGGCGGGCACGTAAATGGCCTGAACCGACGTGATGGCGCCCTTGTTGGTCGAGGTGATGCGTTCCTGAAGTTCGCCCATTTCCGTGCTCAGCGTGGGCTGGTAACCCACGGCGCTGGGCATACGGCCGAGCAGAGCCGACACTTCCGAGCCAGCCTGCGTGAAGCGGAAGACGTTGTCCACGAACATCAGGGTTTCCTTACCCGACGCATCGCGGAACTCTTCGGCCATCGTCAGCGCCGAGAGCGCGACGCGGAGACGCGAGCCCGGCGGCTCGTTCATCTGACCGAACACCATGGCCACCTTGTCCAGCACGTGAGCGGTCTTGCCGTTCTCGTCGGTGTAGGCGGCTTCTTTCATTTCACGCCAAAGATCGTTACCTTCGCGGGTGCGCTCGCCGACGCCGGCGAACACCGAGTAGCCGCCGAAGTTCTTGGCGACGCGGGCGATCATTTCCTGAATGACGACGGTCTTGCCGACGCCTGCACCACCGAAGAGACCGATCTTGCCGCCTCGGACGAAGGGGCAGAGCAGATCGATGACCTTGATGCCCGTGGGCAGGATTTCGGTCTTGGGGTTCAGGCTGGCGAACTCGGGCGGCTCCTTATGGATCGGCGAGCGCTTCGCACCCTGCGGAGCCGGGAGCTTGTCGATCGGATCACCCAGCAGGTTGAACACGCGGCCGAGCACCTTCTCGCCGACCGGAACGGTCACGGGCGAGCCGACGTCGACGCAGGTCATGCCGCGGCGAAGGCCGTCGGTGGAACCCAGCGCAACCGCACGCACGCGTCCGCCACCGAGGTGCTGCTGCACTTCGCCGGTCAGATTCAGGTCGCCGGCCTTGGTCTGGGCCTTGACCTCAAGAGCGTTGTAAATCTCGGGAAGCTGATCTTCCGGGAACTGGGCGTCGAAGGTCGAACCGATGACCTGGGTGATAGTGCCGTTGCCTGCCATGAGGACTCCTCGCAAGACTTTCCCACGCTATTTCCTGCCCGCCAAAGGCCGGAAAAGGGGGAGGCAAGGATAGCGCACACGACCCCTCCCGGGAAGTCTTTCGGAGTTCCAAAAACGGTCGTTGTCGGACCGGGAAACCGCCCGCCAACCCACCCCATCGCCAGATATTCACCCCCGTGTGAGGGGCAATGAGATTCTGGATTCTGGGGGAGGAGAGAGATAGAGAAAGAGAAGAAGAACAAGACTGCAGGAAGGCCGTGTGCTGCTCGAATTCTGCCAGGCACTCATCACCCTTCACACGGGGGTGAATATCTGGCGACCTCGGCGGCACCCGTGCGAAGGCGGGAGCGGATCAGGTGCCCGTCAGGGCTTCTCCGACTTGGGAGGCGTCCCGGAAACCGTCGCGAAGACTTTCCCGTCGAACATGCAAACGCCCCGGAACGTGCCGAACCAGAGCTTCCCGGCCCGGTCTTCGTAGATGGCGGAAACAGAATCGATGGGGAGGCCGTCCTTCGTCGTGAAGTTGGTCATGGTCTTCCCGTCATATCGCCACACGCCCGAGTCGAACACGCCGATCCAGATGTTGCCCGCCGTGTCCTCGATGATGGCGTGCGGGTCGCCGATCGTGCCCGGCATGCGGATCAGCGAACCCTGCAGCCATGTGCGGTTGCCGATGTTGTTGTCGTCGCCGAAGTTTCGTAGCTCTTTGCCGTCGTAGCGGAAGAGGCCGACGCCGCTGTTGCCGAACCATGCGTTGCCCCGGGAATCCTTGAAGACCGCGCGGACGGCCGCTTTGTCGAGTTCCTTGTCCCTGAACCACGTGAACTTCTTGCCGTCCCATTTGCAGACTCCGCGGCTTTCCGTTCCCATCCAGATGTTCCCCTCGCGATCGCGATGGACGCTGTAGACGGCGTACGGATTGAGGCCGGGCACGTCCGATCGCCAGTTCTTGTCCGCGTCGTCCACGGGGAGCGGCAGAAAGCGAACGGCCGACCCGTCGATGGCGAACGCGCCGCCCTCGGATTCGATCCACAGCATGTCCGGCGTGGGTTGAGGCAACACCGCGGGCCCGTCTTCCGGCACGCGAAACGCCGTGAACACCTTGCCGTCGTACCGGCAGAGGCCGTCGCGGCTGGTGATCCACAGGTGCCCGTCCTTGTCCTCTCGCACTGTCCGAACGTAATTGCTGGGCAGGCCCTGCTTTTCGGTGAAGCACGCGAACGCCTTGCCGTCATATCGCACGAGGCCCTCGCCATCGGTGGCGAACCACATGTTGCCTTTGTTGTCCTGCGCGATGCCGCGGACGTGGGCTGTCAGCGAGTTCTTCACCTCGGCTGTGGCCACCGCTTCAGCGTGGCGGGCCGGCAACTGCGCACTGGGCTGTGCGGCCCGGGAAGCTTGGCCAATGACTGTGCCCGTAAGAAACAACACCGTGACCAGTCGCGACGATGCATGCATACGAGTTCCTTTGAATCGGTATTCGCAACTGCGTGGAGCAACCGAGGGGCCGCTATGAAGTGCGTGATCCCGATGCAAGGTTCGCAAACATCCGCTCATCGAGGAATTTTCCATCCTTGAAGAACTTCTGCCGGTGCACGCCCTCTTCAAGAAACCCGGCCTTGCGCAGAACGTTCATCGAACCTGAATTCCCCTCGAACACACCCGCCTCAAGCCGGTTCGCACCCAGCGTCTCAAACGCAAACTCCACCACCGTCCGCGCCGCTTCGGTCATGAATCCGCTGCCCCAGTACGGTGCGCCAATCCAGTATCCGAGTTCCGCCCGCTTGTGCCGCGGCACACCCACCAGCCCGATGACACCCATTAACTCATTGCTTGCCTTTGATCGGATCGCGAAGTTCATCGTCCAATCCGCACGCCAACGCGCCCAGTGTGCCGCGTGCGAGCCGATCCAGTCTTCTGCCTGTTGGACTGAGTACGGATGCGGGATCAGCAGCGTCATGTCGTAGATCCGCTTGTCGCCGGCGAGCTCGGTCACTCGGGCGCAATCCGACATCTCGAGCGCACGAAGCCTGAGTCGTTCGGTCATAAGCACAGGTCTTCCGAGGGCGTCCGTGTTCATTCTCCGAATCATTCACCCAGGCTTATCCTTCCGCCCATGAAGATCCACGAGCACCAGGCCCGCGACCTCCTCCACTCTTACAAGATCCCGGTTCCGCCCGGCCGAATGATCACGTCGGTGGCGCACGCCGCCGACGCCTTTGCCGAGGCTGTTGCGGGCAGCCCGACGGGTGAAGTCGTGATCAAGGCACAGGTCCACGCCGGTGGCCGAGGCAAGGCCGGCTTCGTCAAGCTCGTCAAAAACAAGGACGACGCGGTGACGGCCGCGAAGTTCATGCTGACCAACCGCATGAAGTCGCCCCAGACTCCGCCCGAGGGGCTCGAGGTCAAGAAAGTCTTGATCGCGCAGGCCGCGGAAATTGCAAAGCGGGGCGCATCCGGTCACGAAGAGTTTTATTTGGCAATCACGACCGACCGCAAGACCCGCCGCAACATCTTGATCGCCTCGCGCGAAGGCGGTGTCGAGATCGAGACCGTTGCGCACGAGCGCCCGGACGCGATCATCAAGGTCCCGCTTCACCCGCTGCTCGGCTTGCAGGGTTTCCAAGCCCGCGAAGTCGCGTTCAAGCTCGGTTTCAAGGGAAAGCAGATCAATCAAGCCGTCGCGGTGATGACCTCGCTCTCGAAACTCTTCGTCGAGAAGGACTGCACGCTCGCCGAGATCAACCCGCTCGTGTTGACGCCGCCCACCAAGGAAAATCCGGACGGCCAGGTGATCGCGATCGACGCCAAGTTCTCCTTTGATGAGAACGGCCTCTTCCGCCATCCCGAGATCGGCGCGCTAGCCGACACTGCCGAAGAGAATCCCGCCGAAACTCGTGCTCAGAAGTATGGTCTTTCCTACGTCGCGCTCGACGGCCAGATCGGCTGCCTCGTCAACGGCGCCGGACTTGCCATGGCCACGATGGACATCATCAAGCTCGAGGGCCAAAAGCAGCTTGAGGCGAAGGGAATCAAGGACCGCACCATTGAGCCCGCGAACTTCCTCGACGTCGGCGGCAGCGCGACCGAAGAAGCCGTGACCGAAGCCTTTGGCATCATCCTTTCCGATGATCGGGTCAAAGGCATCCTTGTCAACATCTTCGGCGGTATCATGAAGTGCGACGTGATCGCGCAGGGAATCATTAACGCCGCGCAAGGTTTCAAGAACAAGGATGGAAGCGTGGGCTTCAAGGTCCCGCTCGTCGTCCGCCTCGAAGGCACCAACGTCGAAGCGGGCCGCAAGTTGTTGCAGGATGCAAAGGCGTCACTCCCCACGTTGCAGGCAGCGACGGATCTCAACGACGCGGCAAAGAAGGTCGTTGCGGCGGTTGCAAGCTAGGGCCAGCTTGTTCATCGAATGAGGTCAAGCATTCAGCGCGAATGGCTGTTCCGTTCGGTACGATGACCTCGTGACCAGGGCAAATCTTCACACTTCGTTCCAGTTATGCACGTGCGCCGCATGCTTCGGCGCGCTCATTTTGTCTTGTTTCACCGGTTGCACGACAGCTTCGAATTCTCCCGAAGTCCGCCAGCGCGAAGCCGCCCTCATCCCACCCGATCTCTATCAGATCGCTCCGCAGGTCGCGCTCGCAATGTCGCCGCTTCACATTGAATTCGAATCAGACCACTTTGAATTCTCCGGCAAGAACGGATGCACAGGAACTCTCCTTTCAAATGGTGAAGTGCTCACCGCCGCACACGCGTTCAAAAACGGCTTTGATCTTTCGAAAAAGCCGCCCGAAGGGCATTTCACCGTTCCCAACCCAAACGGAGGCGACCCGGTTGAGATGGAATTCGGCTCGATCATCTATCCGATGCTGGTCAAAAGCAGTGCGCAGTTCGCGTCCGTAGTCGCTTTTCGGCCCGTCAACGATGTCAATGGTGATTGGGCGCTCCTTGCATTCGCCCCTTCCACGCAACCACTTCGCGAGGCATCCCTTCTCAACTCGCCCCATTCCATCCGATTCGATGGCGCAAAGCCAATTCGCCGCGGCACGCCCCTCTACTGCCTTGGATTTCCGAAAACTCCGGGCGCGGACCCTGGCATCACAAAGTTCCCGCGATCGATGACGATCGTGCAGGGTGCGGCCGAGCGTGATTTCTCTTCGGAAGAGGAAATCGCGGCAAACACCACCACTGAGATCGACATGCGCGGCATGTCCGGCGGCCCCGTCGGAACATACGACTTCTGGACGGGCGAATTCACAGTCATCGGCATCGCAACTCGCGGATCGATCGGCTTCAAGTTGTTTGGCCAACGCGTCTTCTGGCCGCACTTTGTTGCCTCTCGCATTCCGCCTGTTGCAATGCAAAGACTGGAAGTGCTGGAGTCGTCGCCTCCGGCAGCAAAGCAGTAGGCAAGTGGTCCCGTTTCAACCCCCACTTCTGCCTGGCAATCGCGTCGCTCAGCCCATCAACAACAGCGACTGCGCAACAGTCGCCGTTCACTCGTCGGTTTGCACGCTGTTTGTACAAACACCTTCTTTCAGACACCGTTGTGCGCGCACACGGGCGCGTTTCATTGCAACTCCTGCAATAAATTGCACTTACGAAACTTGCCGACTCGACGTTGTTTGATTTTCGGGTTCAACGCCGCCCGCGTGCAATTCCGCCTGCGAATTGCTGTAGTCTGATGCATCGTCCCAGGAGGGACTTTTTGATTCCACTGAAAAAGGAATGCGCGATGAAATTGCAAGGAATCGGTCTGACGCTCGTCTCGGCTGCGGCCGTGATGCTGCCAGCTGCCGGTGCGGCAAACGCACAGGCTCCCGCGGCAAACAAACCCAACATCCTGTTCATCATGGGTGACGACATCGGCTGGATGCAGCCGAGCTGTTATCACCGGGGCCTGATGGTCGGGGAAACGCCCAACATCGACCGCCTTGCCGCCGAGGGCGGCCTGTTCATGCACTACTACGCCGAATCCAGCTGTACCGCCGGTCGGACCGCGTTCATTACCGGCATGCACCCGTACCGCGCGGGCATGGTTCTACCCCAGTTGCCCGGCGCGATCTCCTATCTCCGCCCGGGAACGCCCTGCCTCGCCCAGTTCCTTTACAACCTCGGCTATTCAACCGGCGAATTCGGCAAGAACCATCTCGGCGATCATCCGGATTCCCTCCCGACCGCCCACGGATTCCAGGAATTCTGGGGCTACCTCTACCACCTCGATGCGATGCAACAGGTGAGCTTCCCCGATATCAACAGCACCCCCGACAAGCAGGCTGTTGTTCCTCCGATGAAAATGGTTCCGATCCCGGGCATTCCGGAAACGCCGGGGGCGATCGACCCCAAAGACGGCGTCTGCATGGCGTCTCCGCGCCCGGTCTTGTGGATGAAGTCACCCGACGGCACTGCCAAGAACCAGATGGGCAAGGACGAGGGCCCGCTCACGCTCGAACGCTCGAAGACGGTGGATGAGGAAATCTCCTCACACGTTGTCGACTGGCTCGATCGCAACGACCCGAAGAAGACAAACAAACCTTTCTTCTGCTGGTACAACCCCGCCCGGATGCACATCACCACGGTGCTCTCCAAGAAGTACGAAGACATGATCGGCACCAAAGGCGGCAAGGACTGGGGCGCCAACGAAGCCGGCATGAAGCAGATGGACGACAACATCGGCGTGGTCCTCAAGAAACTCGAGGACATGGGCCAACTCGATAACACGATTGTCGTCTTCACCACTGACAACGGTGCGGAAGTGCAGACCTTCCCCGACGGTGGTGTCACTCCATTCAAGGCGGGCAAGCTTTCGACATGGGAAGGCGGCATGCGCGCCCCGTGCGTCATCCGCTGGCCGGGCACGATCAAACCCGGAACCATCTTCAAAGAGATGTTCTCATCGCTCGACTGGGTCCCCACGTTCGTGGAAATAGCTGGCGGTCCAAAAGGTAACGATCTCAACAAGCAGATCATGGAGGGCAAGTACGAGGGCATCGTCAAGACCAAGCTAGACGGTACTAACCAGGTTTCCTACCTCACCGGCAAGTCCGCAAGCAACCGCGATACTTTCTTCTACTACCAGGGACGCCTGCCTTCTGCGGTGCGGTACAAGAACTGGAAGTTCTACTACACCATGATGGGCTCGACCGGCTTGGCAGCCCTCGATCCGCCTGTCACGTACCACTGGACCCAGGTCCAGAACATCATGCGCGATCCCTTTGAGAACAACGTCGGAGCGGAACAAAAGGGCGCGCTGGCGGCGGGCGGCGCTCTGGCGTCTCCCAGCACGGCGTACCTCTATGACTGGAACCTCCTGCCCATCGGCCAGTTGCTGTGGGAAAAGGAACTCATGTCCTACATCGACTACCCGCCGCTCCAGCTCGCGGCCAGCTACAACCTCGAACAGGTGCTCCAGATGGTTCGTGAGATGGGCAAGCACCACCCGAGCGAGTGATTGTTTCACGCGACTCTTTGCGAATAAACACCTTGAGGCGGGCGGCCTAACAGGCCGCTCGCTTTCTTTCTGAAACGGGGATGCATTGAACTCGATTGATCGCCCGCATGCCGCAACTGGCCGATTTTCATAAACTCCAAATCACAATGATGCCGTATTGCCACCAGCCAGCGAGCGATGCAGGAAAAAAGCGATCGGCGATTGCTCGCCGCTCGCGCGCGATCGCTTTCGCGACACTCTTCGTCACGTTTGGTCTCTTCGGATGTGCCAGCGGCGGATCGTCTTCATGGTCGTTTTGGGGAAGCTCGAAAAAGAGCATCGATCCCGAAGGCGTTCAACTCACCGTAATGCGATTCGCCGACAGTTACATTTCCGCCACCGCCGACGCATATGACCGCGTTCGAGCGAGCGCACCGGCACCCGAGATCGCACTTGCCGCACAGCGCGCCAAGGTTCAATCCACCAACGGCGCGCTGAACAATGCGTGCGAACTCAATCCGATGGCCGGGCTGATCGACATGACGGTTTTCGTCACGCTGATGTCGGACACGGCGGAGAAGCCGTGGGCGCAGGAAACGTTTGGAGAGGCCGGAGCCGAAACCATCCATGAAGCACTTGCTCCTCAGGTGGTGGAAATATGGAAGATCTTCAGCGCGCAGTTTAATGCCGATCAGGCCAAGGAACTCCGCCTGCTCATCACTGAATGGCAAGCGCGCAACCCCGACCAGAACTACGTCGCGGGAGTGCACTTAGCCGACCTGCGGCCGCCGGGGAGCACGAATTCCGGGGGACTCGGCCCCAGCACCAGCATTTTCGCGATTGTTCGCCTGGACCCATTCTCCGACCTCGAGCCCGCGACACGGGAGATCGAGCAATCCCGCGTGCTCGCCGAACGCATGTTCTTCTACGCGCGTCACACTCCCTCCCTTCTCGCATGGCAAGCCGATCTGTTATCGATGCAGTTGCTGGAAGGCCCGCAGGTCACGAAACTGCTCGGCGATGCCACGAAGTTCACCGATGCCACGACGCAATTCAGCGATTCCACGATGGAGTTCGCGGGCGCAAGCGTGAAGCTCGCCGACACGATCGAGCGCTTTCGCGCCGATCTGCCGACTCAGCAGGCAAAGCTCATCGAGGAGCTCAACGCCATGATCGCCGGCGAACGCAAGGCCGCGCTCCAGCAGGCGAACGAAGACATCGCCGCCCAGCGCGACGCGGTCTTCAAGCAGATGGCCCAGGAAGTCGCTACGGCCCGCGACGCGGCCCTTAAACAGGCGAGCGCAGAAATTGCGACACAGCGCGGCATTGTGATCGAGCAACTGAACACGCTGGTCCGGACGCAGCAGGACTTGCTCGCCAAGAACATGCAGGACGTCACCGACCGTTCCATCGATCGACTCTACTCACGGGCACTCAGCATCGTTCTCATCGCGGCAGGGGCGTTGGTGATCGGATTACTGATCTACCGCCTCGTCTCGATCGCGTTCCTGCGTGAGCGCGCTCCATCACAGGTTGGCTAAATGCGCGGTCGGTCGCGTTTTTTAGCGAAATTCCAATCGCTTCCGTTGAGGCGCAGAAGCTTTTGAACTTTCACACTCTTTTCCCACTTCATTGACCCCGATCTCGATACGCTGTCTTGGGAAACCACTCCGGGTGGAGATTCCACGTTTCACCGATTCTCGAAGCGAAAGGCATTGCATGAAATTCAAACCGATCACTGCCGCGCTGTCACTTCTGACTGCCGCGGCAAGCCTCTTCGGCTTCGCCGAACAGGCGCACGCCCAGGCGACTCCGGCCAAGAAACCGAACATCCTCTTCATCATGGGCGATGACATCGGTATGTGGAACATCGGCGCGTACCACCGCGGCATGATGGCCGGCCGCACGCCCAACCTCGACAAGATGGCCAAAGAGGGCATGCTCTTCACCGACTACTACGCCGAGGCCAGCTGCACCGCCGGCCGCGCGAACTTCATCATGGGCGAATTGCCCATCCGCACCGGCATGACCACCGTTGGCCAGGCGGGCGCCAAGATCGGCATCCCCGCAGAAGCCTGCACGATCGCAACCGCGCTCAAGGCGCAGGGTTACGCGACCGGTCAGTTCGGAAAGAATCACCTCGGCGATCTCAACGAGTTCCTGCCGACGGTGCACGGGTTCGACGAATTCTTCGGCTACCTGTACCACCTCGATGCGATGGAAGACCCGGCGCACCCGAACTACCCGCAGAAGCTCCTGAACGTGGTCGGTCCGCGCAACATGGTCCACTCATGGGCCACGGAAGTTGATGATGCGACCGAGATGCCGCGCTGGGGCAAAATCGGCAAGCAGAAGATCGAAGACGCCGGCACGCTCTATCCCAAGCGGATGGAAACCGTCGACGACGAGATCCGTGACCTCGCGCTCAAGTTCATCGACAAGGCCAAGGCCGACAACAAGCCCTTCTTTGTCTGGCTGAACCCGACCCGCATGCACATCGTGACCCACCTCTCGCCCAAGTGGGAAGCGACGCGTAACGCAGAGAACGGCTGGTCCGAAGAGGAAGCCGGAATGGCGCAGCTCGACAACGACATCGGCCTCGTCCTTCAGAAGATCAAGGACATCGGCGAAGACGAGAACACCATCGTCGTCTTCACCACCGACAACGGCACCGAGCTCTTCACCTGGCCCGACGGCGGAACAACCCCGTTCGCCCAGTCGAAAGGCACGATCATGGAAGGCGGTTTCCGCGTTCCGTGCATCCTCCGCTGGCCCGGCAAGATTCCGGCCGACTCCGTGCAGAACGGCCTCATGTCCGGTCTTGACTGGTTCCCCACGTTCCTGACCGCCGCGGGCAATCCCGACATCACCAAGCAGCTCCTGGCTGGCGTGAAGCTCGGCGACCGCACCTACAAGAACCATCTCGACGGCTACGACCAGACCGCCATGCTCACCGGTAAAGGGCCGACCGCTCGCCACGAGCTTTTCTATCTCGGCGAGAGCACCGTCGGCGCCGTGCGCATCGACGACTACAAGTTCCGCTTCATCGATCAGCCGCAAGGCTGGATCGGCGTGAAGAACCACGTCGATGTCCCCTACATCACCAACCTCCGCCTTGATCCCTTCGAGCGCATGGGCTGGCCGAACAACGGCACCAAGGAAGGCGCCCAGCAGTATTTCGACTGGTTCAAGTTTCAGTTCTGGCGCTTCGTCTTCGTCCAGCAGGTCATGGGCAAGGCGCTCGAAACCTTCATCGAATTCCCGCCGATGCAGAAGGGCGCAAGCTTCAATCTCGAGGCCGTCAAGGCCGAGATGGCAAAGCGGATGGCGCAGGCCGAGGCTGCCAGCAAGGGCCCCGGCAACTAGTCTCTCGCAAGTTCAACACAATCGGGCGGCTCGAAGGGGCCGCCCGGTGTTTTTTTGGTAGAACTGCGCTGATGCCGGTAAGCGAGCAACTCCCATGACCATCGCCCTTCTCATGCTCGTCGCCGGCCTTGCGCTTGAAATCGCCGTTCTGGCGCGCGTCATGCTCCGTCCCCACCGCGAACCCGCATCGCGGATTGCGTGGGTCGCGGTCGTCCTGGCCCTGCCGATGATCGGTGTCATCGCGTACGTCTTCTTTGGCGAGGTCAATATCGGGCGCCGACGCGTCAAGCGGCTGCGCGCGATCGAGCAGCGCACCCCCAAGCCCGATCCAAGTTCGGCAGCCGACCTCGCGAACATGCGCGCCGAGATTCCCGATCGCTGCGCACATCTCTTCAACGTCGGTCGCTCCATCAGCGGATTTGACCCGATCGCCGGCAACTCGGCACGCCTGATGGACGACTCCAACTCCGCTGTGGCCTCCATCATCGCCGACATCGATGCCGCGAAGGAACACGTTCACGTCCTCTTCTACATCTGGCTCGCCGATGGCAACGGCTGCCGTGTGGCAGAGGCATTGATCCGTGCTGCGAAACGGGGCGTCACCTGCCGCGCCATGATCGACAACCTCGGTTCGCGGGCGCTGCTCAAGTCCTCGCAGTGGCGTGCAATGAAGGATGCGGGCGTCAAGCTCGGTATCGCGCTTGGAATCAAACACCTGATCCTCGAAGCCCCGTTCCGCCGCTTTGATCTCCGCAACCACCGCAAAATCGTTATCATCGACAACGCCATCACCTACTGCGGCAGCCAGAACTGCGCCGACCCCGAATTCCGCGTCAAAGCCAAATTCGCCCCTTGGGTTGACGCACTCATGCGTTTCGAAGGGCCAATCGCACAGCAGAACCAGCGGCTCTTCGCGATCGACTGGATGGCCGCGACCGGCGAAGACATTGACGCACTGCTCCGCCAGCCGCTCCGAGCCACCAAAGCCGGCTTCGTCGCGGAGGTCATCGGCACCGGCCCCACTGTCCGCTATTCCGCCATGCCCGAAGTCTTCGAATCGCTGATCTTCGCGTCACGCCGCGAACTGACAATCTCGACACCGTATTACGTTCCCGATGAGTCGCTCCAAAGCGCACTCTGCTCGACCGCATACCGAGGCGTGAAAACGACTTTGATCCTTCCCGCCCGGAATGATTCCTGGATCGTCGCCGGCGCCAGCCGCAGCTACTACGCCGACCTCCTCGAAGCCGGGGTGATCATCTACGAATACGTCGGCGGGCTTCTCCACACCAAATCGCTCACGCTCGATGGTGAGATCACATTGATCGGCTCTGCAAATATGGACCGGCGCAGCCTCGACCTGAACTACGAGAACAACATCCTTTTTCAGGACGCGGCCATGACAGAGGCCGTCCGCGCTCGTCAGCAGCAATACATCGAAAAGTCCAAACTGATCACACGCGAAATCGTGGACGCTTGGCCGGTGCACCGGCGACTCTGGAATAACACGCTGGCGACACTCGGACCAATACTTTGAGACGACAGTCAGCGGCGCCCCGAAACCGGGTGAATGATGACGCGTGCGGTTTCCACCCAATCGAAAGGCGAAGTCCATGAGTCAAAGCACTACCACCCAAACTGAGCTGCGTTCACATCGCAACCACGGCCGGATCGCCGCCGCGGCATTGACATGCGCCGCCCTCTTCGTCGCCGCTTCTCACGCCGACCTCTTTGGTCTTGGCATCCTCGGCCCTTCGGGAAACGACAACAGCCAGAAGAAGCAGACCATCCAGAATGAGAGCACCGACATGCTCCAGGAGCTCTACGCGTCGAATCCTGGCTTGAAACAAACCATCGCGAATGCCGCCGGGTATGCAACGTTCAAGAAGACCGACATCCACCTCTTCCTTGTCGCCTCCGGCAACGGCTACGGCATGCTCGTCAACAACCAGACCGGGCAGACGACGTATATGGACGTCGCTTCGCTCGGCGGCGGCGTCGGTCTCGGCGTCAAGGACCTTCGAGTCGTCTTCGTCTTCACTGACCCGGCCGTGATGCAGCAGTTCGTTACACAGGGATGGCAGTTCGGCACCAACGCCGACGCCAACGCCCAGTACAACAACGCCGGAGTCGGGGCCAATCAGTCAACCCAGGCCAACGTCGATTTCAACGAAGGCACTGTTCAGGGCACATCTTCAAGCAGCGCCGGAGCCGGCAACACAAACTCATCCGGAGCAAAGGTCGCGGCCGGAAACGGCATGCAGATCTATCAGTTTACCCAGAGCGGCATCGCGTTACAGGCGACCGTTTCCGGCACCAGATACTGGGTTGATTCCGAACTCAACAACTGATTGTCCAACCTCCTCTCGATACCGACTCTCTCCAAAGGATCCAGTCATGAAACCCGGACTTTTCGGTACTCTTGCAATTTCGGCTCTTGTCGCTTCCATCGCAGTATCGATCGCTTCTTCGGGGGAACCTGCTGCTGCGCCCCAGGCGCCCGCAACAAAGGACGCAGCGAAGCCAACGAATCTCGAGCAGATACTCGCCTCCTTTCGCACCGACCTGAACGCAAGCAAGGTCGCCACGCTGAACCGCGTCATGAAGATGACACCGGAGGAGGCGACCAAGTTCTGGCCCATCTATCAGAAGTACGAGAAGGAACTCACGGCGGTTGGCGATCGCCGTGTCGCTTTGATCAAAGAGTTTGTCGCACTCTCCAATGACGGCAAACTGAACGACTCCAACGCCGCCACGCTCTCGACCCAGTGGCTTCAGGGTGAGCAGGACCGACTGGATCTCTGGAAGAAGTACAACAAGGAAATCAGCGCAGCGGTGTCACCCATCCGCGGTGCTCAGTTCCTTCAGGTCGAACACCAGATTGCCCTGCTCGTCGACATCAACATCGCATCCGCGATGCCGCAAGTGGGTGCATCGAAGTAGCTGCCGGATCGATTACTTCGTGACCGCACGCTCGAGCATCTCGAGCCGGGCTTCCAATTCCGCGATCTTCGAGTCTTTCTCGCATTCGACACGCTGAATCTCCGCCCGCAACTGTGCGGAATGCTCGGCCTTCAGGTCCTCGATCTGCTTGTCTTTCTCATTCCTCAGGTCACGCAGCGCTTCGACCATCAGCGCGGTGGTGCCGCGCTCGGTGACGTATCGCATGCCCTGTGCATCGCACTCGATCCACTCGGGGAAGATGCACTCAACGTCCTGAGCCAGAAAGCCGACCATCGGTCCGGACGCAACATTGCGCTCGGCGATGGCTTCGTCTGTGTACTCAAACTCAACGCCCCGAAGTTCGAGCAACCGATCGAGCGTTCCGCGCTGCACGTTGCGGATGTCCTTCTTCAGCCGCGCATCCGACATTACCGACCAGCTTCCCGTGCGGTTTGCGGCAGAGCCGTTCACCGCCAACTGAAACGAACCCGGTGTGCTCGTGCCGACGCCGACGTTCCCATTCGGCATCACGTTGATTCCGCGGGTGTTCGACGAATACGAGCTTCCCGTAATCAGAAAGCGCGGCTGCTGCAACTGCCCGTCGGCCGTCACCTCGATGTATCGCGATTGGCCGTTGCCCCACATGGACACGCCAAAATCCAGGCTCACCGTGAAGAAACCGCTGTCGGAAACATTCACCGGCGCAGGATTTCCCTCGCTGCCGTCGAACACGATCGTCTGTCCAATCTGATTGCCCTCGATGATCGCGTCCCACAATGTAAAAGTCATCGCAGTCGGGCCGCTGATGCTGCCCTTGGCCTGCTCAAGCCCTCCCTGAAAGATGAAGGGTGCCTGCTGCGGACCCGCAATGGCGAGCGCGGAGAACGAAAAACAGGCCGCGAGCGTGCGGACGATCGAATTGAATGTGGATGCCATCGCGATCTCCCGAGAAAAGGGGTGTACCCCCTTCGATCTCGTCCGGATCGCGCCGCGAATTCAGGGTTACCGGGCATTTGCCCAGGTTTGAATCGCTCGGGGCCAAGTGCCGCGCAGACCTTGCCGCCCGGCCTCTCATTCCGGCTCAGGCTCTTCTTCCAAACTCGCGCCGATCCGGATCTCGGTCCCGACCAAAGGCAAATTTGTGGTCATCCGGAGCGCGTCGTATTTTCGATAGACGCCATAGCAAAACCCGGCAATCAGCATCGCGCCGACAACTGCAACGACCGGCCGTGCCGAGCGGATCGCTTGTTCATGCATTCCCCTCCGCTTGCCGTCGATCATGCTGAGCCCGATGAACTCCCGATGCCGGAGCGTGTGAAGCGCGACGCCCATCAGATGCACCACGATTAACCCAATCATCGCGTACGCGAGCAGCTCGTGTACCTGACGAAAATCACGTCGTCCCCCACCCACGCACAACCCGGTCCCCACCTGCGCGATCGTCAGCCCGATCATCGCGAAGATCACCCACGCCGAGCCCGGGTTGTGCCCTGCAAAGTGCGTCTCCCTGAAACGCAGCGCATCGCCCATGTATCCAATCACTCGCCGGGGCCCGTATGCAAAGTCGCCAAATCGCGCCGTTCGAGTGCCGAAAATGCCCCACATGATCCTCAGGCACACCAGCCACCCGAGCGCCAGCCCGATCAAGCTGTGATACGGAAACAGCTTGCCCGAGTGCCGGCTCCAGAGCGCGATGACAATGGCTGCGATCCAGCCGCCGGCAAAGCACAAGTGAAAAATCCGTATCGGCAAGTCCCAAATCAGTGTCTGACGATTCATCCATGTCTCCCTCGCCGCCATCCGAAGCGGCGAGCCTTGGCGTTGCTTTCTACTTTCGGGCCGCGGCAAGGGGGCCGCGCACAACCACAGTCCATTCAGCGCCGCGTGACGCTGTTCAGGTTCATCAATTTCGGCAATTGAGCTCACCCTCCGTCGAACTCGGCACCACTCGCTCACGGGCAGCTCCGACGGAGTTTTCGTGATCAGCGCAGCATCCGGCCAGCCTGATGCCAGTCGAATGACCGGAGCACCCTACTTCTTTCTCTTCGGAGGCTACGGGCGTGCAGCCGGCGCAGCACCGATCTGTCCGGCCGGTTTGAATGACGACGGCTTCGTCGACGATGCCGATTTCGTTCTGTTCGCCGGCAAGTACGACATCCCCAATTGCTCTGCGCCGGAAATGCTGGCCGATTGCCCCGGCGATCTCAATGGAGATTTTTTCGTCGACGATGCAGACTTCGTCATCTTCGCCGCGGCCTATGACGAACTGCTCTGTCCATAAATAGATTTAGGAGTTCCGTCCATCACGCCCGCGATTTCGCGGGCGTTTTTTCATTGAGCTGACGCTGTAAGACCGTCGTTGGACAACTGCTGGGTCACGGGCGGCTGTAAGGACAGCTCCGGGAACCGCGTTTCCCGCATAAACAAAATGCGAATCTGGCTGACAAGATTGCCCACTTTTTGCCGTGTTTTCAAGCCGTATCACTATTTGTTAAAAAATCTTAATAAACGCAACAAACGGGCGCCTCCGCGCGGTAATTTGGCTCCTTCGCGGTTTTTGGAGGAGAGGTTTTTACCGCGGGAGGAAAGTCGTTCTCGTTGGCCGGGGAAGTTGCTTAGGGATGTTTCAAATGGCGCTCGCGTGCAGCGGGTGTAGGTGGCGTCGCATCTTGCGTACGCGGGTCTTCTATCAGGAGAGTTTTTATCATGAATCAATCTCGTCGCGCTGTTCGTGCACTTGTTCTTGCTTGCGGACTTGCCGCGGGACTTGGCGTTCCCGGCCTGCTGACTCCAGTTGCGTTGGCGCAGACTCCGGTCGGCTCCGGCTTCGTCTATCAGGGCGAACTTCGAAGCGGTCCGGGCGTGGTCGCGCAGACCGACTTGCATTTCCGCCTCTACGACTCCGCAATCGGCGGCAACCAGATTGGCACTGAACTCGGCGTGAACAGCCTCACGCTCGTGCGCGGCAGATTCAGCGTCAGCCTTGATTTTGGCCCCGGCGCCTTTGCTGGCGACGAACGCTATCTGGAAATCGATGTTCGCTCGCCCGCTGGTGGGCCCGGTCCGTACTCAACGCTCTCGCCGCGCCAGCGCGTCGGCGTCGCTCCGTATGCGGCCTACGCGCTCAACGGCAATCCCGGACCTCAAGGCCCGATCGGACCGCAGGGCCCGCAAGGTGTGAAAGGCGACAAGGGCGATACAGGTGATGCAGGATCACAAGGTCCATCAGGCGCAGCCGGAGCGCAAGGGCCCAAAGGTGATAAGGGTGATACAGGCGATGCGGGCACTCAAGGACCGGCTGGAGCCGCGGGATCGCAAGGTCCAGCAGGCGCGCAGGGTCCAAAGGGTGACACTGGCGATGCCGGATCAGTCGGTCCTCAAGGACCGCAAGGTCAAGTTGGTCCGCAGGGATCAAAGGGCGACACCGGCGATCAAGGTCCGACGGGATCTCAGGGTTTGAAAGGCGACAAGGGAGATAAGGGAGATACCGGCGATGCAGGTGCGCCCGGCCTTCCCGGCTCGCAGGGACCCAAGGGTGACAAGGGCGACCAAGGGGATGCGGGTCTGACCTGGCAAGGCGCATGGAGCGATGCAAGCACATACGCGATCGGCGACACCGTCGGCTTTGGTGGCTCGTCGTACATCAACACGACCGGCACGAACTCAGAATTCTCGCCCGACACCGACATCGCAAATTGGGCGATCGTCGCATCGAAAGGCGACACAGGCGCGCAGGGACCGCAAGGCTCGCCCGGCCCGCAAGGAGTTCAAGGTGCAACCGGCGAAGCCGGACCGCAAGGCGTGAAAGGCGACAAGGGTGATAAAGGAGATACCGGCGATGCCGGCGCTCAGGGAATTCAGGGAGTTGCCGGCCCTGCAGGTCCGGCCGGCGCGCAGGGTCCAAAGGGTGACACCGGCGATGTTGGACCGCAAGGTGCAGCGGGAGTACAAGGACCAAAGGGAGATACCGGCGACGTGGGACCTCAGGGCTTGATGGGTCCGCAGGGCGTGCCCGGCGCGCAGGGTCCGATCGGACCGCAAGGATTGAAGGGCGACACAGGTGATGTCGGCGCGCAAGGCCCAAAGGGTGACAAAGGTGATGCAGGTGACCCAGGCGTGGCAGGCGCTGCGGGACCGCAAGGCGTGCCGGGTGACAAAGGCGACAAAGGAGATAAGGGCGACGCCGGCCTGACGTGGCAAGGCACTTGGAGTGATGCTTCGTCGTACGCAATCGGCGACAGCGTCAGCTTTGGCGGCTCATCCTACATCAACCTCAGCGGTTCAAACTCTCCATTCTCGCCCGACGTGGACGTCGTCAACTGGGCACTCGTCGCCGCGAAGGGTGATACCGGAGCACAAGGACCGCAAGGCTCGACGGGCGCGCAGGGCGTTCAAGGCGCGACCGGCGATGCAGGTGCCCCGGGTGCAAAGGGCGACAAGGGTGACAAAGGAGATACCGGAGATGCCGGCGCTCAAGGTCTGCAAGGACCCGCAGGCTCAACCGGCGCGACCGGCGCGCAAGGGCCGAAGGGAGACACTGGCGATGCTGGCCCGGCAGGCGCCGCTGGCGCGCAGGGTCTCAAAGGCGACACGGGCGATACCGGTGCACAGGGTCCGCAAGGTGTCGCGGGCGCACAGGGCCCGCAAGGCCTCAAAGGTGATACTGGAGACACCGGCGCACAGGGAGCGCAGGGTCTTCAGGGTGTGAAAGGCGACAAAGGTGATACGGGCGACGCGGGTGCCGCGGGAGTGCAGGGAATTCCGGGCGAGAAGGGTGAGAAGGGTGACAAAGGCGATGCCGGCCTGACATGGCAGGGCACGTGGAGCGATGCTTCCTCGTATCTGGTCGGCGACACGGTTTCGTTCGGCGGCGCTTCGTACATCAACACGACCGGCGCGAACACCGAGTTCGCTCCGGATACGGATGTGACGAACTGGGCGCTGGTTGCCGCGAAGGGCGATACTGGTGCGCAAGGTCCGCAAGGACTGACCGGAGCGACAGGCTCGCAGGGGCCTGCGGGCAGTGTCGGACCGAAAGGTGACAAAGGAGACACGGGCGATTCTGGCCTGCAAGGCACACCTGGCGCAACAGGTGCAACCGGGCCGCAAGGACCAATCGGGCCTCAAGGTCCGACCGGTCCGCAAGGTGCAACTGGCCCGCAGGGCGCAACTGGCGCGCAAGGCGCAACAGGCTCGCAAGGCGTGCAGGGAATTCAGGGACCGACAGGCGCGACGGGCGCTTCGCCGTGGCAACTGAGCGGCAGCGACACGTTTTATAACGCTGGCAATGCCGCGATTGGCACGACGCCTTCGGCAAGCAACACACTGTTCGTTTCGGGCGCGGCATCGAACGCGAGCGTGACGGGTGCGAGCACATCGAGCGCGGGTGGTACGGGCGTGTTCGGCGTGAACTCGAGCACTGCGAATCCGAGCAGCTCGCTGATCACTGCAGGTGTTTGGGGTCAATCGATCACCAACACCGGAGCCAACTCGACGTCAGTCGGCGTTGTCGGCCTCGGTAACACGTACGGCGTGTATGCCGCGGGAAATCTTAACTCGTCACTTGGCATGATCGGCTTTGCAGTGAACGCCGCCGGCGTGCAGGGTCAGGCGAGTGGCTCGGGCAGCGGAATTTCGGGCTTCAATACCGATACCACGACCAGCTCAGTGACACGAATTGGTGTTTCGGGCACATCTCAGAGCTCGAGCGCGAACGTCACCGGGCGCGGCGTTTCGGGCTCTGCGTCGAGCAGCAACGTGAACTCGGCCGGTGTGTATGGCACCGCGGGCGGCGGCAACAACTCGGGCGTGCTCGGTGAAGTGTCCACTGCAACGGGATTCGGAATCCAGGGTCGCAACACCAACACTGCTGGAACAGGCAGCACTCCCACAGGCGTGCTCGGCACGGTAGCGAACAACAACGGCTCGGCCGTCGCCAACTCCGCGCGTGGCGTCGCCGGAACGTATACCGGCGCATCCGGATTCGGGTATGGCGTCTACGGCTCAAGCAGCAGCACGAACGGATCTTCCGCGGGCGTCTTCGGCACGATGAGCGGAGCGAGTGGCGGGTATTCCGCCGTGTGGGGCCAAGTGCCTTCCACCGGAAGTTCCACTGCGTACGGCGTGAAGGGTGAGAACCTCAACACGACCGGCGGCGTGGGCGGTTACTTCGATACGCGTTCGGGCGCGGGGCGCGCGATCTTCTCGAATGGATCGATCTACATCAACTGCAACGGCACAGATGGTTCGGCTACGACGGGTGTCGATGTCATCCTGGCAAAGACCGCGGGCGGCGGCTTCTGCGGGTTCAACTCCGCGGGGCAGTCGTTCAACGCTTCCGACCGCAACGTGAAGGAGAACTTCCTTCAGATCGATGCAACGGACATTCTCGCCCGCGTCGTTGCGCTCCCGATCACCAAGTGGAGTTTCAAGGGCGCGGACGCGTCGGTGCAGTACGTGGGACCGATGGCGCAGGATTTCCATGCCGCGTTCGGACTGGGCGGCGCTGACAACAAGGTCATTCATGCGACGAACGCACAGGGAATTGCGCTGGCGGCAATTCAGGGGCTGAATTCGAAACTCGAGTCGCAGCTCAAGGATCGTGACCAGAAGATCTCCGAGCTTGAGTCGCGGCTCAGCAAGATCGAACACGGCGAACCTTCGGCGTGGTCGCTCGGTGGCGGGCGTGCCGAACTCGGTTTGCTCGTGCTCGGAATTCCCGTCGGCTTCGGGCTGGCGTTCCGGCGTAAGTCCGCGGCCAATCACTGAGTCGTGCTTTTGAACCCACGAAAGGAGTTTCGCATGAAGCACACACGACTCAAATTGATTTCGGCGCTCGCATCGGCATTCGTTGCGTGCACCGCATTGGCCGACGATCCGTTCGATCTGTCCTGGTTTTCAATCGATGGCGGAGGCGGCAGCAGTACGAACGGGATCTTCACCATCAACGGCACGATCGGACAGCCCGATGCGGGCCGTTCCACCGCCCCACCATTCTTTTCACTGATGGGCGGATATTGGGGGGCCGCAAGCGCCGCCCCGACCTGCGCAGCGGATTTCAACGACGATGGATTCGTCGATGATTCCGATTTCGTGCAGTTTGCGACGATGTACGACGTCCTCGAATGCATCGCGCCCGCGATGATCCCGGATTGTCCCGGCGACCTCGATGGCGACGGGTTCGTGGACGACAAAGACTTCGTGCTCTTTGCGGGTGCGTATGACGAACTGCTCTGTCCCTGAGAGACCTTCGCAATGCGATTCAAAACGCCCGCGACAGCGCGGGCGTTTTTCTTTCTGCGAGAATCGCTGCTCAGCGCGGTGGCGGCTCAAGGTCGAATCGGCGGCTCAGCGTGGTCGCGATGGGCGGGTACATCATTTCGAAGCGCCAACCCGTGAACTCGTCGATCGGCTTTCCGAGCTTCGTTGTCACGTCCGACACCATCGACGAATACCACGACATATAGGGACAGAGCGTGCCCGCCAATCCGCCTGGCAGCCGTTGAGTTGGCTCCGCCAGCGGCAGCGATTGACGCTCGAAATCAGCCTCGTTGTTCACGTGCGGGAAGAGCAGCCGATCGAGCAATTGAGTCTTCGGAGCCTGTGTCACATTCAGGTCGCGGTGGATGTACATGTCGAACATCACGCGCTCAACGGGCAGGTTGAGAAGAACCATGAAGCCTGCGGTTTCCGGAGATTCGGAATAGCGCTCGTAGAGTTTGCGGAGGCGCGTCCCAAAGACGCAGGTCGTGATGCCTTCGTTTCCCACCGGACCGGACGCGAGTTCGAAGCGTCTGTATCCGCCCGACTCCACCATGCGGATGTCGAGTTCGGCAGGGCTCGAGAACTTCTTGTACACCTGTGATGGACCTTCGCCGGGTCCGCTCGGATCGAGCGGTTCTTTCGAAAACTTGACCGCCTCGCCCGTCGATTTGTGCACGGCTTCGTAACTCAGCGGCACAGCCTGAGTGCGTAGTCGCCGAAATCCAACAAAGCCGTTCACATGCCCGGCGTCGAGCATGTTCGGATCGTCGGGTGAAGGGAATACAAAGACGGTGACAAAGCGGATTCGAGCCTGAACGCCCCAGACGCCGCAGGCGCCTTCGAAGAGTTTCCGGCGAGCCTTTTCGGCTTCGGCGGTTGCCTTCACGTCACCGTGATTGGCCATGAGCATCGCAAGCGTCTTGCGATCGCCTGAGCATGCCGCGAGAGCGGATTCGAACTCATCGAGCGCCGCCATGGTGGAATCGATCGCGTCTTCGGGCGCACCCTTGCGGCGACAGGCCTCTAGGAACTTGCCCATGCTCTGCACGCCCGGCACATCACTCGCGGCCAGCGTGGGATTTGATTCCTGAACCATGCGTGTCAATCGCCATGTCAAACCTCGATTGATTCCGAGCTCGCGTGCCGACTCTCGGGTCTTGGTGGGATCCACTCCAACGAGCGCAAAGAGGCTGGCGACCTCCGCGCGAGCCCTGTGAAACGCTGTAATGACGTTTTCCAGCGTCGCACCGCGTACGGCAGCGAGTTTTTCAAGTGGTTCTCGGACCTTATGGTCTGGCGTCGCAGTTGACATGAAACCTCTTTCTACCCAACCGAAGCCATCGTGGCGGTCGGTGACACAATGAGAAGTATATCACACTTCAAATCAGCCGTTCATTTATTTGTCAAAGAAATTGTCAATATTGACACTTGACGTGACATTGCAAAGCCGGTAACCTCGTCTTCGCCAAAGTCGGGGAGCATGTATTCCCCGCGAGGCAAACTTGTGGAATCCCCCCACTTTTTGAGGAGAGCGAGATGATGCTTCGGACGAACGTTTCCGCCGCGATTGCCGTTACTGGCCTAACTCTGATGTCGACCGCGAACGCGGCGATCACCATCACGCAGACGGTTGCCGCTGCCCCGACTTACACCACGCAGCTCAACTTTGACGCGCCCGGCTCGCCGACGGGGGCTCCGATCCCGTCGACCTCCTTTGCCGCATGGGGAATCTCCAACTTCGGCTCGGGCGACAATCCGAACACCGTCAACGTCGGCCAGGTCAACACCAACCCCGGCTTCGGCTGGCTTGGCACCGGCAACGTTGCATACAGCGCGTGGGGTCTGTTCATCAACTTCTCGAACCAGCTGTCGTCGTTCTCCTGTCAGTACTGGGATGATTCGGGCCCCGGCTCGCCTTTCGGCGGCGGCGCAGCTGTCGTGGCGCTCAAAGGCGGCGTCGAAGTCGGCAGCCTTTTCCTGACTGCACCGGCGTTCAGCCCGACCGCCAAGTCGTGGTTCAATATCACGACTTCGGGCGGCGACACTTTCGATGAAGTCCGCATGGTCGGCAACGGCTTCTTTCCAACTGCATACGCCGACAATCTGTCGTGGAATGTCGCCGTGCCGGCGCCGTCTTCACTCGGTCTGCTCGCACTCGGTGGCATCGTCGCCGGCCGTCGCCGTCGGGCCTGAAAAGCTTTGTCTTGATCAATCGATGCGCATCGCCCAACAGCGATGCGCCTCTTTCGTTCCGTTCCTGATTCCCTCGCACTTCTCGGATTTCCAATCATGAATCGCCTGATCACTGTGGCCATTTCCGCCGCGTCCGTCGTCGCCTCCGCCGGCCTCGCGGCGCCTTGGATCGAAGAGCTCACTCCTGGCTTTTACGTCACCGATCTGTCGTACGACGGAACCGCCGCGGCGGGCAATGTTGTCGGTGACCTTTCGTACGAAACGTTTCGGTGGACGCAGGCGAGTGGTGTGGTGCGGCTCGGTCAAGCGACGGTTCCGGCGATCGGCGTCGGCGGCGGTTCGCCCGACATTTCCTATGACGGCAATCAAGTTTCCGCCTCGATTCTGAGCAGCGACAACCACCAGACGCTCGGTATTTGGGATGTCAACACCGGCTGGTCGGAGGCATTTCCGCCCGTTCCGTCGTTCGTGTACTCGCAAGATCAAACGTACGGGTCAGCTTGGGGGCTTTCCGGCGATGGCCGACTGCTGACCGGGTACTACATCACAACAAATCTGTCGTCCCACGTGCAGGGGTGCGGCTGGTCGCCTACCGGCGGCCTTCAAGACTTTGAATCGCCCCGGGCCCGCGTGAATGCGGCGAGTTACGACGGCTCTGTGGTCGCAGGCTGGGAAGACAATGCCGCCGTTTGGCACGGTTCATGGAGCCCGACGGTCTGGCGCGACGGAACCAAGTACTTCTTGTCGGATCCTTTAGGAACGACACAGGTCCACTCGCTCAGCATCGATGGCACATTTGCCGTCGGCATGGGACTCGATGAATATGGCGCTCAGCAATCGGCGGTGATCTGGCGCTGGAACGGCGCGGGTTACGACACCGTTTTCGCGGGTTATCACCCCGACACCGTCTACACGTGGGGCGCGGCGATGATGACGAGCGTGACCGACGATGGAACCATCGCCGTCGGAAGTAACCGTCTCGCATTCAATCCCAATCAGGGCGTCCGCGCGATCATCTGGACGCCAGAAACCGGACTTTTGGACGGGTCGGACTACCTCGCTTCGATCGGGGTAGATATGCCGGAGGCTTTCGAACTGCGCGATTTCCAGTCGGTCTCACCGGACGGCTCTGTCATCGCGGCGGCGGGAATCAACGCCGAGGTTGGTGAATTCCAGACAATTCTGATCCACCTTCGGGAGCCGTGCCCTGCGGATCTGAACAGCGACCGGCTCGTTGAAGACTCGGACTTCGTCCTGTTCGCGAACGCGTACGACATGCTCGACTGCTCGGACCCATCGATGCCGCTGCGGTGTCCGTCGGACATCAATCGCGACGGCATGGTGGACGACGCGGACTTCGTGCTGTTCGCTTCCGCGTATGACGCTCTTTTGTGCCCGTAGACCGCGGAAGTTCTATCGGGCTCTTTGTCTCTCTCCCCGGAGTCTTGCCGCTCGACGGTGGCACGGCTCATTCCAGTCCTTCGCATTCAAATGCAGGAATGCGTCTGCAGGCTGCCGCTGCTTTGGGGAAGCCCAATGTTTTGCAAAAGCACAACAGGAACTCCGCTCATGAAACGCTCTCACTCCGCCGTCGTGTCCTCGCTGATTCTCGCCATCTGCGGCGCCGCCACCGCAGCACCTTGGATCGAATTGCTACCCGAAGGGTTCTACATCACCGATTTGTCGTACGACGGCACCGCCGCAGCGGGCAACATTGTCGGGGATGGTTCGTACGAGACGTTCCGCTGGACGGCGGCGACCGGAGTCGTCCCGCTCGGCCAGGCATCTGTTCCCGCGATCGGCGTTGGTGGCGGATCACCGGACATTTCGTACGACGGGCGCCGCGTTTCGGCTTCGACGCTGAGTTCGGATTCCAATCTCACGCTCGGCTTGTGGAATGAGGAATCGGGCTGGGACGAAGCATTTCCCCCGGCACCGGAATTCGTGATGATTCAGGACCAGGCGTACGGGTCTGCGTGGGGACTCTCGGGCGATGGAAAGTCGGTTGTCGGTTATTACCTTCGCACGCCGAATTATCACGTTCAACCGTGCGCATGGTCGTTGCCGAACGTGCTGGTTGATTTTGAATCACCGCGCGCTCGGCTCAACGCGGCGAGTTACAACGGTTCGGTGGTTGCCGGCTGGGAAGATTCGGGACTTGGCCCATGGATCCCGACCGTGTGGCGAGACGGCACGAAGTATTTCCTTTCCGATGCACTTGGATCGACGCAAGTGGCCAGTTTGAACATCGACGGTTCGTTCGCCGTCGGCTACGCGCCGGACGAGTACGGCGCTCAGCAGTCCGCGACGATCTGGCGTTGGAACGGTGCCGGATATGACACGCTTTTCTCCGGATATCTTCCGGAAACTACATACAGCTGGGGCAACGCGCAGTTCTCGAGCATCACGGACGATGGCAAGATCGCGGTCGGGAACAATCGCCTCGCTTTCAATCCGGGCCAGGGCGTTGCGGCGATCATCTGGACTGCAGAGACAGGACTCATGAACGGCGCGGACTACCTGGCATCGATCGGAGTTTCGGTCCCGGAGAACATTGAACTGCGCGATTTCCAGTCGGTCTCGCCCGACGGCTCGACCATTGCCGCGGCCGGCCTGAATCTCGACTACTTCGTCTACCAATCGTTTCTCATCCACCTGCACGCACCGTGCGCGGCGGATATGACCAGCGACTGGCAGGTCGACGACTCCGACTTTGTGGTGTTCGCGAACAGCTACGACCTGCTTGATTGCACCGATCCCGCGATGGCGCTGCGATGCCCCGCGGATATCAACCGCGACGGCGTGGTGGACGACGCAGACTTTGTGCTGTTTGCCTCGGCGTACGACGCGCTGCTCTGCCCGTAAGCCTCTCTCCATGCTTCGCGGAAATGAAGCACTTTTTCCCCATCAAGGCGTGCGGCTTCGCGGCGGCACGCCTTCTTCACCCGGTTTTTCCTGCCCGCGCACACCCACTTCTCGAAAGGCTTGAAGCATGCTCCGACACCTGACCGGTCTGACATCTCTCGGCATCATCTGCTGCTCTGCATTTGGCGCGCCGAGCATCCAGTATGTGGAATCGGGCTACCTGATCTGCAGCCTGTCACGCGATGGGACGACGGGCGCCGGCAACGTCGTTGGCGACGCTTCGTACGAGACATTTCGCTGGACGCGCACCGGCGGAACGCAACGGCTTGGCCTTGCGACGTACCAAACGATCGGGCGTGCGGCGGGAACGCCGAATGTCTCGAACAACGGGCGTCGGGTATCGGCGTCGATCCTGAGTTCGGATATGCAGCTCACGCAGGGTCTTTGGGATATCGACACCGGCTGGAGCGAGACGATGCCGGAGTCTCCTGAAGGCGGCGCGCTCGTGGATGATGGGTACGGCTCGGCGTGGGGGCTTTCTGGAAATGGCCTTGTACTTACCGGCTTCTTTTGGTCGGAAGACTACCGCGCGCATGCTTCGGCATGGAGCGCTGCGAATGGCGTAATCGCACTCGGCCAAACCGCAGGGCGCAGCGCCCGCGCAAATGCGGCGAACTACGACGGATCGGTCGCTGGAGGCTGGGAGGAGAACTCGTGGGGATCCTGGATGCCCCGGGCCTGGCGCAACGGAATCAAGTATGAGTTGAACAACGACGACGGCGGCGTGAACATGGTCGAGTGCATAAACAGCTCGGGTTCGATCCTTGCGGGAAGCTGCCGCGATGATTCGGTTGAATTCAATGTGGCGACTCTGTGGCGATGGAACGGAACGTCGTACAACACCGACCGTATCGGCTCGCTTGGAGGCCTTGCGAACCAATCGACTGTGACGTTCACCGGAATTTCGGACGACGGCAAGCTCGGAGCCGGTATGAACGGATACACGTGGGATTACACCGAGGGCTTCGTCTGGACGCCGGAAACCGGCATGGCTTCCGCATCGGCATTTTTCGCTTTGATCGGCGTACAGCTTCCGGAATCGTTCTATGTCCTTGACTGCGCAGCGGTTTCCGCCGACGGTTCGACAATCGCGGCGACGGTCACAGACACCGAAACATACGACGTTTTCACCGCGATCATTCGGCTTCGAGAGCCTTGCCCGGGCGATGTAAACAACGATGGCATGGTTGATGATTCTGACTTTGTCGGATTTGCCGCGGCGTATGACGTGCTCGACTGCGCTGATCCGACCATGCCCGGATATTGCAGCGCTGATCTAAACAAGGACGCGTTTGTTGACGACGCGGATTTTGTGGCGTTCGCGCAGGCATACGACCAGTTGCTTTGCCCCTGAGATTCCGCCCCGCGGGCACGTTGTTCGCGGGATTTGTTGGTTTGTGCTTGAGCGCCTGCGCGCTCATGGAGGTCAGATGAGACAGTTTCTTGCATCGGCAGCGGCGATTTCGTGTCTGGCGGGTGCGGCTTCGGCGACGCTCGTCGAGGTCAACATTTACGGGACGGTCGAGTACAACCAGATCCGGTTTGGACCGCTCGACCGGGCGATCGTCCCTTCGGGATCGTCGGTTGCCATCCGTTTCGTGCTCGATTCGAACGCGTTCATGAACGATCCGGACGGGCTTCCGACTCGCGGCTACTTCATCGATCCGTCGACGTTCACCGCGACCTTCGGCGGCGTGACGGTTGGCATGCAGAATCCGTATACGGATGGAATGCCGATGTTTGTGCTGCGGGACAACGATCCGGCGGTCGATGGATTCTTCTTCTCGACCGGCACGGCGTATCCGAGCCCGCTCGCGACGACCGAGCCGGGCCAGCTCGGGCCGTTCGGTGTGAATTTCAAAGTGACGTACGAGAATGAGCCGCTCTCATCGCTGGACATTCTGGGCGCGATCGGCACGTACGGCTACGGCGGTCTGACGAGCTTCAACTTCACCACGGATGACGGCGGCAACGACGCAATGGGGCTTGAGTTCGGCAGCATGACTATCGCTGCCATTCCCGCACCGGCAACGCTCGGGATGTTGATCCCGCTGGCGTTCGTTCGTCGGCGTCGCTGATTCGACGGGCATTTCAAATCCACGAAGGACGATCGCCCGGCGATCGTCCTTTTCTTTGGGGATGATCGGAATCGTTTTGCCGTTCAGCGCCCGAGTTGATCGATGGCGTTCTTGATTGGTGCATTCGAGATCTGGATCAAGCCCGTAAAGGGCCGATCCATTTCGAGGATGAGGAAGACTGCGCCGGAAACCGAGATCGCGGAAGCGAGCAGCGTGGCGATCACTGTGGCATTTCGAAGCGCGAAAAGGCCGAAGCTGGTGAAAACTGCCGCAAGCCAGAAGGTCATGACGCAGAGCAGGGGCATCGAGAGCGAACTGCCGGACTGGGCGAAGAGGAGCAGGCGCGTTCGGAACAAGCTGCTGAAAATGCTGTTCGCTTCGGAATGGGCCGCACGCTGGGCATCGCTTTGTGGCGCAAGGGTGTGGAGCTGGTCGTAGAGCCTGTCACCGGTTTGCTGGATGAGAGGTGTCGGCTTGCCGCTCTGGACGTCGGCGCCCCAGAGACGCTCGATGGAATTGGACGCGGCCTGTCGGAGTGATTCGCGTGCGTCCTTGGTTTCAGGACCGAAATGCGCGAGAGTGCGGTCGAGCATGACGACGTTGGCGGCGAGGTCGATGATCTCGCTTTTCTGAGCGTCGTACGCGCTCTTGGCTGAACCGACAAGCAGACCGAGGACGAGCGCTGCCATCGTGCCGATAAGGCCGGATCCGAGTTTCACGACGTCCTTGGTTTCGGAAGTCAGGTGATGCTCGGGCAGCAGGCGACGCAGCAGCATCCCGAACATGGCGCCGCCGAAGATGCAGGCGCAGACGATCAGACCTGTTGTCAGTGAGCTCACGCTGAGAAACTCCCGGAGTTAACCGGATGAGTGTACGAAGCAGCGTGCTGAGTCCGGCGAGCTGGCTGCGTGGGCGGATCAATTCCTCTTCAACAGGCCCATGATGAGGCTGACGAGGAAGAGGATGATAAACAGGATGAAGAGCAGCTTGGCGATCCCGGCCGCGGTGCCGGCGATTCCTCCGAAGCCGAGAACGGCGGCGATAATTGCGATGATGAAAAAGACGATGGCGTAGTTCAGCATGGAAAGCTCCCTGTTTTTAGTGTAAAGCCTCCAGATGAAATGGATTCGCTCTTGAAAACAGGCCGTGATAGCCTGTCCACCCGAAACGGAGAAGACGATGGCATCCAAAGCATTTACGGCATTGATCCTCGGCGACGACAACACCACCATGACGGGATTCGAGGTTCCGTTTGATCCAAAGGCCGTGTTCGGGAAGGTGCGTGCGCCGGTGGTGGTCGAGATCGGCAAGCACTCGTATCGCTCAACCATCTGCTCGATGGGTGGGCGCATGATGATCCCGCTTCGGAAGAGTAACCGGGACGCGGCAGGTGTGGCTGCCGGCGAAAAAGTCAAAGTGAAGCTAACGCTGGATGAGAAGCCTCGAACGGTGACGCCTCCGAAGGATCTCGTGAAGGCGCTGAAGGCGGGTTCGATTTTGAGCCAGTTCTCGGCGATGGCCTACACGCATCAGCGCGAGCATGTTGAGGCGATCGAGCAGGCGAAGAAGCCGGAGACGCGAGAACGACGGATTGAGGCTTGCGTGAAGATGGTGAAGGAAAAGGCGAAGAAGAGATAGCGCACGAGAAAGGTGTGGAAGCGAGTCCGCTCGAAAAGCGACCTACGGACACAGAAGTTCGTTATAGGCAACGACGAAGATTGTGAAATCGGTGTCTTCGACTATTCCGTCGTGGTTGAAATCTGCCGGGCAACCTGGGGGCATGGAGGGGTCGGCGCAGTCGAGAATGTTGTACGCAGGTATGAAGAGCGTGAAGTCGGCGTCATCGACAAAGCCGTCGCTATTGAGATCACAGGGGCAGGAGTTGGGAAGACTGAACGCGGCGCGGAGAAGCGCTCGCTTGGGTCCGCCGGCGGTGTTGATGTTTGCGCTGAATGCCGCGGCGTTGCCCAGGAGATAGGTGCCCCGGCCATCGCGGCCTGTGCGGGCTGCGGGGAAGCCGCCGGGTGGGATGATCTGTGAAATCTGGCCTGAAAGCCCAGGGGCAAGATCAATGGATTGCCCGACTTGCGCGAGCTTGGTCAATCCTCCCGCGGCAACGAGATACATGCCTTGCTCGGCGGCAAAGGTTGGCGTGGCGGCGATGAGCGCGCGATCGCCGTCTGCCGCGATGAGGAAGAGGTCTTTGACGAAACGGCAAACGTCATAACCGGGCAGCTTTGTGTTTGCGCCGAGGAGGAGAGTCTGGAGACCGGAAGGAGTTGAGCGAATAAGTGCGACTTGGCTGGCACCGACGGGACTCGTGAGAGTGGCGACAAAGAGCGTGTCGCCACTCGGGAGCAGCGCGAAGCCTTTGCTTGGGGCGAAAGATTCAATCGTGCGCTCCGGGATGCCGTCGACGACGCTTCCGAGTTTCGCGATGACTTGCACGCCTCCGGAAGTGCCTTTGCAGAGCACGGTCGAACCGGAACTGAGATCGGCGAAGAAGGCGACGGAGTTATCCTGGGCTGCGACCTCAAGCAAATCGCTGAAGGTCACTCCGGGTGCTTCTCCGGGAACCTGAGTGCCGGTGCGGGCAACGAGAAGCGAATTGGCGGGAGGCGGGCCGCCGGTCAGAATTGCTTCGGGGCCGGTTGTGTCGTTCAGGTTGCCGCGGCGGACGAGTGCACCGGTGTCGGTGAGCGCCGTGAGCTTGGGGTTTGCGAGCGAGGTGAAGCCCGCGGGAAGTGAGGCGAGCGAGCGCGTCAGCACGCCGCCGACATTTGCGAATGCGCCCACACCCGTATTTCCACCGGTGATTTGTGATTGGAAAGCGTAAAGGTCGGAATTATTGAGAAACGGCTCGCTGGAACTGAAGGTGAAGGGGTCGAGCGTGCCGCCACCGGTTTGCGGCGCGGGGGTCCCCGATTGGGCGAGCAGTGAAATCGAGCCGACGGGACCCGAGTAGTAGAGGAACTTGTTTTCGGGGCCGGGGAAGTACTGGCGGATATCTCGAATCGCGGCCTGATTCGAGGCGGTCACCCGCAGCAATGAAGGTTGAAGGTAAGGGCTCCCGTTGGCGATCGCGATGAGTGAAAGCGATGAAGGGGTGCCGGTGTAACACGTGGTGGTTCCGCCGGCGAGGGATGCATCGAAAACCACTGTGCCATCGGATTTGAGATCGTTGAGTATGAACTGGCTTCCGAAGACTTGAGCGGTGCCAGTTGCGGCACCGTCTTCGCGTGCGATGACATCGAGCGTAACGGAGCCAATCGATGCGGGGGGCGTGCAGGTGACGGCGAGGTTGGCAACCCAGCCCTCGCCAAAGGTTGAACCATCGGTACCGAAACCGGCGACGGTCAGGCCGTCGTCGGAAATCGCCTCGGCTCTTAGCAGCGTCCAGCCGGTGAGGTCATGTCCGTTTGCGGTGATGACGGCTTGCAAATCGCGCGTTCCGTGAACCGCATCCCAAATGAACGCGTGACCGTTCGAACTGCCGACGATCACGGATCCATTCGCGCTGGCGTCGACGGCTTCCCCCGCACCGGTGGACGGACCGGGGAGCATGGGAATCGCCTGCATTCCTTGTGCCGAGTTCCAGCGGAATGGTCGAGCCCGGAAATTGCCGGGTGAGATCTGAACGTTGGCATTTCCAACGACGACCGCGCCGTCGGCGCTGATGCCGAGGGCAAACGAGGCATTCCCGGTGGGAAGAAATCCGATGCCTTGTGTGCCGCCGCCGGAAGTCCATCGCGCGGCCTGATCGATGTTGATGGAGGGCTGGGGCGGATAGCCATAACCGTTGCCGGGCTTGAAGAAGTTGCAGGAGAGAGCAGCGGTGTCGCCCGCAGCGTTGAGACGGACGGCTTTCAGCGATGTGTACGAAGCGATGTTTGGAAATGAGGAGGGTGAATCCAGGCCTTCGTAGCGCGTGGTCTGGCTGATGAAGACCGAGCCATCGTCGTTGACGTCGAGGAGCGGCGGAGTTTCCGATCCGATGTTCGGCCCGGGGGGGACCCACCAGAAACCCTGCGAATCTCCCCCACCGACGATGAATGCGCCGTTGGCATTCACGGCGTAGGCGCGGGCGCGAGTTTCGCCGGGATAAAGGCCGAGTTCTTCGAGCGGGCTGCCGCCGATGCGACGGATTGGCCGGTAGATCGAGAAATCAGAGAGCGAGAAACCGTAACCGACGACGACGGTGCCGTCGGAATTCAGATCCGTGGGCGTGATGGCGCGAAGTGATGCGGGAGAGGTGCTTATTCGCTCGAAGCCGGAAAACTGGGCGAGCGTGTGGGTTGAGCCGGCTGCCGCGGCAAGGGCCGCGACGAGAACTGCATATCGCATCTCAAAACCTCCAGAGTTCGCCAGCCTAACACCCGGATCGGGTGAAACAAGCAGAATTGTCTGGTGAGGCAGCGCTGGGTTCAGGTTCGAGGCGATGCGTCTGATAAGTCGGATGCGGGGCGGATTTCGAAGCGGCTGAGAAGCGTGACTTTGAGGCGGTAGTTGGAGTCGAGACCTCGGCGATGGAGAGCTTCGCGAACGGCGCGGGCGGAGTTTTCGATTTGCTCAAGTCGACGAGATGTGGAGATAGAGTGATCGTGGACGCGGTAGCAGTAAAGAGGTTTGGGGAGATAAATGAAGGGCGTGACTTCGCTGGCGCGGAGGCAGAAGTCGTAGTCAGGGCTCGCGGTGAGATCGGGATTGATGCCGCCGCATTTGTCGTAGATTTCAGTGCGGAAGAGGCGGAACTGGAAAGAGATCAAGTTCGTGAGCAGGGCGTCGGATGAATACGGGCGCTTCGAACTTTCGCCGAGAGCGATTGTCTGAGACTTGTCGTTGATGACGACGTGATCGGTGTAGACGAGGCCGGCGCCGGGATTGTCGAGGAGAGCGGCACGCGTTTCTTCGATGGCGGTTTGCACAAGCAGATCATCGCTGTCGAGCCAGCCGATGAATCGCGGCTGAGAGGATTCGCGAAGCGCGATTTCATGCCCCCGGCGGAGCGTGCCGACGACGCCTCGTTTGGGTTCGCGGAAAAGGCGGATGCGTGGGTCGGAAGCGGCGATCTTTTCGACGACCGACGCGGAACTGTCCGTTGATGCATCGTCTACAACTATGACTTCCAGATCCCGGAAAGACTGCGTGAGCACGCTTCGGAGTGCCGCCTCCACGAATTTCTCGCGGTTGAAAAGCGTCATGATGATCGCGATTTCGGCCACGGGGCGAGCGTATCAGGGTTTTCGGACGGGTCGGAGTCATCGATACGCGTGTCCGGCGAACTCAACCAACAATACGAACTGGATCGAACGTGGTCGGATCGGGGGCGTATGGCATTCTGGTCGAACTCCCGGGAAGGGGTGTTTTCAATGCCGCCTCGCATATTGACATCGGGTCCAGTCGTGTTTCTTGCGGCGGCCTTACTTGGCGCGGGTGCGTTTGCGGCGCCGGGTCCTCAGCGTGGCACAGGCACGTGGATCGAACCGGCGGATGCGGCGGATTTGGACCTCGACGGGTACATCGATGACGCGGATTTCATCCTGTTCTCGTTCCAATATGACGCGATGGAATGCGTGAATGCCGCGATGCCGGACGATTGCAGCGCCGACCTGAACCACGACGGCCAGGTCGATGACGCGGACTTTGTGATATTCGTGCGTGAATACAACCGCAAGTTTGCCGTCGTTTCTTGAACTTTTCTTGAATCTTCGCCAGACGCGGCGGTGTGATTTTGCGCACCCGATTCGGTCGATAAACACCCCTTGCGAAGGCCCTCGAATGCGGGTCGGCGCGAGGGGCAAGACCTACCCTTGCCCTTCCCATTCGGACGGAGGCCGCCGCGGCGTCCGGAGGGGATTCTGGCTCTCGGGATCGATGCGGCGGATCAGGAATGCGCTATGGCTCTCGTGCTTGGACTGAACTCGATTCACCCGGATGCTGCCGCGGTGTTGATGGATGACAAAAAGGGTGTGATCGCCGCGATCGCGGAGGAACGCATCAATCGCAAGAAGCACTGCGCCGGCTTCCCCAGCCTGGCGATCGCCGAGGTGCTGCGCCTGGGCGGGGCGAGCATGAGCGACATTACCGATGTTGCCATCGCCCGCGACTCGGGCGCGAACCGGGGCGCGAAGCTCGGATTCATCGCCCGCCACCCCGTGAGCGGCATCAAGCTGGCGATGTGGTCGCAAAAGGTGCACGGCAAGCTCGCGACGGTGGATCAGTTGATCGCGGAGGCCTGCGGCCGGCCCCATGCGGATTTCAAAGCCAAGATCCACAACGTTGAACACCACATCGCGCATGCCGCGAGCAGCTTCTTCTGGAGCCGGTTCGATCGTGCGACGGCGCTGACCACTGACGGTGCGGGTGATTTCTGCACGGGCCTCATCGCCAAATGCGAAGGCAACAAGATCGAAGTCCTTCATAAGAACTTCTGGCCCCACTCGTTCGGCGTGTTCTACACGGCGGTCTGCAACTTCCTCGGCTTCAACAAGTACGGCGAGGAATACAAGGTGATGGGTCTCTCTGCATACGGCAAGGACACCTTTGCCGAGCAGATGAAGGAACTGGTCGATTACGTGCCCGGCGTCGGCATGCGGCTGAACCTCAAGTACTACAACCACCACTACACGGTCCACACGCACAATCAGAGCGAAGAGGGCGAGATTGTCGTCAAGCCCATGTGGAACGACAACATGAAGCAGCTTTTCGGCCAGCCCCGCGGCCGCAAGGACCCGACCGAGCAGAAGCACAAGGACATGTCGCTCTCAATGCAGAAGCGCTTCGAGGACATTTACATCAAGTATGTGCAGGACGGCATCCGCATGAACGGCGGCCTGCGTGATGTGGTGCTCGCGGGCGGATGCGCCCTGAACGGAGTCGCCAACGGGCGGCTGGTGATGGAGAAGCATCTTGATCGCGTGTACATCCATCCGGCGGCGGGCGATGACGGCACTGCTGCGGGCTCGGCGGCGTTTGTGATGCACAGCATTCTGAATAAGCCGCGCCTCGGCGAGGTCATCCACGGCTACTGGGGCTCGGGCTGGACTGACGATGAGTGCGAGAAGGCAGTTCGCGAGAGCGGCATGCCGTTCAAGAAGCTCACACGCGAGCAGCTCATAAATACCGCGGCCGATGCGCTCAGCCAGGGCAAGATCCTCGGCTGGTTCCAGGGCCGCGAGGAATGGGGCCCGCGTGCCCTCGGCAATCGCTCGATCATCTGCCATCCGGGTTGGCCGGACATGAAGGCGATCCTGAACGCCCGCGTGAAGAACCGCGAGCCGTTCCGGCCGTTCGCGCCGCTTTGCATGGAAGAGCACCTGAGCGAGATGTACGAGGGGACGCACGACGTTCCGTTCATGAATGTGGTGTACAAGGTCCGCCCCGAGTGGCGTGCGCGGCTCAGCGCCACGACGCACGAGGATTCGACCGGCCGCGTGCAGACGATGCGTCGGGCTCAGAACGAGCTCTTCTATGACTTACTCACGGCGTTCAAGGCGCGCACGGGCGTTCCGGTGCTGCTCAATACGAGCTTTAACGAGAACGAGCCGATCGTGCACACACCGGCCCATGCCATTGGCTGCTTCCAGCGCACGCGCATGAGCGGGCTGGCAGTCGGGCCGTTCTGGTATGAGAAGCCGGCGGACGAGCAGGACAAGGGCGTCGCGGTTTAATTCACTGGCCTGAACTGAGTCAGACACGGACTTCGCCGCATTCGGGACATTGCAGGATGTCTTGGCCGAGGTCATAGCCGCAGTTGTGGCACGAGTTTGGTGGTGGTGACACGCCGACGCGCCGGACGGGGTTGGTGGCGAAGCAGGTCGCAATTGCGATCGCGCCCGATACGATCGAGCTCACGACAACAAAGGGATTGACCCGCGAGAGAAACATTGCGGTGCTCCATTGCCAAAACCAGGGATTGATCTGGAACATCCGTGTGACTGTGAATCCGACAAGCGCCAGCGGCACGCCCAGCAGGGCAAAGGACGCACGCGGATAGCTGGTCGCGGTCGCAACGAACGCGAGCGGGATGATGAAATTGACCGGAATCACCGTTGCGGCTCCCGGATGGATCTGCATCTGAATGAAGAGGCTTCGGAGGGCCGGCTCAAGAGCTGCGGGAACGACGCCTGCCAGCGTGTAGCCGATCAGGGCCAATGGCCACCGTTTGGACGAGACATACCGCACCGGCAAAGCGTATGAAACCCCGGCAAGACGGCGCTATGGGTCGCCAAAGGCAGCCGCTTTTCCTACACTCCGCCCATGCTTGCCGCCTTTCAACGCTTTCAGCCCGGTCAACGCGTGCGTGTCACGCAGCAGATTCCGCGCCAGTCATTTGGCGGCGGCACGATGACGACAACCATCGAGGGCGAGGTACTCCGCTTCTACCAGGGCAAGACCGGCTCGTGGTTCGCCCACTCGAAGGACGACAAGCTCTGGCTTGATCGGCTCGAGATGAAGAAGGACAGCGGCGAGATCGTCACGATCAATCTCGATCAGTACTCGCATATTGATGTGGTTTGAGAGAGCAGAGGCATCGGGCAATTGGCATCGGGCATCAGCAAGTGCTGACCGTGGTCGACGCCGGATTCCGGGTGCCTACAGAATCGTCCAGCGCACGGCGACGAGCGCGAGCACGCTGATGTAAACCCAGAGAATCACGGCGAGTGCGAGCGGGCGGATCCCGACGCTGGCGAGTGCTTTGCGGCTCAGGCCAAGGCCGACGAGGAAGAGCGCGACGCTCATGCCGCGGCGGGCGATGATGGTCAGAAGCGGCATCCATTCGGCGATCGCTGTGATGTAGGTTCCGGCAACGCTTGCCAGCACGAAGAGAACGATGAACCACGGGATTGGGAGTCGGCCGCGGGTTTCACTTCCCGGCCGAGAAGAGCGAAAAAACCAGGCAGCGACTAAGGCGACGGGCACGATCCAGAGTGTGCGCGAGAGCTTCACTGCGGTGGCGACGTGAAGCGCTTCGTCACCATATTTGCCTGCCGCCCCCACCACGCTTGAAACATCGTGGATTGCGACCGCGCTCCACACGCCGAACTGCTGCTGCGAAAGTCCGAGCCAGTGGCCGAGCGGCGGGAAGATCCAAAGCCCAATCGCGTTGAGAATGAAGACGACGCCGATCGCGACGGACATGTGCGTGCTGGTGGCGCGAATAGTCGAGCCGACCGCTGCGATTGCGGAGCCGCCGCAGATTGCTGTGCCGGAGGAGATAAGGGTCGCGAGTTTCTGGTCGACCCGCATCCAGAGTGCGAGGACAATGCCCAGAGCGAAGGTTGCAACGATGGTGCCGAACGCGAAAGAGAGTCCGGTGATGCCGGCACGCCAGAGTTCGTGCAGGTTCATGGTCGCACCGAGCAGCACAACGCAGACCTGGATCAGGACGCGGGATGATTTCTTGACACGATCTCCCGGCGGAGCGAATCCGATCAGTGCGATAATGACGCCGAGAGCCAGCGAATATTCGGGCCGCATGAGAGATTCGGACCAATTGATGCCGATGCGGCTTTCGGATGCCGAAAACTTGATCTGCGGTGAAGCACAAATTGCCGCCGCGATGGCACAAATGACCCATCGAATCAGGGCCGGTGGTTCAACACGCGGGACAGGAATTGGAGAAGCCGAATTCTCGATGGGGCGATGGTACACAACTCCGCTTCCAACAATCGAGCATGACCACGTCTCACGCCACTTCAAGGCCCGCCATTCCCGCCCGCCCACCGCTTGCGTCGCATTGGACGCACGATGCGTCGATCGTCTTCTTGAATCATGGTTCGTTCGGTGGGTGCCCACGGGAAGTGCTGGCAGCGCAGGATGCCATTCGCGCGCGGATGGAAGCCGAACCGGTGCGATTCTTCGTGGAGGAATTGCAGGGGCTGATGGACGAGACGCGGGATGCGGTCGCCGGCTTTGTCGATTGCGATTGGGATGACTTGGCCTTCTTGCCAAATGCAACGACCGGTGTCGCCATTGCGCTCGAGAACATTGGGCTGAAGCCGGGGGATGAGATTCTTGCCAACGACCACGAATACCCGGCTTGCCTCAACAACGCGCGGCGAATCGCCGAGCGTGCGGGCGCAAAAGTCGTCGTGGCCAAACTTCCGTGGCCTCTGCCGCTCGATCGGGGCGAAGAGTCGGTGATTGATGCGATTCTGGCCGGAGCATCGCCGCGGACCCGAGTGGCGCTTATCAGTCATGTCACCAGCCCGAGCGGGCTGGTGTTGCCGATCGACAAACTGGTCGCCGCCCTCAAAGCCCGGGGAATACTCACCCTCATTGACGGCGCGCACGCGCCCGGGATGGTCGAAGGACTTTCTCTCCGAAACCTCGATCCGGATTTCTACACCGCCAACTGTCACAAGTGGGTTTGCTCACCGAAGGGCTCCGCGCTCCTCTATGTTCGCAAGGCGCTTCAGAAGAACTTCCGCCCGCTCGTACTGAGCAACAACGCGGAACTTCCAAAGGCTGTCCGTTCGCAGTTTCTGACCGAGTTCGACTACATCGGCACCAGCGACTATTCGGCAATCCTCGCGATTCCCGCAGCACTCAAGTCAATGAGTGACATGCTCCGTGGTGGTGGCGGTTTCTCCGCCGTCATGCGCCACAACCGCGATCTCACGCTCCGCGCCCGACGCCTCATCACCGATGCAATCGGCTCAACTCCAGTCGCACCCGAAAGCATGATCGGCTCGATCGCGTCGATTTTTCTGCCGCCCCGGGGCGATGGAGCGCCGGCCTCATCGCGTCCGCCGACCAGCCGCTACGGCGATTCGCTGCAGGAACGCCTCATCGATCAATGGCACATCCAAGTGCCCGTTTGGGGCGTTCCGGGCACTCCCCAGCGTGTTTTGCGCATCAGCGCCCAGCTCTACAACTGCTTCGAGCAGTATGAGTATCTCCTGCACGCGCTTCGGCACGAACTCAAGGCCGAGCATCACTGACTCCTGATACGCTCCTTTCGTTGACGGACACGCAAAAACCAACTCAGCCCGGCACTGGCCTGATCGAAATCGATCCATGGCTCGAGCCGTTCCGCGATGCGCTCCGGGACCGGCACGCGAAGTTTCTGAAAACCAAAGCAACACTACTCGGCGCGAGCGAAGCCCATGCAGCGTGCGCGTCCTTGAAAGCCTTCGCCAACGGACACCAGTATTTCGGATTCACTCGCGGCAGCAACGACGGCAAGCCCGGCATCTGGTTCCGTGAATGGGCACCCGGCGCCACGCGCCTCGCGCTCATCGGTGACTTCAATTTCTGGGACAAGCACGCTCACGTTCTCACGCGCGACAACTTCGGCGTGTGGAGCATCTTCATCCCCGATGGCGGCCCCGCGCGGCTGGAGCACGATTCCAAGGTCAAGATCCACGTCGTCCACGCCGGCGGCGCGGCGGACCGACTCCCGGCGTACATCCAACGCGTCACCTTCGATGCCAACGGCAGCAACGCCACCGGACGCGTCTGGCTTCCACCCGATTTCGCGTGGAAGAATCCCAATCCGGTGCGCGACTCAAAACCTTCTCGCGGCACGAAGCCCCGCATCTACGAAGCACACACCGGCATGGCCGTTGAAGAGGAACGCGTCGGAACGTTCGATGAGTTCAGAGAGAACGTCTTGCCGCGGATCGCGAAGGACGGTTACAACGCCGTTCAACTCATGGCCGTTCAAGAGCACCCCTACTACGGCTCCTTTGGTTATCACGTTAGCAACTTCTTCGCGGTCTCTTCCCGCTTCGGCACTCCCGACGATTTCAAACGCCTCGTCGATGCGGCTCACGGCCTTGGCCTCGCCGTCTATCTCGATCTCGTCCACAGCCACGCCGTCAAGAACACCGTCGAGGGCCTGAACCTGCTCGACGGCACCGACTTCCAGTATTTCCACGCCGGACCCCGAGGCAAGCATCCCGCCTGGGATTCCATGCTGTTTGACTACAGCAAGTACGAAGTCATTCGCTTCCTGCTCAGCAACGTCCGCTACTGGCTCGAAGAGTTCAACGTCGACGGCTTCCGCTTCGACGGCGTGACGAGCATGCTCTACCTCGATCATGGCCTGGGCAAGGCGTTTAGTTCGTACGACGACTATTTCAACGCGAACATCGATGAAGACGCCGTGACGTATCTCAAACTCGCGAACGAAGTCGCCCACGAGGTACGCCCCGCTGTCATCACGATCGCCGAAGATGTTTCCGGAATGGCGGGAATGGCCCGCCCCACTGTTGAAGGCGGCCTCGGCTTCGACTTCCGACTCGCGATGGGTATTCCGGATTTCTGGATCAAGATCCTGAAGGAGAAGCGCGACGAAGACTGGAACATGGGCGAGGTCTTCCACACGCTCACCAACCGCCGCGCGAACGAAGGGCACATCGCCTACGCCGAAAGCCACGATCAGGCCCTCGTCGGCGACAAAACTCTCGCGTTCCGGCTGATGGACGCCGAGATGTACACGCACATGAGCAAGGCGACGCCAAGCCTGCTCGTCGACCGCGGCATGGCGCTTCATAAACTCATTCGCCTGCTCACGTTCTTCCTAGGGGGCGAAGGCTGGCTGAGTTTCATGGGGAACGAGTTCGGCCACCCGGAGTGGATCGACTTCCCGCGCGAAGGAAACGGCTTTTCGTACAAATTTGCCCGCCGCCAGTGGTCGCTCGCGGAGAATCCGCTTCTTCGTTACAGCGATCTCGGGGCCTTCGACCGCGCGTTGATGGCCCTTGACGATCGCTTCGGCATCCTCGCCGCGCCACCCGCTCGCGCGATGCAGGTCGATGAACTCGGCAAGTGTCTTGTCTTTGAGCGCGCCAACCTCGTTGTCGCGGCCAACCTCAACTCTTCGCATTCGCGCACAGATTGGCGCGTTGGCGTTCCTCCAAGCGGGCCGGTGGGAACGCAGTTTCAGGCGATTCTCAATACCGATGATTCGGATTTCGGCGGCCACGCCCTCGTGAAGGGGGCTGCCCGGTATCCGTCTCAGAAAGTGTCGTGGGACCAATTCGAGCAGAGCGTGCATGTGTATGTGCCCGCACGATCGGCGCAGGTAATCGGGCTGGCTCACTAGTGCCGGCGGACGCTTGATTGACCAAGGGGCTTGGCGCTCCGAATACACTCAATCCGAATCTCCACTGAACGATGATCATCCGCCAGCGCCGAGTCATCGAAGGGACAGCCCATGCCGATCCGCAACTTTGTGTCGCTTGCCGCGTCGCTCGCACTTTCGACACTTTGCGCGGCGCAGGACAACCCGCTGACGCTCGGCACCAGCGGCGGCTCGAATGCCCGGACCGGAATTTTTCGAGTTCCCTACATTTTCGGCGACGGCTCCAAGATCAAAATCGCGTGGCGGCTCGACCTGTCCTTGCCGGGCAGCGCCGGGCGCGCTCCGTCGCGCGGCGCAATCGTGTTTGATGAGAACGGCGATCTTTATTCCCGCATCTACCGCGATGCCGCGTTTCCGAGCTCGCGCGGCGGGATTTTCAAGATCCGCGCCAGCGACGGCGTGGTCCTCTGGAATGGAGTCATCCCCGATTCAACCGGCTCGGTCGCGCCGCCGATCGTTGGCCGCGATGCGGTTTACGCATCAAACTTCCTTTCTTCCGGCACCAATCATCTCGTCTACGCACTCAATCGAGACACCGGCAAGCTCCTCTGGCAGTCCGATCCGCTTCCGTCCGATGTTGGGCTCGGGATGGCTTTGCAGGACGGATATCTCTACGGCGTCACCGGGGCCGTCGGCGGGAATGCAACCCTCTTCTGCATCCAGGCGTCCAACGGCGCGACCATGTGGTCTACGCCTATCCCCGCCGCGACAACGGCGATCATCATGAACGTCACGCTCGTCAAGGATGCCTTTGGCGTCGGTGTGCATGGCTTGTACTGGGCGTTCGACGGGGGTACGTCGGCGACTTCCGGATTCCGCGCGTGCAGAGCCTCTCCTCTGTCAGGCTCGCTTGCCTGGAGCGGAGGCCCCAATCGCAATGGCGTCTCCCACATTCTCTTCAACGCGGCGAAGAACGCTCTGTATTCAACCCACTGGGCGGACTACGGCACGACTTTGGACGCGTACGACCCTTTTTCCGGACATGTGCGCTGGACCGCGTGGAACGATGCGCCACTCGGCGGCAATTTCAACGGTGGGTTTTTCCCTTGCCACACACTTCGGGCTGACGGCTCGGGACTCATCTTCGCCGGATTTGGCGGCGATCTCTGGTCCCTGAAAGACCCGGGCGATCTTTCCGGATCGCCCCTGCAAGCGGCGGACATTTGCTGGTTTTACGATGGTGCCGACGCCGCCGGAGAATCGCGATCCAATGCCGTCACCATTCTTGATCCGCAATCTGGCCGCGAGATCTTTGTGTCGGGTACCGGGTTCAGCGCCGAACCGGTCTACGCGCGCCGACTCTTCGCGATGGTGGCGAACACGACCAACGTTTCCGGAGAGCGGCTCTGGGAATGGCTTCGCCCGAATGACCCCATCGCGAGCGACGGTCAAACATTCCGATCTCTTTCGGTCGGGCCGAATGGGCATTTGTACTACTTCGACCGGAACGACGGCCCCGCGGGATCCTTGATTGCCTTGGGTGTGCGCTGCGACGGAGATTTAAACGGCGACGATTTCGTTGACGATACAGACTTCGTGATATTCGTCTTCGCCTACAACCTGCTGGTGTGCGACGACCCCGCGATGCCCCCAGACTGCCCGGCGGATCTGAACGGAGATGGCTTCGTGGATGATGCGGACTTTGTTGTGTTTGTCTCGGCGTATGACGCACTGCTTTGTCCGTAGACCACGATGACTTCATCTCGCGGGTGAATCTGCCGCGAAGATCGCCCTCGCGCGGTACATGGTCGGCGCCGTCACAGCCTCATCTTCGTTGAAGCAGCCGCGATAACGGCCAGCAACACGCCGATGAGCCCCAAACTCACGGACAAACTCGACCACTGCGCAACGAATCCGATTACCGGCGGCCCAATCAGCCCGCCGGCGTAACCCAGCGTCGTCATGGCCGGAAGTGCAAGGTGCGCCGGCATCGACGTTTGTCTCCCCGCCGCAGAGAACATCACCGGCACAATGTTTGATGCGCCAATTCCAACCACTACAAATCCAGCGATCGAACCCCAAATCGACGGCACACCGATCAAAATAGAAAATCCGACCGCAGCCAACAGCCCTCCGACGAGCACAACTCGCGCCGGCCCCATCGCATGTACGACTCGATCGCCGATGAGTCTGCACACCGTCATCGCGGATGCGAACGCAACAAATCCCACTCCCGCGTGTGCCGCGTCCATTCCCCGCACGGTGTTGAGAAACACCGCGCCCCATTCGAGGATCGAGCCTTCCGCCAGAAAGAGCACGAAGCAGCAGACACCAAGCACCACAACGCGCCCGTGCGGCCACGCAAACGCCGGCCCGTGCTCGCCGCCGCTCTTGAGCAGACCCCGAAAGCAGGCAGCCAGCAGGATGACCGAAACACCCACGACTACTAGAGAAGTCACGAGCAGCGAAACACCAGAAGAAATCAGCAGACTCGTAAGCCCCGCCCCCGCGATACCTCCCACGCTCCACAGCCCGTGAAACCCGGACATCATCGCTTTGCCCGCGGCACGCTCGACGAGCACGGCGTGGATGTTCATCGCGACGTCGACAACACCAAGTGCAGCGCCGAAAAGCAGCAATGCCACTGCTAACACATCCACCCGCTCGATCACGGTGATCAAGGGCAGCATGCACCACGCGAGAATCAGCGATACCGCGATCACTTGCCGGCACCCAAGCCGTCCCGTCAATGCGCCCGCCAGCGGCATCGCAGCGATCGAGCCAATACCAAGGCAAAGCAGCAGCACACCCAGTTGACCGTCGCTGAGTGAAAAGCGGTTCTTCACAAACGGAATCAAGGGAGCCCACGCCGCGACACAGACGCCGGAAAGGAAAAACACAATGCGCGTTGCCGCCGAGGCACTCACGAACAACTTGGCGGCAGGCAACACCGTTTCGCTCACCGGAGACTGTACCGGCCCGACGAGGCAACCGCCGCCTTCGCCCGCTTTGCGCGTTGCCGTTTCGGTCGCGAGGCGAACTTCGCTCTCCCAGCCCTCGTAGAATGCGCTCTCTTTGACAACTGGGGCCGATCGGTTTCGACCGTGCATGATCCGTTGGTCGTGGCGCGTCCAGGAGCATGCTGGCCTGGTAAAAAGCATGTAAAAAATTGATTGCTAACAGCAATTACGCTCTCGCGGCCTAATTAGGCCTCGCATCCCGGCGTCAACGCCTGCTAGGCGTCGAGATGAAAACAGCAGGCTGGTCCTCGCGCGGCGCCCCCGGGCGCGAGGATGAGAAAACTCCGGGTGCTGGGCTTGTGCGGATGCTGCTGAGGCAGCCGCACCTGCCGAGATTAATTCATCAGCTACACGCGTAGAGGCGACCATCTGACTGTCACGGCACGGGGGTTCAATTCCCCCCGGCTCCATTCTCTGTTTGTGTTGCGTCCGGAACCGACCGAACGCGACACACGACGACTAGACGCCTTTTTTCGAGGCGAATTCTCGTTTTCGTCTTGGCGACTCTGTTCGCCAGACTCCGACCGAACACGACACGACACGTCCCCAGCTTGTGTGCGCCCTTGTGTGCGCGCTGGCAGAACGCTCGGAAGGCCTTCGACATCGTCGGCCGACTCGATCGCCTTCGCATCGGCGTACGTGTGCAGCGTGAGTAGTGGATCCGAATGCCGAGCCAGATGCATCGCTGCGGCTGGCAACACACCACTTCGATGTAAGTTTGTCACGAAGGTGTGCCGGAGCGCGTGGAAGTCAACCGTGCGCCCCGAGGCGTCCATCTTGGCGATGCCAGCCCGTTTCAGATCGCGATTTAACGAGTGACGCGACGGCGTGCCCTTGCGGAACACCACATCACCCGGTGTAGCCCCGCTTGGCCGAATCGCCTTCAGAGCCTCGGCCAACTCTCTTCGCAAACTCCGCGTTTCTTCCCGCCGGTTCTTAGACGACGACGCGAGGACACGAAACCAAAACGGTGCCACATCGACACACAGATCCGCCCATCGAAGGCGGCGAGCCTCGGAGTAGCGCAGACCGGTTCCGAGCAGCAACGCGTAGAACAAGCCACGAGGACCGGCTACGCTGACGAGTTTCCGGGCCTCATCGTCCGACAAAGCCCGACGACGACGAGAAGCTTGTCCGCGAATGTCGGTGCGACTCAGCCCCTCCAACGGATTGGCAGCGATGCGCCCAGCCGCCTTCATCCAACGGAAGAGCACGAGCAACGCGTCTTCGTAGTGGCGCCGTGTTCGAGCTGAACGCTCGAAGCTACTTCGCCAAAGCACGACATCATCGACGCATGCGTCATTCACGCGCGACCAGCCGAGCCAGCCGAACGCTCGCACCATTTTTGCCTTGACCTTCGGAAAATATGTGTGGCGACGCCCGGCAGCCTTGCGATCCGCCGCCCATTCTTCGGCATGTTGCACGAGAGGTTTTTCGGCGGCGACGACTTCGCTTGCGCGAGGGAGCAAACCGGCAGCGCTGCGTTCTTCGAGTATCCGCCACGCTTCAAGTCGCTGATCGGCAACGCGAGAATCGGACGTTTGGAGCGATCGCCGCTGTGGCTTTGTCCAGGTCGGAAGCCGCAACTGGCCGATCCACACCCGAGAGAGCTTGAGCTTTCCGCTTATTAATCGACGCTGTTTGTACTTGAAGCATTGCATGGCTACGACTTTCGCCCGCCCTTTAAGAACCGCTCGACTTCCGAACGTGCAATGCGAACAAGTCGTCCCACCTTGAGCGCGGCCAACTTATCGCCAGCGATTAGCCGCTCGACAAAACGAGTGCTCACCTGCAAGAACTCCGCGACTTGCTTCTTCGTCATCAACGCATCTGACATCCCGATACCCCCCTGTTCAACGCGACCGACGCCCCTTCTTGGTCAATCGTGTTTCAGAAACCACCATGTCCTCCAACTTCGAGACGGCACGAGAAACACCCTCGACCTCACTCTTGCTGACTTTCTCACCCATTGCCGCGGCGATCGCACGAATTACGTCGGGATTGCCAAAAGCCTCCATCATCGCCTGCGCCACGACCGGATTGCCGAGTGCCTTTGCCATCTCGACAGGCACGCCTATGTGTTCGCGCACTGCGCGTTCGATGATCTCGGATCGACTACGCGCTTCCGCCTTGGCGACGCGGTCTACGTCGCCGAGAACGTCGGAATCAATCGTGATGGCGATCTTGTGCTTACGAGCCATGGGACCGCATGGTACCATAGTCATACCACGGCGTCAACTGCATACGGGCGGACTCGCACATGGGCCTCACTTCAATAGGCGTGCTGCAAGTAGTCCAGCCATCCCCACGCCTGCTAGAAGCGAAATGAACGAGAAAATCCCAAACCCTGTGTGAAAATACCACGCCCAGAACACTTTGCTCGGCTTTTGCATGACTTGAATGAATTCGTGCATTTGCTTCTCTGCCACTCGCTTTCCACGGCGACAAGCCAAGGCGGTGAGTATCCATGCAATCGCCTTAGAGATGAGCGCCAAGAAAATTGTCGCGACAAACAAACCGATAGTTATTGTGGCAAGACGCTCTTCATGTTTTTCAGTAATCGCCTGTCGCGTTTCCGCGGAAAACAGCAACGCCGCGATAGAGGCACTGGCGATGGCCAAGAGCCACGAGTCAATTCCGTTTACAATCATCAAGTGCAGTTCGAATGCGGTCTTGTGATATTCCTGCGACGCAGCAACTTGTTGATCAAACGGGATGTAGATCTGGTCCGTGGCCCCGACAGGTATTTCTTCCATCCTGAAATCATATCAAAGGCTTCGGACTGTCTTTTGGACTGCCTTTGCCCCGCTAACTCGTCGCGGCTGTCGTACTCCACTGGTTCACTACTGCGTCAGAGATTACTTTGACAATGCGAGGTGGAAACTTTCTCGGAGATTGGCGGCATCCTTCCAATTGTCGGCACACAAGCAACCACAGTTCTTCTGTCGAAAGGCCAGTGGAATGCGCCACGTCGACAAGCGTGCGACCAATTGCATTGTGAGCATGCTCCAGCCAACGATCTAAATCTGCCGAACGGTCTGGAATTGCCGCTCGAACGGTCTGTAAATGACGACACAACGCTTCCCACCAAGGCAACCGTGCTCGTCGCTCGATGTTCGGATCTCCAGTTAGTTCTCGAAAATCTATTACACCCATAATGCGCTCTGCCGCTACTTTCGGCCAAGCAGTTCCAGCGGTGAAAACATTGAAGGCTGCAAGATTCGCATGGTGATCGCTGAGCCGAGCTTCGAGTCGCACCCACTCTCCCCGCTCATGTGTGCCTTGCTCCAAGCCTTTGTCATACACTACGAGCCGAGCGGGCGATTCGCGCCCTCCCAATTCCAACGTTTCACCTTTCGGCTGGGGATTGCCAGTATCCCTTGCAGCGATCGGCATGTATGTACGAACGCGGCAAAGCTCCCCGCGCTCACAAGCTTCGAGCATTTTCCCAATCAGTGGCAAAGGGGGCTCCCCCGGCGCGGTTTTCAAATCCCTGCAAATATCCAAGCGTGTGCAGGTTGCACCGATTAACGCGGCGTCCGCCAAACTACGAACTGCGTTGAAGCCGAGCAGATCACATGCCCCGCCATTCACTTCAAGCATGAAAGTCCCGTCAGGATGGCCCCAAAGCAAAGAAACTCCTGATGGCCACTCCTCGCGAAACTTGAACCAGTAGCGGCCGTTTCTGGAACGAGGTTCGCCGGGATCCACTTTCGAGAGAGCCAATCGGACGGCTTTCTCCCACTGTTCGAGGGACCCGCCCTTGGCGGTGACATTTAACCAGTGAATACCGACTTCATCGACCCCACTTTGTGAATTTGACCCTGCTGTTAGCCGTGCAGGGTCAAGAGTCGGAGCCGGGGCGTCGCCTGCGGCGACCGCCCCGGTCTCTGAAGTTCCCCCGGGGCACGCACCCCAGCCGGAGGGAATTTTATCGTCAGCCGCGTTTGCCGACCCGTCTTTCCGGCTCCGACCCGTCTTGCGTCGACTGATACGCCCGCCGAGTCCCTCCGTCTGGGGTGCGGGCCCCTCTTGCCGCTGCGTCATTCGACACCCCCGGACTTCCGCGGGGCGGCCGCCTTCTGTCGCAGTAGTTCCGGCGCCGAAGCCTCGATGATGGCCTCGTAGCGGTCGCCTTGGAGTTCCCAGATGCAAATCCAGCCAACCGGGGGTAGCCACTCGATCACCAGGTGAACGGCGTCCCGGTTCGAGACGGCGACAACTTCCGCAAACGTGTGATACGGACCGACCAACTGCACGCCGGTGCTACCGGGTGCACTTTCGAGAGCGACGAACACGGGCTCCCTTGCCCTTCTTCATGCCAGCCTTGAGCAGCCGAAGCACTTCGCGTTTCAGGTCGGCGTTCGCAGACTCCCACAAGATTTCTATTTCTTGTGTGCGCCTTTGTGTGCGCGCCCCCGCTGGCGTGCTGCTGGAGCGGTTTTCCGGAGGGTTCAATTCCCCCCGGCTCCATTCGCTTTTTTTTGATAGCGCTTCCGCGCGCCGTCGTTTGCCTCATTTACGGCCAAAGCAGACGCTGCGCGGTCAAGCACAATGCAAACGCCGCGATGCATCCCGACGCGGGAAACACGACGCGCGAGCGATACCAATCCTTTCCGCGGCACCACAACCCCACCGCAACAAATGCAGCCAGAATCACGGAGAGTTGCCCGAGCTCGACTCCCACGTTGAACCCCAGCAGCACTGTCCAGAACTGGTCCGCTGGAATACCAACCTCGCGCAGGACTCCGGCGAATCCGAGGCCGTGAACGAGGCCGAATCCAAAGACCACGGCAACTCGCATCGGCCCAAGCCGCGCGCGAAACAGGTTCTCGATCGCCACATACGCGATCGACAACGCAATGAGCGGCTCAACAACCCGGGCGGAAAGGGCGACGACGCCCGTCAGCGACAGTGCAAGAGTGATCGAGTGCGCAACCGTGAACGCCGTCACCTGCAAGAGCAGCGGCCTCATCTGCGTGCCCAAGAGGCAAAGACCGAGCACAAAGAGAATGTGGTCGTAGCCCATAGGAACGATGTGCTCGAAACCCAATTGGATAGAGCGGAAGAACGTCACCACCCGCGATTCCGCGGCGGCCGGTTCCCGCAGCTCAACCGGCTTGCTCGCGGCTCCGCCCGCGACCCACTGATTGCTTTCTGACGTATCCTGCGATGGATGAACGACGAGGTAATACTCGGGCAGGGGAAGAGTCGTGCGAAAAACGACAGTGCGAGGGGCTTCGGGCATGCTTCCCACAAACTCAAGCCGGATCTGGCTGGTCGGCGCGCCGTTTAGGAACACCACTTCCTCCGACTTCGCCCTCGTCAGAGAAACGACAGCTCCGTCAAACTCCAGAGTGGTGGCCTTTGTCAGCGCCTGAGTGAACTCGCGCCGTACGGAAGACGGAACGTGATCGAGATCCGCCAATATGACAAGGGCATACTCGCCGCCCGGCCGCACAAAGACATCCGCTCGCATCGACCCGAAGTCGTGCGCACACGCGGCGCTGCACTGCAGGCATGTCGCGATCATCAGGAGTTGAAAGAGAATGCGTCGCACGACTGCTATTTCTCCGCGGAAATGGTTGATGGACCAACCTTCGCCGATTCTTCCGGCGTCGCCGCGAGATCAAACGTCAGCGACGCCCAAAGGCTCTGCCAATCACATTCGACTCCGGGTTCCTTCACGGGAAGCATGCGGACCGAATTGATCAGCCACATCCCCGGCTTCTCAAGCTTGAACTTCACACGCCCATCCTCGCCCGAACGCGCGGACAACACTGATTTTGGATCGCACTTGTTGGCCGCAGTAACAAGCACGCCCGCGATCGGCTTGCCGTCCGCGAACATCACGAATGTCATTTCATTTCCGGCATGGAGCGAGTACGGATTCTCACTCGGGATGATCTCGAATGGAAACCCGAAGTTGTGATCAAACCCCGATGTGGTCTGGACTCCGGCACCACCCGCATCCCTGACTTCAATGATCGCCTTGGCGCACCGGGAGAAACGTTCGCGGCCATCAGTCTCCGTGTTTCCCGCGGCACGCCTCGCCTCCACCGGGTTGTCCAGGCCCTTCTCGCGCAAATACACCTCAAACTTCGGACCCGCCAGTACGACCGGAGTGTTGCCGCTGCGATATCCGAGCACATACGTACCGGGAGTCGCGATTCGAATCAATCCTGCAGGGTCGGAGCCATCGCGCCCCACAACCGGCTTGACACCATCCGCTCCCGCGATCTCAAACCGCTCTAGCTTCGTCGGATCGCGCGGCCGTGATTCGCCCACCAATCCATCCCCCACCAGCGTTCGCACCCCCACCATCTCGCCGGCTCGAACCCGGAATGCCGAGGCCTCCAACCAGAACTCGTGGGCCAAACTCACTCCGCTGCATGCCGCCGCAGCCAGCGCAATCACAACCCGACGCGAAGCAATATTCATGGGAGGGCTCCTTGAAAAAAGCGGCACAGCTTCCACCATGCCGCTTCCTGTTCAAACGAATTCAGCCGCGATCAGCGCTTCTTGAGAACCTTGCCGCCCTTGACCGGAACATCGTCGCCCCCGGTCGTCGCTGGCGCACTCTGCACGCCGCCGATTGGTGCCCGCAAGTACGGGAACACGTTGTCAAAGAACGAATCGTCCACGATCGCGCCGTCCGTAAACGGCAGATTGCCCTGCGGTGCACAGCCGCCCGACTGCCCAGCATCCGGGTAGAGAGCTCCCATCACAACTCGCAGCTCGATATCGACAACGTCATCGCCCGGACGCCGTCCGTTCGGGAAGCCCGCGAGGTCGCTGCCTAGCACACCCATGCGGTTCTGCATCCCCTTCGGCTTCGCCGGGATGCCACCAACGGGATTCACGTTGGTATTCAGGCGAGTCATCTCCGAACCAACAACCCCCGCAGGCTGATTCAGCCCGGGCACACCGGTCAGGAAGACCGAAACCAGATCGTTTCGTGGAAGGCACGGAGCCGTCACACCAAACAAGCTGCTCAAGAGAGCCGGCAGCGTCGGATTCGTGACGTAGTTGATGAACTGTCCATCGCCGGTCGGAACCGCGCCGTTGAACTTGTCCTTGTCACGGAGCCCGATCACCACCTCATTCACCAGCGGCATGCCGAGGCGCGAGACCTGGATCCATCCGCCGCTGTAGCTCGCGGGCTTTCCAAAAGTTGGAGTCGCAGTCAGGACGCGGGCGCGCTGCAGGCTCGCGGTTGTCCAGCCACCGATCACAGTTTCACCGGAGGCATTCCGCAAGTACGCAGCAGGGACTTCAATGACGAACGAGGTGACGTTTTTGTCTGCCAAATCGTCCTTGCCGCCGTTCTCCGGTCCGAGCGGATTCAGATTCACCAGATCAAACGTCGGACCGAGATTGACGACAAACGGATCCTTCCGCTGTCCAACAAAGACTCGGCCCTTCAACGCCGAGCCCGGCAGATTCACCGTGTAGATGTGATTCCGCGCATACGTCTCGTAGTTCGGGATCGACTTCGATCCGATGTTGTCAGCCGGCTTCATGAATGTCGCCGAGCCGCCAACCGTGTTGGTCGCCGCCGTCGCGGTTCCCGCGTACTTGTCACCACGGATCACATACATCCCGTAGCTCTCGGTCACGTTGAGACCCGCGTTGTCGTTCGCACCGGGACCGATCGGAGCAGCATTCACCAGCGGAATCGCCACCGGAATCCCGCCGATATTCAGCATGATGTCCTTGTTGACCGAAGCAACGCCGAAGCTGAACGTGATGTCTTCGCGCCCATCGCCGTTGTTGTCGATGTGAATCTGATACAGGGCCGACGGATCCAGCGTGAAGAAGTTTGGGCCGCCGTACGCATCCTGCAGCGGGTAGTAGTTCGCGACGATCGTCACGTACCCCTCACGCCCCGCTTCGTAGCTGTTGAACATATAAAAGTCCGTCGCATCCACCCGCGGCATGCCTTTCACAAACGGAGCTTCCCCGTGGCTCGACGCGAGCGCTTGCCCGGCCATGAGCGCGACGCTGAGAACAAGAGTCGATCGAAAAGCAGAGATAACTAAAGACATTTCCATCTCCTTTTTGAGGCGAATTGCTTGAATTTGAACCCCACCACCGTCACTCGCTCAGGCCCGACGCCGACGAGCGGCTGAAAACAGAATCGGGATGGCAGCCAGAGCAGCTACCCCCGGCGCAGGAATTGTGATATTGAGCGTGTACGCGCCATCACCGAGTTGGACGTCGTTCCGCAGAAAAGAGTCCACGCCGAAATCCGCGTCTCCAAACTGAAATCCGCCAAACGCGCCGTCCGGACGTGCGAGCTCGGTAAACATGCTTCCCGTAAAGGAAGCGCTCGCGCTGTTCCTTCCGGAGGTGATCGCGAGGTAGTACGACCCCGGCGGCAAATTCAACGCACCAAGGAAAGAATCGCCGAGCGACGACCCCGGCCCAAACGGCTCCGAGTCGTCGTTGTCGGCGATGAGTGTTCCCGATGAGTTGAAGAGAGCTAGATACGTGTCCAGTCCGCCGGTTGTCTGCGTCGTGCTGAAATACGCCGCTCCACCACCGGTCGAGAAGGAGTAGAAGTCAACATCGTTCCCGCCCAAGTGACCAATCACGTTCGCGGTTGGAAGATTGCCAAACACATGCGGGCTGGCATTCGGCGTGAAAAGACCTCCACCAAGAAACTGCGCCGTTGCCCGCGCGTTGTTGAACGCTTGGCCATTCAGTTCAACCTCGTTGACGGTGCCGGCCAGGGCGCTCGTCGCGAACACAAGACCAAAACAAGGTAAAAGCCTGTGAAGCACGGAAAACCTCCTCGCTGAACCAAACTCCAAGCGGGATTCCCGACAGGGAATGCCGCGTGCCGCCCTTTTCGTGCGCGTCGCACGAAGCTCACCTGCGCGCACGACTACCGCGTGCCACCCACAGGGCGGAACGGTAAACGGTCGATTTTCCAGTCGCTCTCCGAGATAACTCCGACGCCTGCTCGAACGCGGATTTTGTTCCTGTGAGAATTCTCCGCAATCGGGAGAAGCGGCAACGTCATTCCGAGTTCGCATACGCTGGCACGAGGCGGTTCGCAGAGCATTCAACCAAGGGATACCCCATGAACTGGCTCATCTGGGCACTGCTTTCCGCTCTTTTCGCCGGAGTCACTGCCGTTCTCGCCAAGGCCGGAGTCAAGAATGTCGATTCCAATCTCGCCACGGCAATTCGCACCGTCGTCATTCTCGTCTTCGCCTGGTGCATCGCGCTCTCCCGCGGCATCGGCGGCCTTTACGACGTCAGCCCGAAAGCATGGGTGTTTCTCACGCTCTCAGGCGTGGCAACCGGCGCATCTTGGCTTTGCTACTTCCGCGCATTGCAACTGGGCCAGGCTTCCAGAGTCGCCCCGATCGACAAACTCAGCGTCGTCGTTGCAATGGGACTCGCCGTGCTCTTTCTTGGTGAACAACTCACTTGGCGCCACTGGGCGGGCGGCGGTTTGATCGTATCCGGCGCGATACTCATCGCACTCGCCTGATCCGAAGTGATTCGCTATCTCTCAATTCCCGTCGGGCGTTTCGAGCGAAGCCGCGGGAGACCGCGCCCCTCGAACGTCTGCGCGCCTTGGAGTTGATTCGATTCTGAGCGCTGCCGCGGACGGTTCCCGATTCCATTCTGCTCCCGGCGAACCAGCCACGGAGGCTCCCTCGTCGAGTCGCCGGCACGCGGCAGTGATCGAGCCCGGCGAAAGCACCGCTTGCCGAATTGCCTGCTTGATCCACCACCGCGCCGGTGTGCTGAATCGCATCCCTTGCGCAGGGTCGTAGTGCTCCACCGCTCGAATAAGTCCGGCTTTTCCCCGCTCGACCAATTCGCCCAGAGATATGCCCCGCCCGGCGTAACGGCACGCGACACTGCTCACCAGATGCACATTCGCCAAGATCATTTTCTCGCGCGATTCATGGCAGTTGTCATTGATGATCGCCCAGCCTAATTCCTGTTCGGCCGCCCTTGAAAGCGGCGCGGCGGTGTACCGTTCCGTGGCACGAAGTGCCAAGATTCCTTCACCCTTGTTCTTCGCGAAGTCGGCTCGCCCCGCTCCCAGCCCGTTTGTCATGTTGGCTCCCTCCAGTTCCGCGCAAATTCACTTCCGTGCATCCAGTCTGCACGACCGGCTGAATCTCTCTTGAGCGGGAGCTAAACGTTTGCTCAGATTCAGCCCAAAGCTCGATTTGGACTTGGTTTCCCGGCAACGCACCCGTGGCCGGGTTGTTGTTGCTCGCCGAATCTCATGCAGATCGGTCCATTCGACCCCAACGGTGCACCACCGGCAATCGTGCCAGCGGCGAATCGTCCCAAGTCTCGCCACGCTCAAGCGGCCATTTCTCTTCCGCCACTTCGTCAGTCGGCAGCGGGGGAATGGAATCAAACGGCGATTCGCGTCCCTGTTTCACCTGATTGAACGCGTTCATCCGCTTCGAAGACATCACATACCTCCATCCTGGTGCCCGCTACCTTCCAAGTCGGGCTCAGACTAACTTTTGTGTGCTTGAGTGACCTGACCCTAAGGCCTTTATAAATACGGCTTCATCACCGCCAATGACTGCTTCAGGGATTTTCCAGCCGCAAAACGTGCTGCTTCTCCACGATCGGCTTTCGCGTTGTTTCGATGATCGCCAACAAATCCCGCTTCTGAGACCCCGCGAAGTGGACGCAATTGGAGTTTTCAAGACGTTTGCCCGTCCGCCATCGGGATTTCGATCGCAACCGCCGCCTACCTCGTCATCCGCACTCATCTCCGCGCGGGTGCTTCCCTTGCCAGACATCGATGACGTCTTCACTCACGCCATTGAATCGCTTTGGATCCACAGGACCGTCCACTGAAGCACGATCAAGACTCGCATCATTCGTTCGCTACTTCCCGTCGCCGTTGATCTCGGAAAGGTCATCAATCGCCGGCCCCATGATCAATTTCCCTTTGGCACTAAATCGGCTTCCGTGGCACGGGCAATCCCAGCTCTTTTCCAGACCGTTCCACTGCACGATGCATTTGAGGTGCGGACAAACCGCGGAACACCGATGCAAGGCGCCGTCGTCATCCCGATACACCGCAACTTTTTTCATCCCCTCGCGAATAACCGCGCCACTTCCTGGCACAATCTTTTCTTCGGAATCGACATCGCCCGGCGTGAAATGCTCCACCATCTGTGCCGCGGCAACCGCGTTTTCCTTCACAAACTCAACTGCTCCATCCAGCGAGGTCGTCGGTTTCCGTCCAGGGTCATAGAGCGCGGCCCACGGATGCACGTCCCGATCCGCCTTGCCTTTTCCTCCCTTGAGAATCAACTCGCTTACAAGCTGGGCACCCAGTGTTCCCCCTGTCAGCCCCATGCCGCTGTCGCCGGTGATCACAAAGCATGCTTGATGTCCGCGCGTCGGCACTCTTCCGACAAAGGCAACACCATCATCAGGCTCGGCAACCTGTCCCGACCATCGCGCAACGACGCGCCCGAGCCCCGCATCCCGACCATGTCCCCGGCAGAACCTTTCAATCGCCCACCGTTCCAGCTTTTCAAATCGCTCCGTTCCCTCTCGCGCGGTTCCGTATCTTCCAACGCGATGGTCTTCGCCGCCAACGATCAAGAGCGACTTGCGAGGATTAGTCTCTGATTCACCAACGCGTGCATAGTGATACGGATCGGATGTGTCCCAATAGAGCGCATCGGTCACGGCGCCGCGCTCTACCTCCATTGCAATGACATACGACCGGTAAGCGACCTGCTTGGTATAGATGCCCATCCAGTTGTTGATCGGTGTGGGAACATTTGTTGCCGCGATCCCGAATTCAGCCCGCACCAGCGGACCGCCATCCAGCTTCGCGACGACCGGGCCGTCTCCTGCAAGATCGCATACGCGTGTTCCGCAGTAGATTCGAACGCCCATCCCTCGTAAGACATTGGCAAGGCCATTGATGTAACGCAGCGGATGGAAGCGGCCCTGACGGGGAAACCGCACGCACGGTCCGCACGCAAAGCCGGTAACCGGTGCCCGATCAAGAAGTCCTGCGTCGGTGAACCCGGCCCGCCGAGCTGCTTCGCACTCCCGCTTCAAATAGTCGCGATCGTGAGCCTCACCCGCGCACAAGTATCCATCCACGCGGGCAAAGTCGCACTCAATCTTTTCCAGAGTCGCAATTCGCTCGATCTGCTCAATCGCTGCGGCATGGCTCTCATACTGCACCATCGCCGCCTCCACACCCAGGCTTTGCTCAATGTTGACGAACAAGTCATCGATCGCGCTCGCAAGATGCGCGCTCGTCCGTCCGGTTTCCCCACCTCCAATCGGTTTCTCGTCCAGAACGATGACGCTCTTGCCCGCTTTCGCAAGCAGGTATGCGCATGTCAACCCTGCAATCCCGGCCCCGACAATGCAAACATCGGCGCTGGCATCGCGGTTCAATCGCGGCGAGTCCAACTCACAATTTTTCGCGTACCAGATCGGGATCGTTCTCCCTGAATCCGTGCCCGCTCTTTGCGCTGACTCGGTCCCGGAATTCGTCATAATCACCCCTTGTTGACCGCCGAAGAACGAGCTCGCTTTTCCGCCATGCTTTTGCGTTCGCGACTCGACGCATCCTGCTGATGCGACGGTTCAACGCGGCTTCCGCCTCGAGATGCGCCGCCCTGATTTGCACCGGCGGGTCCACCTTTCGGCTTCGGCGAACGCCCCGGAATCTCCGGCTTGGTCGAATTTGTTCCACGCGCAGAACCCGCTTCTTGCTTTGGCATCTGATTGCTCCAGGAAAAACACCCCCGGAATCCGTACACCTCACTTCAATGTGACTGCGGGCGCATGAAGAAATGGCGACGCCTCGGTTAAAGGATTACTCAGCGGTGCAGCGGCTAATTCGCAGCCGCATCGATGTCGTACCCTTTCGCTTGGTGTCAACTCCCCACAGTCTCACTCGCAGCGAAATCGCCGTCTGCAACGCGCTCCCCGCTGCGGTTGCGCGTCGTCGCCCCTTGATTTCTCAACCCAACACCGAGGCGTTCCGCGTTTTCTCAGACACGCCCGATGGCATGAGCGGCGTCTTCATCGACATCTACGGACCCGGTTGCGTGATCAACGTGTACGAAGGCCGCGCGCCGCAGGATCTCGGCCCCGGGGTTGCCGCGGGTGTACTCAAAATTCTTGCGCCGCTCGGAGTTCGCGCCGCATATTTGAAGCCGTTCGCCAAAGATCGCTCGCGCCTCGGCGGTCGACTTCCAGAGATCGTCTCCGATCCGGTCCCCGCGGCCGGAGATTCCCTTCCCGAAGCGTTTCTGATCCGCGAGCATGAATGGAATCTGGAGATCCGCCTCTATGACGGTCTTTCCACCGGGCTCTTCCTCGATCAGCGAAACAACCGCCGCTTTGTCGCCGACTGGGTGAAAGATCGCGCTCGCGCGTCCGCCAAGCCCCCCACGGTTCTCAACACCTTTGCCTACACCTGCGCATTCTCCGTCGCCGCAGCAACCGCCGGCGCGATCACAGCGAGTGTCGACGTCTCCGGGCGCTATCTCGACTGGGGCAAACGCAACTTCGAGCACAACAAACTCGATCCGGCCCACCACCGTTTCGCGAAGATGGACACGTTTGAGTTCCTCGGTTACGCCAAACGCAAGGGGCTGCAGTTCGATCTGATCATCCTGGACCCGCCGAGCTTTGCTTCGGGCAACAAGAAGAAGGGCATCCGTCCGTGGAGTTCCGTTGCCGATTATGCGCGGCTGGTCGGCGAAGCCTCGGCACTGCTGAACCCCAAGGGCGTGATCTTCGCCTCCACCAACACGCAGGAACTCTGCCGCCCGAACAGACTGGAACGTGAGATTGTGAAGGGCCTTGGGAAGCCTCCGCGCTGGCTACGATTACCCGATATGCCGCTCGACTTTGCGAGAGATTCCGAACGATTCGATGCGCGGGCCTTTGCGGTCTAGCGACGCCGCTCGTCTACTGGCCCCGCGTTCGCTCCTCTCTTTACAACATGTTTTCAAGACCCGACGCCGCGGCACGGCCGCGCCAACGGGAGAATTTGAGCCTTTATGAGCACCGCCCACCTTCCTCGCCGCACTTTCGCGATCATCTCGCACCCCGACGCCGGTAAGACCACGCTCACCGAAAAGCTGCTGCTCTACGGCGGCGCGGTCAATCTCGCCGGTTCTGTGACCAGCCGCAAGAACCAGCGCGCCACCGCCAGCGACTGGATGGAACTCGAAAAACAGCGCGGCATCTCGATCTCCTCAACCGTTCTTCAGTTCGATTACGACGGCTACCGCATCAACCTGCTCGATACGCCCGGACACAAAGACTTTTCGGAAGATACGTATCGCGTGCTGACGGCAGTGGATGCGGCTGTTATGGTGATCGATGCCGGCAAAGGCATTGAACCGCAAACGCGAAAGCTCTTTGAAGTCTGCCGCCGGCGCGGCGTTCCGATCTTTACGTTCATGAATAAGTGCGATCGCCCGACCCGCAATCCACTTGAACTGCTCGATGAGCTTGAGAAGGTGCTGGGAATCGGCGCGTTCCCAGTGAACTGGCCGCTCGGAACCGGACTCAACTTCCGGGGCGTCTACGACCGACTCACGCACAAGGCCCACATGTTCGAGCGCGCCGTACACGGCGCCTACGTTGCGCCTCTCCAAGTCCTAGGCATCGACGATCCGTCCATCAAGGACAAGATGGACGAGGGGATCTACGAACAGACTCGCGAAGAGATCGAGATGCTTCAGGGCGCGGGCGAAACCTACGACCAGGAGCGCGTGCTCGCCGGAACAGTCACTCCGGTCTACTTCGGCAGCGCGATGAACAACTTCGGCGTTCAACTCTTGCTCGACGGCTTCGTGGAACACTCGGCACCACCCGGTCCCCGCCGTGCCGGCGATCGCCTGATTCATCCAAACGATCCGGTTTTCAGCGGCTTTGTCTTCAAGATCCAGGCCAACATGGACCCGCGCCATCGCGATCGCATCGCCTTTGTTCGCGTTGTCTCCGGTTCATTCACCCGCGAAATGACTGTGATCCACGCCCAGAGCGGCAAGAAGATCCGGCTCTCAAACGCCCAAAAACTCTTCGGCCAGGATCGAGAAACGATCGAGGAAGGTCTCGCGGGCGACGTTGTCGGCATCCTCGGTCACGACATCCTCCGCATCGGCGACACTTTGACGGAAGACCGGTCGATCGTCTTTAACGAGATCCCGCGCTTCACGCCAGAAACCTTCGCCTATCTGCACAACCCGCAGCCCGGCAACGCCAAAAAGTTCCGCCTGGGTTTCGATCAGTTGCTGCAGGAAGGCGTTATTCAGGTTCTCTTTACCGGCTCGGGTCAGATCAAGACGCCCATGCTCGCGGCGGTCGGCCCGCTCCAGTTCGAAGTCGTGCAGTACCGGCTCAAGGCGGAGTACAGTGCGGAATCACGGCTCGAGATGACACGCTGGTCGATGATGCGCTGGTGGCGCAAGCCCGGTGCCGATCCGGATTGGCTGCCCGACCTTCCCGCGGACACCATGCTCGCGACAGACCGCGAAGGCCGTAACGTCATCCTCTTTGCAGATGAATGGGGTGTTCGTCACTTCACCAAGCGCCACCCCGATATCGAGTTATCGGAAACCGAGACCTTTGCTTCCGATGCACCCTCACCGCAGCAGCCGGCCGCCAACGGGTAATCCTGATCCTCGCCGTCGCCTATCTACACGCGTAACTCGGGCGTTGCGGCATGACGTCGTCGGGATGAATACCGGTTAATCTGCGGTACCTGTCCGCATTGTTGTGACGGGCAACGAATGTCGTGCAGCGACAGGTTCTTTTGCGCTCGATTGGGCGCTCCTTCTTCCCGAAAGTGCAAGTTCAGCTCGGGCGGTTCGTGGCGTTCGATCGCGCACTTAGCGGCGCAGCGGCGTTGCTCGTTCTCGCCATTCGGTGCCTCTCGAAGGAGCTTTCATGCCAGAGCAAAATCTGAATTCGCCCGCACAGGCCTTTGGTCGCCACAATGATCGCAAGACCGCCTGGCTCAAGCTCATCGCTCCGCCCTCGATATTGCTCGCGCTTGCTGCCCTCGCGGCAGGATCTTTTCTCTGGGGTCGCGCGAGCGATTCCGATTCCGGCCCGCTCGCGCACATGCGTGATCTAGGAGCAGAACTCACGACGAAGATCCAATCGGTGGGCGAAAGCGGCCTTCGCAAAACCGTCGCGCTCGCCGATGATCCGCGTTTGCCGGAGATCATCGCCCGGCACGATCGCACCGCCGCGGAGTCGCTCGCGAACGACCTGCTCGCCCAATCACTCGAACTCGACATCATCGCAATCTTCGATCACGAGGGAAAGCTCCTTGCGGTCAACACGCTCGATCACGAGCACAAACCCATCGAGCGTTCCCGGATCGAAGTTCTCTATCGAAACGATTTTTCAAAGCGCGACGTGATCCAGAGCTGTCTCGCCGACACCACCGACAAATCGAAGATGGAGTTTCAGACCAAGTGCGACTTCACGCCGCCGCTTTTCGGCAGTAGCGGCCTGTCCGTTGCCTTTTCTGCGCCGGTCCGCGATGTTCGGACGACCGCACGCCTGGGTGTCATCAGCACGCGGCTGAACTTCAAACGCGTCTCGGACCTCGCGCAGGACAACTCCTTCGTACGCGCCGGAAACTCCGTTTTCATGATTTCGGACAAGGGCAAGTTCTTCGACGAAGACATCAACTCGGGGAAAACCGCCCCACCGCTCGATGATCAGGAAATCCATTCCGCACTCGGACGTTTTTCGGAGGGCGATGTTCCGCCCGGCGCGATCGCCCGAATCAACGACGAAATCCTTGTCGGAATTCCGGCGGTGGTTTCACACGAGATGGCCGGCGGCGGATTGAACGTCGTTCTCAAAGCATCGGCGAAGTGGATCAGGGGCGAAACGCTTCAGTCACGCCTGCTCGCGGGCACCGCCCTTCTCGGCTCCCTCGGCGCGATTGGAATCTGGCTCCTCTATGCCGCTTCGAGGGACAGCCGCCTTCGCACGCTCCACACCCTTGCCAACGAGCGTGCCCGAACCTCGCTCATCCTTGAGAGCGCCGGCGAAGGAATACTCGCAATCGATGCGACGCGGTCAGTCTCGTATGCAAACGCCGCCGCGTGCGAAGCACTTCAATCGCCCCGTGAACAGCTGCTCGGCCGGCCGTGGTCGCAGTTAGCACCAGCCGTCGGCAGGATTGACGGTGCCAACGCCTGGCAGGCCGAAGAGACAACACTTCACCGCGCCGACGGCACCCAATTCCCGGCACGCGTCACGATCGCCCGTCTCCCCGACGATGCGGGCAGTGTCGTCACCTTCCTCGATCTCACAGCGCAGCGCAAACTGCAGACTGACTTGCTCGTGGCCACCCGCCAGGCGGGCATGGCCGAGGTCGCGACCGGCGTGCTGCACAACGTCGGAAACGTGCTCAACAGCGTAAACGTCGCGGCCAATATGGTGAACGAACGTCTTCGCCAATCGGAGGTTTCAAGCCTGACGCAGGCGGGCGAACTGATTAAATCGAATCAAGGCGATCTGCCGCGCTTCCTCTCGTCGGACGAGCGGGGCAAGCACCTTCCGCAGTTCCTCATCGAGATCGCCCAGTGTCTCAGTGACGAACGCCGAGTCGCGCTCGAGGAACTCGAAGCCGTCACCCGCGGCGTCGAGCATGTCAAGCACGTCATCGGCATGCAGCAGAGGCACGCGAAGCAGCAATCCGTCTTCGAGGCCGTCAAACCCGAAGACCTCTTCAATGAAGCGCTCGAACTCCAGCAGGATTCGCTGATCAGACACAAGGTGCAGGTCGAGCGACACTTCGAACGTTCGCAGCCAATCCTGCTCGACAAACACCAGGTCATCCAGATCCTCGTCAATCTCATCTCCAACGCGAAGCAGGCCTTGCAGGAGAGTTCGAAGCCGCAGAAAGCCATTGCCTTGAGCATCCGGCTCGCGGGTGATACCGGTTCACGCCGGGTGGTTTTCGAAGTCGCCGACAACGGGGTCGGAATCCCCAAGACAAATCTGACACAAATCTTCGGCCATGGCTTCACCACACGAAAGGACGGCCACGGCTTTGGATTGCACAGTGCCGCGAATGCCGCGAAAGTGATGAACGGCACGCTCACCGCCGCGAGCGACGGAGTCGGCATGGGTGCCAAGTTCGCGCTTTCTCTCCCAGTTCCTGAGTTGTCGCCGTCAACGAAGTTCGTGGCCGCGCCCGCCATTGTCCAAGTCGGCTAAACGGAGCTCCCATGCACCGCATCCTCATCATCGATGACAACCAGGCGATCCATGACGACTTCCGCAAAGTGCTGGCCGCCGACACCAGCCAGTCGACCGGGCTGAGCAGCGCCAAGGCCGCGCTGTTTGGAAACAATGCAACAACGAAGATCGAACGAGCTCGTTTCGAAGTTGACTCCGCTCTGCAAGGAGAAGCCGGGTTCAACCAGCTCAAGGCGGCATGCGAAGAGGGAAGACCATACTCGGTCGCCTTCGTCGATATGCGCATGCCCCCGGGTTGGGATGGGCTGCAGACGATCCAGCGACTCTGGGAAGTCGATGCTCGTTTGCAGGTCGTCATCTGCACGGCGTTTTCGGATCACTCGTGGGAAGAGATTTCGTCGACGCTCGGATTGACGGATCGGCTCCTGATTCTCAAAAAACCCTTCGACCCGGTCGAGGTCTCGCAGCTCGCCACAGCGCTGAGCGAAAAGTGGGCGCTCCAGAAGCAAGCCGCGCTCAAGCACGACGAGCTCGAGCGCCTCGTGGATCTTCGGACTCGGGATCTGACTCATGCCGCCTCGCATGATCGATTGACGGGCCTGCCCAATCGGACCAAGCTCAAGGAACGGCTGGCGTTGGTGCTCCAGGCACGAGCCTCCAATCCGGATTCTTCGTTTGCGGTCTTCTTTCTCGATTTCGATCGCTTCAAGGTCGTGAACGACAGCCTTGGTCATGACGCAGGCGATCAGTTGCTGGTTGAGATCTCCAAACGCCTGAACGATTGTCTCGCTTCCGACGAGTTCACCTCGCGCTGCGCCGAAACCCTGGCGGCTCGCCTTGGCGGCGACGAATTCGTCGTTGTCGCGGCCGGCGTGCGCGACCTCGCCGACCTTCCGCAGCTTGCCACAACTCTGCTCGACACTCTCGCTCAGCCGTACTCCCTCAACGGATACAACGTCGTGAGCACCGCCAGCATCGGCGTGACAACCAGCGAGCTTGGTTACACAAATCAGGACGATGTCATCCGCGACGCCGACACGGCGATGTACCATGCGAAGGCAGCCGGAAAAGCCCGGTATGTCACGTTCGATCGCGCGATGCACGAAGAAATGATCAAGCGGCTCTCCATGGAGAACGAACTCCGGGGAGTCGCCAAGCGGGGCGAGCTCGTCATCCACTACCAGCCCGTCGTTTGCCTGAAAACCGGCTCGATCTACGGCTTCGAAGCGCTTGTTCGCTGGAATCATCCCAAGCGTGGCCTCCTGCCTCCCGGAGACTTCGTCACCTGCGCAGAAGAAACCGGTCTCATCGCTCCGATCGGACTTTGGGTTCTTGAGAACGCATGCAAGCAGCTCCAACAGTGGACGCACAGGTTTCCAGAATTACCCGACCTCCTGATGAGCGTCAACGTTTCCGCCAAGCAGCTGACATCCACGCACTTCGCCGAACAGGTCGAGGCGATCGTCCGAGAGAGCGGCATCAAGCCGTCATCCCTCGCTCTCGAGATGACCGAGACCGCGGTCATTAAGGACCCGGAATTCACCACCGCACTTATCTCGCGACTGCGCAACTTCGGGGTGCGCATCTACATGGACGATTTCGGAACTGGCTACTCATCGCTGAGCCATCTCCACCGCCTACCCCTCAACGCAATCAAGATGGATCGCAGCTTTATGAAGAGCATGGGTGAACGCCGGGACTACGCGGCGGTCGTCCACGCCATCATCGCACTCGCTGACAACCTCGGAATTTCAATCATCGCCGAGGGCGTCGAAACCCCGGAGCAGGCGACAATGTTGCAGGCGCTCGATTGCAGTTTCGGGCAGGGGTATCTGTTCGGCCGCCCGTGCGACGCCAACGCAGCCGAAGTGTTCCTGACCGCTCCAAAACTGACACTCGCCGCCTGAGACCAACGAGTTTCGCTACTTTGCCGCGGGCTGCTTCAATTCGCCCATCTGGCGATAGCGCTCTCGGTATTTCTCGTACAGCTTTGTCTGCTTGTTCGAGAGATCGATGCGCTTGCCGCTGATGAAAGCGTCGGTGATTTGCGTCGTCACTTCGATGGGCGAGCCGGTCGTGATGATCACAGTCGCGTCTTTGTCTTTTTCGAGCGAGCCGAGGCGCCCGGATACGCCGAGAATTTCCGCGGCAGAGAGCGTCACCGACCGGATCGCATCTTCCTGTGATAGACCATGGGCGGTCGCCATGCCCGCGGCATACGGCGTGTTTCGCTCGTGAGGAGTTTCCTCGCCGCTCGCGATGCAGAATGGAATACCCGCCGCCTTCAGCTTGGCCGGCAGAGCGAATGCCTCGTTGTAGTCGGAGTCATCACGCTTCGGAAACCGCTGGGTTCCGGCGACGATCACCGAGACGTTGTTCTTCTTGAGCAGTTCGGCGCAGAGCGGCGCATCCATGCCGCCGACGAGGACCACCCGGAGTTTCATGCTCGCGGCCCAGGTCACTGCCGAGACGATCTGGTCATAGTCGTTCGCAACGATGAAGACTGGCCATTGGCGCGTTAGACCCATCGTGCCCTTTGCGGGAGCGACACTCAGCACACCACGCATCGCGTCCCAGCGAAGGTCGTTCGTGGTCTTCGGATCTTCGCGACGGGCCTCGAAGTAGGAGAGCGCCGTGGAGAATGCGTTTTCGATCGCATCGACCGAGCGGCGGGCCTGCTTCTTCTGCTCGGCTTCGGAAGTGCGCATCCACCAGGACGAAACGGGCCTCACATTCGGCCACTCGACAGTCATTCCCACGGACTGCTCAATCGCCATGTCTTCCCACGTCCAGCCTTCGAGCTGGATCACCGCCGGCTGGCCGGGAATCAGGCCGCCTTTCGGGAAAACGCCGGCGGCGAGAATTCCATTCGCACGCGTCACGGGGAGAACCGTTGAATCCGGATTGACTGCAGCGATCGCGCGAACCTCGGGAACGATCTCGCCCAGTTCGTTGAAATCGCGCGTCGCGTCGACCATGCCGATTTCGTCAAGCCCGAGCTGCGTGTAGGCCGCGATCATGCCGGGATAAACGTGCTTGCCGGTCGCGTCGATCTCGACGGGGCCCGGGGCCTTCCAGCTCATCGTCTTCTCAATGCCCGCAAAGTCGGCGGCTGAGAAGATTCCCTTGATCTTGCCTTCGGCGAGCCAGATCACTGAGTCGGCGACATCCGGACCGCTGACCGGATGGGCCGTTGCGTGCCGGATGAGCACCGGCAGATCCTGGGGTGGTGCTTTAACCGTGAGGTCTTGGGAATAAGAAGAGTTCACCACAGAGGCACAGAGGCACAGAGCGGCGAGGAGGGATTTGGTTTGAGTCTTCATCATGTGAGTCTGTTCGTTGGGAGCTGTTGTTTCGCAGAGCGGTTTGCTGTTGGATTGCAGAGTGCTTTCGCCTTACTGAGCGTCGTGGACCAGTCCGCAGCCGCACTCGCCGGGCATGTTGGAGCCGAGGCTGCCTCGCCGGTTCAGCATGTCGAGCATCACACGCTCGCGAAGATCCGCGCTGTCGTCGGATTCCGAGTCCTTGGGCGAGTCGCTGCCGCCGCCACGTGACGGGCCTTCCTTCTTGAGCTTCTGGATAACGCGCTGGCGATGGTCGTTGTTCTGCTTGCGCAGTTTGGCATCCATATCAAGCGAGAACATCTCGCGGCCATCGATATACACACGCTCCGCGTGCGCCTCGACCGAGAGCGGATCCGCGCTCCAGATCACGACATCCGCTTCCTTACCGGGCTCGAGACTGCCGACACGCTTCTCAATCCCTAGCTGAATCGCTGGATTGATGGTTACGAATTTGAGTGCTTCCTCTTCCGAGAGATTGCCGTACTTCACGGCCTTCGCGGCTTCGAGGTTGAGGCGGCGTGCCATCTCGTCGCTGTCGGAGTTGAAGCTGACGACAACGCCGACATCGTGCATCAGAATCGGTCCCTGGGGGATCGCGTCCTGCACTTCGACCTTGTAGTTCCACCAGTCCGCGAACGCGCTCGCGCCGCGGGAGTTGTCACGCACATCGGTCGCGACCTTGTAGCCTTCGAGAATATGCTGCCACGTGCCGAGCTTGAAGTTGAAGTCCTTGCAGACCTTGGTAAGCGCGAGCAATTCATCCTGCCGGTAGCTGTGGCAGTGGACCCAGCGCGAGCCGTTCAGCACTTCGGCAAGCGCCTCGAGCTCAAGATCACGACGAGGCGGCAGAACGCCCGGTGCGTGTTTGCCCGCGCTCCAGTCTTCCCATGATTGCTGGTACTCACGAGCTGCGGTCAGCCGATCGCGGATCAAAGTCTCGACACCCATGCGGGTCTGCGGATACCGGTTGCGGCTGTTGCCGTTCACCTGCCGCGGGTTCTCGCCGAGCGCCCACTTGACGCCGGGGATGATCGGATACTTCTTCGCGCCCGGCGCGAATGGATTCGCGTCGTCATACGTGTCGCGACCGGCGAAGTGCATGTCGTCGGCGCTCACCACGCCCCAGCGATTCTTGTTGACGGCATTCTGGCCTCCGATCGCGTTGGCGGAACCGTGCAGGCTGTTCACCGTCGTCACGCCACCCGCGAGCTGGCGATACCACGAGATGGAATCGGGATCAGTCACGTCCTGAATTCGCACTTCCGAAGTAACGGCCTGACCGCCTTCGTTTACGCCACGTGAGATACCGGTGTGGCTGTGGCAATCGATGATGCCCGGGGTGACGTGCTTTCCCTTCGCGTCGATGACGACCGCGCCATCGATTGTCGGCGCGGGACCGGACACGATCGAATCAACCTTGCCGCCTCGGAGTATCACCGAAGCATCCTTCATGATTCCCTGCGGACCGCTGGTCCAGACCGTCGCGTTTGTGATCACAACGACTGGAGCATCGCCAGAAAACGCCGCGCGGTCTTCACGCTCGTACGGGCCAAACGGATAGCCGATCATGTCGGGCAGGTCCGCCAGGACTTCCGGGTCGCCGGGACGGCGCGAGGCCTTCCACTGATGCGTCGATCCATCCGGCACGATCATCGAGCCGACGAGTTGATCGCCTTCGAGCTTGCCCTCGACCTTCACGAGCCGGTCGGACGGCTCCTTGCGATCCGGATCAGCAATCTTGAGCACGTCGCAGGTGTACTTGAGCACACCATCCTTCATCGAGACATCGTCGGCTTTGAGCGACGTGTTGTTCATGCGGAGCGTGACGGTGCCGTCTTTGCGGACGCAGATCAGTGAGCCGCCACTGTGCGGCCCGCTCTTCTTGCCGTCGATCTCATCGATATAGAAGCAGCCGATCAGGCCGGGAAGCTTGCGAACCGCAAGAACGTCCGCCGCGGGAGCGCGACGGACAGCTTGCCACTTGAGCGGAGCGCCGCTGGTCGTGAGGACGATCCCCTCCATCGACTGGTTGTCCGGTGCGAGCGCGGCAGACGCGTTGAAAATTCCTTCTTTGCCGAACGGCTTGTGCTCGAAGTTGTACGAGACTCGCCGACCTTCGACCGTCACACTCTTTCCCTTTGACGTCGTGACCTTGGGATTGCCCTTGTCATCCTTCTGCTCGTTGAAGGTCTTGGTAATCGTCAACTCCCCGCCGTCCGTGAACGTCAGCGTGAGCGCGCCGTCCATGGGCTTGTCGAGCGTGACATCCCAGATACCCGCGAGTTGCGATGCGCCGGCCAAGCCGACTTCGTTGCGCACGCCATCGATATAGACCTCGCGAATTTCAGTCTTACGGGGCTTGGGCTTCTCTTCACGGCCGGGACCGTCCTTGCGTCGCTCGCGGGGCTGATTGGCAGCGTCCGGTTTTTCAAGTTCGGGCGACTTGGGCGCATCGGCTTTCGGCGCTTCGGGCTTCGGGGCGTCTGGCTTGTCAGCCTTTTCATCGGATACTGCCTTGTCGCCTTTGCCGTCCTTCGCGTCTTTTCCGCCCTTTTCTTCCGGCTCGTCCGGCGTCAGAGCGAAGAGATCGCCCGAAGCGATGATGAAGCTCGCGGCCTTGCCGGTCTCGATCGTGCCGAGCGCGTTGTCCACGCCGAGAATCGCCGCTGGCTCGGTCGTGAGCATGGCGAACGCCGCCTCGGGCGCGAGGCCGTAGCGCATCGCTTTCTCAAGGTTGGCGCGGAACTGACCGCGCGAGCGAAGGTCCGAACTCGTCAGCGCGACGCGAACTCCCTTGTCCTTCAACCGGCGCACGTTGCTCGGCGCCTGCTCCCACGTCATCATTTCCTTCAGACCGGCAGCCTCGGCAGCGCCAACCGTCGAGACATCCGGCGACTTGGGGAACGAGAGCGGAATGATCATCGGGATCTGCGTTGCTTCGCCGGTTGCATTCAATGACTCGGCGATCGCATCGAGGCGGCGGAACTCCATGCCCGAGCCCTTGATGATCGCAGGACGTTTGAACTCGCGTGCGATCCGTGCGGCACGCACCACTTCCAGCTCATCGCTCACTTCAAAGTAGAGCGGGGGCGTGCGATCGGTCAGGCTGTCGAGCGCGCCGGGCGGAATGCCGTAGTTGTCCTTCCGTGACTGCGCGAGCCAATCCGCATCGCTCAGCGTCTGCCGAATCAGCGCGATCGCGCCCATCTGCGAGCCCGGATAGCTGGGCCAGCGTTCAAGTTCTCCCTGGCTCAAGGCTCCGGCGCCTCCCCCTCCTCCCCCGCCGCCGCCTCCGGTTTCAAAGGCAACCGCTTGAAAGACCTGATCGCGATAGATTGGGGGGCGGTTTGAACTCAGAGCTTCGGGCTGCTTCTGCAAGCTGACCACGGCGCCGCGGCCGCGGAAGATGCCGCCGGGATTGGACCGGACCGGCGCTTCGGGATCGAAATCGTCGTCGCCGGTGTTCACCATCTGCGGACGACCGGAACTTGGATTGATCGGAACAAGTGCTGCGGCAACGAAGCCCTGATTGCGGAGCGATTCGGCTTCGCGCTCGGGCACGCCGTTTCCATCGATCGCGCGGCGCTGGGGCATCACCTTCGCGCTCCAGTGCGCGCCGGGTGCGTTCAGATCGGGCAAGGGCGTCGCGACTTCGACGTATGCATCGATGAAGCCGGGGTAGATGTGCAGCCCGGTGCAATCGCGCACCACTGGGCCGATCGGCATCTGCGCCGGCTTGCCACCTTCCGCGGGGAGAATCGCGACGATCTTGCCATCGCGAACAACGAGGGTCGCGTTCTCGACCGTCTTGCCCGGAGCGATGTGGATGGTCGCGTTTGTGAACGCCTGCCAGCCGAGATCGATGCGGCGCATCCCGTTCGCGGGACCCGCGAGCGGGTTTCCGGCGTCGGGTGAACTGGCGTGTTGGGCCACAGCACCTGAGCCCGCGACGAGGCTCAAGGCAAGTGTGGCGGCCAAAGTCGGAACAACGGCGAAAAGCGACGAGCGCTTGATGAGACTGCGTAGGGTCATGGTTCGAGTCTACGGGAAAATGCGAGCGAGGTTGCTCGACAGGGGGCGAGTGAGGAACTTTGCGTCGTACGATGGCGACCTGTTGAAGTGGGCGGAGCGGGAATCGGAATCGAAAGACCAATCGGGTCACCAGATCAGGAGTTTTGTGTATGGCCGGTGCGAAGCTGTTGACGGGAAACGCGGTGGTTGGGCAGTCGGGCGGACCGACGGCGGTTATCAATCAATCGCTTGTGGGCGTGGTGGAAGGACTTCGGGCCGGGCTGAAGGCGACGGGGAATGTTCAGAAGATTCTGGGGATGCGCCACGGTGTGAACGGTCTCACGAAGGGCGACCTGATCGACCTGACCGAGGTGCCGCAGGACAAACTGGAACGTGTGGCGAACACGCCGTCCGCTTCGCTCGGCAGCAGCCGCGACAAACCAGACAAGGACTACTGCGCGAAGATTCTCAAGGCCTGCGAGCAGCACAACATCCGGTACTTCTTTTACGTGGGTGGCAACGACAGTTCGGATACGTGCCGCATCGTGAACGAACTGGCGAGGACCTCCGGCTATGACCTCCGCTGTTTCCATGTTCCGAAGACCGTCGACAACGACCTTCCGGTGAACGACCACACGCCAGGCTTTCCCAGCGCCGCGCGGTTCGTCGCGATGGCGTTTGCCGCGGACAGCCTTGACAACCGCAGCCTTCCGGGTGTGAAGATCAACGTGGTGATGGGACGGCATGCCGGGTTCCTGACTGCTGCGAGCGCACTTGCCCGATCGATCGGCGGCGGCACCGACGACGGTCCGCATCTGATTTACTGCCCCGAAGTCGCGTTCGATACCGACCAGTTCATTGCCGATGTCGAAAAGGTCTACGCGAAGCTTGGGCGCTGCCAGGTCGCGGTGAGCGAAGGAATTCAGGACAAAGACGGGACCGCCATCGGCGCGAAGTTGATCAAGAACGGGCAGGTCGATAGTCATGGCAACGTGCAGCTTTCTGGTTCGGGCGCTTTGGGTGATCAGCTCTCGGATCTGGTGAAGTCCCGCATCAAGGGGAAAGACGGCAAGCCGCCGCGCGTTCGAGCCGACACCTTCGGCTATCTCCAGCGTTGCTGGCCCGATGCGAGCGTGGTGGACAAGCAGGAAGCTCGCGAGGCCGGACGCGTCGCGGCGAAGGCGGCGGCCGCCGGCGAACTCGACGGTTCAATCGCGCTGATTCGCGCTCCCGGAAACCCGTACCGCTGCGAGTTCAAGCGGATCGAACTGAGCGACGTCGCCGCGAAAACCAAGCACATGCCCAAGGAATTCATCCACGGCACGAACGACGTGAGCCAGGCTTTCCTGGACTACGCGCGGCCGCTGGTTGGCCCGCTGCCGGTTTTCGATCGACTTTGAGTTGCCGACTAGATTCGACCTGGCTACGCTGCTGAGACTGAGTCTCAACGGAAATCGTCATGGTGGAATCGAGCCAGGAAACACGGGTCAATCAGGTTTCGGACGCGAAGCGACCCGCGTGGCTTGCGCGCTGGGGTAAACGGGCCGGCGTGATTGCTTTCCTGTTCTTTTTCATCAAGGGCTTGGCATGGCTGGTGGTGCCGGTGGCGCTCGCAACCTGGTGGGCGCAGTAACTCTCGCGGCAGGATTGGGCGCAGTAGAAGAATGGCCGCGGAGGTCATCCGCGGCATGGAAATACAACTTGTCCGTCGTTCACACGCGAAGGTCGCGTGCGTTGCTTACTTGCTCGGTTCGGCGCTGGTGCCGGCGGGCTTCACGGCCGGAGTCGAACCGCCCTTGCGGGTGTAGGTGAGTTCCATCATCTTGTGTTCTTTGCCGTCGGGTCCGGTCTCGAAGAAGTCGGAGACGTAATTGTCGGGCGTCTTGAAGGTGGTGACTTCGCGGGTCGCCTTTTTGGAGCCATCGGGCTCAACGTATGTCCCGGTCATCGTGAAGACTTTGCCATCACTCGACGCACTGCCGGTGGACGTCCAGAGCCCGGTGCTCATGCTGTCGTACCAGACGGCTTCGTTCTGCTTCGAATTGTTGTTATACGCCTGCACAAGCCGGCCTTCGAAGGGTTGACCCATGAAGTCGCCCTTGAAAACCATCGTGACGAAGCGGCCATCAAATTCGGACTTGGTAACAGCCGTTCCGCTCGAATCCATGGCGGGCGCTTCGGGAGTCATCCAGGTTCGGGTCTTGACGTCCCATTCACCGACGAACTGCTGAAGAAGCTTGTGATGCTCGTTGGGCATCATCGACTTCATCATCTCTTCCATCTGCTTGGGATCCATCCCCTGCATCATGTCGGCGGCCTTCTTCTGGCCGTCCTTGGCTGCGTCCTTCGCTCCGTCCCAAGCCTTCTTCGAGGCGTCCTTGGATTGATCCATCGTCTTCTGCGCCGGATTCTGCGACGGCGTGGATTGCTGCGCGATCGCGAGGGGGGATGCGGCGAGACAAAGACCGGCGCACACCACGATCCAATTCGAGTTCCGTTTCATCTGATTGACTCCGCACATTGCCCGGTTTGGGGCGTTGGTTTGCCGCTCTCGAAATTTGACCCCGCGGACCTCAACGCACGCGTGGCAGAGCAGTGAGGATAGTTTATCAGGTTTTTGGACGGGATAGGGGGATTTTAGGTATGCGAAAACTAAGTCGTTTCACGACAAGGATTTGCGCCACCAAAATTCCTGTGGATAATCTGCCGTCAATGGCTCAGCGCCACCCGCTCCACGATCTCGAGGCCGAAAGCATCCAGACCCGGCAAATCGCGCGCGGAGTTTGTGATCAATCTGAGTTTGGAGATGCCCAGATCGCGGAGGATCTGGCCACCCACGCCGAAGTCGCGTTGCGTGCGCGATGCGTGACCTGCTGTTGAGGATGCGTGAGGCGGAGCGTCGGCGGCACGGCGCGGAGTTTGGAGCAGCGCTTCGAGATCGTCTTCGGGTTCGTCTGGCATCTGCGTGCGCAGATAGACAACTGCGCCGCGGCCTTCGTTCGCGATGAGGCGGAGCGAATCGCGGAGCATGTCTCCACTTGACTGCATCGAACCGTTTACTTCGGCGAAGACATCGCCGAGCAGGTGGCGGCGGTGCATGCGGACGAGTGTCGGCGACGTTGTGGCCCCCCTGCTGCTTGTTCCTACGCCGCCCAGTGTCAACGCCAGATGCGGCAGCGGATCGACAGCGGATTCGTACGCGATCGCATCGAATTCGCCGAACGCGGTCTTGAGCTTGCGCGTTGGCCCAAGACGCTTGATGAGGCTGCCATCGGCGAGGCGGTGCGCAATGAGCTGCGCGACGCTGCACATCTTGATGTTATGCTTCTTGCAGAAGACTTCGAGATCCGGCACGCGGGCCATCTCGCCGTCATCCTTCATGATCTCGATGATGACGGCCGCGGGATAGAGGCCGGCGAGGCGGCAGAGATCGACCGAACCTTCGGTCTGTCCGGTGCGGACAAGCACGCCACCATCGCGGGAGCGGAGCGGATTGATGTGGCCAGGGCGCACGAAGTCGTTCGGAGTCGTGCGCGGGTCGATCATCATCTGGATGCAGCGGGCGCGTTCGCGAGCAGAGACACCGGTCGTAAAACCGTGGCGCGGGTGGCCGTCTATGGAGACGGTGAAGGCCGTGCCTCGGCTGGATGTGTTGCTCGGGCCTTGCGGATGCAGATCGAGGCGATCACAATCGAGTTCGGTGAGCGAGAGGCAGAGATAGCCCCGCGCCGCGGTCAGCATGAACGTAATGGTTTCGGGAGTGGCGAACTGGGCGGGCAGAACGAGATCGCCCTCGTTTTCGCGGTCTTCATCGTCGGTGAGGACGATCATGCGGCCGGCGCGGAGGTCGTCGAGGATTTCGGGGATGGGGGAGAACATCTTGGGCATTGTTGCATGCCCGATCGGTGTCACCCAACTTGTCGATAGGATGGCGAGATGCAGCGGGATTTATCCGCCACGGCTTGCATGGGCTGCGGCTATTCCCTAGTCGGACTTCAGGACCAGTCAACGTGTCCGGAATGCGGACTTGCAACTCTTCTGTCCCACGAGCGTGCAAGGTCATTCTCCGTACTTGGTGCGCAGAGTTCCGCGCTTCCGCTTCTACGAATAGTCAGTGCGCTTTCGTTTGTCACAGCGGCGCTCGTTGGCATCACTTGGCTCATCCACCTCAGTCAACCGATGCCGGTGGAGGCGTTCGTGCGATCCACTGCCGGAGCATTGCTGTGTCAGGCGATCTTGGTTTGCTCCCTCTTGATTCGCCTCGCATGGATCGCCATCAACCGAGAGCTCGCGGAATATGACGTGTTGGAGCACTTTTCTCCGGTGCTTGCTTTCGCAATCTGTCGAGCCGTGTGGGGAATCGCCGTCATCGTGGCGATCTACACACCACTGGCATCATTTTGGCTGGTTCTCTTTCTATCAGGAATGGTTTTCTCGGCTCCTGGAATCTATCTCGAGTTTGTGATGTGCCAACGGATGCAGTCCCGCGCGGAGGTCCGAGCAGCTTTGCCATGGTCTGTTGCTGCGGCAATCGCGGGGATCGCGCTTTGGCTTGGCGCCGGATGCTGGATTCCGATCACCATCAGCCTTTCGTTCGCCTTGGATGGGATCGCCATTTACGTGCTCGTCCGAAGGCTTTCCGGCGTGCTGAATCGCCAGCCAGTCTCCAAATGAGCGGAAGAAAATGCGTCTTCCGGTTGAAAAAACAGTGGAGGAATTCCCAAAGAAGCCCTCATGCCCGACGCCATCTCCATGTCGCTCCGCGTCGCCACGAGCCCGATTTGGCTGCTCTGGCGTGGGTATCTGCTCCTCTGGTGGGCCTTTGACGACTCGTCAGAGCGGGCGGCGTCGAAACTGAGCGCGAAGACGACTGCCGCGGCGGATATTCCGCCTCCCCGCTTTGTAGATGGGGAAGACAGCGGGGAAGTTCAGAACGTCAAGGCTGTAAAGGCCTCGAAGAAGACGGGCATGCCTCTGCCTCCTCCGATGCCGGTGCCAACGGGAATGCTCAAGGGCGGATTTGTCGGCTCGATGGGGCTTTGCTCGCTCTTTGCGATGATTACGGGTGGGCTCGCGGCGTCGGATGCGATGTCGGGCCCGCGTGCGACGATGCTCTGGGCGTGGGGCTGCACCGTGGTGCTTTGCTCGAGCGTGCTGCTGGTGCGGAGCGTGGCGCGGAAGCGTTGGGAGCGGCCGAGAGGGCCGGTGGGCCGCATGAAGGATGCGTGCGTGGGTGCGGCGAAGAACGCCTGCGAGAACGTGAAGGCGCGAATCTCGTCGCTGGGATCGATCGGCGGACGGAAAGTTGCCGAAGTGCAAACGCCGCCTCCTGAGCCAGAAGTGAAACAAGAAGAAAGCCCGTACGGGGCCGCGGCATTCCGCAGCGCCGTGAAGAACTTGGTGCCTGCGGTCGCGCGAGGGGCGCGAGGTGTTCTCCACCCCTTGCGCGATCGCGCTTCGAAGGGCTTTGCCTGGGCGGCGGACAAAAGCCGGCCGGGTTCGAAGGCGGCGTGACCGGGTTTCGCTCCGTCGCTATCGTGCGGCATGGACATGACAGCAGAGCGATGGGCGTATCTCACCAGTTACATGCGTGAGGCGTTTGCGCGCGAGGATGAAGCGCTGGCGGGCGTGATGGCGCGCGCCGAGAAGGCGGGTGTGCCGCGGATTGAGGTAAGCCCGGAGACGGGGAAGTTTCTGGAAGTGATCGCTTCGCTCGCGGGGCGGGGCGGGCCTGCGAAACTGGCGCTCGAGTTCGGGACGCTTGCGGGTTACTCGGGCGTGTGGATCGCACGCGGGATGGCGAGCGACGGAAAGTTGATCACGATCGAGATGAGCACGGTGCACGCTGAGCAGGCGACGGAAACGTTCCGCCAGTGCGGGCTCTTGGAACGGATCACGATCCGGCAGGGTCGCGTGCTAGAAGTGCTGCCGAAGATCGAAAAGGAAATCGGGCGGGAGAGCGTGGACCTGGTGTTCATCGATGCGCTGAAGAGCGAGTATCCGCAGTATCTGGAGGCGGTGCTGCCTCTGGTGCGTTCGGGCGGGGTGATCCTGTTCGACAACGCACTCGCGAGCCGGTGGACGATGGACCTTGCGCCGGGGAAGGATGCGGATCGGGACACGGTGGATGCACTCAATCGGAAGCTCGGGAGCGATCCGCGGGTGATTGCGTGTTGCGTGCCGATTGGGAATGGCGTGGCGATGGTGAGGAAGAAGTGAGGGGAGCGCGGAGCTCGGAGCGCGGAGCGATTTCGGAATGCGGAATGGCTTTTGGTCTTCGCTGCGGCCTTTCCTCTTTGTGTCTCTGCGGTAAATCACTCTCGTACCATCGGGCATGACGCAGACGACTTCTCGTTATGACCAGTTTCAGGCGTACCGCTCGCGGATGAACTGCCGCATTCTCGGGGATGAGAAGGAGCGTGCCGGTGCGGGGGCGACGAGGCCGGATGGCTCGATCGCACAGGGCGGCTCGCTGGTGACCAAGCGGTTTTTCTCGCTTGATCACCAGACATATTCGGATGGCGCGTTGCCGGTGAAGACGAAAGAGTTGCTCGGATTGGTCGCGTCGGCGGTGCTTCGCTGCGACGACTGCATCGCGTACCACGTCGACCAGTGCGTGAAGCTGGGATTTTCTGATGAAGAGATCTGGGAGGCGATGGATGTGTCGCTGATCGTCGGCGGGAGCATCGTGATTCCGCACCTGAGGCGGGCGGTCGAGTTTCTCGATCAGGCTCGCGCGAAATAAGCCGGCACATCGCCTTCGACGAATTTCATGATTCTGGTTTCGTAAACTGATCCAATGGCTCAGGGTTTGACCAATGCTCGGGAAGTGGCGACGTGGATCGTGCAGACGCTGCGCGATCGCGGCTTTGTTGCGTATTTCGCCGGCGGGTGCGTGCGCGACGAGCTGCTCGGCCTCACGCCGAAGGACTACGACGTCGCCACCGATGCAAGGCCTGATGCGATCTCCGCTCTTTTCCCGCGCACGGCTCACGTCGGCGCGGCATTCGGCGTGATGCTGGTGCGACACGACGGCGTGACCGTCGAAGTTGCAACGTTCCGCTCGGACGGCGAATACACCGATCGCCGCCGTCCGGATCAGATCACGTTTTCAGATGAAGTAGCGGATGCGAAGCGTCGCGATTTCACGGTCAACGCGCTGTTTCTCGATCCACTGAAGCCGGAAACGCATTCCGGGCGCGTCATCGATCACATAGGCGGAGTTGCGGACGTTCACGCGCGGGTGCTTCGCGCGGTCGGCGATGCGGACCAGCGGCTCAAAGAAGATGATCTGCGTTCACTTCGTGCGGTGCGGCTTTCCACGCGGCTTGGGTTTGAGATCGAGTCTGCAACGCGCGATGCGATCATGCGGCATGCGGGGGAACTCAGCGGGATCAGCCGCGAGAGAATCGGCGATGAGGTCCGGTTGATGCTCGAAAATCCGTCTCGCGGTGCGGCGATTCGCCTGCTCGGTGCTCTCGGACTGGATGAGCCGACGTTTGGCAGACCGGCCACCGCCAGCGGACAAACACTCGAACAGCTGAAATTTGCTCCTCGCACTGAGGAGTGCGGCGTCGTCGCGGGCGCGCTTGCTTCAGCACTGTTCGATCGCGAAGGCGATGAATTGATCGCAAAGACCGCGCTTGGCGAAGGTCGGCGCCTGGAGGTGCTGCGGGAGTCGCGGAAAGCGTTGTGCCTGAGCAACCAGGAACGCGACGACTGCCTGGCGATTCTCCGGCTGGTTGCCGAGCTTCGGCATGGATGGAAAGCCTTGCCGGTGTCAAAGCAAAAGCGGACCGCATCGAGCCGGGGATTCCTTTGGGCAGTGGAGATCGTGAGAGCATTCGACGCACCGGCTGCGGAAGGAATCGAACTGCGGGTACGGGAGCTCGCCGGTTTGCACGGGGGGCTTGCGCCAACGCCATTCGTCACTGGTGACGATTTGGTCGCTTCAGGAATGTCCCCGGGGCCGGCGTTCCGCACGGTTTTGGATCGGGTCTACGACGAGCAACTGGAAGGACGTATCGGATCGGCGTCAGAAGGACTGGCTCGGGCGGCGCAAGTCTCCCGGGAACTTGGCGGAACTCCCGGCGTCTAACCTTCTACGAACCCGGCCGGGCCGGTTTCGGTACAAGACTTGAAGTTTGAGAGGCGGGCTGGGGAGGTTGCCATCGGCCGCCATTAGGGAGAATTCGGCAATGACGAGCGTGTTTGCACGAGTGGGGAAAGTGGTGGGTCGAACACTTGCGATGGCAGTGGTAACGCTGCTCGCGTCGTTGGTGAGCGTGCCGCAAGCGGTCGCTCAGGACGCAGCGCCAAAGCGTGTCTACGTCATCGATCTGAACGGAGAGTTCGGCTACGACATCAGCCAGGCGCCGATCCGCCAGGCGATGCGTGATGCGCGGAACCAGAACGCCGACGTGGTGATCGTCAAAATCGACGCGAAGTGGGAAAAGGATGAATTGACGCCTCTGCCCGACAACGTCGCGAGCTTTGACGAGTTGTTCCGGGCGCAGAAGATCCTGCCGGTCTTTGCGGACGAGATGATGCGCGAGTGGCCAAAGCCTCCGCGGCTGGTCATGTGGGTGAAGCGTGCCATGGGCGGCCCGGCGTTCATTCCCTTTGTTGCTCCGGAAATCTATTTCACGTCCGACGGAAAAATGGGCGGGGTAGGCGGCATTGGCGTCATGCTGGAAGGCAAGGGCGACGAGGTCGTGCGGCAGAAGCAGTATTCGCTGCGGATGGCACGTGCCGAAGGCTTCCTGATCCGGGGCGGTTATGACCCGATGATCGTTCAGGCGATGTGCCGGCCGGGTTTCCTGCTTTCCTATCGAATGGAAGGCGGCAAGCCGGTGTTCCTGGAGCGGGCGCCGGAAAGGCCCGACGAGTTTGCCCTGACTTCGGGCCTCATGGGAGATTCGATGCAGGCGAGTGTTCGCGGCACGACGTCTTCGGTTCTCACGCTCAATGCGGACACTGCACGGGCGATCAGCGTTTCGAAGGGCACGGCCGACACGCTCGATGACCTGATTTTCCAGCTTGGACTCTCCCGCAACCACCAGATTGTGGAAGGCGGATCGAAGCGCATCATGGATAATTGGAAGCGTGACGTGAACAACGCGTCGAAGGAAATCAAGCGCATCCTCGAAGAGATGGCTCAGGGCTCGGAAGGTGGAGGTATGGGCGGCGGAACATACGAAGCCCGCACACAATCTCGCGGCAAGCAGATCCGCCAGCTTGACACCATCATCAACAAGCTCAAGACGTACGAAGAAGCGTTCGGCCCTCGCTGGCACAACGTGAACGGGATACCACCACAGACGGAGTTCGAACTCCGCCGTGAGCAGCTCGAATTGCAGCAACTCGTGGATAAGAAGTAATCGGCCTGGATCAGCACTCAGAGGCAAACACAATGAACCAGATGAAGTTTCGGATGACAAAGGCGATCGCGGGCCTGTTCCTCGGCATGGCACTGACTTTCGGTGCCGTGGGCCCGACCACGAATGCTTTCGGCGCGGCCGCGGGCGGCTGGGCGAAGATCACCCTCAAGAATGGCACGATTGTCGAAGGCGAGATCGTTCGTGAGCTCGAGGGCATCGTGTGGATCAAGGTCAAGTCGGGCAACTCGGAAGAGACCCGGATGTTGACGCCCGACGAAGTGAAATCGATCGATCGCGATGCGACTTCTACTCCGGCGAACACAAAGGAGCCGGCCAAGACTCCGGATGCCACAAAGCCCGAGCCCGCGAAACCCGCGGAGAAGACGACCGATCAGCCGGCCGCCCCTGCCGGCGCATCACCCGCGAATTCGGAAAGCGCCTCGCAGCCCCACAAGTCAGGTGTGCCTCGCGCTGCGATCATCACTCTGGGCGAAGGTGGCGAGCGCGACATGGTTGGCCTTTACATGATGGCCAAGCCCCTGCACGACGCGATCCCGATGCTCAAGGCGGAGAACGTGGACATCGTGGTCTTCCGCGTGAACTCGGGCGGCGGCGCGCTGCTCGAGATCCAGAAGCTTTCGGATGTGATTTACAACGAGTATCGCAAGAACTTCCGCACGGTTGCCTGGATCGACTGGGCGATTTCCGCTGCCGCGATGACTTCGCACGCGGTCGAAGAAATCTACATGACGCCGGAAGGCGCGTACGGCGCCTGCACCGGCTGGAGCGGCGAACTGGTCGCGGTGAAGGATCGTGATCTCGAGCAGATCCTGTTCCAGATGGAGAAGATCTCGACCCGAGGCAACCACCCGTTCGAGATCATGCGGGCGATGCAGATCATGGAACCGCTGAGCGCAACGGTTTCACCGAGCGGCGATGTTTCGTTCTATCAGGACACCACTTCGGGCGACATCCTGCTGAACCCCAAGGGCCGCGTGCTGACGTTCAACTCGCAGACGGCTGCGAAGGTGCGTTTCTCCTCGGGCACGGCCGGAACGCTCGAAGAGCTCGCCAAGGTGATGCAGCTGCCCGAGGTTGAGTGGGTGGGCGTGAAGAAGCCGGGCTATCTGTGGCCGATCTGCAAGGCCGAGCAGATGCAGATGGACTTCCGCGAGAAAACCGCCCGCGACGATGCTCAGTTCACGGAATATGTGCAGACGCTGAATGCGGCGCTCTCGATGGGCGCGGGCATGGACGACGAACGGAAGGCCCGGCTGGCGGGCAAGGCACGCGAGTGCATGAACAAGATCGTTTCGGCCGTCAACAACAACCCGAATCTCGCGATCTTCAAGTTCAGCATCCTGCCCGACAAGTTCCGTGAGGAATGGGTCGAGCCGACCGAGAAGAAGATCAAGGAACTGACCAAGAAAGAAAAGAAGTAATCTGAGACTGGGAATCAACGACGCCGCGGCCTTCCGCGGCGTTTTTCTTTTTGCGAGGTCTGCTATCGTCGGAGAGCGACCTGCTCCGAATATTGGCTTCCGAAAGGCACCTTTGAGTTCATCCACCCTGATCGATTTCGACCGCCCGCAAACGAGCGTACCCGCGAACCTGGACGCGACTTCGTGGACAGAGTTGGAGCCGGTCTTCCGCGAACTCATCGATCGCCCGCTCCGCACAGGAGAAGAGTTTGCCCGATGGATGGTGGACCGCAGCGAGCTGGATTCGGCGTGTTCCGAATCGCAGGCGAATCTCTATATCGCGATGACATGCTCGACCGAAGACGCGGCGGCGCAAAAGGCCTATTCCGACTTCATAGAGAACATCGTTCCGAAGATCAAACCACTCTCCTTTGCTCTCGACAAAAAACTGACAGACGAGGCGTCCCGCCTTCGCACGCCGGGTGATCGTTACGAGGTCGTGGTGCGCGACACTGCGGCAGACGTCGCCCTCTTCCGCACCGAAAACATCCCGCTCGAAACCGATCTGTCGAAGCTCAGCCAGAAGTACGACCAGATCATCGGCGCCATGTCGGTCAACTTCGACGGGAGCGAAAAGACGCTGCCCCAGATGGCGGTTTATCAGGAATCCACCGACCGGGCTATCCGCGAGAGCGCATGGCGCAGTGTTTCGTCGCGCCGGCTGAAGGACAAAGAGGAGATCGACGGCCTGTTCGACACGATGGTCGCGCTGCGCGATCGCGTGGCGCGGAACGCCGGTTTCGCGGATTTCGTCGGCTACGCCTTCAAAGCGAAGCATCGCTTTGACTACACACCCGGCCACTGCTTCGACTTCCACCGAGCCTGCGAGGACGTGGTCGTTCCGATGATCCGACGGCAAGAAGCAAAGCGCAAGCGGTCGCTGGGTGTTGATGTGCTCCGACCGTGGGATCTCACGGTTGATGTGAAGGGCCGCGGCCCGCTGCGCCCGTTCGCCAATGGCGCCGAACTGATGAAGAAGTCGGTGCGGACTTTCGAGAAGCTCGATCCGCGCCTGGGCGCGATGCTCGCGACGATGGGGACCGGCAGCGAATCCCAAGGCTCGACCGGTGGCGCGTGTCTCGATCTTGACTCACGCAAAGGAAAGGCTCCGGGAGGTTATCAGTACATGCGGGATCGCTCGCGCCGGGCGTTCATTTTTATGAATGCAGCAGGAACAGGGCGGGATGTCTCGACCATGCTGCACGAGGCGGGACACGCGTTTCACTCGATGCTCTCGATCAACGAGCCGTTGCTCGCGTATCGGCACGCACCGCTCGAGTTCTGCGAGGTCGCAAGCATGAGTATGGAGCTGCTCACACTCCCCCACATCGGCGGAGCGGACGGCTTTTACTCGTCCGACGAGGATCTCGCCCGCGCACGGCGTCAGCAGATCGAGCGAGCGGTCTATCTGCTCCCGTGGATCGCCACGATTGACGCCTTCCAGCACTGGATCTACTCCAACCCCCGCCACACACGCGATGAGCGTGCGACGGAATGGCTCCGCCTTGACGCAAGGTTCGGCAGTTCCTGCTCGTGGGAAGGTATCGAGGACGTTCGCCGTACGGTTTGGCATCGCCAGCCCCACATCTTCTCCGTCCCGTTCTATTACATCGAATACGCCATTGCCCAGTTGGGCGCTTTGCAGTTATGGCTGATGGGCCTCGAAAAAGGTGAGAAGACCGCGATCGACTCGTATGTCCGAGCGATGAGGCTGGGTGGCGCTCGCCCGCTGCCCCATTTGTTCGAAGCCGCGGGTCTTCGCTTTGATTTCGGGCCCGAAACGGTGCGGCGGCTGGTCGACCGGGCCGAGACGGAACTGGACCGTCTTCCCGAGTAAAAGCGTACTTCAGCTACCCCAGCCCGCACAGACGGACCTAGTTCAAAGAACCGGGAGCGGCCCACCAGAAGCAGGACAAAGTCGCACTGTCCGCGAACCGATGCACGCGTACCTGCATGGAGGCGGTGCGCATGGGTCCGACTGAAAAATCGTTTAGTCAAGTCAAGGCGATCCTGGGCAAGCTCGATCGCTCGATCGACGAAGTTCGGGCGCGTCGCACAACGGGCGATCTCAAGCCCTTCCCGGTGCCCCCGGCGGCGCCAGCGCCGTTGATCGCGCCGGCGACGAGAACGCCCGAGCCTCCGAGCAACCGGCAGAACAGTCCTTACGGACGCGCGACCCCGCTGCCCTTTGGCGGCTGAGTCTTGGCGAACTGCTGTTTCTCGATCCAGCGATCAATCCGCTTTTCGAGCACGCTGAGGGGCAGGGCGCCGGCGCCGAGCACCTCGTCATGGAACGCACGCACATCGAAGCCGCTTCCGAGCGCTTTTTCGGCGCGGGCCCGCAATTCCAGGATTTTGAGCTCGCCGATCTTGTACGCGCACGCCTGACCGGGCCAACCGATGTAGCGATCGATCTCGCTCACGGTGTCGAGTTCTGTGCCCGCGCTGTTGGCGAGCATGTAGTCGATCGCCTGCTGACGCGTCCAAACCATCGCGTGCATGCCCGTGTCGACGACAAGGCGGCAGGCGCGCCAGATCTCATCACTCAACCTCCCGAAATAGTCGTACGGATCGCTGTAGACGCCTCGTGCGGTGGGATTCGATGCCGTGCGCGGGCTGTCGCCCATTTCCAGACCAAGGCTCTCGCTGTACAGCGCCCAGCCTTCGACGTACGAGGTGTACTGAAGCTGCGTGCGATACGCGTGCAGGCCTTCGAGTTCGTCGGCGATCGATAGTTGGAAATGGTGTCCCGGCACGCTCTCGTGCAGCGAGAGCGACCACATGCCGTATTTCGGGCGCTGGCTGAGGTCGTAGGTGTTGACCATGAAATAGCCGGGGATGCCCGACTTGATGGAGCCGGGGTAGCAGTATGCCGCGGGAGAGCTTGGGGCAGCGAATCGCGGGATCGGACGCACGCCGTACGAGAGCCGGGGCAGCACGCCGAAAAGGCGGGTGAGATCCGGGTCGATCGATTTGCAGATGACTTTGTACCCGTCGAGAAGCACCTTGTCGTCCGTAAAGTAAAAGCGCGGATCGGTTCGGAGGAATTCGACGAACTTCGTGAATCGCTCTTCGCCTTTGTACTTGTTCTTGTCGGCCCAGTCTGTCTCGTCGATCACCCGCATCATCTCGGCCTTGATGCGTGCGACTTCTTTGAGCCCGATGTCGTGGATCTGCTGCGCCGTCAATGTGGTCGTTGTTTCACGACGTAAGTTGGACTCGTAGTACGCAAGCCCATCCAGTCCCTGCCCGGCGCCGATGCTCTCGCGGCACTTGGGGATGTAGTCCTGCTCGAGAAAGTCCGCGAGTTCGCGAAACGAGGGAATCACCTTTTCCCGCACGGCCTTGGCGGCACGCGCCGCCAGAGCGTCGTTTTCCGGGCGAGCGCGGAACGGCGCGTAGAAAGGCGAGTTGGTCGGATCGGCCAGCGCGTTGTCGCCCGCGAGACCCCGCGTCAGTTCCACGCTCTTGGCCAGAATCACCTTTGGCGGTACGCGACCCGCCTTCAGCCCGTCCTTCATGTTGGCAATGTGCTGCCCGATTAGAACCGGGATTTTTTCCAGCCGCGTGACGTAGTCCGCGAGCAACGCATCGTTCTGTAACGGGAGCGACAGATACAACTGAGGCAACTCGATGTGCGGCCCCGACAGCGCGGTGATCGGCTGCTGCTCCGGAAAGAACCTTGCCGAGTCGAGCGCGACGGTCAACGTGTATTCGAGCAAATCGAGATCAATGGCATCGGCCTCGTCCAGTACTTTGCGATCGAACGCTTTGACCCGATCCAAGATCGATCGCATGTTCGCCCGGTCGTTCGCGATCGCGGCTGCGCTCACATCGCTCAGTTGGTCGTTGAAGCGAAGGTCGCCCTTTGTGCTCGCCGATTCAGGACTCGACTCCATCTGCAGGTCGTAATACTCGTCGAGCAATCGCAGCACGTCGGGAGAGCGTCCGGCGATTCGAGTCTGCGTCGGCGTGAACCCTGAGACGCCGGCCGGAGAGGCCATTCCCGAAGTTCCACCCGCGCATATGGCCAAAATCGCGGCAAGCGCAAAGGCAGCGGGATAGACGCGAAAACGCACGATTTGCTTGGGCATGGCGCGAGTTTACAGGGAAGACGCCGATCGGATGCGTGCGGTCCGGACTTCGCCCGAGTCGAGTGGCAAGACCTTGCCGCGCCCGTTTCCCGGCGTACCATTGGCCCTTGAAATATCGGGTTCCGCCAGATTTCTGGGGATTGGTGTAACGGTAGCACGAGTGACTCTGACTCACTTAGTCTAGGTTCGAATCCTAGATCCCCAATTTTTTCGCCCCACCGTTCGCGTCAAAACGCGATTCACGGACAGACCAAGAGGTCGTACGCCGCGGCGAACGCAACAAAATCCACATCGTCTGTCAGCGTGTCGCCTGTCAGGTCGCCTCCAGGATTGACGAGTTCGTTGTACGCGTTTGCAAAGATGATGAAGTCGGCATCGTCCACCATGCCGTCGTGGTTGAAATCGCCGGCGCAGTACGCGGCGGCAGGCGCACACACACCGGTATTGCCGGTCGGCAACGAATAGGCCAACGACCACGCACCCTCGTCGGATGTGATCGACAAGGTGAGCGCCACCGGAGTTCCGCACGGGTGGGACGGATCGATCGCGATCACTGCCGGAAGCAGATTTGCCGCCATCGTTCCTTGCGGCAGGTCCGAGTATTCAACTTCGGCCAACGAAACAGATGCCGTGGGGGTTGAGGTTGAGAGCGTGGCGTGCACGTTCGTCGCGGTGAGCAGCCCGCTGCTGAGGACATCGAGATACACGCGCAACTGAGATTCACCGGGCTCGGCGATTCCATTGGCGTTTCCGTTCGCGAAGGCGTCATCGACCCTCAGCGATCCGGCGGACACCAGACGGGCAGAGCTGGGGGCGGCCGTGATCGAAAAGTTCGCGTCCGAAATGTCGAAATAGATCGCGTTCACCGGCTGCACGCGGATGCGGCAATTGGTCGCCGTCTGCGGCAATGCGACAGCTTCCACGCCGTCGTTGTCGGTTTGCGAAGCAAGCACGGTCGGGAAGGTGTTGCCCCCGTCGGTGGAAAGGAGGATGTTGACTTTGGTGTGGCCAAATGGCGAAGTCTGCGTCCCCGCCACCAGCCAACGCACCACGACTGCACCGGAACGTGCCGTATTGGTGTTGGGCTCGGTGATCTTGAATGGACCGTTTGCGGAATACGAGCGGATGAGGGATTCGGTGTAGTTCTGACCGCCTCCACCAGCGCGATTGTCACGGGCGGAAAGCCGGAAGCGAAGGAATCGGGTCGTTGTGGGCACAATCTCACCGACCGAGCCCGCCAAATTGCCGGTGAGCACAGTCGAAAGCTTCGGGAATGTGCGCTTGAAACCCGTGGTGCTGGGCGGGAACGAACGGAAAAGCGGTCCGCTGCCACCGTCGCCGGCTGAGAGCGCTCGCCGTGTGCCTGCATCTCGCTGTTCCCACGTGTAGGTCAAGGCGTCGCCATCGGGATCGGTGCCGGTTCCGGACAGTTCGAAGGGTGTACCAGTCGGAATCGGGGCCTGATTGATGATGGAATGAGTGACCGTTGGCGCGTGATTGCCGGTAGTCACGATCACCGAGCAGGTGCGATTGGCCGAGAAATCGGTGATCTGCTGGACGCTTCCCTGGCTGTAGTAGTTGTCACGCCCGTTCTGAACGTTGTCGGGGCTGCAGGAGCCGGCGTAGGACATGATTGTCGAGCCGCTACCGGGTTCGTACGCGGCGCTGCCTCCCCACTGCTCCGCCGTGCATGATCCGCCGGTCCCGTTCCAGCTGTGCGGAGCGTTGAACTGATGGCCCATCTCGTGGCAGAACGTCTGAGGATTGGAGAAGGATGAGAAGCTGAACATGTTTCCGCTGAGCCCGTTGGACTTGTCACCCGTGCAAACGACGCCGAGGTTTGCAACGCCACCGCCAACCCAGGCGAACACGTGGCCGACATCAAAGTTTGCGAGCCCGATGTAATTGGAAAGCACGCTTCCATTGCTCGCCATCATTTCGTTGTTGGATGAAGTATCAAACGGCTGTGCCGCGGTATTGGTGAAGATCACCTGGTCGTTGTTGGCGATGAGGATGAGCCGGATCGCAAGCTCTTTTTCCCAGATTGCGTTGAGAGCGTTGACGGCAGTCGTGACGCCAGAGAGTCCGCCCGCAACCGTGCCGCCGCAGATATTGACGCACATGCGCGGGTCCATCGAGACAGCGACGCGGTACGTACGCAGCTTGTCGGCGGTAACGGCGGCGATGACGTTAGGAGGAGTTTCAACGGGCTCTCCAGTCGCACCGCATTCCCACTCGTTCGCGGCGCGGGAAAACGTGCTTGTGTAGACCGCATCCGCGCTCAAGTCGGTCGGCGCAACGGCGTAGTCACCTTCCGGCGAAAGCACGGTTGCGAAGAAACCGAGCTCGTTCATGCAAAGACGAGCGGTGGCTGCTGGGTCGTCGATGCCTTGCGCCGAATAGGTTCGGATCTGTGGAAACTTCGCCGCGAGCGGAGGCTCCATGATCGGAGACTCAACGACCACGAACGCCTCGAGCATTCCGTCGGGTCGTGGGAGCATGATGACGGGAGCGTGATCCGCACCCGGCGTGAACTCCAACGGAGCTGACGCAAGAACCGCCATCTGGCCGGCGCGGCTCATTCGAAAGGCGGCTCCAATCTCGGGCATCAACCCGGCGGCATCGGCCGCCGCGATCTCCTTCGGAGGAGCGAGCGCCCAAACCTGGTCGGCATTGGCGCGCACCATCGGAGTGAGAAGCGAGCAAGCCGCGACGCCGAAAATCAATCCGCGTTTCATCAAGACCTCCGATGTGACCACTATCTCTCACTGATTATGTCGTCCGGCGCTGGTTTTGAGGAGCCCCGTTTCCGGATTTCCGCAAAAAGCACAAAGACCCGACCGGAATTATCCGGACGGGTCTCGTTGGAATTCGTTCAATTGAATCGAAACCGGCGTTAGTTGCCGGTGGCCTTGGCGAGAAGCGCCGCCTTGCCCTGGTCGTTCATGCCAAGGAACTCCTGCTTGCAGTCGTCGCAGCAGAATGCGATCGTCTTGCCCTGATACGACGCCGTGAGCGTCGGGTTGGCGTCGTGGCCGCCGATCGGGCAAATCTTGTTGACGGGTGCTGAGGACTGCGCGGCCGGAGCAGCGGTGGCTGCCGGAGCCGTCGCGGGTTCAGCGGTCTTGTGGTGGTCTCCGTCCTTGCAGTCGCCGCCATTTTTGCAGCAGTCGCCCTTCCCTTCACAACATGATTCCGACTCATCGCACTTGTCTTTGCAGGCGCAACCAACACTGAAGGCGCCAACAGCAAGCGAGAGGGCGAGGCAGGGGAACAACTCCATGAGCTTCTTCAAATCAGATTTCCTTCCAGAATTGCCCCGGCCGAATGCCGCGGCGTGATCTCAGTTTTCACGACCCAACGGACACATTGTAACTCATATTCTGGCCGTCATGAAAAAACCCCGGCCCGGCGATTGCCGGGCCGGGGTCCGTCAGATTCGATGCTTAGCCGCAGCAAGAAGGCGCGGTGCAGCAGTCGGATTTGGCCTTTTCGGCCCCTGCGCAGGATTGCTCCGAGCAGGTGCCCGAAGATCCGCAGCCAGTCCCACAGCATCCGGCACAACCACCAGAACCGCAAGTGCACTCACTGCACTGACACGATGTGCAGCAGCAGGATGCTTCTCCGGAGCTCTGAGGAGCGGGAGAGAGCATGATCAAACCAGCGGTCGACAAGGCGAGAAATAAAGCGTTCATATCAAGTCCTTTCGTCTGCCACGTCCAAGAGGACAAGGCAGTCATTGCATGAATCAATTGCCGCACGCAACACGCGTATGGCGAAAAGTCAAAAACACACGACATGCAACGGAAGGACTAAATCGTCCAGCGGCAGAATCGCTCGCAGGCCAACCGGCCCGCAAAGTCCGGCGGATGAATCGACGCCGGCACGCTGGCAATGAAAAGGGTCGACCGAGCGGGCAGTAACAGATCGATCGCGGATGCAATCGCGATCGGCGCACGCATCAGTTCAACCGCCGGTCGGCGATCTGGAGCAACTGGAACGCGCGGCTCTTCAACCGTGAGTGGGCACTGGCAGCAACGCTCGGGAAGTGTGGCCATCCCGGGTTGACCACCGGCGGATACGGCGGTAACCGCCGAATCTTCGTTGCTCTCGCAACAGCTGGGGGACTCGTGCATCGCGGGGGCTGCCGCGCAGGTCTGCCCTAAATCCATCGAGGCGCGCGCGCCAGGCATACGCCCCGCGCACCACATCAGCACGAGAGACTGGAAGACCAACCCGAAAATGACCCCGTAGCGGACCATCTGATTCATTGTACAGCGGGGGCGTTCGGAAGGTTCACTGCGCCCTGCCGGCGGCCGCCGGATTGTCCAATAACTGCTTGGATTCAGCCAGATCGTCGCGAATTCCTTTCGCGGCATCGGGCGAATGTGCTTCCAACTGGGTACGGAGCAGGTCGGCGTATCGACCCTCGAACGACAGCAACTGCTGGTGCGTTCCGGTTTCGACGACGCGTCCGTGTTCCAACACCACGATCAAATCCGCGTGCCGGATCGTGCTGAGGCGGTGCGCGATCACGAAGCAGGTGCGCCCCTTCATCAGGACTCCGAGGCTGCGCTGGATCAGCGCTTCGCTTTCCGCGTCGAGATTGCTGGTTGCTTCGTCGAGTATCAGGATCGCCGGATCAGCGAGAAGAGCGCGGGCGATCGCCAGACGCTGCTTCTGGCCGCCACTGAGACGGACTCCCCGTTCACCAATGAGAGTTTGGTAGCCGTTTTCAAGCTTCTCTATAAACTCTGCTGCGTTCGCGGATTCCGCAGCACGCTTCACGGCCCTCATAACTTCAGCTTCGGTGACAAGCCCGTGGCCGGCGGGCTTGATGCGTCCGTACGCGATATTTGCGGCGACCGAGCCATCGAAGAGGAAGACATCCTGCTCGACAATCCCGAGCAATCGCCGGTACGACCGCACATCGATATCGCGGAGGTCGATGCCATCGAGCAGAATTCGACCCGCGGGCCACTTGCCGCCGGGCGCATCGGTGTCGGGAACTTCGCATGGATCAAAGAACCGCGCGATCAGATTGCAGAGCGTGGTCTTGCCGCTGCCGCTGGCGCCGACGAGCGCCACAGTCATCCCCTGACGAACTTCCAGCGAGACGTCTTTCAGCACGGGTCGGGGAGCATGCAGAACGGGTGGCCCATCTTTGGCCCCGGCTTCTTTCGCTTTCGTCGCGGTCACCGGATAGGCAAACGAAACGTGCTCGAGCGACATGCGTCCTTGGACGTTGGCACGCTCGAGCTGCAGCTTGTTTTCCGAACCCGCATCGCCAAACTCGCCCGGTTCTTCGAGCACGTCGAGAATGCGATCAAAGCCCGCGAGATTTGTCTGCACGGCGGTCGCCGTGTTGGTCAGCGTTTCGAGCGGGCTGAGCAGCATCAGCAGATAGCTCGTGAACATCATCACCTGGCCGATTGTCAGGTTGCCCTTGATCACCTGCGATCCGCCATAAACGAGCACGCCGGTGCTCGCCACCGGAATTAGAAGTGACCAAACCATTTCCAGCACGCGCGACCACCACCAGACCAGAATCTCCTGACGTGACATCAGGTGACCGGCTTTGGTGAAACGCCCGGACTCCGAAAGCTCGCGCGAAAAACCTCGGACGACCCGCATGCCGCCGAATGCTTCGGTGCTGTGCGCGTCAATGCTGCTACGGGTGATCTTGATATCGCGATAGATAGGTCGGATGCGGTTGATCCACGTTCGGTGGCTGAGCCAAACAGCCGGGATCAGCAGCATTCCCCCGACAAGCAAACGCCAGTCGACCATCGCGAGAATCAAGAGCGTTCCGGTGAGCTGCACGATCGCACGCCAAGGGTTGTAGAGCAGACTAAAAAGCAGTTCCGCTGCGGCGCCGGCATCTTCGCGCAGGATGCCGACCACGCCACCGGTCTTCATCTGATAGATCCGGTGCAGTGGCAAACGTGCCGCGTGCTCGAAGACCTGCATGCGCATCGCCGCCTGCACTCGCTTGGTGAGACGCGTCACCTGCCACCGACCCCACATCGAGATGAGGATGTTGCACAGCGTGAGCACGATCATGAGGAACCCGAGCACCCAGAGCAGGCTGACGCGATCGGATTTTTCGATCCCACTCCAGTCGATATGGGCGCCGGTCTTTGCGATCTGAGTCCGTGCCCACTCGGGAATACCCGCCGGGCCCGGATGATCGGTGATGATGTAATCGATCGCGATCAGCGTGCTGGCCGGCATGAGCAGCCCGATTGCGGTCGCGAGTGTGAGCGTGCCGAGAGCCGCTATGACGGTGCGCCGGTGCTCGCGGATCTGCCACCAGAACAACCCAAAGAGCTCAAGGAAACCGCGCCCGCGATCGCCTTTTCGCTGACGCTTTCCGGAAGCCTCCGCGGCATCAAGTTTGGACCAAGCCGGATCCTTGCGCTTCGCCAGATACTCGCGAAAGCGCGTCCGACTGCTCCGTCGCTGAAACAACATGCCCAACAGTATGTGGACGGCGACGTCTTTGGCTTCGCACCGAACGCGCCGGGACTACCTTTCTTTCATGCAGCTCCGCCCGGTTTTCCTTGTCCTGCTCGCTTCGGCATTGACCGCCTGCGCCGATTCCCGTACGACGAGTAAGCCGGTCGCTTTCACGTCGAAACCCGACACCCCTGTCGCAAAGTCTGCTCCCGCCAAAGGCGAACCCACCTACCGACACGTCGTGGCGGCCGACCACGAAATCGCGTCAAAGGCCGGACTGGAAATGCTCAAGAAAGGCGGCAATGCAGTGGACGCGGCGGTTGCCGCGAGCTTTACGCTGTCGGTTGTTCGCCCCTACTCCTGCGGCATCGGTGGCGGCGGATTCATGATGATCCATCTGAAAAAGCATCCGAAGATGGCGGGCTTGCCGCGAACGATCGCGCTCGATTACCGGGAAGTCGCGCCGTCATGGGCCAAACCGGATTTCTTTGAAACCGATGCGAAGAGTAAAGATGACGTGAACGCCTCGACCGATGGCGCGCACGCTGTCGCGATTCCCGGAACGGTGGCAGGATTGCTTGAAGCGCTCGAGAGATACGGTACGTTGCCGCGTGAAACAGTCCTTGCTCCCGCGATTCGTGCGGCGGAAGAAGGGTTTGTCGTGGACGCCGATTACATGCGCGCCGTGGTCTCGTCCAACGCGTCGCGGGGCAAAGACGGAGGTGCCCAATTTGCTGATTTCCGATCGATCTTTCTGATGAACGGCAAGGTCAAAGAAGGCGATGTGCTGAAGCAGCCAGCCCAGGCTCGCGCGCTAAAATTAATCTCTCGTGACGGCGCTAAGGCTTTCTACAGCGGCGAAATCGCAGCGGCGATTCGCAGCGTGCTCGGAGCCGGCGGAGCGAACGTGACGCTGGCCGAACTGGCGGCGTACCGGCCCCGCGAACTGCTCCCGCTGACAACGAATTTTCAGGGTAAAAAAGTTTTCGCTTTCCCGCCCCCTTCGAGCGGCGGCATCGTGCTGATTCAAACTCTGGGAATGATCGAAGCCCGTCGTTCCGATTTCGACTCGTTCGACTACGACAGCAGCGCACAAATTCATTTCCTGACCGAAGCGTTCAAGCACTCGTTCGCCGACCGATCCCGCTTCCTCGCTGATCCAGCCGTGGTCGAAATTCCGGTCCTCACGCTCACCAGCCAGAGCAACACCCGCGACCTCGCTTCACGAATCGACATGAATCACACGCAGCCGATCGAGTCGTACGGGAGCAACATCCCACGCGACGACGCGAAACCAATTCGAGACGCGGGTACGAGCCATCTGAGCGCCGTTGACTCGTGGGGCAACGCCGTCGCCTGCACCGAAACCATCAATCTTCAATTCGGCTCGCTGGTTGTCGTGCCGGGCTTCGGTTTTCTGTTGAACGATCAGATGGACGACTTCACGACCCGCCGCGGCAAACCCAACGCCTTCGGTCTCCGCCAGGACGATCGCAATCTCCCCGCGCCGGGCAAGCAGCCGCTCTCAAGCATGTCCCCCACCATCGTGCTCTCCGGCGAAGCCGATTATTCCCCGGTTGAACTCGTGGTCGGAGGCTCCGGCGGCCCGTGGATCATCACCGGCACACTGCAGGTTCTGCTGGACTGCGTGACTTACGGCATTCCCGCATCGAAGGCGGTCGCACAGCCGAGAATTCACCATCAGTGGATGCCCAATACCCTGCGCATCGAGCCCGAAATCGCCGACGCCGGCGAAGGAACCGGAAAGCAAGCGCGAACCGTGCGTGCCGGCCTCGAATCGCGAGGACAGGAACTCAAACTCGGAAAGTCCGAGTGCGTCATCCAGGTCATCCGCCGCTCGCCGAACGCGCCGGGGCGCTACGAAGCGGGCAGCGATCCGAGAAAGGGCGGCAAACCGGCCGGAGAATGAACGTCGTTTCTTCCAGTTCGGTTCCGGCCATGCCCATCGCCCCCACCGGGCTCGCCGAGCGCGTCGCGATCGCGGCGGGCGATATCAAACTTTCCCACTCGATCTTCGCGATGCCTTTCGCGCTGCTCGCATCGTTCCTCGCGCGGCCCGCACGAATGCCCTGGCGTGATTTCGGTTTCGCTCTCGTGCTTGTCGTTGTGTGCATGTTCGTCGCACGCAGTTGGGCGATGCTCATCAACCGCCTGGCGGATCGCCTGCTCGATTCACGCAATCCGCGCACATCGAAGCGAGCGTTCGCGTCGGGTCGTCTTTCGCAAACTTTTGGTATTGCTCTCACGCTTTCGCTGGGCGCGGCATTCCTTGGCGTCACTTCCGTTTTCTGGTTCGCGTTTGCAAATCCGTGGCCGGTCATGCTCGCGATCCCGGTCCTTTCATGGATCGGGCTGTATTCCTTCACAAAGCGATTCACCTGGGCGTGCCATCTTTTCCTCGGCACATCCCTGGCGGCCTCGCCCCTCGCCGCGGCAATCGCGATCAACCCCGAAGTGCTCGGGCTTCCATCCGGCCAAAGCGTTGGCGTACCCGAAGGAACTCGCGGCGCGCTGTTGTGCCTCGCGGCGATGGTGACTTTCTGGGTCGCCGGTTTTGACATCATCTATTCGCTGCAGGATGTTGATGAAGACCGACGCGAGCGGCTCTACAGCGTCCCGTCGCGCCTGGGCGTGCGCGGCGCGATCTGGATCAGCCGCGCTTTGCACGGTGCAGCGCTTTACTGCCTGGTTCTGGCGTGGCGCATGGAACCCCGATTGGGGATTGCATTCGGGGCCGGAGTTGCACTGGTCGCGCTGCTATTGATCGTGGAGCATGTGATCTTGGCCAGGCGAGGCAAGGCCGGCTTGGATGCCGCGTTCTTCACCATGAACGGTTTGGTCAGTCTGGTTGTCGGCGGACTGGGAATCGCCGACACTCTGTTATAGTTATCGGACTGGACAAACATTCCAACCGGTTTGAGCTCGAATCGAGAATTCTTTCGCCCCTCTGCTTCATCGGTGAAATGTCGGAGGTCGAGGTTCGATAAATGATGCAGCGCAAAGCGCGCTCAAGGATTTGGATGCAGCCATTTGGAGTCGGCGCACGGACAGTGGTTCGTGTCGAAAGGGTTTCCTTTCGCGCGAGATCACGGAAGGATTCTGGCTTGAGGCAATTGATCTCCAGCACGCTGTCATTGTCGCTCTTTGCCGCGCCATGCGCGATAGGCGGCACTGCGCTGCTCACTCCGGACAATGCGAACTTGTTCATCGTGAGCGTCAATCCAGCAACCGGCGCGCTCACGCAGTTCACGACCAAGCCTCAAGGACGCTGGCTGGAACTTTCCAATACGATCGATTCGTCCACGGTCGGGGTGTTGCGTCACGCGATGCAGATCGGTTCGGAAGTCTGGGTCACAGACCAGCTTTCGAATGCAATCTATCGGTACTCCGCGCAGCAGGAGAAGCCGCGGTTTTTGGGCACGTTGACCAGCGTAATCAACCCCCGCGGCATGGGAGTCGTGAACGACAATGTCTGGGTCGCCAGCGGCGGGGTTGGCACGGCGGGGGGCATCGCTCGGCTCGATCCCGCGGGCAATCTAATCGGAACTTTCGACGCGCAAGACCCGTTCGCTGTCTTTGCGCTTGATCCAGATTCGGTACTGACCTCGAACATCCAGCAAAACAGGCTTGACCGTTTCCAATCGACCGGCTCGATCGGCGCCTCCAGCGGCGTATGGAGCGGATCGAGCCTGATTGACTTTCCGATGCAGATCGGGCGGTGGAATGAGGGCGGACAGGACCGCATCGTCACGGTTGGATTCAGCGGGGACAATCCAGGTCTGTATGTGTACGACGCTGCCACCGGAGCGTTTGTCAAGAGGCTGTCGACGATCATTATCCTTCCCGACGTAACGCTGATAAACCCGCGCGGCTTCGCGCCGATGACAAACGGCGAACTCCTCTGGACGGGCTCTCAGGGCGTCTTCGCGCTCAGCACCACGGCGTGGACCAGCCGCGTCGTGTACACCGGCGAAAACTTTGCTTGCGGCTACGTTGGCGCGATTGATTTCGCAAAGTACTGCGCGGGCGACATCAACAACGATCGGTTCGTAGACGACGCCGATTTTTCTTTGTTCGTCGTCGCGTATAACGAACTGCTCTGTCCCACCCTCGAGTCCGGATATCCGGCCGGCTGCCCGTCCGATCTCAATGGGGACGGGTTTGTGGATGACCAGGATTTCAGTATCTTCGCGACGGCGTACAACGAGCTGCTTTGCCCCTGAGCCGACGCATCCACCCCCTCTTGGCGATTCCCTTGCTTTGACAATGCCCCGCCGGTACTCTCGGTTCTCCCGACCGACGGAGCAATATGTGATGCGATCTGAAATACGAGCGGCGGCCGCTTCGCTGCTGTGCGCCGGCGTTGCTCAAGTGGCATCGGCGCAGACCAAGGTTCAATTCACATACCTCTGGCATCTTGAACAGCCAATCTACTGGCCGGATCGGCAGGCGACGGGCTTTGATCGCTATGAACGCGTCAACGAATCTCGCACGCACAAAGCGGTTGGGGCGACGCACCCGGAAAACAATCTCGACGACATTTTCGGTCTCGACGACCGAAAGGCGGTGTACCAGTACCGGACGCGCGACAGCGTGAACCTGATCCGCTGGGCTTCGAAGGCGGGCGCGCAAATTTCGTATTCGGGAGGTTTGATCGAGAACATCATGTCGCTCGGAGGGGCGAATCAACTCGGGTACAGCCCGAGCTGGATGAACTCGATTCGCGAAGCCCGCTCGTGGACAACCACCGGGGGCAAGCCCCGGCTGGATGTCGTGATCTTTCCGTTTCACCACGCGCTGATGCCCTTGGTGGACGAGAACACCATGCGCAAACAGATCCAGGCGTACAAGCGGATCTATCCGGATGCGTGGGGTTCGGGGGTGCCGATCTCGCGAGGATTCTTTCCGAGCGAGATGGCGTTCAGCACACGGATGATCGGCGTGCTCGCGAGCGAGGGAATCACTTGGTCTGTTGTGAGCGCGGAGAAGATCGCGCGGGCGCAGCCGGACTTCCCGATCGTCTTCGGCTCGGGCGGCATCAATTGCGATCCGCCAAACAAGGCGGACCAGCTCAACCCGCTCAATTCGACCGTGGGCAACGGGTGGTATCGACAGTCGATCTCGCGGGGCTGCTCGCCGGTTGAATCAATTTTCTCGCTAATTCCGAGGCGGGCGCAGTACATCGACCCGAACACCGGGGCCGGGTCGTCCATCATCGTGATCCCGGCATCGCAAGGGCTTTCCTGGCGGGACGGGTATGCGCCGATCGGGACGACGGACTTTGCGAATCTCTCGGCGCTGAATGCAGGAACGCGCCCGACTCTGATCACGCTGACGCACGACGGTGACAACGCGTGGGGCGGCGGGTTTTCGTATTACATGGAGGCAACACCAAATCTTGTTTCGAGCGCGAATGCCACCTATCCGGCCACGACGATCGAGCAGTATCTCGCGGACTACCCGGTTCCCGCGAATGACTTCGTGCATGTCGAAGATGGAGCGTGGGTGAACGCCGACGGCGATTTCGGCGCACCGCAGTTCATCAATTGGAACTGGCCGCTTGTGAACGCACAAGGAAACATCGATGTCGCGAGCGGCTGGGCCGAAGATGCCCGCAACTGGGCAGTCATCACTGCAATGCAGAACCGCGTGGAAACAGCCGAGGCTATCACGCTCGCACGACCCGTGGGATTCGCAACACACGGCGGAACGGGCGGCGCGCCGCTTGATTCCGGGCACATCGTCTATCCGGACAACAGCACGCTGCCCGCAGAACGCGCCTGGCACTATTTCATGGGTTCGCTCAACAGCGGATACATGTATTACGGCACTTCCCTCGACATGGAAGTGAAGCCGACGATCGCATGCAACAACGCGGCGCGGCTGGCTGACCCAGTGATCGCGAGCGTGGGACCCAGCGGTGACACAGTTGCGCCGACTGTTTGGATTCCGCAGCGGACGCCGTGGAATCCGGGCTCGGCCAACTTCGGACCGCAACACAAGTATCAGCAGGTGGTCAACAACGGTGACTTTGATATCTGGACGTTCGCGTATGACGCGAGCGGTATTCCGGATGGGCAGGTCGTGCTGAAATACCGGCTCGACAACGACGGCTCGAATCCGCTCAGTTCCACGCAGAACGAGACGTACGCAGGAGGCGGCGAAGTCGGGGCCTGGCAGGCGGTCACGATGACCAAACGCGTCTTTCCTGCGGGCAATTTCTTCAACGATCCGGGGATCAATTTCTACGTAATGCCTCAGTATGTGGCGGATGAGTACTACGCGCGCCTGACGGGGATTCGATCCAAGCTCGTGGACTACTACGTCGAAGCCACCGACTCCCGGGGCAACCTCAAGAAGTCGCCGATTCAGCACGTCTACGTGGGGGACGGAAGCGGAGCCCCGACCGGCGGCGGCACGGTTGTCGCACTAAACCCGGAAACCCCGGTCGCCGGAGAGAACGTGACAGTGACGTATGACCCCGCGGGCCGCAATCTTGCGGGTGCCGCGTCGGTGTTCATGCACTACGGATTCAATCAGTGGACACCGGTCGTCTCGCCCGATGCACTTATGACGAAGGACACGCAGACGGGCAAATGGAGCTTGACCGTCCCTGTCATTGCGTCTGCGACCAAGCTTGACATCGTCTTCAATAACGGTGCAAGCACGTGGGACAACAACGGCGGGAGCGATTGGCACTTCACTGTGAGCGGCGGGCAGCCGGTTGATACTTGGGATGTTTCGGGCCAGCGCGATCCGGATTCGACGCTGATCGCATCGAGCCCCAGCAACAGCATCAATCTGTGGGCGGGATTGAAGGGCGACATCTTCTACATTGCGACACAGGCGGCCTCCGGCAACAACGACCGCTTCCTGCTGCTGTCCGGGCCGAGCGGACCGGGCGCGCTGCGAGCACCGATGTGGGGAAAAGGCGGCCAGGTCGGCGCCTGGGCGTCCTTCGTCGGAAACGAGAGCTCGAACGGGTATAACGGTTGGTCGGATGTTCCTGCCGGAAATATCACCCAAAGCGCTGCGACCAACAACGGAGGCGTGCTCGCGGCAACGATCGACCTCAAGAAGCGGTTCGGCGGAGGCACGACGCTTCCAAGTAACGTGTTTGTTGCCGTCGGAACATATCCGACCGCCGATGCGTCTGTCCCCGTCAGCGCCGATTGCATTCCGAGTGCAAGCGGCAGCAATTTGCCGAACGCGATCGAGATCCGGCTGTGTCAGTTTTACAACCCGCGCTCACCTCAGGGTTGCTGCCCGTGCGATCTCTCAAATGACGGACTCGTCGACGATACCGACTTCGTTGTGTTTGCGGCGAACTACGACGCGCTCATCATGAGCGGCGCGTATCAAGGAGCGGACCTGACGGGGGACGCGATGTGCGACGACACCGACTTCGTGGTCTTTGCCGCGGGTTACGACGCGCTCCTTTGTCCGTGACCTTCGGGCACAATCGCACGCGAGAAGCACGCCACCTGCAAGATGTTGGGGCCGCGCCGACATTCGACCTGCGGGGCGCACGAATACCACAGGAGGGTCGTATGGGGATTCACGGAATCACAGCGCGGGTGAAGGTCCGCATACTCGCGTGCGGTGGATTCTTAGCGCTGGCCTCCTACGCCGAGGGCGGTGCGACGCGGTTTGCGGATTCCCAGCTCTTGACCGGAGCGAACGATGGCTCGTCGTGGGCCGCCGCATTTCGTGGTCCACTGGCGCTTCAAGCAGCTCTCGCTTCCGCGCTGCCGGGTGATGAAATCTGGGTCGCTGACGGGTTGTATCTGCCCGCGTCGGCCGGAAGCGGACCGAGTGCATCGTTTCATCTGAAGGACAACGTAAAGGTACTGGGCGGGTTTGCCGGCGGTGAAGCGAATTCTGCGGAGCGTGATCCAGCAGAGAATCCGACCGTGCTTTCGGGAGATCTCGATGGTGCTGCGAACTCGTTTCCATTGGACCAGTCGCATCATGTGGTCACTGCGACGAACCTGAGTGCCGGGGCATTGCTCGATGGGTTCACCATCACGTCAGGAATTGGAGGCGATTTCGGTAACGACTCGTTCGGCGGCGGAGTGGCGGTTTTCGGAGGTGCCCCGACCATCCGGAATTGCACCTTTGTGGACAACGAGGCCTCCGCTGGCGGTGGTCTCGCGCTGATCGAATCGACGAGCCTCGTCGAGAATTGCACCTTCGGTCCGAACTACGCGCAGATGGGCGCGGGGCTGGTGAATTTTGCCGGAAGCCCGATCGTTCGAAAATGCGTCTTTTCGGGCGAATATCCGAGTACCGGAGGCAACAGCGGGCTGGGGATTTATTCGGGAACGATGGGCGGACTGGAAAACCCCGACATGACGATCGAGGGATGCCGGTTCTCGATTATCGCACGAGAGTTCTCTTGTCCTGCGGGAGTTGCCGTTGCCACCGGCGCGGGACACCTTGTCGTGCGCGACTGCCAGTTCATCGGAAATATCGGATGCGGCTCGGGCGCGATGCAGGTTGACGGCGTCGTCGAGATCGAGCGATCGGTCTTCATAGGAAACGAAGGCAAGTTCGACGGAGGTGCAGCAATCCACTCCTTTGATGGCGATGTCAGCATCACGAATTCTCTCTTCTCGGGCAACGATCGCCTCGGCTTCAGCACCATTTACACCGGGGGCAAGCTGCGCATCCGCAATTGCACGCTCGCGAACAACGGTTCGGCCACGCCCGCACCGGGCAGCGGGGCACATTTCCTCATTGTCAATCAGAACGCGGACATTGCGGTCTCGAATTCAATTGTCTGGGGGAACAAGAGCTCGCAGAACAATTCCTCCGCGGTCATCTCGTCATTTGGAACGAGCACAGTTGTACCGCGGTTTGATTCGTGCATTGTTCAGAGTTGGGGAGCGTTCGTCTCAACGGTGGCAGGGCAGAACTCGTTGGCGGCCGATCCGCTCTTTGTCTCGGTTCCGGGACTGGATGGAATCGCCGGTTCCGAAGACGACAACCTGCGATTGCAGACCGCTTCCCCCGCGATTGACCGGGGCGACAACAACTTGCTCGGACCTGCGTTTGCACTCGATCTCGATGGATTGCTGCGCCGACGCGACGACCCCGCCACGACGGACTTCATGCCAGGTAGCGCCCCCGAAATTGACATCGGCGCGTACGAGTTCGGTCCCGCCTGCCGGAGCGACATCAACGCGGACGGCTTTGTTGATGACGCCGACTTCGTTCTCTTCGCGGCTGCGTATGACCTGCTCGACTGCGCCGATCCAGTGATGCCAGTAGGATGTGCCAGCGATCTCAATAACGATGCGAACGTCGACGATGCGGACTTCGTCCTGTTCGCGAATGCCTACGACGCGCTGGTTTGTCCGTGATGCCGCTCGGTCGCGAGTGAAGCAGCGTTACTTCAGCAGCCGCTCAAGGTAGTGGATATCCACGCCGCCTTGGCGGAAGTCGGTGTTCTCCACGAGGCGCTGGTGGAGCGGAATAGTGGTTTTGATCGGACCGACGTTGAACTCTCGCAGAGCGCGGGCCGTGCGATCAAGCGCCAATTCGCGCGTGTCTGCGTGGACGATCAATTTGGCGATCATGCTGTCATAGTTCGGCGGAACGACATAACCGCTGACGACGTGGGTATCCATTCGCACGCCCGGGCCACCCGGCGGCTCCCAGGTCGTGATCTTGCCTGCGCTCGGACGGAAACCCTGCGCCGGGTCTTCGGCGTTGATGCGGCACTCAATCGCGTGGCCGGTAATCTTGATATCGCTCTGCTTGTACGGGATCTTCTCTCCCGCTGCGATTGCGATCGACATCTTGACGATGTCGATGCCCGTGATCAATTCGGTCACGGGGTGTTCCACCTGCACTCGGGTGTTCACCTCGAGCATGTAGAAATCGCCTTTTTCGTCGAGCAGGAACTCGCACGTCGCCGCGCCGGCATACTTGACGCTCTTGATCATCTTCGCGGCGGACTCGGCGACCTTCTGGAGCTTGGCGCGATCGATGTTGGGGGCCGGGGCTTCTTCGATGACTTTCTGGTGGCGGCGCTGGAGCGAGCAATCGCGCTCCCAGAGATAGACGGCGTTGCCGTGCTTGTCGCCGAGCATCTGGATCTCAACGTGCCGGGCTTTTTCGAGGTATTTCTCGATGAAGACGGCGCCGTTGCCGAATGCCGCCGCTGCTTCCTGGCTGGCAACGCGCAGCATGGAGCGAAGCGAAACCTCGTTGTGGCAGACTTTCATGCCGCGGCCGCCGCCACCGGCGGAGGCCTTGATAATGACCGGATAGCCGATTTCGTTGGCTATGCGGACTGCCTCTTCTTCATCCTCGATCGCGTCGGGAGAGCCGGGGAAGACGGGGACGCCGTTGGTCTTGGCGGTCCGTTTGCATTCGACCTTATCGCCGAGGGCCGACATGGCTTCGGGGCTGGGGCCGATGAATTCGATCTTGCAATCGCGGCAGGCCTGGCTGAAATCGGGGCGTTCGGAGAGGAAGCCGTAGCCCGGATGGATCGCATCAACGTCGGCGACTTCGGCGGCGCTCAGGATGCGGGAGATATTGAGGTAGCTCTCCTTTGCAGGTCCGGGGCCGATGCAGATCGCGCGATCGGCCAAGCGGAGATAGGGAGCATCCTTATCAGCGGTCGAATAAACGCAAACTGTCTCGATCCCCATCTCGCGGCAGGCGCGCATGATGCGAAGACAAATTTCACCCCGGTTCGCGATCAGAACTCTCTTGAACATTCCCGCTCCACTGACGTTTCAGACAAAAAACCCGGACAAGTCGAAAGGAACATCCGAATCGCTGCTCGCGCCATCCTCGCTGCGAGCACGTTCAGTTACGCGGGACGAACGAGGAAGAGCTTCTGTCCGAACTCGACGGCTTCGCCGCTCTTGACGAGGACGCGCTCGACGGTGCCGCCCTTTTCGGCCTTGATCTCATTGAAGACTTTCATCGCCTCGATGAGGCAGACGACGGTGCTTGCGTTGATCTTCGCGCCGTTCGTGACGAACGGGGCCGAATCGGGATTCGCGGCAGAGTAAAACGTGCCGACCATCGGGGACTCGATCGCGACAAGGCCCGCATCGGTTGATGCGGCTGCAGAAGCCGCGCCGCCTGCCGCGGGGGCCGCTGCTGCCGTAGCGGGGGCGGCTGCCTGCGCTGTTGGCGCCGCGTACATCATCGGGGCGTGTGCCGCGGGGGGATGGCCGCGGCGGATGGTGACGGTTTCCTTGTCGTCCTGAAGATCGATCTCGGTCAGGTCGTTGTCGACCATGAGCTTGATCAGGTCTTTGAGTTTGGTTGGGTCGATCATGTTTTGTCCAGAAAAGCAAGAAAAGCGAACGAGCCCCGAGTCGTTCAGCGAAGTGTTGACCAGTCCATCGTCATAGGAAGAGAGCAGAGGTTTTTGGCTCCGTCCGCTTCCACCACGTAGTCGTTTTCGAGGCGCACGCCCCCGATACCCGGAAGATAGATACCCGGCTCGACGGTGCAGACGTGCCCGACTTCAAGGCGGGTGCCTGCGAGCATGTGCGAGAGGCGGGGTTCTTCGTGCGTTTGCAGGCCGATCCCGTGCCCGAGACCATGGCCGAAATTTTCGCCGAAGCCGGCATCAGCGATGATGTCGCGCGCGATCTTGTCGATCTCGGCGGTGGATTTGCCCGGAGCGATTGCGGCGGCGGCGGCCTGATGAGCTTCGAGCACGATTGGGTAGATTTCGGCGATCTGCTTGGGCCACTTGCCGAGCGTGAAGGTGCGGGTCATGTCGCTGTGATAGCCCTGCCAGATCGCGCCCCAGTCGATGAGGACGGGCTGGTTGGCCGCGAGCTTGGTTGAGCCGGGCCGGTAATGGGCCATGCTGCCGTTGGCGCGGGCGGCGATGATGGTTTCGAAACTGGGCTTGCTGGAGCCCCGGTTCTTCATCTCGGCTTCGAGGCGTGAGGCCACTTCGAGTTCGGTGATGCCCGGTTCAAGTGTGGGCAGGATGGCTTTGAGGGCCTCTTCCTGAATCTTGACGGCCTTGCGGATCAATCCGATCTCGGCCTGGTCCTTCACGGCCCGCATCTTCATGACGAGGCCGAGCGTGGCAGCGACCCGCTTGGTACCGATCCGCTTGGCGAGTTGGTCACGCTCGGCAACGGTCATGATCTCGGCCTGAATACCGACGCGCTGAACGTTTTCGCCGGTGAGCAGTTCGCCGATCGCCTCGCCCATGGAGCGTTTGCGAATGACGATCTCGCAAAGCTCGCTGAACGCGCCGACTTCTTCCTGATACCGAAAATCGCTGACGAGCACAGGGCGACCGGGGCCAAGGATCAGGTAGCTATCGCCACCGAGGAAGCCGGTGAGGTAGCCCACATCGAGCGGGTTGGTCACGAGCAGGTGAGAGAGCTCAAGCCCCCCCATCGCTTCGCGGAGTTTTCTCATTCGCTTGTTGAAGAAATTACCCGGCGCATCGCCCTCGACGGGAGCGGACGCATCTCGGGTTCGTGTCGGCTTGGGTTGGCTCGGCCGTTTGCCGGCGAGAGCCTGCGGAGGAGAGGTAGACATAGGGATTCGGATGATACTCTGAAGCCCCCCCGGATGCGACTGGGACTGATTTGCTCGGGAGTTGGTCGGGACGTTGCGGCTTCCAATCTGGGTGAGAGGAGCCCTCCCTTCCCAACCCCTTTCCTCGGTGAAGAAGCTTCAGAAATGCGGAGCGGATGAGAGATCGGCCGGGAGTCATTGTGGTTGCTCTGGCGTTGATGGCGCTTGGGCTTTTGACCATCGGGCTTCCCGCGACGTGGGCGGTGAGCTCAGCAATTCGCGAGGCGAACCTCTTTGCGCCGCTCCAGACCGAACCCGGTGCGGTTTTGCCGGGTGGAAAGCCCGAGGCGTTTGTAGTTCACTTCTTTTCCTGGTCGATCACGATCCAAAGCATCGCAACTGCGCTCGGGCTCGGGATTTGCGCGACAGTCATTGGGTGGCCCTTGGCTTGGCTGCTTCGGTTGCGGGGCTGGCAGTTTTTGCCCCTGGTGGCAACTCCCCTGCTGCTTCCGAATTACCTGGCATTTGGTGCGTACAACCTGCTGCGGGCACCCGGTTCGGTGTTGGGAGACTGGCTTGAACGGTCGGCACGAGGCGAATCGAGCTGGATTCCGGTCCTTGCGGGAAAGGTCCTGGCGTCCGCGTCGTTGAGTTTGTGGTCGGCACCTTTGTCGGCAATCGTGCTCGCAATCTGGCTGGCACGGGTCGAGGCTTCGACACTGGAACAGCTTTCGCTGGATCTGCCTGGTCGCTGGTTTGGACGATCACTTCTGGTGCAATGTCGGATCGCGGCACCCGGGCTCGTTGCGGGTATTGGGATTGTCACCCTGTTGATGCTGGGCTCCGCGATCCCGCTGCATGTTGCACGGCTGGAAACGCTGACGATTCGGGTTTGGCTGGCGATGGACCTGCTGCCCCAGGATCGTCAATGGCGGGCATGGATCGTGGCGTGGCCTCTGCTGCTGCTCGCATCGATCGGGGCGTGGATGATCTTGCGATTCGCGGCGTCGGGACGGCCCGAAGGGGAGCTTCGAACCGCGATTGAGCGTCAACCGGTTCGACGTTCGGGTTTGATGGGACCTTCTCTGGTTTTCGCGGCTGGCGCACTTGTACCGCTCTACCTGTTCGCGTCGCATCTTGCTTCGGTGGGTGGGTTGGCCGGGTTTGTGCGGGTGTATCGGGATCAACTGATAAACAGCGCGGGCGTGTCGGCCGTGACGGGGATTGCCGCGGGAGCGATGATGCTGGCGGCATGGATGGGGATGCTCGCTGGAGGTTGGTCGAAACGGCTTGTACGAGCGAGCGTGTTTCTATTTGCCTTTGGAGCACTTGCGCCGGGAATCATGATCGGCGTCTGGCTGGCGGCGTTCGTTCGCCGGACTTATCCGGCGTTGGAGGACAGTTCGCTCATCCTGGTGGTCGCGCATTTGGCACGTTTTGGCATCGTGCCAATCGTGCTGGGATGTTGGGTCGCCTCAGGCGAGGCGAGGGAGCAGGCCGATCAACGGCGGATGGATGGAGCGACGGGGCTTCTGGGCGTTCTGCGGACTTCAATCGCTGGGAACTGGCCGGCGCTCGGGGCGGCGGCGATTATGGTCGCGATTTTGAGCTTTCACGAGATTGAATGCGCGATCGTGTTACAGCCTCCGGGGGTGGACACGTTTGCACGTGCGATCCTCAATCAACTGCATTTTGCACGAACGCAGGAATTGTCTGCCGCGGGAATTCTTTTGCTGGGCGTGGGGCTGGTTTTGGGCGGCTCGACACTGTGGTGGCTGGGGCGGACGGCAAATTCGAACAGGCCGATTTCACCGTCGTGACGCGCCCACGCTTCTTTCTGGAACCATCAGCACTTGAATCCGAACAAGCCCCGGCGGGTTTTCGTAGGATGGGGCCGCATGAACCGAGAGTGCGCAATAGCGCTGGTGCTTTTTGTTGCGGCGGTGGCGACATCGCTCGGCGCCTGCTCGGATTCAAGTTCGACGGCAATTGCAATACCGGTTCGGCGAAGCATTGGTGAAGTTGGCGTCAGCCCGGGCCAGTTTGCATTTCCGAGGTGTCTCGATAGCGACCATCGGTCACTCTGGGTGATCGACAAGGCGGCGCGGGTGCAGCGGCTGGATGCGGATTCTGGGCGGCCAATTAGTGGATGGCGGATGCCCGAGTTCGCGGCCGGAAAGCCAACAGGGCTTTGCGTCTTTGATCCAACCGGGAAAGACGAAGACGAGATTCTGTTTGTGCCCGACACTCATTACCACCGAGTCATGATCTACAAGCCTGGCGCGGATGGCTCGAGCGAGAATGCGCCGATTGCGAGCTTCGGCGCCTATGGCACCGGACCGGGGCAGTTCATCTATCTCACCGATGTTGCGGTATTGCCGGAATCGGATGGTCGCTCTATTGCGCGGCTCTATGTGAGCGAGTATGGCGGGCATGATCGCATTTCGATCTTCGAACCCGACGGCGCGGGTTCGTTTCGGTTCGTACGCGCGTTCGGCGAGTTTGGCGACAGCGCGGATCCGAAGACGATCCAGTTCAGTCGGCCTCAATCGATGGAGATCGACCCGGCGCGCAAGCGGCTGGTTGTGACGGATGCGTGCAATCATCGGATTGGCGTGTTTACGCTTGAGGGTGAATTGATTCGGTGGATCCCGGGCGCAAGCTCGCTGACTGCCGACAAGACCGAGCTACACGATCATTCGGAACTCTTTCGATACCCGTATGGGCTTGTGCTGCTGCGTGATGGATCGGCGCTGATCAGCGAGCAAGGCGCCGCACGCATCACGCGGGTTGACCTTGATTCGGGCAAGTTGCTTGAACGCACTGGCAAGCCGGGGCGGGGTGACGGGGAATTGATTACTCCGTGGGGTGTCACAGTTCACAACGAAGATGCATTTGCGCTCGACTCGGGCAACAACCGCGTGCTTTGTTTTGCGGCACCGCTTGGACGGTTGTCGGCAGGGCCGCAGGCAGCGTCATCGGCGAGCGTCTCTCACGCAAACTCAAAGAGTGAGGGCCGCCCATGACCCTCTTGCTGGGCGCGCTTGTTGTTGGACCTGTTCAGTTTGATTCGCCGGCGTGGCTGGCGATCGGCGCGGGATTGGCGGTTATTTCGATCCTCATGGCAAGGCGGAGCATCGCCGGACTTGGCCCGGTGGCGCGATGGGTTTCTCTCGGGGCTCGAACGCTGTTGCTGATGCTGCTGTTTGCAACACTTGCGGAACCGCAATTAAGGCGCGTGGGTAAGGACGTTGCGATTCTCAACGTGCTGGATGCAAGCCAATCGGTTCCGGCGGATCTGCAGGCCCGAGTTGACCGCTTTCTCGAACGCGCTCGTGAGCTTGATCCGCGCGACGATGACCGGATGGGCACAATCACGGTTGGCCGCACCGCGATTGTGCAGCAACTTCCGACAAAGACGACCAAGCTGGTCGAGCGGCAGAATGTCGGATCCGCGGATGCGACCAATCTTGCCTCCGGCGTGCGGATGGCGCTCGCGCTCCCGGTGGACGATGCGGCGCGGCGAATTGTTCTGGCGACCGACGGGAACGAGACCGAGGATTCATTGATTCTCGCAGCAGAAGCCGCCAAGGCTGCGGGCGTGCCGATTGATGTGCTACCGCTCCGCTTCCGCTACGACAGCGAAGTACTGGTCGATCGACTCGTCGCGCCCGCGACGGCGCGCCAGGGCGAGACGATGAGCCTGCGGGCGGTGATCCAATCAACGAAAGCTGTCAGCGGCAAGCTGGTCATCACGCTCAACGGGCAGCCTCTGGATCTTTCGGGCGGCGGCTCGATGCTCGGCATGGACATCGATCTGAAGCCGGGCTCGAATGTTTTTACGGTCCCGGTCATCGCGCCGCGTCACGGAGCACAGGAATTCCGAGCCATCTTCGAACCTCGCATGTCGAGCGGTCGGCCCGAAGGAGACACGGTTCTTGAAAACAACGTCGCGTCCGCCGTGACGTTTGTCAGCGGCGAAGGCCGCGTGCTTGTGATCTCTTCAAATGAAAAAGAATCCGCCGAGCTTGTCAGCGTCTTGAACAAGGCGGGGATTCGGACTGAAGAAATCAATCCAGAATCGGCGCCCCGCACGCTGACTGAATGGAGTGCGTTCGATGCGGTGGTACTCGTCAACCAGCCGGCATTCAACTTCAGCCAGGCCCAACAGGAAGAACTGAAGCGGTATGTGCAGGATTCAGGCGGCGGCCTCGTCATGACGGGCGGGCCAGACTCGCTGGGCGCTGGCGGCTGGATTGGTTCGCCGGTTGAGGATGCGCTTCCGGTTCGGCTGGATCCGCCCCAAAAACGCCAACTTCCCAAGGGCGCGCTCGTCATTATCACGCACTCGGTCGAGATGCCAAGCGGCGTCTATTACGGCAAGCAGACGGCGATGGCCGCGATCGCCGCGATGTCGAGGCTCGATCTGGCGGGGCTCATCGAATACAACCCGATGTACAGCACGGATTGGGCATATCCGTTGACGGTTGTCGGCGATGGCTCGGCCATCAAGCGTGCGATCAACAACCTTGTCTTCGGCGACATGCCCGACTTCACGCCGGTGGTGCGTCTCGCGTACAACGGGCTGGTCAAAGCGAACGCCGGCCAGAAGCACGTCATCATCATCTCCGACGGCGATCCGCAGCCGCCCCCCACTTCGCTGCTACAGGATTATGTGAACGCCAAGATCACGATCTCGACCGTCGGCGTGTTTCCGCACTCCGGCATGGATACGCGGAAGATGTCGGACATGTCGAGGTTTACCGGGGGGCGCCACTATGTCGTGGACACGCAGCAGGCGCTGGCGACCCTGCCTCAGATTTTTACAAAGGAAGCGCAGACGGTAAAGCGCCCGCTCATTTGGGAAGGCGAGCCGTTTTCTCCCGCAATCGCGGGCGGTGTGCTTGACACGCTGCGCGGGGTGAAGGCTGTGCCGCCGATTCACGGATACGTTGTCGCCGCCGATCGCGAGGGGCTTTCCCAAGTAACGCTCCGTGGCAAAGAGAACGATGCGATCGGCGCGCAGTGGCAGTTTGGACTCGGGCGCAGCATTATCTTCGCGAGCGATGTCAGCAGCCGCTGGGCGGGAGACTGGATTTCCTGGTCTGGGTTCAAGAGTTTCTGGGAGCAGCAGATCCGCTGGGCGATGAGGCCGAGCAGCTCTCCGAATGTTCGAGTGACGACCGAAGTGCAGGGCGCGCAGGCTCGCATTTTCGTTGATGCGCTCGATGCGAAGGGCGAGCGGCTCAACTTTGCCGCGTTCCGTGGGCGAATCGCAATGCCGGATGGGACCAGCCAAACAGTTGAGGTTCGTCAGGTTGGGCCGGGCCGATATGAAGGGGTCGTCAAGAACCCGCCGCCGGGCACTTCGATCGTCGGCCTGGTGTATTCCGCTCCCGGCGAGAACGGAATGATCGAAGGGTCGGTGCAGGCGGCGATCAACCGTCCCTTTGCGGATGAATTCCGCGTGCTCGAGGACAACTTCGCGCTGCTCGAGCAGGTTCGCTCGATCACGGGCGGACGGTTGCTCACGGAGGATCCGACCAAGAACGATTTGTGGTCGCGCGACGGGCTCAAGATGCCGGTGGCGCTAAGGCCGATCTGGAGCTGGCTAGCGCTCGCCGCGGCGGGGGTTTTCCTGGTTGATGTCGGGGTGCGGCGCGTCCGCGTGGATTTGCTCGCGATGGCGCGATCGCTGCAGCGATTCATTTCGCCTCACAAAGCCAAGGAAAGCCAACAGATCGACCGATTGCAGGCCGCACGCGAACTCGCACGCCAGGCAATGGCGTCTCGCGGCGATCAACCCGTGGACCCGCAAAGCGCGACCGTGAAATTCGAAGCAGAAGCGGGCGCGAAGCCCGCAGCACCGATCATCGACGCGGCACGATCGACCGAAGCGAAACCTCAACCCGGCGCGGAACCCGGCAAGGACGCTTCCGGAAAGAAGGATGCGTCGGAAGGAATGTCGGCGCTGTTGAAAGCGAAGAAACGTGCTCGCGATGAAATGAACGAATGACGTGCAGTTAGCAATTGGACGTTGAGAACTCTTACGAACCACTCCCTGATTTCGCCAAACTCCGGAACCTCACCATGTCGACCGAAATGTCTCCCGAACAGATCAAGCAGGCCTGCGAGCAGTTTCGTGCCACGTTTGGCACGCTCAAGGCCGAGATCGGCAAAGTCGTCGTCGGGCATTCCGATGTCGTCGAAGCCGTGCTCATCTCGCTCTTTGCGGGCGGCAACGTGCTGCTGGAAGGCGTGCCGGGGCTTGGAAAAACCTTGCTCGTGCGCACACTGGCACGGTCGTTGAGTCTTCCGTTCAGCCGCATTCAATTCACGCCGGATCTGATGCCTGCGGACGTGATTGGCACGAACATCGTGATGGAAGACCCTTCCACGGGTCGCCGCAAGTTCGAATTCCAGCGCGGACCGATATTCGCCCAGGTGGTGCTTGCCGACGAAATCAACCGCGCGACGCCGAAGACGCAATCCGCGCTGCTTGAAGCAATGCAGGAACGAAGCGTGACGGTGGCGGGTGTGTCGTACAAGCTCGACAAGCCGTTTCTGGTGCTCGCGACGCAGAACCCGATCGAGCAGGAAGGAACATACCCGCTTCCCGAGGCCCAGCTGGACCGATTCATTTTCAAGATCGTGGTCGGGTACAGCAAGCTTGATGACCTCATCACCATTCTCGACCGCACAACGGGGCAGGACAATCCGGATGCAAATCCGGTACTCGATGGGCCGGGCATTCTCAAAGGTCAGGATCTGGTGCGAGGCGTGGTTGTTGCACCGCACGTGAAGGATTACGTCGCGAGACTGGTGCTTGCGACACACCCCGGGACACAGACCGCCGCGGGAGGGGCGGATGGGCCGACCAATAAGTACATCCGGTGCGGGGCTTCGCCTCGCGCGGCACAGGCCTTGTTGCTCGGCGCGAAGGTTCGGGCGCTCATCGAGGGTCGATTCCACGCGGGATTTGCGGATGTGAAATCGGTCGCGGCGCTTTCGCTGCGGCATCGCCTGCTGCTGAACTTTGAAGCGGAAGCGGACAAGATCGATACCGACGTTATTGTGCGGCAGATTCTGGAATTGACGCCGACGGGACCGGACAAGAAATAAGGTGCTTCGAACTTCCGCCATCTCCCGCCCCACCAAGCTCGAAGACCTTCTGTCTTCCAAGGAGATCTCGCGCCTCGATCCTCTGGATCTGGCTTCCCGCCGCGTTTTCTTCGGCAAGCTCAAGGGCGAACGGCGCTCCAAGAAGCGTGGCCACTCTGTCGAATTCGCGGATCACCGTCCCTACGTCAGTGGCGACGATCTTCGCCATATCGACTGGAACATTTTCGGCCGCCTCGACAGGCTTTTTCTGAAGCTCTTCCTCGAGGAAGAAGACCTTTCGCTGCACGTCGTGCTCGACGCCTCGGCTTCGTCCGATTGTGGCGAGCCAAACAAGTACCACTTCATGCAGCGCTGCGCGATGGCGCTCGGCTACGTTGGCCTCGTGAACCTGAACCGTGTCGCCGCGACGATCATGTCGGGGACTGATGCCGACGCCGAGCCGGACAAGTCCAAACCGGCCACTGCGCCTCCCTCGCTCGTTCGTGCTCTTCGCGATCTCCGCGGTCGCAGACGCGTGCACGATCTCGCCCGATTCCTTTGTGCCACACGCCCGGGAGGCACGCTGAATTTTCGCGCTGCCGCGGAACGCATCGCGCTCTCGCGGCGTGGCAAGGGCGTCATGATCATCTTCTCCGATTTCTTCTTCAAAGACGGCTATGAAGACGGCCTCCGCATTCTCTCGGGTCACGGATACGACCTGATTCTCGTGCAGGTGCTGAGCCCGCAGGAACTCGAGCCGCCAATCAAGGGAGATCTCCGCCTGAAGGACATCGAGGACGCCGACACCGCCGAAGTGACCATCAGTGCGCCGCTGCTGAAGCGCTACCAGGCCAATCTCGCGGCATATTGCCAGAAGCTCCGTGAGTTTGCGCTCCGGCGTGACATGGCCCTGCTGACAGTGAAGAGCGATACGCCAGTTGATTCGCTGGTCGCCGACCAATTGCGCCGACTGGGGGTGCTCAAGTGACTTTCCTCGCCTGGCCACTTGCTGCCGCGGTTGCCGCGATTGCGATTCCCACGCTCGTCATCCTTTATTTGCTCAAACTCCGCCGGCGCGACGTCGAGATCTCGACCACTTTGCTCTGGAAAAAGGCGGTTCAGGATCTCCAAGCCAACGCGCCGCTTCAGAAGCTCCGCCGCAACATCATGCTTCTTTTGCAGTTGGTGGTGCTCGGAGCACTCCTTTTCGCACTCGCCGAACCGGTCATGAAGAGCGGCAGCTTTAAGGGCCAACGCCACGTCATTCTGCTCGATCGCTCCGCGAGCATGGCGACGCTCGATTCCTCGCCAAATACTTCGACGCCGACTCCACGCCTCGAACAAGCCAAGAAAGAAGCGCTCGCCCTCGTCGATTCGCTGCGCGAGCCCGGTCTCTTCGCCAAGGCCACCAACGCCACCGGCGACGAAGCGATGATTATCGCGTTCGACAACGCAGCGGATGTGCGTCAGAGCTTCACGAGCGATAAGCAGAAGCTTCGTGCTGCGATCGAAGGAGTTACGCAATCCGACGCGCCGACGAGCCTTGGCGAAGCGATGCGCCTCGCAAAGGCGCACGCTCCGAAGCGCATCCACGTCGACACTGACGGCAGCACGCAGGTAATCGAAGGGCTTTCGGCCGGCCCGCAGATCGCGATCCATCTCTTCAGCGACGGCCGCATCCCTGACGCCGACCAAGCCAAACCCGCCGCAGACGACTCGTTTGAATTTCACAGCATCGGCTCAGCGAAGTCTGGCAATCTCGGCATCGTCAGCGTCCGTGCACAGCGGGCGTACGACGACCCGAAAAAGCTCAATGTCTTTGTCGGCCTTCAGAATTCCGATCCCGCCGATCGCAAGGTTGATGTTGAGCTCACCATCGAGGGCTCGGTCGCGGCGATCAAGTCCGTGAACCTTCCCGGAGCAACGCGGCCGGGAACGTCCGCTACTGGCGCGAACAACACGCCAACGCCCGCTGCTCCAGAATCCGTTCCAACTCCCGATGCCGCGACGGCGACAGAATCAAAACTCCAGACCTCACTCAATCCCGGCGTCGGAGGCGTGGTCTTCTCCGTCGAACGCGAAGACGCGCTGCTCGCTGAAATTCGACTCCGACCGCCGACAGGCTCTGGAACCGATCTCGACCCGTTCCCAACCGACGACCGTGTGTACGTCGAGGCCCCACCTGCCAAACGCCTGCGCGTTGGCATCGTGACCTCAGGCAGTCTCTTCCTTTCATCCGCACTTGCCGGCCTGCCGCTCGCAGAACTCCGCTCGCTCACGCCCGCGGAATACAAGAAAATGCTGGACAAGGGTGAGACGCCGCCCGTCGATGTGCTGATTCTCGACGGCGTGCTACCTCCGCTTTCCAATATGTCGAACGCGGCGGGGCTACCACCGGGCCGATTCCTCGTCCTTGGTGGAGTTCCAAACGCGACTCCGGTCAAAGACGGACCGCTCTCGCCGATTATCGACAAGGGCAAGGCGGGCAATGCAACGATCGTCGACTGGCAGCGCACCCACCCCGCGCTCCGGAATGTCACGCTTGACTCTGTTTTCATCGCTGAATCTCGCGATATCGAGGTTCGCCCGGGCTCGACGGCCGTCACCATCGCCCGAACTGAGCGCGGCCCGGCGATCATCGAGCTTTCCAGCGGACCGACTCGGGCAATCATCGTGCCCTTCGATATTGGGGCTTCCTCCTGGCCCCTCGATGTGAGTTTCGTCGTTTTCCTGGCTTCCGCCCTCGATTACCTCGGCGGAGATGCGATCGCCGGAGGCAACGAATCCACGCAAATGGGCGCGACCGTTTCCGAAAGACTCCCGGCAGGGGCGACCGACATTCGGTTGCTGCCGCCACCGGGCGTCGAGGACATGGCCGAAACGGCACTTTCCCCGCTTCCGGACGGCACAGTTGTGTTCGGCCCGATTCGCCGGGCCGGTGTCTATCGGTTGACGTGGAAAGGAGGCGCAGCGCCTGGCGATCTACAGGAAAACGGCCGCACTATCCGGCGCATCCCCGCCAATCTTCTTGACCCGCAAGAATCTGTGGTTGCATCGACCACGACGGTCGAGCTCGCCAGCCGCATCGTCGCGTCGAAAGATGGGACGTTCAAAGGCGATCAGCGCCTGTGGCCCTACCTGCTGCTCGCCTGTGCGGGTCTCCTGATGCTCGAGTGGTTCATCTATAACCGCAAAGTGCACATCTGACGCGCCGCTCCGAGTTCTCGCTCACGCTGTCTGCTTCCGATGCGATTCCGCTGTTCCATTCTTGGGTGCGCTGCTTTGGCAATGATCGCCAGCGGCGTCACCGTTCGACCGGCGTTTGCCGCGGCACCCCGCACATTCACTCAGGAAGCGATTCCCGCCTCCCCAAGCAGCGACTCAAGGCGGCCGGCCACCATCGAAGCGGTTCGATTCGGCTTTGATGGATATATGTCATCCGATGCGTGGGCTCCGATCCGCATCTATCTCAGCGGCAACCCCACGATTAACACCGGCGCCTTCGCTGGTTCCGTCACCGTCGATTTCGCGCAGGATGCGACCCAGAGCGCGAGCATTACAACCAGCTTTGCAACTACCCCGGGACGGGTGATCCCCATCGAGATCATCGCGGCGATCCCTCGTGCCACTCCCACTGTTCGTGTGCGACTCCACGATCAATCCGGGCGACTTGTTCAAGAGAGGTATTACTGGCAGGCGCAGTTCGGCGACACTCAACTGCCCGCGCACATTCTCAAGGATGTCCAGTTCGTCGTTGTTGTCGCGGACAAATCGGGTGCCGAGCCGAGCATCTCCCGCGCACTGCACACACCCGAATCAGTTCCGGACAAGCCCGAACTGCCACAGCCGGGTGCCACTTCGAAGCCGCCGATTGAAGACCGACTTGCATACTGCGTGGTGCGCGATGAAGAATTGCCCAACATCGAATTCGGATTCGACGGCGTCGCAATTGTCGCGGCAAGATCCGATGTGCTGGCATCGCTCTCAACTCCGAAGGCCGCGGCACTCTCCGCGTGGATCCAATCCGGCGGATGTCTCGTCGTGCTCGCGGGCGCGGACCCGCAGACATGGCTGCCTCGCTTCTGGGCAGTGCCGCCGATCGAGATTCTCGAACCAACGGCGGTCAATCCCGATCCGGATCTGGTTTTGAATGAGCGCGGAGGAGCAACGAGCGCTGTGACGGGCCGCGCTCTTCGGTTGACACAGCCGATCGCCGAATCCGGTTGGCGAATTGACTGGGGGACGATCAAGTCTGTCCGCCACGATGGGGAAGCACTGGACGGCCTGCTTGCACAGGGGCCAGTCGGCTTTGGCTGGATCGTCGTGCTAGGAATCGACCCCGCGCTGTTGGGAACAAACTCAGCGGAGCTCACTCACAATTGGAATCGGGCTCTTCGCCACGCACTTTCTGAGGCGGCAAACAGGCCTTGGCTCGATCGCGATCAGCGGTGGCTCGGCAGAGGAAGCGGACCGGACGAATCCTCGCGCTTGGCGGTTAAGTCATCACTTGATAGTTTGGCCGATATCCCCGCTCTTGGGGACGGCGCGTTTATCGCGATTGCAGCGTTTCTGATTCTGCTCGCTCTGGCAATCGGGCCGCTGGACGCGATTGTGCTTCGCCGCACCAATCTGCGAGCGTGGTCCTGGGCGACTGCACTTGGGTGGATCTCGATCGCCTCGCTGCTCGCGGCGGTCATTCCGCCCATGATCCGAAGCGGCGACTCCACCTCGCACCGGCTTCGCGTCGTAGATGTCATGCAGTCACCCGGGAGCGGCGTGCCACCACAGCAAACGGCGCTCACATCGCTTTTCGCCAACGCTTTTTCCAACGTCACAGTCTTCGATCCCACGCGCGAAAAGGAGCCGCCGATCGGTTGGTTCCGTGGTGTTTCCGCGTCGAACATGGATGAGTCTGGTCGCTCGCAACCGCTTTCCACTTTTGCGACCTTTCAATCCGAGATCCGTGTTGACGGCGCGTTGCCGGAGCGCATCAATGCCCCGAGCGCGGCGATTCCACTGTCGATGGGGCAATGGACTTTGCGCTCTTTCATGAGCACAAGGGCGAACGGACCCGATTCGCCGCCGGTCGTTCAAGTCTCGAAGTCGAATGGAACCTGGAGCGCGAAAGTTACTGGCCTGACAGGCACGAAGGTCGAAGGCGTGCTTCGCATTGGAACGGATCGGTTCGAGCTGGATAGTCAGCCCGTGACTGTCTCATCAGCCGCAATAGAACTCCCCGGCACAGAGCATGCAGGCGCAGATCAGCGGTGGGATGAGCGACTCGTTCATCATTCGACCGAAAATGACTTCGTTTTCGAATCGAAGTTCACTCCCGGCACCTTGCTGGAACTGCCCGGAACACGCGATCGCACTCGCGTCGTGAACGCCCTGCTCGCGTCCGGCGGCTGGGCGTGCGTGTATCTACTCGAAACCGGCAACAAGCCTTCGCTTGGCGCCCGCGCGATCCGCAGCAACGACAACTTCGCTGCGACCGAATCAACCCTGTGGCGCATCCTGGTTCCGCTCGACCCGGCCGATCGGCAACGCCCGCTGCCGCTGCCCGATACCACCGTGAGCGCCCGCATCATTCCCGCGAAGAAAGTCACACCATGATCGCAACGCAGAACCTCACCAAACGCTTCGGTTCGCTCGTCGCGCTCGACAATCTCACGCTCGAAATCGGGCCGGGGGAAATCTTCGGCTTCATCGGACCCAACGGCGCGGGCAAGTCCACCACCATGAAAGTGCTCGCATGCCTACTCAAACAGGATTCCGGCGAAGCGTTTGTCTGCGGCAAGAACACGAAGAAGGATGCCGACGCGATCCGCCGTCTCGTCGGATACATGCCTGATTTCCTTGGTGTGTACGACGATCTGACTGTCGACGAGTATCTCCAGTTCTTTGCGGCGGCATTCAGCGTTCCGCGTTCGCGACGCCGCTCGGTGATCGATCAGGTCCTTGAGCTCACAGATCTCACCGAGAAAAAGCAGGCGATGGTCGATTCGCTCTCACGCGGAATGCAACAGCGACTTGGCGTCGCGCGCGTTCTGATCCACGAACCGCAGGTATTGCTGCTGGATGAACCCGCCAGCGGGCTCGACCCCCGCGCCCGCATCGAGATGCGTTCGCTGCTGATCGAGCTTCGCAAGATGGGCAAGAGTCTCATGGTCAGTTCGCACATTCTGAGCGAACTCGCCGAGATGTGCACGTCGATCGGCATCGTCGAGCGCGGCAAACTTCTCTATGCTGGTTCGATCCAAGATGCGTACGCCAAAGTACGATCGGCAGCGCTCGATGTGAACGACGGGTCTACCTCGGCGGCACCACGCGAGAGGATCGTGGTCGTGCTTCATCCGTCGTCGCCGTCCGCCGATTCGATCGCCATCGGGCTCCGCAACGATGCCCGCATCGCCAGCGTCACCATCGACTCCGCCACTTCGCTCGCCATCGATTTACAGGTCTCCGAGTCGGACGGTCACGCCTTCGCAACCGACCTGCTGCTCGCGAACGGTGCCCGAATCCACAGCATCGCCCCGGCCGAGATCAATCTTGAAGATGCATTTCTGAAACTCACCACCGGAGCGATCCACTAATTCCAGTGCTCACCGGCGTCTTCCAACTCGTGCCGCGGGGCTTGTTTGGCCCTGTCTTCAGTCGCGAGATCCGCGTGGTTTCTCGGCTCAGCTCTTCGTTCTGGGTCCGCGCGTTCTACGCGCTCGGACTCGCTGCTCTCGCTTCGCTCGTTTACTTCGTCGCCACAGCGGACATTCGCTTTTCCAATCACGGAAATGCATCGGCTGTCCAGGAGCTTCAGATGTTTGCCCCAATTCTCGGGGCATTTTTCGTCTGGTTCCAATTCGTGATCATGAGTTTCGTCGCATCGACCCTCACGGCGGGTGCGATCTGCGACGAACGCCGCAAGGGATCAATCGCCTCCCTGCTTGCGACGCCGTTAACGCCCGCACAGATCGTGCTCGGGAAATTCTCAGGTCGCCTCGTTCAGCTGATCATCCTGATCGCCGCAGGTATCCCGTTGTTGCTGGCCGTTCGCATTTTTGGAGGCATTTCCCCGGGCTTCGTCCTTTCGGCCACGCTCATCACGATTTCAACCGCACTCCTGCATGCGAGTATCGCGATGGCTGCGTCCGCGCGAGCTCGCTCGTCGACCACCGCAGCCAGTTCCGGGTTTGCGATGGGCGTCCTCTGGTGCTTCACGCCGATGATCCTGACCCTTCTTCTGGCGATCGGCAGCAACGGACCGCGCACGTTCGCCCTACTGCCGTTCAGCCCATATTTCAGCCTCGGAATCGAGACTGCCGCCTCTCTCGGCGATTTCAATCCTTCGTTTTTCAGTTCGAATGGCTGGCTCTACGCCATCGCGTATAACGCCGCAGGATGCACGCTCTTCCTTTGTCTTGCCGTCTCACGCCTCCGCAAGATTGCGCTTGGTGGCGACGTCGAGCTGCCCGCAAAGAAGCCACGCAAGCGAACTGGGCCTCTCACCAATCCCGACTCATCCCAGGGCACGATCCCCGGCGTCCATCCCGCGGCACGAACGGCATCGGCAGCGCTCACGGTCTGGGACAATCCGCTCACTTGGCGCGAACTTCGCCAGCGAGTTTTCATCCGGCGCTGGCATGCATGGGCCGTTGCGATTGCCGCGGCGCTGCTTCTGTCTTACATCTACAGCGAAACCGGAATTCACGAAGCGGGCGTTTTCTTCCCGGTCTCAGCAATCGTGCTCGCGCTGTTTTACTTCCAATCCGCTCTGATCGCGGCAAACTCTATCGCCGGCGAGCGTGAGTCCCGCTCACTCGAAGTTCTGCTCACGACCCCGCTCACTGCCCGCGCCATCGTTCGTGCCAAATGGATCGGTGCGCTCCGCAGAGTCTGCCCCGTCGCGATCCTGTATTTCGCGATCGCCATCTGCTTCGGGATAGTTCCAGGTACGTTCCACTGGGCTCTGTTCCCACATCTACTGCTCATTGCGCTGCCCCCCGTCGCGTTCCTGATCGCTACGGGAGTCTGGTTCAGTGTCATCGCACGCCGAAGTACCGTCGCGGCAACTTTGAACCTCGGCCTGGGCCTGGCGATTTGGGTCGTTTTTCCGCTGGTGTCGCTCGCCATCGGAAGCATCCTCATGCAGATATCTCCGGGCTCGATTTCTGAAGAGGCCGCCGTCTTTATCGCGGTTTGGAACCCGGCTCCGATGGTGGTGACCGCGATCCAAGGTGCCACATTCGGTCCTTGGGACGTGATTCGGATGGACGGCTACCACACATTCTTCAAGTTCAGCTTCTGGTCTTTTTCACTTACGACCGTCGGATTCGCCGTGGGGTACGCCCTTCTCACGTGGGGCGTGCTCCAGCTTGCCGCTAGGTCGCTCGCGCAACGGACAAACCGGGTTGCCTGACGCCCGGTTCTCAGTTTTCCACCCCAATCCTGCCGATACATCCCCTGCGCCATAGTTGCGCTTTCAGTTCGCAATCCGATGGTCCCCAAATACTTCCATCACGCATTCGCCCTCGTTGCCGCGGCACTCGCAGTCCCGGGTTCGTCGTTCGCGCAGTCGACCGCCAAGCCGGCCATCTCATCCGAGGCCGCCCGGCCTTCCGCGGCAGGTCGCGTGGTTCGCCTCTTCTCATTTGAAGAACGCGACAGCAATCCGAACCCCGTCCCCCGCTTCTGGACGCGCAACCAGGATCAGGCCGATCGGCCCCGCCCTGGCTATCCACGATTCAACCCAATCGAACTCGATGAACTTCAGGACGAGCCCGCCGCAACTCGTGGCTGCGTGCGTCTTTCGACAAAGGGCGGCTCGACTTCGCTCCTGCTCGACGGCGGCGTGATTCCTGTCTTCAGGGACGCGGATTATCTGGTCGCGGCCCGCGCGCGCACCGAGGGGCTTGAACATTCCCGCGCCGCTCTCGCCGTGCGCTTTCTTGATGAAAAGCTTCGCCCCATCGAAGCCAGCGAGCATCTGTCCGAGCCGGTTCTCTCGCAAGGCCACTGGACCAACCTCTCCGTTCACATCCGTGGCGATTTTCCCACTGCCGCGTTTGTCCAGTTTGAGCTGCTTCTGCTTCAACCGGATCAAGTGCTTGCGCGTACTCCTGGCGTGCGGGCCGGAGCGAATGCCGCCCCGGCGCAAGGTTCGACTGCGGGACGCGCGCTCGACAGTTCGATTGAACTCCGCAAGCAGGATCTTTCGGGCTCGGCGTACTTTGACGACGTCAGCATCGTGCAATTACCGCGTCTGGAATTGACGACTCAATCCGTCACAAACATCATCGCCGCGCCGGAAACGCCGACGATTCAGCTCCTGGTGCGAGACCTTACCGGTGAAGCCTTGGCCGGAAAGCTTCTTCTGCTTGACGCCGCGGGGCGCACGGTGGATACGCGGGCGCTTTCCATAGGCGAAGGACGCAGCCGCACCAATTGGAATCCGACGCTCCCGGGCTACGGCTGGTACCGAGCCGTGCTGGATATGTCCAATTCGCTTTCTCGCGTTGGCGCGACGTACATCGACTTCGCCTGGCTCCCTCCCCGTCCCGAAGTCGCGCCGGGCTTTGCGTTCGGCACCTCGGGCTCCGCGCCGCGGTTCTGGTTGCTTTCGCGCGATGTGCCGGCAACTTCCTATCCCGCGCTCGCCAATGTCTGCCGCGATATCCGTGCGGACGGACTCAGCATTCCGGTGTGGACCCCCGATCTGACCAACGCACTGGTGCCATCCCGGTCTGCGGCACTCCGCCCGCTCGTCGATGCTTTTCGTTCCGAGCGGCTTGACCTCGCATTCTCGCTTCCCGTGGTGCCCGACTCCGCGACGGACCCCAAAGCGATTGTCGCGCCCGACCCGTGGACCCTGATGTTCACTCAGCCGACTGTCGCCAAGCCTCTGCTCGATGAATTCCTCGATGCGTACGGCCAGACCGTACAGCGTTGGCAAATCGGCTGGTTTTCCGCCCGACCGCTGCCCGCAAGCGCCTCCTTCCAGTCCGGACTTGACTCCATCGAGTCCATGCTGAGCAAGCTGGTGCCCGGCCCGATCGTGATCGTGCCGACCTCACTCGAGGATCTCGCCCTGGCCTCGAACACGCCTGGATTCGAACCCGCTGTGTTCATGCCGCACGATGCGCTTCCGGCATCGTGCGCATTCGCGATTGATGCCTGGAAGGGCCATGTGGCACCGGCATCTCAAGGTTCACGCCGCCTGCTCGCGGCGCTCGCGAGCGCGCCGGATCGGCAGTTCGACGCCGCCGACGCCGCGGCATCCCTCGCCAAGCGTGCCGTCCGGGTTTGGGCATCGGCAACTCGTGTCCGCGAGAAAACGGCCTCGAGAGATATCGTAAGTCTCGCACTCGCCGATCCGTGGACAGTCCGCAGCGATCGCACCTCGCAGCTCATGCCCCGTCCTGAACTCGCGGCATGGCGCGCGATTGTCGACCGTCTCTCCAACCGCGAGTTTGTCTGCGAATTCCCGTTGCCGGGCGCCGGCGAGGCGTATCTCTTCGCCGATCGCAACAGCTCGCGCCACTCAGGGTTGCTTGTACTTTGGAACGACGCGTCATTGCCCGACCAGGTGAAACTCCAAAACTACCTGGGCTCCGGACCGGTTGAAGCCGTCGATGTTTTCGGAAATCGGTCCACGCTGAACGATCCGGCACACTCGCCGATCGCGATTTCCTCGTCACCTCTTTTCATCGAGGGCGTCGACGCCGAACTCCTCCACTTCGTCGCCCGTTTCACGATCGATCCTCCACTGCTCTCCATGACCAGCCCCGAAACGCAGCACAACATTCAGGTCACGAACACCTGGCCAGTTCCGATCAGCGGCACTCTGCAGTTGCTTGAACCAGGAGGAGTCGGGCCGTCCGTGCGGCGCGATCGTACTTGGCGCATTACTCCCAGGACGTTTGGATTTGCGCTCGCGCCGGGTGAGACTGCGAATCTGCCGATGACCGTTTCGTTCGGGGCCGCCGAAGAAGTTGGCACAAAGCCCTTTGTGTTTAACGTGGAGCTCGCTGCGGGCCATGCGTACGAGCCGTTCCGGCTGGCCCCACGAATGGAGCTTGGACTGCGTGACATCTCGTTTTCAGTCACCGCGACTCCCCGCGGCAATGACGTCGTGCTCGAAGCCACAATCAGCAACCAGTCACGCGCGCCCCTCACGCTTGTTATGACCGCGTTCCCGCCGGAGATGCCCCGCCAACTCGTAGACGTGGGCGAGGTCATGCCCGGCAACCAGGTCATTCACCGCTTCACTTTGCGGAACGTGTATCCGGGTCATAAGGGGCAACGGATTCCGGTCGCGATCGCCGACTCCGAAGCAGGCATCCGAATCAACCGCTCCGTCGCAGTCCCCTGATTCCTCGTTTGCCGGCGAGGGGATGCTCCGGCCGCGCGAGCAACCAGATCGCGTAGCCGATCCGACCCGGATCAAACTTCGTCGCGAATTCGTTGACCATCCCGATCACCCGCATCCCCGATTTATCAATGACGGCCTCCCATTGCTCGCGCGAATAGCTCAAGAGCGAGTAGGACGACGAACGAATCTCAACCTTTCCGCGATGGCGGATTTCCAGCACACTGTCCACGCGTTCACCGCGTGCCAGACGGTTGCTGCTTCCTCCCGCAGGTGTATAGCTGACAACTTGCTTCACGCTCACTCCACGACGCGCACCTGTCCACACGTCTTCGGTCGGCGCCTCCAATCCGTACGCACTCAGGCTTATTCCCACTGCGTAGACACCGGTCGGCGCGAGAGCACGCCGAATCAGCTTCAAGTGCCGCCCAATTTCCGCGTCGCTGGCAACATGTCTGATCGAATTGATGGGACAGAAAGCCAACCCAATAGAGCCCTTTGTGACCTTGTTACCAAAGGCGTCGAAGCGGCCTTTCCACACTCGCCAATCAGGCGATTTGCGTTCTTGCAGTCTCTCACGCGAGTATCTCACCATCGCCGGATCGACATCGAATCCTCGCACTTTCCAGCCCGCTCGCGCGAGCCGCTCGAGATACCTGCCGGTGCCGCAGGCAGGCTCTAGCGCAGTGCGCGGGGAATCGCCGCTGACGCGCTGCCAAACGCGCACCATCGTCCTTACCTCGGAGTCCGTTCCCGGTTCGTGCAGAATGTCGTAGATTTCTGGGTCTTCGTACAGACCTTCGGGCTTGCGAGTCACTGCGCCGGCACGGCGAGGATGGACCGCCCGGGATTTGGTGCGGCGCTTTCGCTTTCCGGCGGATGTCGTTCTGTCTTGACGATCGGCTGCCACGCGCTCGGCCATTCGTAATCATTGCCCGACGCCTGTAGCACACTCCGCGCCAGAAAGTACATGTTGTGGTGCAGTGGCCAGGAACCCATGATGTGATCACGACGGAAGCAAACCTCGCGCGGCTGGACCTCATAGGTCCGGGGCATGTGACACCCCCTGATGGCCGATGCGCAGCTCGCGTACCCGAGGTCAAAGACAGCCTTGCCAGCCCGCGCGCTGAAGTTCTCCCACTTCCCGCTCGGCCACGCGAAGTGCTTGACCCCGCCCAGCCGACGCCGCAGAGCATCTCCCGAAAGCTGCAACTCGTCGATCGCCTGCTCGACGGAAACGTCACCCATGTTGGGGTGCGAATACGTATGGCTACCAATTTCGTGTCCGCGAGCGAGCATGTCTTCGACGTCTTCCCAGGACAAAACGTCCATGGGCGGGTAGTGCAGGCGCGTTTCCGCGAATCGCCGCACCAGTTCCCGATCCGATTCGCCCACGATCGCGGGGCAGACGAAAAAACATCCCGAAATACCCAGGTCGTCCATCACGCGCGACGCATCCATCGTCGTCTTCAGTCCGTCATCGAAACTGACACATGCGTAGGGCCGATCGACCTTTCCGGAGTACACAAGTTCGACCGCTTTGGAATAGGTGACGAATTCGTGTGTCCGTCCGATCTCCTCAAGTGTGTGTCGGAAGTTCACAATCTCGTCTTCGAAGACGTGATGCAGGTAGACGAAGTGAACGCGGGGCCTGGCGATCAGGCGGCCGAACTCGCCGGTCGCCTTGAGCTTTGTCACGTGAGCCTCGATGAAGGTAGAACGGATCGCGCTTCTGAAAGAGCGTTCGTTCACATCACGGGAATGTGTCGCAAATCCGTCTGAGCTCACCGGCGGCCTCTCCGATGCCTCGCCCCTCGCACTCTGCCTTATGTTGCAGAATAGTCGAGGGCGTGCAAGAACGCAGCATGTATTCGGGTCTGCGCGGGCGTTAGATCGAGATTTGGGCTTTTTGGCTATCGTTTCAAGATGAACTCGAGATGAAACACCTGTAAGGCTCTTTTTGGATCGGACCCATAAGCCGCGTCGTTCGCTTTTTGTACGGCATTTTTCTCTATCGCACGCGAGCTCATCTGCAGACAGTAGCGACATGTGGAAAACACTCGCATTCGAGTTTTTGTGCGCGTCACTGTTCACCGGTACGGTCGGCGCGGCTCTCACGATCGCTGTCGCGATCGATCCGGCAGTCGCGCAGACGACCGGCCCGGCCCGAGTTGTTGTTTTTCTGATCGCCACCGACTCGAAGCTCGACGCACGTACCTTGCCGATCGATGGACCTTTTTGGGAATCCGAGCAGCCGCTCTACGGCGTGGACGTCCAGTCCATGAATCCGGAAAGTGCAATTTCGATCGATGACCGCGTCGACGCCTACCCCGGCAAGCCGACGTCGCTGAAGCCCGGCCAGTATCGTGCGCAAGCATGCCTCATCTCGCAGCGGCAAGACAGCAACTGGAAGCGAGTTGCCGGCAACTTGTTCTCCGATCCTCAGGACCTCACCGTCGATTCGCAGGGAAACGGCGCGGTGCGTCTTGTGTTGAACCACCAGACGCAGGCGGCCGAGCGTCAGCCGACGAAGGGCGTTGAGTGGATCTCGATCCCGTCGAAGCAATTGAGCGCGTTCCGCGGCACGCCCACGCAGCTTCGTGCCGGCGTTGTCCTGCCGCTCGAATACGACCCCAGCAGAAAGTATGCGGCGATCTATCGGGTGCCCGGCTTCGGGGGCGATGACCTCGATGCAGTTCACGCCGCGCGTGAACGCGCCGAGTCGACCGGCGCGGCCCGCGAGTTGGCCAAGCAGACCTTTCTGATTGTTCTGAATCCCGAGGGCCCAAACGGGCACACGCTCTTCGCTGATTCGGCGAACAACGGCCCGTGCTTGAGCGCGCTGACCGAAGAACTCGTTCCGGCGCTCGAGAAGAAATTGCCACTGATCGCGAAGCCTGAAGGTCGCATCCTGCTCGGACACTCTTCGGGCGGCTGGTCCACGCTCTGGCTCGCGCTTTCAAAGCCCGATGTGTTCGGAGCGACCTGGTCGATTTCGCCCGATCCCGTTGACTTCCGCAAGTTTCAGACTGTGAACATCTACGACGACAACAACTTCTACGCTGCGGATGGAGGCGCCGCGGCGGATCGCGCAAGTTTTCGCGAGTTCGATCGGAAGACGGGGGTGTCGCGAGAAGTCATGACGATCCGTCGTGAGGCGCGCCAGGAGGACGTGCTCGGACCGAACAACACCTCGGGGCAGCAGTGGGATTCTTGGTTCGCTGTCTTCGGGCCACGCGATGAGAACGGCCACCCGGCCGCCCTCTTTGATCCGGCAACGGGCAAGATCGACAATGGAGTCGCCGAGAAGTATCGAGCGTTCGACATTGCATCGCTCGTCCGAGCGGATCCGGGCCGCTATCTCCCGCTACTTCGAAAAAACGTGCACTTGGTTGTCGGCGATACCGACAGCTTCTATTTGAATGAGGCGGTGGCGCTACTGGAGGCCGAAGTCGCACGGCTGCAGGCCGCCGATCCGTCTCCGGCCGACTCGCGAGCCCCGAGCGGATACATCAAAATCGTTCCCAAGTACGACCACGGCACAATCCTTGGCTCCGCCGAAGTCCGCGCGTTCCCGACTGAAATGCTCGATTTCCTTCGAATCGGTGCTGCTCCTCATTAAGCAGCCAAACCACGCGTTCCATCTGCGCGATCACAGCGGCGTTCGCGTCAATTCGAAGTTCAGCGGCCCCCGCTGCGTCTTGCCGGCTGCCAGCGCTTCGGCGCTCGGCGTACCGAACTCCACATCGATGAAGAGTTTGCCATCCTTCAGCGCATAGCGGCAGAGTGAGACATCGCCGGTATCCCGAAGCGAATCAAATCGCAGCAGCGTGGGTGTCCTTTCTGCGAGGGCAAAGACCATCGGCTTCTCTTTTTCTTCCCACGCGACGCCAGCCCCGGACTGGTGACGGAGCCGGAGCAGCAACGTTCCGTCTTCTTCGGTAATGGTCAGCAGTTCCTGAACGGACGCCGTTCCGTCGGGCTTGTTCCAGCGGAACATACCGATGGTGCTGCGACCGTTCGGTCCGCCCCACGTCTCTTCGACGAATGAATCCTTGTTCTTGCCCATCACCCCTTGCCACCGGCCGGCAAGGAATTCCGCATCGGTCACCTTCGCTGCGATGCCGCTCGGGGTTGACGGACTCCCGGACGGCGCCGGCGAAGGCTCGCCTGCTCCGAGCATCAGCGAACCCGCACCAAGAACAAACGCGCCCGCGCCAATCCACAATCTAGATTTCGTGTTCATTCGCATGCTCCGTTTCGATGCACGTACGAACCACAGCGCCGCAATCTCACGCCTTCTGCAAATCCTGAAACAACATGAGCGCGTTTCCGTCGAGGTCGAAAAAGGTTGCGAGTTTCACCATACCGGGGATCTCTTGCGTCGCGCCGTCGAACCTCACGCCTTGTTTTTCCATCTTGCTGCGGGCGGCATCGATGTTGACCACCCCGAACGTCGGGACCGGACCCGCGCCAACCTTGGGCTTCTCGACTTCCGACAGCCCGATATTCACCTTCGGCACAGCGGTCGCCAATTCGCACCAGCCGATTTCCGAAACGTCGTAAAGCAGCTTGAAGCCGAGCACTTTTTCGTACCAAGCCGCGGCCTTCTTGCGATTGGCGCACTGGCAGGAAAGAGTGAGTCCTCCGTCGAAACCGAGCGAATCGGCCGCGGCAGCCGGCTTAGCGGAACCCATCGTGCTCATACGTCGCGCTCCTTTGCGGAATCAGGTGAATTTGGCGAACCCCGAAAATCACGATCGACAAACAGAATATATCGACTATACTTTATGTGTCAATCCAAGTTTCAACTTTTTCCGAGTATGACTCAAATCTCTGAAACTCTCTTGCATCTGTTTGCGCGCCGTTGGAGCATTCCGATCCTGGCGGAACTCAAGCGGAGCGACGGAAGCAAGTTCGTCACGCTATCTCGCCGGCTGGGAGCAAGCCCGGTCGCGGTGCGCCAATCGCTCGATCATCTCATCGCGCTGGGGCTGGCACAGCCAAATCCCGGATACGGCCACCCGCTCCGACCGGAGTACATCTTGACCGCATCGGGCGAAACCCTCGGGCCCGCATCTCTTTCACTCGACAACGCGATCACTCGGCTCGAACTGCGGGAGTCCGCCTTGTTGAGATGGTCGATGCCCGCTCTTTTTATCATCGGGCGGTCTGCCCCCGCCCGGTTTTCCGATATCGGGGCGGCGCTGGAACCCGTGACGGATCGAGCCCTTGCCCAAACGCTCAAGAAGCTTCAGACCGATTCGATTGTGAAGCGGCACATCGAAGATTCTTTTCCGCCAACTCCGAGATACACGGTCGACAAGCGTGGACGGCCGCTGCTTGAACCGCTCAAGGAACTCGCGATTCTGTAGCAGTCGGATCAGGCCGGCTTGAGATTCCATTGATACACCCGCCATGAAATTCGCGGAACAAAGCCGCAACGCTGGAGATTTCTAAGAGAAATATCAACCGAGGTGTTCGTCTCGACGGTGCACCAGCGGGCGCCGAGCTCCGCGACGCGCCGAGTTCGCGCTCCGATCAGTGCGGTCTGTGCTCCGCGACCACGAAACACCGGATCTGTTGCCGCCGCGCCAAGATAGCCCCAGCCTGGCGCTGTTTTGTCCATCGTGAGCAATCCAACTCCGACAGGATTTTCGCCCAGGAATGCGCCAAACGCCTCTTCGAGTCCGTCGGCGACCATTCTCGCAGCGAACTGCGCGCTGTCATCTCCGTACCACGACGCGATCCGCGGAAAAAAGGACTCGGCTTCGGATGGACCAATACGTCGCGTCGTGAACTCGATGGGCTTTGCCGGCGGAGTATCGCCCGATTCGCGTGCGAAAGCGATGTACTGAATCCAGTGGAAATGTCGAAAGCCGGCCGCATGCAGAACGGCCTCGACAGATTCATCCCAGGCCCACGGAGCAAGCCAGGCAAAGAACCTCTCGCAATCCAGCCCCCGAAAGCCTGCAATCGCCGCGGCAATCTGATCCGATGTGAGTTTGCCTCGCTGCGTCAACCAGTAGACACGAAACAGACTGGAAGATGGATACTCACCCACCGGATATCCGGGACGGGCGCTCAACCATCCGCCCGGCAGTTCTCGCGTCACCAACCCGACCCGACACGGTGCGGCAAGGCGCCGCACGCGATCAATGTGGTCCGCAAGCTCCAGTTCGAATGCCGCAGCCACTCACTCCTCCCAAATCCGTATCTCGAAACGGCCTTCGGCATCCGCTGCTCCGCGGTACATCCCCTCGCTGCTGTACGGCATCGCGATATTTCCCTTCGAGTCGATCGCGATCAGGCCACCGTCCTTTGGCTTTAGCGCTTTGAAGATGTAGTAGTCAGAGGCCTGCTGCACACCCTCTCCCAAGAGTCGCATCCGTGTCGCGATACCGCTTGCAACCGCTTGCCGAATGAATTGCTCGCCCGTACCCGTGCAACTGACCGCGACCATGTCGTTGGCATATGTACCAGCTCCGATGATCGGAGCATCACCGACGCGGCCGGGCATCTTCCCCGACATCCCGCCTGTGCTTGTTGCCGCGGCCAAACGGCCGGAGGAATCGAGCGCAACAACGCCCACTGTTCCGTACTTGGAAGAAGGCGATGCATCATTCGTTGCAGCGGGCTTCTTGCGCTTTGCCAGTTCGACTTCGAGCTGGCGTCTGCGGCGTTCCGTGACGAAGTACTCGTTGGGAACTCGCTCGACTCCCATCGCAGTGGCAAAGTCTTCCGCGCCGGCACCAATGAGCAAGACGTGCGGAGTCTTTTCCATGACCTTGCGAGCGAGCGAGATCGGATTTTTCACAGTCTTCACGCCCGCGACCGCACCGGCCTTCATCGATCCATTTGATCCGCCACCATCCATGATGGCCGCGTCAAGTTCTGCTTCACCCCGTTCGGTGAGCGTTGCGCCCTTTCCGGCATTAAACAGCTCGTCATCTTCCATCATCCGCACCAGCGCTTCGCAGACATCGACGGAAAATTGCCCCGAAGCCAAGCGCGTTTTCCCCTCTTCAAGAACCCTCTTCAGCGATTGCCGGCACGCTGCCTCGAGTTCTTTCGACTCGCCACGCGAAATCGCGCCGGCACCGCCGTGGATCACGATCGCCCATTGAGTTGCGTTGGGCCCTTGTTTTATGGCATCCATGGCGCACCCCGCAGCGAAAACACCTGCGAAACCTACGAGGACCGCTAGGATCAACGCGGCACGATTGAGCATCGATCCAGCGTACTCAGTTTCACCCGGCGACGCGACTCACCCCCATGATCACACTGCTTGCATCTTCGTTCACCCGCGTGCTCTCGTTTGTATTGGTGACGGTGCTCGGCGGGTGCAACCTCATGAACCAGATTCCCAAGGGTGGACCGCCTCCGGCGCCGCCGGCTCTGGTTGAAGTTGTCCATTTCCCGACAACTGACAAGCTCACCTTAGAGGGCTGGTTCCTTCCCGGCATCGCTCTGCAGGCCAACCCCGGTTCGCGCCAGCCCGCGGTGCTCTTCTGCCACGGGGTGCAGGACTCCGCCGATTCCAACATGGCCGACTTCATCAAGAAGGCCGGCTACACAGTGCTTTCATTCGATTACCGCGACTTCGGCAACTCGAGCAAAGGCGATCTTTCCGCGGAAGCACTGGCCGCGGATTCCTGGGCCGCATTCGAGTATCTCCGCTCACGCCCCGATGTCGATCCGGACAAGATCGCCGTCTACGGCCACAGTCTCGGCGCAGCAATGGCTCTGGGCGTCGGCGCTCACGCCTTCCGCGACAACATTCCGGTCGCGTGCGTTGTGAGCGCGTCCTCCTTCTCTACCTATCGGCGCGCCATGAATGACTTCCTTCCAGTCGGCGGATTCCTCATCGGCGGCACCGAGGCACCGGACCCTGAAGACTGGGCTTCGCAGCTCGGCAATATCCCGCTGCTGGTGACCCACGGCAAGGACGACGACATTCTCCCCGTTTACCACGCGGAACGCATCGTGCGGGCGGCGAAGGAATCCGGGGTGCCGGTAGAAGTCACGATTACCTCGCACGGGGGCCACATCATCGCGTACGTGCTCGACACCGAACTGCCGAAGGCAATTCTGGCGTTTCTCGCGCGGCATATCGGAGCACCGGATGCGTTTGTGAATAAAACACTCGCTCCATAGCTGCTGTGGATCCGCCACGACGATTTGCCGCCTTGAAGGAGAAGGAGCTGACTCCCGACGTTTCTCGATGTCTGCGTTCTTAGGCCGCAATTGCTACATTGGGACGACAATCCGGAGACTCGCCGATGCCCACTCCCATCACGTCCGATCCGTACGACGTTTTGCTCGCCCACAACGTGTGGGGAACGCGCGAGATTCTCAAACTCTGCACGCGGCTGTCGCCCGAACAGTTTTCGCAATCGTTTCCTGTTGGTCCGGCTGAGAAGGGCGGCCTGCACGCCACGCTCAAGCACATCATCGGCGCGATGGGGCGCTGGTCGGATCGCATTGCGCCGCGCCCGGTCCGGCCATTTCTCGGGCCGACCGACGTGGTCATTCGCACGCCGGAGAAACTCGACGAGATTTTGCAGAGTCATCACAACGATCTTGCGGCGCTCGCACCGAGCATCCGAACCGACCCGGCACGACTCATCAACGTTGACTTTGGCGGTAAGCAGTTCACCTTCACCGCCGGCGCGGCCTACATCCACGTACTGACACACGGCCACTACCACCACGCTCAATGCATCAACATTCTCCGGCACCTCGGCATTCCGGGTATCTCGACCCATTTGCCCGAGTTGGACGTGACTGACTGGCAGACAACTTCGGATATGCGCGATTGAGCGACGGCTGGGCGGGTCCGCAACGTCCCCCTGTCCTTCCCCAGGTTCTTCCGTTGGTGTCCAAACATGCCCACTCGCACCACCATCTCCGCCTTCGAGTCCGAATTCCGGCGATACCGCAAACTCGCCGAAGGAGCGATCGAACAACTGACCTGGGAGCAGCTCCGCCAGTCGCTCGACCCGGAAACCAACTCCATCGCCGTCATCATGAAGCACGTCGGCGGCAACCTTCGCTCCCGCTGGACCGATGCGCTCACCACCGATGGCGAAAAGGCTTGGCGCAATCGTGATACAGAATTTGTAGACGACTTCGTCGATCGAGCCGCGCTGATGACGGTTTGGAACTCCGGGTGGAATGTGGTCGAGTCTCAACTCGCTTCGTTCGCCGACGATGACCTCGTGAAGACCCTTTCGATTCGCGGCGAGCCTCACAGCCTCGCACTCGCACTTGCAAGATCCGTTTCGCACACTGCGTATCACACCGGGCAGATTGTGCAAATTGCCCGGGTGCTCGCGTCGCGATCCGGCGTGGACTGGAAAACGCTGACGGTCGCAAGGGGTGCCAGCAACCAATTCAATTCACGCATGGGCTTCGATGCGGGCAAAGGCCCGCGTTAAGCCGCCGCAATTGAGCGCTCGACCGCCGCAGATTGGGGCACACTCGGCGACGCTGCCCTAAACTCGAACTTCGCTCGGGGCGCGTCGTCCATTCGGGGCCGGCGCTGAGATGCACCCGTAGAACCTGATCCGGTTTGCACCGGCGGAGGGAAGCGCATGATCGCTCTATCCAACTCGTCCCCCATCTCGCGCCTCGGCCTCCCCATCCACGGCGCGGCCAACCCCGGTATCACGCCCGGCGTCACTACGCCCGGTTCGTTCGCACTCAAGAACGACGTCGGCGGCCCGCTCATGTTCGCGAGCCCCGATACCCCCGGCATGCCCGCACCGAGCTCCAAGACCGCGTGGGATTTTCTCCCCGAAGGCTGGAGCGTCGCCCAGCTTCCGCCCCTCGACACCTCGGCACCTCGACACCTCGACACCTCCTCCAAGCCGTGCACCAACTGCGTCGGCGACAAGAACGTCGTCGTATTCGCAACCGCCAAAGGCGAAGTCCTCCGCCTCATCTACCCCGGCAACTTCAAACCCATCACGCAGCTCGAATCCGCCCGCCTTGGCATCGTCACGCCTCAGATGAAGCGCGTCGCCGAGCGCGAGCCCCACTTCGACACTCTCTTTCCCGGCCAAGGCGCAGTCGCAGTCCGCGACGAAATCGCCGCGGGCCGTCTCGTCATCCCCGCCAACATCAACCATCTCCAGCACAAGCTCGATCCAATGGCGATCGGCCGCGCCAGCAAGACCAAGGTCAACGCCAACATGGGCGCCTCGCCCGTTTCCTCCGGCACCGACGAAGAAGTCGAAAAGCTCAAGTGGGCCGAAAAGTGGGGCGCGGACACGGTGATGGATCTCAGCACCGGTGGCGATCTCGATGCCTGCCGCGATGCGATCCTCCGCAACAGCACCGTCCCGATCGGCACCGTCCCGATCTACTCGATGATCATCGGCAAGAAGATCGAAGACCTCGACTGGCCGACGATCGAGTCCTCGCTCCATCATCAGGCCAAGCAGGGCGTCGATTACTTCACGATTCATGCCGGTGTCCGCCGCGCCCATCTCAAGTACGTCAAAAACCGCCTCATCGGCATCGTCTCCCGTGGCGGCAGCCTCCTGGCCAAGTGGATGCTCGTCCACAACCAGGAAAACATCATGTACACGCGCTGGGAGGAGATCTGCGACATCCTCCGCCAGTACGACGTGACGTTCTCTATCGGTGACGGCCTCCGCCCCGGCGGCCTCGCCGACGCGACCGATGATGCCCAGCTCGCCGAACTCGAAACCCTCGGCGAACTCACCGAGCGCGCCTGGCGCAAGGGTGTTCAGGTCATGATCGAAGGTCCCGGCCACGTTCCGTTCGACCAAATCGAGTACAACGCCAAGATCCAGCGCACGCTCTGCCACGGCGCGCCCTTCTACGTCCTCGGCCCCCTCGTCACCGACATGTTTCCCGGCTACGACCACATCACCTCGTGCATCGGCGCAACCTCCATGGCCTATCACGGCGCCGCCATGCTCTGCTACGTAACGCCCAAGGAACACCTCGGCCTGCCCAAGAAAGACGACGTCAAACAAGGCTGCATCGCCTACAAGATTGCCGCGCATGCGGCGGATATCGCCCTCGGCATCCCCGGCACACGCGACCGCGATGATGAACTGACCAAGGCCCGTGCCGCGCTCAACTGGGAGAAGCATTTCGAGCTCTCCTTCGACCCAGACACCGCCCGCGCCTACCACGACGAAGACCTCGACGTCGACACCGACTTCTGCGCCATGTGCGGCCACGACTGGTGCAGCGTCCGCATCAGCAAGGAAATCCAGGAATTCGCCAGCGGCAAAGCCGACGGCTTCGAACGCATGGGCGGAGCCGACGGCGACAAACCCGGCGCTCCGAAGAAATCTGCCGCCCTGACAGCCGAGCAGCAGGAAATCCTCGCCAAACGCGGCGTCCTCTCCCCCGACGAAATCCACAAGCTCGCGAGCAAGACCAAGAAGGCGCTCAATGTCCACGTCGGCGAAAAGGCGACGTGTCACAGTGATTACGTGGATCCGGATGCGGCGAAGTCACTCATCGAGCAGAAGGCGGGGCGCGAAGTGCTTGTGCCGCTGGATGTGAGACCGGCGCTGGGGATTGCGAAAGAGGATCGTGTAGTGTGAACAAGCTATCGCAAGATCTAGCGGAAACCTGTCGCTATGTGGAATCTATTTGGTCGCACAGTACATGTTGAGTTTTTCGATGCGGATTCGGGCAAGCTTCTGTTTTCCGGCAAACAGAAGCTGGAAGTGCTACCCGACTCCTTCGCTCTCGCGACCACCCTTCATTTGAAGGAAAAACAGTGGTCCGTTGTTCGAGCCGAACCGACCGACAAATCGATATTTCAGCGCACGCGCGCTCTCAAGCTCTGGATCGCGCCGGTCACGATGGTCGACCCGAGCAAGCTCTTGTTTTCACTCCCCACAGTCGATCCGCTATGGCCGGACAGCTCGGGGGCCGCGGCCGCCGACACAGACCTTGTAATCCACGAAGACGATTGGCGTCAGTCAGAATGGCTTGCCGCGCCGATGCGCCCGCACGCCGAAGTTGAGATGAATCACATCCGTGCCATACACGAATTGGAAAGCGTTGGTGACGCTTTCCGCAAGTGCCACGTTCGAAAAACTGTCTCAGACCCGCTCGCACAAATAATCCTGTCAGTTCAAGATATATGCAAGTGGCTTCGATGCGCCGAATTGGAATTTCGATCCCTTCGAATTCATGGCAATTCAGCATGTGTTTCTCATGGATTCGCCGTGCAGAAGGATCAGGTTTGGGTCTATGGCGTGGCGCCGAACGCGAACGTGACAATTCTTGGCTTCCACAATCACGATGCCGCGGCGCCAGCTGTCAGTGAATGGGGACCGCCTTTTCCTGGCGCGTTCTTTGCCGAGTGGTGTAGATGCTCAATCGTCGAATTGAAATAGGCAACGCCTGAACGTTCATTTGGGCTCACTCAGTTATGCTTTCGCCATGCCCCTCCTCGGCCTCCATCACCTCGCCATCATCTGCTCCGACTACCCGCGATCGCGCCGCTTCTATGTCGAAACCCTTGGCCTCCGCATCATCGCCGAGCATTACCGCGCCGACCGCCAATCCCACAAGCTCGATCTCGCCCTCCCCGATGGCGTCCAGATCGAACTCTTCTCCTTCCCGAATCCGCCGCCTCGCCCCACCCGCCCCGAGGCCCAGGGTCTGCGCCACCTCGCCCTCCTCGTCAGCAACCTCGAGGCCGAACTCTCGCGCCTTTCTCTGCTCGGCATCCCCGCCGAACCAATCCGCACCGACGAATTCACCGGCCGCCGTTTCACCTTTATAAGAGATCCCGACGACCTGCCGATCGAGTTGTACGAAGACAAGTAATATCCCCGCGGCACCCACCCGCATCAGGAACTCGACATGCTCCGCACGCGACGCCTTTCGACGACATTTATCTTCCTCCTAGTCGCCCCGCTCGCGGTCACTTTCCTTGCTGGCTGCACCGCAACAGGCGCAAGGCAAAGCGCCGCCTCTGCTTCCGTCGCCGCCAACGCCGATGACGCCAAGATCGCCCGCGTCTGGACCGGCTACGTCGATCGCGCTCGCGCCGACGAATACGAAACCTACCTCTCAACCGGCATCACCAAGTTTCCCACAATCCCCGGCAACAAAGGCGTGCAGATGCTCCGCCGCGACGCCGATGACCGCGTCACCGAATTCACCGTGATTTCCTACTGGCCTTCCATGGATGCGATCAAGGCCTACGCCGGCGACAATGTCGACCGCCCTCGCCCGCTCCCCCGCGACCCTGAATTTATGGTCCCGCCCGGCGCCAGCGTCCGTCACTACACCATCCGTGAATGGCTCCCCGGGAATCAATAATCCCGCGAACCCATGAAGCCCTCCCAACGCCAAGCCGCGATTTCCTTCGGCTACAAACTCCTCGCCGTCCTCGTCGCCGCGGCAATCACAATCGCCGCCAAGCGCGGCTGGATTCCGACCTCCACTTCGAACCCGACCAGCAGTACGAATTCACCGAGCGCCCCCACTCCGCCCTCTTCTCAGTCGCCAGCCCCCGCATTTTCACGCACCGTCCGCGACCTCTACAACGCGAAGCGCTCTGACGCATGGGTCGAAACCACCGGCCGCGTCGAGAAACTCCTCGCGGACGACACCGACACCAGCGACAATTCCGACAAGCACCAGAAATTCCTGCTCCTCGTCCCCGGCGAAATCACCGTCCTCGTCGCTCACAACATCTCCTCCGCCCCGCGCGTCCCGATCAGGCCAGGCGACAAAATCACCCTCCGCGGCGAATACGAATACACCGACAAGGGCGGAACGATCCACTTCACCCACAAACCAAAGTACAATTCCCGCAACACCCAATCCGGCTATATCGAATTCAAAGGTCAGCGCTACGAGTAACGGCACGTACCGTCTTCCCGCCGTCCGAATTTGAGCTTTGATCTTTTCGCTTTGAGTTTTTCTACCCGGAGTTCCCCATGACAACCGCCGCCCCCACCTTCTCCGGCTCCGTCCCCAACACCTATCACACCTTCCTCGGCCCGCTCATCTTCGATGCGTACGCGAAAGACCTCGCCGTTCGTCTTTCCCGCCTGCTCAAGCCAAACGCGCGGGTCCTCGAACTGGCGGCAGGAACCGGCATTGTGACAAAGCAGGTCCTGAGTGCGCTCCCGCCCGCAGCTTCGCTCACCGTCACCGACCTCAGCGAACCCATGCTCGGCGTCGCGAAGGGATCGATTTCCGATCCTCGCGCCACATTCCGGGCGGCCGACGCTTGCAAGCTTCCATTTCAGAATCAGGCCTTCGACGCACTCTTTTGCCAATACGGCGTCATGTTCTTTCCCGACAAAATCCAAGCCATGAAAGAAGCCCGCCGCGTCCTCGCGCCCGGCGGCACATACATCTTCAACATCTGGGATTCTTTCGAGCACAATCCGATGCCCGGCACGGTTCAAGCTTCGCTCGTCGAGCAATTTCCGAAGGACCCGCCGATGTTTCTGGCGAAGATGCCATACGGTCACTCCGACCGCGCCGAAATCGAGCGCTACACCCGCGCGGGCGGCTTCACCAATGTCAAGATCGAGTCGGTCGCCTTTCCTTGCATCGCCCCGCAGGCTGAAGACGCCGCTCGCGGCTTCATCGAGGGCACGCCCGTTCTCGCGGGCCTTGTCGAGCGCGGCATAACCGACCCGACACCCGTGCGCGAGCGAGCTGCCAAAGCGCTCACCGAAAAATTCGGCGACAAGCCCTGCCGCGCAACGATGCAGGCGATCCTTGTCACCGCGTCATAACACAGCCAATCGCGGTGCGTGCGCCGATACACTCGCCAAATGCTCCGCAATTTCAAGCTCGCTCTCGTCGCCTTCGCTCTCCCCAGCGTCGTTCTCGCGTTGAACGTCACCGCCGTTCAACCCGCAGCCGCGCAGCCCGCATCGCCTCCGTCACAATGGCCCCAGGCAACACCAGGCCCCCACACGCCTCCCCGAGGCGAATGGTGGCACCGCGATCCGTCCGATTTCGGCTTGAACAACGCCGCGATCGCCGAAGCTATCAAGTGGGCGCAAACACAAGACTCCGGCTGGGATTTTGGGAAACAGCCCGAACTCTTCGGCCTTCCTATCGGTCCGCTCCCCGCAAGCCGCGCCCCGACCAACGGCGTCATTGTCATGCACGGCTACATCATCGCCGAGTTTGGGGACATCAACGCGGTCGATCCGACGTACAGCGCCGCGAAGAGTTACCTCTCAACAATTCTCGGCCTCACGCTCGATCGAGGCATGATCGAATCGATCACCGATCCTCTCGCCAAATACATCCACGATGGCGGCTACACCGATCCCGCCGGAACCCAACCCCACAACTCCAAGATCACCTGGCAACACCACGCCACTCAAACCAGCGAGTGGCAAGGCGAAATGTTCGGAAAGCCCAGCACCTTCCTTGGCGCGGAACAATTCGGCAAAGGCGCGATGAAGCCGCGCGAGATCAAAGACCCCGGCACCTACTTCGAATACAACGACGTTCGCATCAATCGCTTCTCGCTCTCGCTTCTCCGCCTCTGGAAGCGCCCGCTACCTGATGTTCTCAAGACCGAAATCATGGATCCGATCGGCGCTTCCGACACTTGGAAATGGATTCCCTACGACAACGCCGCTGTCGATGTAGAAAACCCCGACGGCAAGACGGTCCCCATGCCCTCCGTCAGCGGCGGCACGCGATGGGGTGGCGGCCTGTGGATCAGCACCCTCGACCACGCCCGCTTCGGACTCCTCATCCTCCGGCACGGCAACTGGAACGGCAAACAACTCATCTCCAAAGAATGGCTGGACCAAGCCACACACCCGCACCCCGAACTCCCCGGCGCCAAGCCCGATTACGGCTACCTCTGGTGGCTCAACACCACCAACGCCTGGCCCGCCGCCCCCAAATCCTCCTTCGCGGCAATCGGCGCCGGCAACAACACCATCTGGATCGACCCCGAACACGACCTCGTCGTCGTTTGGCGCTGGCACAAGCAAGATGCGCAAGCCGAGTTCTACAAACGCATCCTCGCGGCCTTTCCCGCGAATAAATGAGCGTGGACAGGAACCAATTCAAGAATGATTCTGGGAGGCCATCGCGAGCGGAATCGGGCACACAGTGCTGGAAATGCAAGTACGAGCTCGGCGGATTGGATACCGCGGGCGTTTGTCCCGAGTGCGGCCACTGGGTCACCGACACAATTGAATCGATTCGCGACGCCCCAGTGCCTTGGCCCGCTTGGTTGAGACTGCTGCGGAGCCTGTATTTCGCCGCAGTTATTATCCTGGTTGTCTCCCCATGGTTGGCACGCGAACTTTGGATATTGCTCGGAATGAGTCGCACATGGCCTCACTCCCAATTCGATGACGCGCTGCATCTTTGCGTGTTTGCTCTGTTGCCCCTTGCGTTCATTTTGTTTGTCGCGCTCGAAGCTCGGCGCCACGCCCTTGCGTGGCTTGTCGCCTTCTCTTACCTCGTGGTAGTTTGGCTGCTGCTACTGCCGGCACCCGGCCGAACTCGATCCCAAGATACGTTGGCAATTCACTGCTGGGTAACGCAAACAAAGCTCACGCCTTCCGCGCCCACCTCAACTTCGCCGAACTCGCCCGTGGATTCACCTTCTTCTCCGCCTCATCCGCCACAATCGGATCGCGCCCATCCGCCGAATACACCCCCGCGCGAAACAAATCCCGGAACGCGTGCTTCACCGGCCGATCCTCCCCGCTGTGAAACGTGATGATCGCCGCCATCCCACCCCGCCTCAGAACCCGCGGCAGCGCGTTCAAGAGCCCCTCCAGATTCGACAACTCATGGTTCACCATGATCCGTAGCGTCTGAAATGTTCGTGCCGCAGGGTGCAGCTTCGCGCCCATCCCCCGCTCGATCGTGAAGTCCCGCGCTTCGCACACGATCGCCATTAACTGCTCGGTCGTCGTGATCGGCTCCTTCGCCCGCCGCTTCACGACCAGATTCGCAATCTTCTTCGCGTCCTCTTCATCACCAAGTTCCCACAGAGCATCCGCCAGATCCTGCTCGCTCATCCGATTGATGATCTCGGACGCCGGTTCGCCCCGCGTCGGATCCATCCGCATGTCCAGCGGCCCGGGCTTGCGGTACGAAAACCCCCGCTCCGGAGAATCGATCTGCGTGCTCGCCACACCGATGTCCGCAAGCACGCCATCGACGGTGCCCGGCGCAACTCCCAAGTCCGCCAGTATCTTCTCGATGTTCGAGAAGTTGTCGTGCACGATGTCGAACCGCACCGTCCCCTCGCGTCCCTTCACTTTCTGAAGCTGCACTCGCGCCTCGATGATGTTTGCAGGGTCTAAATCAATGGAGATCAGCCGCCCATCCGGCTTGATCCGCTCCAAGATCGCCGCGGAATGCCCGCCGAGCCCGAGCGTGCAGTCCACCACCGTCTGCCCCGGCTTTGGGTCCAGCACTTCAAGCACCTGCTTGAGCAGAACGGGGATGTGAAGGTCTCGTTTCAATCGAACTCTCGTGTGACCGCGATGGTACAGCCTCCTACCTTGGAGAATCCGGGAGCACGCCTTGAGCACCAGGCCCATTGATCTCGACGCCTATTTCGCCCGCATTGGCTACTCGGGTTCTGCCGCGCCCACGCTCGAGACCCTCCGCGCCATCCAATTCCACCACGCTTGCTCCATCCCCTTCGAAAACCTTGACGTCCTCCTCAAGCGCGGGATCGCTCTCGATCTCGACTCGCTCCAGCAAAAGCTGGTCACGAACCGCCGGGGCGGTTACTGCTTCGAACAGAACTGGCTCCTTCTCCATGTTCTCCGCGATCTCGGCTTCAAAGCGACGCCGCTCGCCGCGCGCGTGCGCTTCCGCCAGCCCCGCGATTTCGTCCCGCCCCGAACGCACATCTTCGTCCGTGTTGATCTCGACGGTGAGCAGTGGCTCGCCGATGTCGGCGTGGGCGGCCTCTCCCCCACCGCACCCATCCGCTTCGTCGTGAACGAAGAGCAGACTTCTCCGCACGAACCCCGCCGCATCCTCCGCGAAAACGACCGCTACTACCACCAGGTCAAACTCGGTCCGACCTGGGAAGACGTCTGCGAATTCACCGGCGAAGAGATGCACGCCATCGACCGCGAAGTCGGCAACTGGTGGACCAGCACCAATCCGAACTCCAAGTTCGCACAGAACATCATGGCCGCACGTGCCAATCCCGACGGCACGCGGTACGTCCTCGAAACTCACAACTTCGCCCATCGTCGCGCGAGTGACGGCCACGTTCTGAAATCAATCGAGATCCAGACGTCGGAAGAGCTCCTCGACATTCTCAACCGCCACTTCACGCTGTCAATGCCCGCCGGAACCAGGTTCGGTATTCACGGTCTCTAATTCCGCGCTCCGAGTTCCGCGTTCGGCGCTCGTAGTACACTGCGCCCTCGATGCCTCCCCAAGTGCTCATCTCCGGCGCCGGCCCAACGGGCTTGGTTCTCGCACTCTTCCTGCGCCATCTCAATATCCCTTTCCGCATTGTCGACAAGCTTCCGGGCCCCGGCCTCGCTTCCCGCGCCATGGTCATTCAGGCCCGCACACTTGAGTTTTACCGTCAGATCAACTTCGCCGACACCGTCATCGCCGCCGGCATCAAGATGCGCGGCATACGCCTTCGCGACTCCGGCACGCAAATCGCCGGGTTCCAGTTCGACGAAATCGGCGAAGACATCAGTCCCTACCCGTACGTTCTGAGTCTGCCGCAGGATGACCACGAGCATCTGCTCGTTGCGCAGCTCAAGTCGCTGGGCGTCGAAGTGGAGTGGAACACTGAGCTCACGCGTCTGGTCGATCACGGGTCGCACGTCACAGCAACTCTTCATTCCAAGTCCGGCGAATCCTCCGCCGACTTTCGATACCTCGTTGGCTGCGATGGTGCGCACAGCACCGTCCGCGAATCGCTCAACCTCTCGTTCCCCGGCGGCACGTACAACGAGATCTTCTTCGTCACCGACTGCGATGCGCAAGGCCTCCAGTTCGATGACAGCGTGAACATCTCGCTGACCAAAGGCACATTCATCCTCGCATTTCCCGTGCGCTCGAAGGGCTCGTTCCGCTTCATCGGTGTCGTGCCACCAACGCACGAAGACCCGCTGCACGCGACATTCGATGACATCCGGCCGCTGCTCAAGAAGCAGCTCGATGCCGACGTCGACAACGTCCACTGGTTCTCGACCTACCGCGTTCACCATCGCGTCGCTCAGAATTTCCGCAAAGGAAATGTCTTCCTCGCCGGCGATGCCGGGCATATCCACAGCCCCGCCGGTGGACAGGGGATGAACACCGGCATCGGCGACGCGGTCAACCTTGCGTGGAAACTTGCGGCAGTGCTCGACCGCCGCGCCGAGTCGCCCGTCCTCGACACGTACGAATCCGAACGCATCGCGTTTGCGCACACGCTGGTCGAAAGCACCGATCGCATCTTTCAGTCCGTTGTCGGTCCCGGTGCGGGTCCGGCGTTCGTGCGATCGGTGCTCATGCCGTACATCATGCCTTGGGTGCTCAAGTTGCGGGCGGTCCGCCGCGCCCAGTTCCGCCTTGTCTCACAGACCCGCATCCATTATCCGAAGAGCGCGATCAGCCATGGTCACGCGGGCAAACTCAAAGGTGGCGATCGTCTCCCCTGGGTTTCCACGCAGAACAACTTCGCCCCGCTCCGCTCGATCGACTGGCAGTTGCACATCTACGGCGAAGCGTCCGACAACGTGCGAGCCATCTGCGATCACCGCTACATCCCGCTGATCCGGTTCAAGCACGACAAGGCCGCCCGCGCTGCCGGGATTCCAGAGAACGCCGCGCTGCTCATCCGCCCCGACGGCTACATCGCCTTCATCGCAACATCCCACACGCTCGACGACCTCGCGGCATTCCTCGACCGCTGGAAAATCGCCCCGCGTCTCACGCCCCGATGAGCACCGGCGAGACCGCGGCCCTCGGTATGCTGTTCCCATGATCACCCGAGTCATCGCCATCGGCACGCTCGCACTCCTTGCAGCTTGTGCTCAAGACCAGAACACCGCATCGAAAGCGCCTCCGGTGGATATGACCAAGCCAGTCACCGTCTTGATGTCCACGACGAAAGGCGACATCACGCTTGAGCTTGATCCGGTTCGCGCGCCGCTCAGCACGCAGAGCTTTCTCTACCACACCAACGCCGGCCACTACGACGACACCGTGTTTCAGCGCGTTATTCCGAACTTCGTGATTCAGGGCGGCGGGTGGACTATCGATCCGACGGCGCCAGGCGGCCTGCGCGACAATGCGAAACGCGACGCTCTTGCCGGACATCCTGACGTCACGATCAAGAACGAATGGCAGAACGGGCTCAAGAACGTCAAGGGAACGATCGCACTCGGGCGCGAGAAGGACCCGGATTCGGCCTCGCGTGAGTTCTACATCAATGTCGTCGATAACCCCAAGCTGGATACGCCGCGCGAAGTTGCGGGGGGCGCTGGCTACGCGGTCTTCGGCCGCGTGATCGGGGGCTGGGAGGTTGTCGAGATCATCCGCAACGGCAAGACGCAGCCAAGGCCGGACATCCCAATGGATGATGGCAGCATGGAAAACGTGCCGCTCGAATTGGTGGTCGTGAAGACTGTTCGCGTTGTCAAGTAACGGCCGCTTCCCCGTTTCCGCATTGCGGGCAGAGGCTTCCCTTCGGGAGTCCGGCGAAGTCGTGGCCGCAGTGGGCGCACGGCGAATTGCTGTTGCCCTTGACGACGGCTCCAATCAAGACGGCGACCAGCCCCAGCACGATCAAACCGACGATGTTCGATCCGGCATCTGTGAAGAGCATGCCTCGCTCTCCCCAGTGCTCCTGCGCCCACGCGAGGACCAGACCCATGTAGGAGATCGGCGTGTTGGAGAGGCTGGCGAAGGCGTTGTACTTGGTTGCCGCGGCACCTTTGCCGATGACGTCGAGGACGAATGCGGTGAATGCGGTGTAGGAAAGGCCGACGACAAAGGCGTACAGGAGAGAGAAGATCACATAGTTCTGCCTGGTGAACGGCGAGAGCGCCATGGCGACCGAGACGCAGGCAAGCAGCACGGCGACCACTGCGTAGAACTTCTTTGAGCTGACGCGCATGCAGATTTCGCCCGCGGTAAGACATCCCGCGACCGAGACAACGCCGTTCAGCACGCCGTTCACGAGCGCGACGGTGTCTTCGTTCGCGCCCCATTTGATTGCGACTTCGGCTTGCGCCAGCACGTTTGGTGCTGTGCCGCTATTCATCGGAAGCAGACAAAGCGCGGCACAGAACATGCCGGCCTTGGTCTTGATCATGGTCCACAACTCGCTGACCACGCCCACCATGGCGCGAGGCAGACTGACACTCCGGAGTTCGGCCTTTGCATCGGGCACCATCCAAAGCGCAGCGGTTCCGGCGAGGAAGAACATGCCGAGCACAGCTCCGGAAACCCAGGGGGCCGGGGCAAGGCCGGTTGGCAGGTTGGTCGCCATCCACAATCCGGCGCCGCCTCCGATTCCGCTTCCGCCGAGATTGCCGGCCTGAAACCAGCCGCCGACTCGACCCCGGTGTTCGGGTGTTGTCGCGTGGGCCATCAGGCCTTCGACGCTCATTCCGAGGAATGTGGAGGCGAGATTGGCGATGAAGATCACGGCCTGAAGCAGGTGCAAGTTCTCGCGGTTCATGGGCACGGCGCTCATCGCCGTTATCCCGATCGCGCAGCCGACGACCGAGATCAGGTACCAGGTCTTCCTTGTGAGCGTCGTGTCAACGATCGGCGCCCAGAGGAACTTCCAGACGTGGGGGAACATTCCCGACGCGATCAGGAGAGCACCGTCCTGGACGGTCAACTGAAAGCGCGTGCACAGGAACGCCATCGCGACGGAGACGTAGCCGCTCATCGCACCGAACGGCATGATCAGAATGGAGAAGGCAAACGAATAGGGTGATCGAGGCGGCACGAGCACGGCTGAAGAGGTATTCACGTCGGGGCGAGTCTAGCGAATGGCCCGCTTTGGCGAGCGGCCCCCACCATAAGCGGGATTTTAGATGCGGCTCATCGGCGCGCAGGAGTCGCAGGCGAAGGTTGATATGAGGTCAAGAGGTTCAAGCACAGCATCGTCGGGCGAGTACCGGAACTTGCCGGGTGCACGTGTTCCTCTCGATCATCACTCATGGGAGGTTCGATGCGTACTGCTCAATCCAGACTTCTGCTCGCGGCGGCTGCCGGAATCGTGCTTTGCGTCGGTTTCTCGGCGGGCGGATGCGCCAGCAGCGAGCCCGTGGGCTACCAGAAAACCACCACGAAGACAACGAATGACACGCCGACGGAAAAGACCACGGTGACCGAAACGCGTGAGAAGAACACCACCGTTACGCCTCGGTAAGCCGGCGTTGCAGAATTGCTTCTCGACAAGAAAAGGAACCGACCAATGAAGACGAATACCGCATCGAAACGAATCACGCCGATCGCGCTGGCGATCTTCGCCTTTGCCGTGGCGGCGCCGCTCTCGCTGACGGCCTGCGACAAGGAAGTGAGCACTCAGAAGTCCAGTACCACGAAGGTGACCGAGACGCCTGAAGGAACCAAGAAGACGACCGAGACCGTGGAGCGGAAGGTCGAGACCGAAAAGAAGCCCAACTAGCTCTCTCTCATTCTCTCTCTCGCCGATCGAGCCGCCTCAACTGGTGGCCCGATCCTTTCGTGACCCTTCCGTTGGCATTCTTCTTCCCGATGCAGTCATGACACAGAGCACGTCCGACCTCCATCATCTCGCGGAACTCATCAAGGACATTCGCGTCGCGATGATGACGACGTTCCCGAGCAAGCCGACGGAACACTTCTGCCACACGCGCCCGATGTACACGCAGCGGGTGGACCCGGAAACGTTCAAGGGCGAACTCATTTTTCTAACGGACTACCACACCGGCAAGGTGCGCGAGATCGCGAACGAGGACCGCGTGATGTTGACGTACGCGGATGCTTCTCACAACCGGTTTGTGTCGGTGCTGGGTACGGCAACGACCGAGCGCAACCCGACAAAGGTTCGCGAGCTTTGGAATCTGATGCTCAAGGCCTGGTGGCCGGCGGGACCGGATGATCCGTCGATCGCGGTGATTCGCGTTCATGTGGAGTCGGCCGAGTACTGGGATGGTCCTTCCAATGCGTTGTTCACGATGCAGGTGCTCAAGTCGCTGGTAACGGGCACGGCTATGAACGATGCGATGCGCGAGCAAGAAACCTCGCGGCAGAACCACAAGACAATTATTCTTTAAGCGGAATTGGTACGTGCGCTTCGGTGCGGGGCACTCTGTCCCTAGCAACCTGTCCTCGGCAACCTTGTCGCAGAATCCATTTATTTGGTTGTCAAAGAAAGGACCGCAGCCCCGGGGATTACACACACCCGGGGCCGCGGAGGGAAGGAGCACTTCTTTCAAAGGTGTCCGACGCTTCGAGTCGGCGGACACCTGCTTTGAGAACCAGGGAACGAATTCGGCCAAACTCCCCGGCCGGACCCCAGACTCTCCACATCACGCACCACACCCCGGAACGAATCTGAACCCCACAGGAGACTCGGTCGCCGCGGCTCGCTTTCGCGAGCCAGCGGGACTTGTTTTGCGTTGATTACTTCTCCGGCTTGACCACGAAGAACCGGGTCGACTCGCCCCGCTTGATGCGGAGGAGCAAACCCTTCTCTGAGCTCGCGCTCTTGGCCAGCTCGCCGAATTGCTCCGCGTTCCCGGCGGGCTTGCCACCCGCGGCGAGGATCACGTCGCCCGCTTGCAGCCCGGCCAATTCCGCGGCGGAACCCGCGGCAACATCCGTGATCGCAAGACCGGCTTCATCTTCCTTGAGCTTGAACTGTTCGCGCAGAGCCTTGTCGAGCGACTGCACGGAGAGTCCGAGCTTGTTGCTCTCGGGTTCTGCGGCCTTGGATTCGGACGGAGCGCTGCCGCCACCGGGACGCTTGCCGAGCTTCACAGACAGCTGAGTCTCGCTGCCGTCGCGAATCACCTTGAGGTCGGCGTTCGCGCCGGGGCTGAGGCGAGCCACGCGGCTCATCAACTGGCCCGGATCGGTGACGGCGCCACCATTCACAGTGGTCACGATGTCGCCGGCCATGAGGCCGCCGCTCGCGCCCGGGCCGCCGGGCACAACATCACCGATCAGCACGCCTCGCTTGGGCTTGGTGCCCATGTTCGCTGCGATGTCGGGCGTGAGAGGCTGGATGGACACGCCCAGATAGCCACGCTCCACGAAGCCCTTGGTCATCAGATCGTGCATCACGGTCTGCACGGTGGCGGACGGGATGGCGAAGCCGATACCTTCATTGCCTCCTGAGTTGGAGCGAATTGCGGTGTTGATACCGATCACTTCGCCGTCGAGATTGACGAGCGGCCCGCCGGAGTTACCGGGATTGATGGGCGTATCGGTCTGGATGTAATCCTCGAATGCAGCGGTGCCGACACCACTGCGCCCCTTGGCGCTCACGATGCCTGCGGTCACGGTGTGGTCGAGTCCGAAGGGATTTCCGACTGCCACGCACCAGTCGCCGGGCTGCACTTCCTCGATGTCGGCGAATTTGGCTGCGGCGAGTCCGGTCGCATCAATCTTGATGACGGCCAGGTCGGCGTCCTTATCGGCACCAAGGAGTTTGGCTTCGTGTTCCGTTCCATCGGACATGGTGACGACGATGCGGTCTGCACCATCCACCACGTGCGAGTTGGTCACGATGTTGCCGTCCTCTGTGGCGATGACGCCCGACCCCTGGCCCATCATCATCGGCGCACGCCTCGCACCGCCCTGCCCGGGACCCTTGCGGGGCATCTGGGGTCGAGCGGATGGATTCTGGTTTCCGGGTCCCTGATCGCCAAAGAACTTTTCAAAGAACTTTTCGGAGCCCGGCGGCAACGACGGCGATTCCTGACCATTTTCATTCCCCCCTTCATTCCCGGCCTGGAAGGACGCGGGAGTTGTGCTCTTCTTTTCGATACGGATGCTGACGACGGACTGACCGATGGTGCTCGCGGCACCGCGGAAAGCGGCGGAAAGGCTCTTCGCGAGCGAGGTTGCTTGTTTGGCTTCCTGGCTCGTCTGAGGTGAGACGCTCTTGGAGTCCGCGGCGCCTGATGAAGGGCGAGCGGCGAGAGCCATGCCGGCGGCGGCGAACAGCGCGAGTGCGCTGAAGCCTGCGCGGCGAGTCCAGGTGGTGCGTGCGGTATTCAGATTCGTGTTCATGTGTGCTTCCTTCCACAAGACATTGAGTTGTTTGACCTTCACGTCGAAGGTCCCCCGTGTTACACGTTCTCGAACTTCGCTGTTCGATTTCACCGGCGCCGCGAGCATGTCGCACGCGTCAATCACGGAGTGACGGGAATGGCGGCGATGCGCATCTCGCCTTGTTTTTCAGGCTGTTTTTCGTGTCAATTTGGCAGCGTGATGATTTCTACTGATTCGTAAAGCGCGGCACGCACGCATAGATGTAAACGCATCGCAAGCAACAACGGCGCGATCGCGCGCGTGAGCGGCACGTGCAAACTGCGCTTGCTTCTCATCACAAATGCGTAAGGAAAATGTGCCGCGGCGAGAGCGATGCGCACGCGGATGCACAAGCGCGACAGATGGTCCGACGCATCCACGAAGTGCGAGCGGGATTGGGTTGTTGAATTCGCGTGAGAGCGGCGCGGCAGCTCCTTGAGTCGAGCATGAGACGCGCGACGCGCAGGTGGTGATTGAAAAGCCTCATTTTCCGTCCGCATCTTGGTGTTCCTTTTGCAGATCCGAGAACCAGTCCGGCGATTGGGGGCTCGCCCTGCCAACCGCCCGTTTCTCATCCCCCACTGCCTGTCCACGGGCTGTCGACGGCTTCCCCACGGCCTGGCCCGAACTCCTTGGTCTCTGCCTGGGGCAGATCTCCCCGAATCAGCACGGCAGTTGGCACGTTTGCGCACCCGGAATTCGAGTTATTCCTTTCGAAACGGGGGGCTTCAGCCGCGGGCGGGCGCTCGGAGAGTCAAAAAGTTCATGGCGAGCGCTTTGGTTACCGGTCGTGCCCTTCCCCCTTGGGATTGCTCAAAAAGAGCCAAATCCGTCCATATCCCTAACTGCACAGACGTTGCAGTTGTTACCGGCGTGCAAAGTCAGTGCTCACTTGGGCAGTTTTGCTGGCATGGTCCCAATCCCGAGGCATGTTTGAGGTGGCTGATGTGTTCACTCCGCCGCGGGTCGTCTTTCTGAGGGGTGGAACATGGCCATAGAGGTGCGGAACGTGCAGAATCGAAGGTTCACAAAGGCTGTTGCCAGTATCGTTTGCTGCCTTGGGGCGTACGCGGGAGCGATCTCGCTTTCCGGGCAGGAGCAGGCGGCGAATTTCCGTGCTCCGCGGGCGTCGGCTCCGGCGATTGCCGCGGTCTATCAGGCGGCACCGCGCACGACGACGCTTGCTCAGAGCGTTCCGGCTGCGGTGAAGGCGACGATCGCTTCGGCGCGGTGAGATTCCGTTTGATTTGAGGAGCCCCGTTGTGCGGGGCTTTTTCATGCGCACAGAAAGATCCGCATTACCAGCACCCTTTCGGGGTGCGAGATTTTTTGCGCTGCTTACCGGGGGTGGCGCTCGAAGACTCGCTTCACCCCCCCACCTCCCGGCTACTGACCATCAGTCGTTCGGACGGGAAGGCAATCCGAGAGCTTTGCACTTAAAAAAGAGTGTGCCCTTCGGACTGGATGTACTTCACGGCGATGCTCGTGCGCGTGTTTCGTTTGTGCGTCTTGGTGTCGATGGAGTGGATCGATTCAGAGCGACGCGCGGAGCGCCGGCGCGATCACGCAGGGTTTGAGCGCGGGTTGGACGGCTCGATGAGATCCCACTTGTTGCCGTAGAGATCGAGGAAGACGGCGACCTTGCCGTAGGGCTCTTGGCGCGGTTGCGAGATAAAAGTGACAGCTCGCGACGAATAGAGGTCGAAATCGCGTGCGATGTTGTCCGTGTGGATGAAGATGAAGACGCGGCCGCCGGTTTGGTTGCCGACGCTCGCGAGTTGTTCTTTGGTGACGGCGCGGGCGAGGAGGATTGCGGGGCTGGTTGCGGAGGGCGGATTTGGGGGCTGGATTCGGACCCAGCGTTTTCCGGCTCCCATGTCGGTGTCTTCGAGGAGGGTGAATCCGAGCTTGGTGCAGTAGAAGGCGATTGCTTCGTCATAGTCTCGGACGGTGAGGGCGAATTGGGCGAGGTGCATCGGGAACGAGCGTACACGGGATTTCCGTACGGCGGCTTTTCCGGAACTTGCGGGATGCCGGCTTTGTCGCGGACTTTGGGTGTCGGCTTTTCTTCGGAGTAGCGGAGGATGTTGGCGCAGGCTTTTCGAGCGATCTCGGCGTCGGCGGTGGTGATCGGATCGAGGCGCGCGAATTTCGAGAGGCGAGCGAAGGCGTGCACGCGCGCCTGCTGGATGAGATGTTCGGCGCGGAGAGCGTGGAGCTCTTTGAGGAAGGCCAGGATGGTGAGGATGTTGGGGTCCTTCACCCAATCCGCGAGTTCGGCGACGGAGAGATGACGGCCCGAAATGGATTCGGGGAGATGGATGTGGCCATCGAGGAAGGCGGTGAGGAGATCGGATTGATCGAGCGTGAGTTTCGAGATGGGCGGTGGGGAACCCAGTGAAACGGATTGCTGTGCCGCCTCGTGAAGGGCGGCGGTGAGATGAGATGTGATGGGCTCGAGGAAAGGAGATGTAGAGGAATATGCCATTCCGGTAGTTTACCAGAAAAATGACTAGAGTGTATGGTTTTTGATAGGTTTTGGCGATAATTTCTCTAAGCTTATTACTTTTGGGCACTTAGGGCACATGCTTTCGGGCGAGCCTTACGCGTGACGGGCTGAACGGGAAGGGCAGACAGGTAGGCGAACGTCATGGCTCGAAGCAAGAGTCCCGTGGGCCGCCATTGGGGAGTTTGACCCGCGTGGTTCGAGAACGAATCGGGCGCGCACAACAGGAGGACGTGAGCCTGCGCTCATGAAAGGAAAATTACTTGGCGCGCGAAAAGGGCCACTTTCTAAGGCAAATTCCGCAGTTGTGCGGAAAGTGTGCAGATTGGCAATCTGCGCGTGGTAGAAAAAGCGAAGAACAAAGTCGATCGGCTTCGGGCATCCGTACGCTGGGCACACTCAATGGACCGTTTGTTTGTCATCAAGGGAATCAATCCGGCGACGGGGCGCGTTGTGGAGATCACGCTGCTTGCGGCGACTGCAACCGATGCGAAAAAACAGGCGGAAAACGCGGGATTGCTGCGTGTGACAGCGGGGCCGGACGTTGAGAATCCGATGCCGCTTCGAGAGGGCGGATCATCGGATCGCACGCCGCTGATTCTCGTGGTGGACGATCACGAAGAGACGCGGGGTCTCTTGATGCGGATGCTGCACGATGACGGGTACGGGGCCGCGGGGGCTTCGAACGGAGAGGAAGCGCTGGAGGCGGTGGCGCGAAGTCGGCCGGCGCTGGTCATTATGGATTTGAATATGCCGCGGATGAACGGATTGGAGGCGATCAGGGCGATCCGCGTAAACGCGGAACTGAGCGCGATTCCGGTGATCATGTTCAGCGCGAGCGGGAAAGCGGCGGGCGATGAGGCGATGCGGGCCGGCGCGAACGCGTTTGTCGAGAAGGACTCGATGGACTGGCCGAAGCTGCAGAGCGAGGTGCTGAAGCTGGTGGGACCGGGGCTCGGCGAAAAGAAGATTCCGGATGTTCGTGCGACGGAAAACCGGAGCGCCTGCTAGCGCCAACGATTGGTGCTGGTGAGAATCCGGGAGTTCGCATGATCTGGGTGGTGACTGAACATCATGAAACGCGGCGATCGCTGACGACGCTCCTTTCACAAAAGGGGTATGACGCGGCGGAGATCGACTGCGGCGACGAGGTATTGCGGCGGGTGCGGTTTCAAGAACCCAGGGCGATCATTCTCGATTGCGGGGTGAAGGACAGTTTCGAGATGTTGAAGGCGCTGCGCACCGAACAGAAGGCGCGAACGGTTCCGGTCGTGATGTTCAACATCGACGATGAGAATCTGAAAGAGAAGGCGCTCCTGACGGGGGCGGACGCGTACGTGCCGAAGGGCTCGCTTGATTGGGCGGAGCTGCTGACGGAGGTTGTGCGGTTTGCGGGGAAGCCGGAGGGGAAGTAGGGTTGAATTCGGAGTGCGGAATGGGGAGCGGGGTTCTGCGTGTGGATGCGGCCTAATACTTTGGCATGGCGCTGACACATGCTGAAGCTCGCGCGTTTGCCGATCGCTGGTTTGCCGCGTTCAACTCGCACGACATCGACGCGATTCTGGCGTGCTATGACCCGGCGATCGAGCACAGCTCGCCGTTTATCAAGCGGTACAACGACGCGATCGGGAGAGGTGATGAGCCGTCGATTCGAGGGCTCGGAGATTTACGCGGGTATTTTCAGCGGGCACTGGATCGGAACCCGACGTTGCGGTTTGACCCGGAGCATCTGGCGACGGGGATTGAGTCGGTGATTCTGACGTATCGGCGGCACAGTCACGACACGCCTCCGGGCGGGGAGTTGTCGGCGGAGGTGTTCTTTTTGGCGGGGAATGAGAGCGGGCACAGAATCGTGCGCTCGGTTTCGCACTATGGGTGAGGCGGCAATGTGGAAATGAAATGAGCGCGGCAAGCGAGCGGATTCATGAGCAACATGTCGCCGCGGCACACCAGCACCCCTTCGGGGTGCTGGATTCTGATGCGGCTTTCCCGGGGGTGGCGCTCGAAGACTCGCTTCACCCCCGGCTACTCAACGCCAGTCCTTCGGACTGAAATGCAAGAGCTTTGCCCGTGCGGCTCGGTCGTCTGCATACGAGCGGATCAGCGCGACCACTGGTATTTGTTTCGTTCGAAGAATTCACCTTCGCCATCGGGCCGGACGAGCTTGGTGAGTGTGAAGCTGTTGGGGGCGATGTTGTAGTGGAACTGGAAGAGGGCGGGCCTGTCGTTGTCGGTGCCGGGTTTTTCGGTGACGATGCGGAGTGTGCCGCCGGGGAGCGTGGCGCGCTTGGTGACGAGCTCGTCGCCGATCTTGTCACCTCCGGGGGAGAGAGCGATGATCTTGGTTGAGTTGGCTTTGGGCTCGCGCGGGTAGCCGAAACGGAACTCCCAGCCTGGGGTGACACCCGCGTCGGCGTAGTCGTTTCCGACCTGCGGGAGGCCGGCAACTTTCACGACTTGCAGGGTGGATTCGATGGTGGTGGATTTGTTTGTCGTGTAGTCGCGGTAGGTGAGCGTGCCGGTCCACATGGGGCCGGTGAGTCGGTTGAGATCGGCGGCGGTGACTGTCGGAGCGGATTGGCAGCCACCGGATGCGAAAGCGATGAGCATCGAAACGAGTGCGACGAGGATGCGCGGCAGAATTCGCGGGAGCGAGATGGCGGCGTGGTTCAAGAGGAGCTCCTTGGTCGGAGGGACAGAATACGTATCGATGGAGGGCGGCGGCTGGATTCGCGGATGACTGAACGCTGGGCGGTCGAAGGACGAGGGGCCAAGCGCGGAGAATCGGAGAGATTGATGCGAACGGGGGTTTGAGAGCCGGGGCCGATACGCTTGAACGATGGGGATTGCCGAAGCACAACCGACGACAGAGAAACATCGCTGGGGACTGGCGTTCACGCTGGTCCTGGGCATGATTGCGGCGGCGGCGATTGTGCTGCGTGCGAAGGGACGGATCTGGTGGTGCGCGAGCGGAGACACCTCGCTTTGGATCACGGATGTCTGGTCGAGCCATTGCTCGCAGCATCTGGTGGACCCGTACACGTTCTCGCATATCTCGCACGGGCTGTTGTTCTTCATCGCGCTGAGCTGGGTGCACAGGATGATGCCGGAGCAGTGGCGGAAGCAGTTCACGCCGGCGTGGCGGTTTGTGGCTGCTGTCGCGCTCGAGGTGGGCTGGGAGATCTTGGAGAATTCGCCGATGCTGATCGAGCGATATCGAGGACAGACGGCGTCGCTGAATTACACGGGCGACAGCGTGATCAACTCGATCGGGGACATTGTGGCGTGCGCGGCGGGATTTTTGATCGCGGTGAAGATCGGGGCGTGGCGGGCGTTCTGGCTGGTGGTGGCGTTCGAGGTGCTCACGCTGCTGTGGATTCGGGACAATCTGACGCTGAACGTTGTGATGCTGGTCTGGCCGGTGGAAGCGATCAAGCACTGGCAGATGCCGCCGTCGATGCGGTAAGGAAGAACTGAAGGAGAATCGCATGCCTGATTCGACACGCGAGTTTGTCACGAAGTTCTGGAATACGGCGTTCACAGAGGGGTTGTGGGCGGCGTCGTGGTCGAAGTCGATCGAAGGATTGACGGCGGCGCAGGCGGCGTGGCAGCCTCCGGACGCGGCGAGCCTGCACGGGCAGGCGGGGAAGCGGCATTCGATCTGGCAGATCGTGCTGCACATGTGTTTGTGGCGCGAGCACTGGCTTCGAAAGCTGGCCGGGAAGACGACGCCGAAGGAAGAGCTGGAAGAGCAGAATTTTCCGAAGTTGAGCGATCTATCGGAGGGTGCGTGGGCGGCGGCGCGGGCGCGGTTCATTGAATCGCAGAAGCAGATTGGGGCGGCGCTGGCAAATCCGGTTGTTTCGGAGGAGCAATTCGGGGGGATTGCGCACTTTCTCCCCCACGACTGCTATCACTTTGGGCAGATCAACTACCTGCGCGCGATGCAGGGGCTGAAGCCGATCGAGTGAAGCAGATTGTTTGATTGCTATATCGCGCCGTTTCGGGAGCATGTACCATCGCTCAATCGACTTTGCCACCCATACCGGAAACACTCATGCTCAAGTCCCGCTTTGTTCAAGGCACGACGCTCGCCACTTTGGCGCTGACCACGTTTGCGATGCTGCCTGGCGGCTGCGCGAAATCCAACAACACGGGAGGCAGCCGCGCCAAGACGAACACGCTGGGCGAGCAGAAGCCGCCGGATGTGAACACCATGCCGACGCCCAGGCATTCGGGGATCATCTCGGACTACGCGCGGCTGAAGCCGTCGACGGAGTTTCCGGGGACGCTGGTGTGGAAGTCGGACAAGCTGGGGCAGTACAAGCGGTTCATCGTTGATCCGGTGATTGTGATTCCGAGCACGAGCACGCGGGGCGTGCCGATCACGGAGAAGGACAAGCAGCGGCTGGCGGCGGACTTCCGGTATGAGATCGTGGACATTCTGCAGGCGACGTATCCGGTGATTACGGTGCCGGCGCCGAAGACGGCGCGGATCAAGACGGCGATTACGGAGGTGGCGCGATCGGCTGGGCCACACAACGACTGGTTCCGCTGGGAAGGCGGGGCGGCAGCGGAGATGGAGATTGTCGATTCGATGACGGGCGAGGCGCTCGCATCGGCGGTGGATTCATCGCTCGTGAAGACGAATGACCCGGGCAAGGTGACGGATCCGTACTCCGATACGAAGCTGGTGTTTCGCGGGTGGGCGGCGCGGCTCGGGAAGTTGCTGCTGAATACGAAATGATGGGATCCGCTTCGCCGGGAGAAATGCAGAACGTAAACGCCGGCGCCGAACCTGACTCGGCAATTCACCGTACGCCGAGGAATGCTCGATAAACCTCGTCGGAAGTCCGCACGCCTTCTTGGGCTCGCGGCAATCGGAATCATCATTGTTTCCGCGGGAGTTCTTGCGCTCGCGTATGCGACGCCGGAATGGCTGGCACACTCGCGCGGCGTCGAGCGGCGGCTTTTCATGTTTGCGTTCTTTGTGCGCACGTTCGAGATGCACATCGGGCTTGTGCTACTCGGGCCGTTTGTCGCGCTGCTGGTTCTTCGGCGATGGACCATTGCAGCAATCGCGTTCGCTCTGGTGGCGTGGACGCTTGGGTCGCTTGCGATTTCCATTTTGCGCCAGTCGAATGCGCCTGTCGGACAGCCGCTGCGCGTGATGACAGCGAACCTGCTGGTTGGTCACGCCGAGGTCGATGCGCTTGTGACGCAGGTTCGTCAGTTTTCGCCCGATGTGATCTTTTTTCAGGAGTACACACCGGCGAAGGCAGCGAAGCTTGAGGCGTCGCTCGGCTCGACGTATCCGTTCCGCGTGGAAGGGATGCGTGATCATGCATTCGGCGAAGCGATCTATTCGAAGATCGCCTTTGTTTCTGAACCGGAGCTGTATCCGCATGAAGGCATCCGTGCGCAGGGGTCACTTGTTGGTCGCGCGGGCGGAGATGTCGGGATCTGGGATCCGCAGATTCGAGCGGTGATCGAGTTCGGCGGAAGCGAGATCGTGCTCCAGAATGTTCACTATGCCCCGCCGATTCACACGTCGTACCTGCTCGAACAGAGGATCATGACGCGGTGGCTTTGCGATTGGCTCTCGCACGAATCGCGGCCGGTGATCATCGCGGGTGATTTCAATTGCACGCAGACGAGTGTCAATTTCGATGATTTGTGCAGGGCGGGGCTCATCGATTCGCGGGCGGCGGCGTCGCGCGGGTGGGCGGGAACGTGGCCTGCTGCTGGACTGCCGTCGGTTCTTCCCGTCGCGATCGATCATGTGCTGGTTCGCGGCTTGCAATGCGAGTTCTCTCAACCGGGCGCGAATATCGCATCAGATCACCTGCCTCTGCTGGCGATCGTCGGCGTTCACTAGGCTGCGACCCGGAGCGGATAGAGTGTCGGCGGAGGGAACTTTCCCGTGACATCCGGCGCACCTCAACACTTATTCGTGATCGCGATCAACGGCGGGTCCTCCAGCATCAAGGTCGCGGTGTTTCGCTGGGGTGCGAATCCTGTCCGCATGCTGCGCGGCAGCGTTGATCGGATTGGAACTGAAGGGGCGGAGTTCCGTCTGGATGGATCGCTGGACGACGAAGGCTCAAAGGCATCGGAAGTGCGGGCGATCGGGACGCTTGCTCATAAGGAAGCGGCGGAGGTGCTTGCGTCGGCATTGCGCGACAAGCTGGAACGGCGCACGCTTCTTGGAATTGGACATCGGATCGTCTACGGCGGGCCGGGATCGCCGGATCATCAGTTGATCTCGCCGAAGTTGATGGCGGAATTGCGTGGCGTGGCGAAGATGGATGCGACGCATCTGCCTCGCGAGATTGCGTTGATCGAGGTTTTTGAGAAGGTGTTTCCGAACGTGCCGCAGGCGATGTGTCTGGATACGGCGTTTCATCGGGGGCTTTCGCGGGTGGCGACGATGCTGCCGATTCCGAGGCGGTTTGATGAAGCGGGGCTTCGCCGGTATGGCTATCACGGGCTGTCGTATGAATACCTGATGTCGGAACTCGCGCGCGAGGAGGGCAAGTCGGTTTGGGGTGGGCGGGTTGTGCTGGCGCATCTGGGATCGGGCGCGAGCTTGGCGGCGGTGCGCGGCGGAAAGCCAATCGACACGACGATGGCGGCGTCGGCGCTTTCGGGATTGATGATGGGGACAAGGCCGGGGGATTTGGATCCCGGCGTTGTGTTGTACATGGCGCAGCAGGAGAAGCTGGCGCCGGACAAGCTGGTGTCGCTGCTGAATAAGGAATGCGGGTTGCTGGGGGTGTCGGGGATCAGCGCGGATGTGCGCGATCTGCTGGCGAAGCGCGGGACGGAGAAGGCGGCGGCGGAGGCGATCGATCTCTTCTGCTGGATCGCGAGAAAACATGTCGCGGCGATGACGGCGTCGCTGGGCGGGATCGACACGCTGGTGTTTGCGGGCGGGATCGGCGAGAATTCACCGGAGATTCGCGCTGGGATCTGCGGGCCACTGGAGTTTCTGGGTATCGTGCTTGATCCTGCGCTGAATTTGGCCGGCAAGGGCCCAATTTCGGGACAGGATTCGCGCGTGCGGGTACGGGTGATCCGAACGGACGAAGAAGTTATGATCGCGCGGCACGTGCAGCGGCTGGCGGATACGCAATCGCTGACGGAAACGCGGTAGCTGGGCACAACTGAATCGCGCAACACGTGGCGAGAGAACTGGCCAGAGAACTGGGAGCTTGAACATGGGCGAGACACTGAATGCCGATCTTTTGCGGCGGATGGACGCCTACTGGCGTGCGGCGAATTACCTTTCGGTTGGGCAGATTTATCTCTATGAGAATCCGCTGCTGAAGCAGCCACTGAGCATCGATCACATCAAGCCGCGGCTGCTCGGACACTTCGGCACGACGCCGGGATTGAACTTTGTGTACGTGCATCTGAATCGCGTGATTGCGCGCGATGACCTGAATGTGATTTACATCGCGGGACCGGGGCATGGTGGGCCGGGGCTGGTGGCGAACACGTATTTGGAGGGGACGTACAGCGAGTTCTATCCGAATATTTCGCAGGACGAGGCCGGCATGCAGCGGCTGTTCAAGCAGTTTTCGTTTCCGGGTGGGATTCCGAGTCACGTTGCGCCGGAGACGCCGGGGTCGATTCATGAAGGTGGCGAACTCGGGTATGCACTCTCGCATGCGTACGGCGCGGTGTTTGACAATCCGGATTTGATTGCGGCGTGCGTGATCGGAGACGGAGAGGCGGAAACGGGACCGCTGGCGACGAGTTGGCACTCGAACAAGTTTTTGAATCCGGCGCGCGATGGCGCGGTGCTGCCGATTCTGCATCTGAATGGATACAAGATCGCGGGGCCGACGGTGCTGGCTCGCATTCCGCAAGAAGAACTTGAATCGCTGATGCGGGGGTATGGGTATGAGCCGCACTGGGTTGAGGGCGAAGAACCGGCGAAGATGCATGAGTTGATGGCGAGCACGTTTGACAAGGTTTTTGCGGAGATCAAGCGCATCCAACAGGCAGCGCGGAGTGGCGGGTTCAAAGAGCGTCCGCGCTGGCCGATGATCGTGATGAAGACGCCAAAGGGATGGACAGGGCCGAAGGTTGTGGATGGAAAACAGGTGGAAGGTTCGTTCCGCTCGCACCAGGTGCCGCTCGCGAACTTGCGCGAGAAACCGGAACATCTGAAGATGCTGGAAGAGTGGATGCGGAGCTATCGGCCGCAGGAGTTGTTTGACGCGAAGGGAAAGCTGATTGCGGAGCTGGCGGAGCTTGCGCCGAAGGGAACGCGGCGGATGGGCGCGAACCCGCACGCGAACGGGGGGGTGCTGCTCAAAGACCTCAAGATGCCGAACTATCGCGAGTATGCGATCAAGCTGACGGCACCGGGGAGCGTTGAAGCGGAGTCAACGCGGATTCAGGGCGATTTCCTGCGCGATGTCATGAAGATGAACGATGATGCGAAGAACTTTCGCATTGTCAGCCCGGACGAGACTTCATCGAATCGGTGGCAGCCGCTGTTTGAAGTGACGAACCGCGAATCGACGGCGGAGATTTACAAAACGGATGATCACGTTGCGCCCGACGGACGCGTGATGGAAATGCTGAGCGAGCATCAGTGTCAGGGCTGGCTCGAGGGATACCTGCTGACGGGACGGCACGGGATGTTCTCGTGCTATGAGGCGTTCATTCACATCATCGATTCGATGTTCAATCAGCACGCCAAATGGCTGAAGGTGACGCGGAAGATGGGGTGGCGGAAGCCGATTGCGTCGCTGAACTATCTCCTTTCGTCCCACGTGTGGAGACAGGATCACAACGGGTTCAGCCATCAGGATCCGGGGTTTATTGATCATGTGGTGAATAAGAAGGCGGATGTGATCCGGGTGTATCTGCCGCCGGATGCGAATACATTGCTGAGCGTGACGGATCACTGCTTGCGCAGCCGCAATTACGTGAATGTGATTGTGGCGGGCAAACAGCCGGCGCCGCAGTGGCTGGAGATCGAGGCTGCCGCGGCACATTGCAAGGCGGGCATCGGCATCTGGGACTGGGCGAGCAGCGATGGCGGCGGCGAGCCGGATGTGGTGATGGCGTGCTGCGGGGATGTGCCGACGCTGGAGATTCTGGCGGCGACGATGTTGCTGCGCGAGCATCTGCCCCAGCTCAAGGTTCGTGTCGTCAACATCATCGACCTGATGAAGCTTCAGCAGCCGAGCGAGCACCCGCACGGGTTGTCGGATGAGGCCTTTGACGTTCTCTTTACGAAAGACAAGCCGGTGATTTTCGCGTATCACGGCTATCCGTGGCTGATTCACCGGTTGACGTACCGGCGGACGAACCACGAGAACATCCATGTGCGCGGTTACAAAGAAGAGGGAACGACGACGACGCCGTTCGATATGGTCGTGCTCAATGACATGGATCGGTATCACCTGGTGATCGACGCGATCCATCGGCTGGGCGGGCTTGGCGCGAAGGGCGAAGACGTCACGCAGCACATGGCGGAAAAGCGGCGCGAGCACACGAAGTATATTCGGCAGTACGGGGAGGACATGCCGCAGATTCGGGATTGGAAGTGGGTTCCGGCCAAGAAGTAAGACAGGAAATGAAAAAGGCACGCAAGGGCGTGCCAGTAGTTTGCGAATGGGTTCGCGTTTGAAACGACTCAGGTCGTTGCGTGCTTCTTTAGCCTCATGGAGAGCGCGACAAGCGAGATACCTGAGATGATCGCGAAGATTCCAAGCACCATGACCATGGCGAGCGCGCTCGTGCCGGGGAAGGCGAGTACGTACACGCCAAAGGCGATGTCGATGAAGCCGCCGAAGATCAGGGCCCACTCGTTGTTGATGACTTTGCGGAGCTGGATCGCGCCGACGATTTCGAAGATGCCGCGGAAGATCGCCAGGAACGCGATGAACTTCAGCATCAGCAGGCCTGCAACGCCTGGGAACTGAAAGATCGCGATTCCTGCGAGGATGGCGAAAACGCCGACGAGGACGAGCCACCAGGTGGGTGCGTACGCCTTCGCGCGGCCCGAAACCGCCGCGACCAGCGCGAAGACGCCGTCGATCACGCAGAATGCCGCGACCATCCAGATCAGCGTTGCGATGGTTGGCAGCGGCATCGTGACCGCGACTGCGCCGAAGGCGATGGCGCAGATGCCGCGGAAGAGAAGAAGCTTCCAACCCATCGCCAGAGCGTGGAGATGCGGGGTGGAACCAATGGCGAGCGGGGATGCAGCGACCTGTGTCATGTGAGACTCCTATGGAGTGAGAGAGCCACGACAAAGGCTCCGGAAGGGACTCGCATCGGCAGGATACAGGCGGAACGAACAACAAATGCCGGTAGAAACACTGGCGGATTGACAGAAGTGCTATGATCTTGGGATGGCAACGACTGTCTGATCAATCCTGTGGCGACGATCTGCTTGTGCGGGCGCGACTGAAAAGGCCTGCAATTGAAGCGTGGATCGTGCATTCCGGGCGTCTCGGCCCGGGAGCGGTGTTTCGTGCTCAAGTTGGCTTCGAACTTGTAGCACGGATGATGAGCTGCGGGATCGATCAACCGAGAGAATCTATTTCTTGCTCCCGCGGGAAATACCTGCGGGCTTTGCGGTTGCATCTACCAATGTCTCACAAGAGCAGAACTGAAACAAACGACTTTACCTGTATCCATTGCAAGTGCCTCGTCCCAGTACAGGCGTGGGGAACACGACACCGGAATCACTGTCCGGTCTGCCTGTGGTCGCGCCATGTCGATGACGAGCCGGGCGATCGCGCGTGCGCGTGTCGCTCGGGCATGGAGCCGATCGGAATCGAAGTGCGGCAGGACGGCGAGTGGGCGATCATCCATCGCTGCTCGGGCTGCGGAGTGATCGGAACCAACCGAGTTGCCGGCGACGACGAAGAACGAACGCTCCTCGCGCTCGCTCTGCGCCCGATCGCAAACCCTGCCTTTCCGCTGGACGGATTCCGTGCGCGAGATTCGTGAGGGGGAGATGCGCGCCGGATTTCACTTGACGGAGCGGCGTGAAACTGTGTTAAAGTGTTCCCGAATGATTCGAGGCCCCGAGAGGTCTCTTCCGGTCATGTTGACGGGAGTGGCGCTCGCGGGTTCAGGAGGTTTGCTATGGGATTTTCTTCGATGCTGGGTTGGAATGGCTTTGTGAACTCGGGGCTCGCGACGGCGCGGAGCCGCGCTGCGCGGCTGCTGATTGTCGCGACGGCCGCGGGTTCGCTCGCCGGAATGGCTTCGGCGCAGGCCAAGCCGGAGCCGGTCTCCGAGGATGGCGCGATCACCGGAACGATGAGCATCGATTTCGGCACGCGGACGGCTCAGGATCGCTCGGGCGATCTCAAGGCCGGCTCGCCCGCGAAAGGCGCGAAGGACAGGTACACGTTCGATCTGATCGTGGGCAAGACGACCGAATTCGTGGGTGAAGTGCAGCGTCAGCCGAACCTGTACACCAGCACGCTCGGCCGCAAGGCGCAGGAGGCGGAGCTCTTCTACAAGGTTGATCTGGCGGTGCTGAACCCCAAGGACCTGAAGCAGAAGCGCAACGTCGGGCGGCTTGTCGGCACGGTGCCGATCGACCCGGCGACGGGCGCGTACGAACTCTCGGGCGGCGCGAGCAAGGACAGCGCTCTTCGCATCAACGTCGACGCAGTCGGCAAGGCTTCGGCGTTCGTTGACAACTTCTCCGGCAAGCTCGTCGGCAAGGCGGAGAAGAAGGAAAGCCTGGCTTCGTTCACCTACAAGCGCCTCATCGGCGACAAGACGGTGGAAATCGTCGTAAAGAAAAGCGACCCGATGAAGTTTGAAAACATCGTGATGGCGAAAGGACCCGCCGAGGTGTATCCCCGCACGGTGGTCAACGGGCGGCTCGACTACGACTACGAAACCGGCAACTACTTTGCGGATCGCATCCGCTTCAAGTACTCGCTCGATGGCCAGGATTTCGAGGATGTCGTGACCGGCACGATCAAGTGGGTGGAAGACCCGGATCGCGCCACCAACGGCAAGGGGTACTACGACTTCAACCTTCGCTTCAATGAAGAGAAGAACAAGACCGCCTCGACCGAGGCTTCGGCCTTCGAGAAGATGTCGGCGGAAGACGCGTTCTTCGCCGTGGACAACTCGATCCCGTGTTTGACCGGTCGTGTGACGTACGTGGACACCATCGCCGCGGGCAGCGATCAGCCCTCGTCGAGCAAGGTGACCTACAGCCTCAACGCGAACAAGCTCACCAAGCAGCAGGTCATGAACTTCTTCAAGCTCTGGCTGCTGGCGATCGGACCGACGAACGACGAGTAATCGACTCGCAGTGCATTGAATATCACTCGCCGGGTGTGCGAAGGCATGCCCGGCGATTTGTCCGGCAACGGCACAGTCGAAAATGCAGCGGCACGCACGCCGGCGCGAGGAGATTTCGGAATGACGCTTTCTCTGTTCACACGGCTCGATCGTCGTTACGGACCCAAAGTCGACGTGCTGTCACGCCGCGACATGATGAAGGCGACGCTCGCGGCGTCCGCCGGCCTACTTCTTTCGGGCCCGACGATGCATGCGTTCGCAAACTTCCGTGCGGGCAAACGCGTTGTCGTGATCGGTGCCGGACTCTCGGGTCTCGCCGCGGCTCATGAACTGTCGGCCGTCGGTTACGACGTCACAGTCGTCGAAGCCCGCGACCGGCTCGGCGGACGCGTGCTCTCCTTCAGCGATTTCATTCCCGGTCGGAACATCGAAGGCGGCGGCGAACTCATCGGTTCCAACCACCCGGCATGGGTCTGCTACGCAAAGAAGTTCGGGCTCGAGTTCCTAGACGTTGGAGAGGACGAGGGCACAAGCGACCCGATGGTGATCGACGGCAAGTCGATCGAACCCAAAGAGGCCGCGAGAGTTTGGGAGTCGATGAAAGAAGCCCTCAATCAGATGAACGATCTGGCGAAGGACATCGACGCGGACGCGCCGTGGAAGTCGCCGAAGGCGAAAGAGCTCGACGCCAAGACGATCGACGCATGGATCAAGGAGTTGGACACCGACGAGTTGACCAAGCGCGCCTGCTGGATCAATCAGGCGTCGGACAACGGCCAGACCCCGTCGCGCATGAGCCTGCTCGGACAGCTCGCCGCAGTGAAAGGTGGCGGGCTTGAGAAGTTCTGGTCGGATACCGAGGTCTACCGCTGCAAAGGCGGCAATCAGCAACTCGCCAAAAAACTGGCCGGGGCTATCGGCGAAGAAAAGATCATCCTCGGATTGCCGGTCACCGAAGTCGACGCCCGCGGCAATGTCTGCAAGGTGACATGCCGCGACGGACGCGTGATCGAGTGCGACGACGTTGTGCTAGCGGTTCCGCCGACCGTGTGGAGCAAGATCCAGTTCACCCCGGGACTTCCCAAAGAGCTGACGCCGCAGACCGGGTTGAACACGAAATACCTTGCGCACGTCAAAAGCCGGTTTTGGCGCGAGGCAAAGCTCTCGCAGTACGCGCTGAGCGATCTCGCGGTCGAACAGACTTGGGACGGAACCGACGCACAGGACGGCGAAGGCGCCGCTTGCATGGTCGGATTCAGTGGTGGTCCCGGCGCCGAAAAAACGCTCTCGTGGTCGAAGGAAGAACGCGAGAAGAAGTTCGCCGTCATCCTGTCGCGCTTTTACCCCGAATACGACAAGAACTTCGTGAGCGCACGTTTCATGGACTGGCCGAAGGAACAATGGACCGGCTGCAGCTACTCATTCCCCGCTCCGGGCCAGGTGACGACAATCGGCCCGATGCTGGCAGCCGGCATGGGCCGCCTCCACTTCGCCGGTGAACACTGCTGTTACAAGTTCGTCGGATACATGGAAGGCGGATTGCAGGCGGGTATTGCCGCGGCAAAGAAGATCGCGAAGCGAGATGGCGTGGCGATGGAAGGCTGCGTGATGCCCGCGGAACCATCCGCTGCATCGTGACGCGAGAACGACCAGCCGGTGTCGCTTTCGAGTGCTTGCGCGGAACGAGGCGCGGCGTCTGCCGCAGTGACGATCTTGAATCGGATCACTCTTGCAATCTTCGAAGCCTGCTCGATCCCGCGCGAGGAATACACGCATCGCGCGCACGTCACCGTCGCGTACTTGTACCTGCGGGCACATCCGCTGAAAGAAGCCACCGACAGAATGCGCTCCGGTATTCACCGCTTCAACGCCGCCAAGGGAGTCGAGAACACCCCAACGGGCGGTTATCACGAGACGCTCACGGTCGCCTGGATGCGGGTGATCCACTCGGCGATGGCCGCGTACGGAGCAGAAGGCAGTGCCGACGAATTCTTGGAACAACACCCCCACTTGTTGTGCCGCTCGCTGCTGCGTGTTTTTTATTCGAAGGTACTGATCATGTCGGCGGAAGCGCGGGCGGGCTGGGTCGAACCAGACCTGACTCGACTGCCGAAGTGACAGGCGAATCAGGCGGGAAATGGAACTCGACGCGGTTTTCCGCATAAAAATGGCCTCGGCGTGCAATGCGGGGGGTTCGGATTGCGATCGGCTGTTGTGCAGATTGCGCGACCCATCCAAGACCTCTCCGGCATCGAAGGTAGTACTAGATAGCGTGGCGCGAGCGTTCAATGGCCAGTGGTCAATCGAACGATTCGCGACGGGAGACGACCATGCGCGTTTTCGGATTGATTGTTCTGTTCCTGGCTGCCGCAGCGATCGCGGGCGGATTTTTCTACGCGGCAAAGGCGGGCGCGATGGGCGGGCCCGGTGCCGGCTTTGGATACGGCAATGCGGCGCTTCCCGACACGAGTGAAACCTCCGACGAAAAAGGGACTCTGAAGAGCATGATCAGCAATGCGAACGGAAAGAAGCAGGAAGGGCCTCGATACTCCAAGAGTGGGTACGACATCACGCCACTCACCGAGAAGAAGATCAACGAATTGGGGCAGAAGCTCACGCCCGCGGAGCGCGACGTCGTTCTCGCCAAGGGGACCGAGCCCGCCTTCTGCGGCACGCTTACCGACAATCACAAGGATGGCGTTTATGTTTGCCATCTCTGCGGGCTGCCGCTGTTCTCCAGCGACAACAAATTCAATTCCGGTACCGGCTGGCCCAGCTTCTTCAAGCCGTTCGACAAAGATCACATCGCGTACCACAAAGACACGGCATACGGGATGGAGCGAATCGAAATCCTTTGCACGCGTTGCACAGCACACCTGGGCCACGTCTTTGAAGACGGGCCCCAACCTACAGGCCTGCGTTACTGCGTGAACAGCGTCTCGCTTGAGTTTGTCGAGAAGAAGGACGGCAAGCTTGAGTTCCCCGCCGCCAGTCAGCCCCTCAAGACCGACACTGCCTACTTCGGTGGAGGCTGCTTCTGGGGCACCGAAGATCTCTTTCAGCAGGTTCCCGGCGTCATCGACGTCGTCAGCGGCTACATGGGTGGTCACAAATCCAACCCGACATACAAAGAAGTCTGCTACACCGACACCGACCACGCGGAGGTCGTAAAGATTGTCTTCGATCCCGCGCGCGTCACCTACAAAGACCTGCTTGCCAAGTTCTTCAAGTTCCACGATCCCACCCAGCTCGACAGGCAGGGGCCGGATCATGGACGCCAGTACCGCAGTGCGATCTTCGCGTCCGACGACAAACAGCTGGCCGAAGCGAAAGCTTTCGTCGCCGAACAGGGCGCGAAACCCAAATATCAGAGCCGAAAAATCGTTACCACTGTCGAAATCGCGAAGAAATCTGGTGACCCGGCGGGCTTCTGGGAGGCCGAGGAATATCACCAGGATTACCACGCGAAGCACGGCGGACACTGTGCCTTACCTTCCGCAGACGACGAATGATTAAGAAGGTTTTAGGTGTGTTTTCCTTCTGTTTGGGTTGCCATCGGTCGGTAGTAATTCGTAGGATAGAACTATGACCACCGGCCCAAAAAAGGACGCCGTTGGGACAGGGGGATCGCTCGGCAACACCCAGCTTCAGGCGTTGGGTGCCGCACTCGGATCAGACCCCATGAGCGGGGTCGCGATCTTCGGCGCGGGCGGTGCAGTCATTTGGGCCAATCCGCAACTCTCAAAGATGTTTCGCGGGCCAGACGCGAGTCCTTCGCAGTCGATGGGGCGCAAACTCAAAGAGGTCTACCCGGAATCATTTGCAAACGAAGTCGTCTCGGTCATCGATCAATGTGCCGCGACTGGCAAACCAGCCCTTATGCGCACGATCTGGCGGGGCGAGCAGATCTACACGTGGATACAGCCCATCAAGTCGGAGTCGATGGAACAAGTCGAGGGGACGGACACGCAGGTTTTGACGATCAGCCGCAAGGTTCGAGGCGATGAGACCGCCAAAGACCTGTTCCCCATGATCGAATTTGAGAAGTTTGACAGCAAGGTAATCAACCTCGGGCCCCTCGACGTGTTAAGCACGCGCGAACTGGAAGTGCTCGCGCTGCTCGGCCAGGGCCTTTCCGCTGCGGATATCGCCGCCGTCCTCCACCGTTCAGTCAAGACCATCAACACCCATCGCGAAAGCATCGGGAAGAAGCTCAAGATCGACGATCGGGTAAAACTGGCCGTGGTGGCCCAGCGGGCAGGACTGCGCCTTGCCGACGCTGCTCGGGAAAGAACCTGAGTCGGTGGTATGCTTAGGTTGATGAACCAGCACTCTCCCGAACAAGTCGAGAGTTCTCCTCCGCTCCCTTCCAACCTCGACACCGACGAGCTCCGCGGCGTCTTCAAGGCGATCGGTGCAGACCCGATGATCGGTGTAGCCATTCTCGGCGAAGATGGCTACATCTACTGGGTCAATCCGCAGATGGCCCAACTCTTCTTCGGCGGCAAAAGAACTCCGCAGCAAGCGATGGGACACACCCTTTCCGAGCTCTATCCGGCTCCGTGGGTGGATGAACGCCTGAAACTGCTGAAGCGAGTTGCGGACACCAACAAACCGGTCCAAGTCCGTTCCATCTGGGAGGGTCGGCAGCAGTATTCCTGGATTCACCCGCTTGAAGCCGAACACCCCGAGCCCATGGATCCGGACGAGCAACACGGCGGGCCGATGCCTCCTCGTTTTCTGGTCATCACCAAACGCGTCAGTGGCGAAGGCAAGGCAGAAGAACTGACACAGGCGGATGGCTTCGACAAAGTCGACAGTGAAATGGTCGACCTTGGACCGCTTGATGTACTTACCAGTCGAGAGCTGGAAGTGCTCGCGCTTCTTGGACAAGGCCTCGCGGCAGCGGAGATCGCCAAGGTGCTGCATCGCTCGGTGAAGACCATCAACACCCACCGCGAGAACATCGGCAAGAAGCTCAAGATCGACGACCGCGTGAAACTGGCAAACGTGGCTCAGCGGGCCGGGCTCCGGTTTGCGGACGCTGAACGAGAGCGTGTGTAAACCCGCGGCTCGATGGGCGCGTCAAAATCGCTGGTGACGGATTTTTTGCACATTCCCGATTTGTGGGAGATGCGGGTTGTGATTAGTCTGAATCGAAGCGCGATCGCTCGGCCGGGGCCGTAGCGGTTGACGCACATCGAGGAGGCTGTCGCATGTTCGGGCGAATTGGGTCGATTGGGGGTGCGGTTGTTCTGCTGGTCGTGATGTTCGCGGGGATTGGGAACATGTATCTCAAGAAGAGCCGCGTCAGCGAGGAGTATCGAAAGGAGGCGCATGCGCTCATCGAGAAGTGCGATTGCTACAAGAGCAACAAGGACTATTGCGACTGGCTGGTGGATGCGACGCACGACGAGGTGTTCGATCACAGCTACAAGATGAACTATCGCCCCGGAGGACGGTTCCGCTCATCACGCGACGAAAGCTCATTTGATGAGAGCGCGTACGCGGAGGAGTTGTTCACGGGCATGATCACGCGGGCGAAGGATGACAAGGCGGAGGTGGTTGTGAAGTCTCTGGAGAAGCTGCTGAAGGAACTAAGCGAAGATCCGTCTGAGACGGCGCCGCCGGCAACGCCCGCCAAAAAATGAAATCGACTACTTCGAGCCGGACACATCCAACACATACACACTGCGTGCGGCGAGCTGATTCACCGGGACGTAATCCGCGATTCCGCCCTTGCCGACAACACGCGGCGCCGCCGGATTAATCGCGGCGCCGGATTGGAGCAGTTCACGCGGCGGAGCAACTTTGCTGAACGAGCCCGCGGCAGCGCGAACGCGACAGCCTTGAACAGGCTTGTCCGAGAGATTCGCCACGACGATGACCGTCTGATTCCCTTCGCTGCGCGCGAACGCGTACACAGACTTGTCGCTCGCTTCGAGCGGCGTGTAATCGCCCTTGACGAGCGCCGGATTCGCCTGGCGCAGGCGGACGAGCTTCTTGTAGAGATTCAAAAGTGAATCCGGATCGGACGATTCCGCCTGAACGTTCTTGGTTGCAGTGTCCTTGTTCGCGGCACGCCAGGCTTTGCCGGCCGTGAAGCCTGCGCTTGCGTCGGGCGTCCACTGCATGGGCGTGCGCAGGTTCTCGTCGGGCTTGTCGCCGATGATGCCCAGTTCCTCGCCGTAATACATGAACGGAATGCCCGGTTGGGTAAACAGCAAACTCGCGGCGAGCTTGGCCTTGCTGACGTCATCGCCAAACCGCGTCATCGAACGTGTCTGATCGTGGTTGCTCAGGAACGTGCAGAATTGATTGCGCGGATACGCGGCCCATGCGTTCACCGTCGCGTCGCGGAGCCGCTTCGCGTCGGCGCTGTTCACGGCGTCGATCGTCGCGAACGACATGTCGAACTCGAAGCAGGTGTCGAGCTGGTCAGGCACGTAGCTCGCGATCGTCGCGGTGTCGGTCCAGACTTCGCCGACCGTGAACGCGTTCTTGTCAACCGACTTGTAGAACTTGTGCCAGTTGCGGAGCCACTCGTGTGTTTCCTTCGTATTTTCCTGCTGCTGGCCGTCTTCGATTAAGTGGCGGATCGCATCGAGGCGGTAGCCATCGACGCCGTAGTCCTTGATCCAGAACTCCGTCACCTTGTCCATTTCCTTGGTCACTTCGGGGTTTCGGTAATTCAGATCGGGCATGTGACTGGAGAAGATGCCGTAGAAGAACGGACCCCCACCACCGGTGCTCCGCCTGCCTCCTGCATCGGTCGCGTTGAACCAGACTTCTTGATTCCACGGGCCCTTCCAGTTCGGCTTGTCCTTCGACCAGATAAACCAGTCATGGTGCGGGTCTTTCGGGTCAGCGGCGTTCTTGAACCAAGGGTGCTGGCTCGAGGTGTGATTCAGCACGAGATCGAGGATGACGCGGATGCCGCGCTTTTTGCACTCGGCCATGAAGCGTTTGAAGTCTTCGTTGGTGCCGTGTTCGCTCTCGATCTTGTAGTAGTCGCTGGTCTCGTAGCCGTGATACGTCGGACCTTCGAAGACGGGCATGAGCCAGATGGCGGTTGCACCGAGATCGGTCGTGGTATTCGGATCGCCGTCGTTGATGTAATCGAGTTTCTCGATCAAGCCCGCAAAGTCGCCGATGCCGTCGTTGGCGAGTGGACCCTTCTCTGTGTCTTTGAACGACCGCACGAAGACCTGATAGAAGATCGCGTCGTTCCACCAGTTGTCGATCCGCTGATTGGATCGATTTGCAAGCTCGGGCTTTTTGGAAGCAGTCGCCGGGTTGGTCGTTGCCTGGCCAAACGCGAGAGAAGAGAGAATCGCGCCGCCGAAGAGCGAAAAGGCTGCTTTATGCATACTGCAAGGGTAGAAGCGGCATCCAATTGGAGCGGGGCTGACCGCGAATACGGGCGGAAGGAGCGTCGGGGATGGCGGATCGTGGGATCGAAATTCCGTTCGAAGTGCGGGGAATGACGTGCGCTGCGTGCGTTCGCCGCGTCACCGAAGCATTGAAGGGCGTTCCGGGCGTCACCGAGGCGATGGTCACACTCAATCCCCCTCGGGCAGAAATACGCACGGACGGTTCGAGCGCTGCTGAGACTCTGCGCGCGGCAGTCCAGCAGGCTGTCGCGCGAGCGGGCCCATACAGCATCGCGCCGACCTCAGATACCACTTCGGTTTCCATGAAGACCGAAGGAACCGGAGTCGTGTCGGACGACGCGAAACCGAGTTTTTACCCGCTGCTGCTCATCGTCGTCTACATCTGCGGAGTCGCGGCAATCTCGCAATTCGCGCGGGGCGCGTGGTCGTGGCATTCGTTCATGACCGATTTCATGGCCGGGTTCTTTCTGGTCTTCTCGTTCTTCAAACTTCTCGACCTGCGCGGCTTCGCAGATGCCTACCGGTCTTACGACGTACTTGCACGGATGTGGAGGCCATGGGGCTTTGTGTATCCGTTTGTCGAGCTCGCGCTCGGCGTCGCGTATCTCGCCCGATGGAATCCGCAGACAACCAACATCGTCACGGCTGTGGTCATGCTCTTCGGATCGATTGGCGTGCTTCGCACGCTTCTCAGTCGCACGTCGATTCGGTGCGCGTGCCTCGGCACCGCGATCAAGCTTCCAATGACAACGGTGACGCTCATCGAAGATCTTGGGATGGCCGCGATGGCCTTCGCGATGCTCACGCTCGACCTTTCAGCAGGCGCATGAACGGCCCGAAAGAGGCCGATCGCCCCGAACCGGGAATGATTCTTACATTACAACTCCTTCCATATCAGCCACTTACGCAATCGAAGGAATCGCTGCACCTCGCAAGAAAGGATTTCGCTTGGTCTGATAGAGTCATGGGGCGTTCGGAACTCGCGGGCGCGTTGTCGCGCCGGAACGCCGCGGGAATTGAAAAGGAAACACAGATGCAGACTCGGAATATTGCTTGTGCGCTGATGATCGCTGGTATCGCCGGAATGACCGGCGTGGTCGGCGGCTGCGCGACACCGTCGGGACAGACGACTTCGGAGCGTCAGGCAAGCACGCTTCTGATGCGTGATCAGGCCCTCGCACGCCTCGAACGCGAACGCCCCGAAGCCAACGCCGCGCTGCAGAGCGCCGCCGGTTACGCCGTCTTCCAGACCATCGCGATGGGCGCCGGCATCGGCGGCAGCAACGGCTTCGGCGTTGCCGAGGCGCACAACACCGGCAAGCAGACTTTCATGCGCATGTCGAGCAACAGCCTGAACGCCGGCGTGAGCGCTCAGGAGAATCGGCTTGTCCTGATCTTCCGTGATCAGGCTGCCTTCGATCGCTTCGTCGCGGGCAACTGGCAATGGGGCGGAACCGCCTCGGCGGGCGCGAGCAGCTCGAACGGCGGCGGCGGCACCGGCAACTCGACCAACACGTCGACGGATGGCGTGACGGTCTATCAGATGACCTCGGCGGGCTTCGCGCTCACCGCCAACCTGGGCGCCGCCCGGTTCTGGCCAGATGCGAACATGTGATATTGAGCGACGAAAGTCGCTTTGAGTCCTCAGAAATGAAAAGCCCCGGCCGCATGGCCGGGGCTTTTTTCTTGCTCTAGAAGCAAACGCAGGGATCAGCGCTGCACGGCCGCGACCGTCTTCTTCGGATTGATGATGAAGCGACCTTCGTATCCCGGCATCGGATCGGCGTTCACGCGGATCGCCTCGATGATCTCGGTTGTCGTGAGCTTTGGGTTCACCGCAACCATCTTTCCGACGAGATTGGTGACGTTTGGCGCCGCCATCGACGTGCCGCTGTACTTGAAGCGCTTGCCGCCCGGCACGTAGCTCTCCACTTCGAAGCCGTTGGCATAGATGGTCACGCCCTTGCCAAAGGTCGTGAAGCTCGTGGGCTTGCCGGAGGAATCAATCGCGCCGATGGTGATCACGTTTGGCAATTCAATACCCGACGGGATGAGTTCGGCGAACGCGTTGTCGTTGTCGCTGTTTCCGGCGGCGGGAACAAAGAGGATCTCCGGCGCACTCGCCATTGCAGTCTTCATCGCGTCGGAGATGATCTTGAAATACTCCCGTGAAAGCGCCGCGCGCTCGGCCTTGTCCTTGCCGAGACCCTTGGCTTCGAGCTCTTCTTCGATGTTCGCGCGTGAGAGGCCCCACGACATGTTCACCACGCGCACGCCGGCCTTGCGCATCTGCGCGACCGTGTCGGTGAAGCTCTTGGCCATGTCGGTTGCGAACTCTTTGGTCCAGGAGTAACGCGGGATCGACTTGAAATCGAAGGTCAGGCGGACGCCGAAGATGCGGGCGAAGGGGTTGCCCTCGGTCGCGATACCCGAGACGTGCGTGCCGTGCGAGTAATTCCCGTAAAGGCCAAGGTCTTCCATGAAGCCCTGCACCTGATCGGACTTGAGGCCCTTGACGTAGCTGCGAAATGCATCGGCCTCGGGGCTCTGCACACCGGCCTGACTGTCGCTCGCGCCCTTCGTGTGCGATTCGACGAGGCTGACGGGCGACTTCATCTCGTCGATCGAAATGAGCAGACCACTGGTCGGATGCCAGTTCATGTCGTAGGCGATGCCGTTCACATCGTCGATGAAACCGTTGTTGTCGTTGTCCTTACTGTCGACCTTCTCACCCTTGCTTTCCCAGAGCTTGCCCGAGAAGAGCGAAACATCGACGCCCGAATCCCAGATGCCGATCACCACCGGCGAGGCCTTGTCGGTCGGGTTGAGCACCACCTTGTTCGCGCTCAGGATGTCGACGCGGGGCTTGCTGTTGGTCTCTGCGAGCTTTCCATACACCTCGGCCACCGACGGCTGCAGCTCGATGAGGTTGTCGAGCATGTTGCGCATGCCGATCATGCCCCCGACGACCTCGCCGGAAATCTCGCCCTTGTTCTTCTCGACGATGGGGTCGATGTTGGCCTTGACCTGACCGACGATGAGTTCCTTGTTGACGATCTGTGCCGTCGAACGGGCCTGAAGCACGCTCTCGCGGATCTTTTCCCAAGGCAGCGCGCCCACACGTTTGTCGAGTTCGGCTTTGAACGCGGCGAAGTAGGTAGGCTTGTCGGCTCCGTTGTTGCTGACTTTGCGTGCAGCGACCATGGACTGGAGCATCTGGCCCATCATCAGTTTCGAAGATTCCTTGCCTTCAAGACCCCGGGCGATCTCGATCTGACGGAAGACCTCATCGAAGTTTCCTTCGAAGAGGGCGATCTGCTGAAGGGTCTGGTGAAAGCCCTTGAGGGTGGTCTTGTCCTGAATGTCGTATTTCTCGAGGTCCGACAGGGTGTTGGCCTTGAGTTCGGCGACAAATTTCTTGAACGCGGCATCGCTCAGAAGGAAGTCGCTCGCCTTGCCCTCGATGGTGTAGGTATGGCGGGGCAGATCATCCAAAGTCTTGACGGCAATCTTTGTGCCGGGCGCCGCCCCTGGCGCGCCAGGTTCACCGCGTGCAGGTCCGGCAAACGACGCAAGCCCGGCGAAGAGCGCGAGCAGCGCCGCGTGAGAGAGAAGCGACCGACAAGACGTTGGTTTCAAAGGGATCCTTTCTGAAATGCAAACCGGAATCGGTGGCCAGGTTTCGAGCCGGACCATGTGGTCTTTTGGGATCGCGCAAGCTTGGTTGCACCGAAGCAAATTCGCCAAGAGGTTTGAAGCAGATCGCTCAGGCGGTTCCGGCCTATCGATCGCGGAGTTGGCCGGAGACCTATGGAGAAGGGAGGAAACCAGCAGAACTTGCGCCAAATCGAGTCCGATAGCTTATCGGTGTAGTCCGAAAAAGTCGCCTCAATCAGGCAAGGGGGATGACAGGAGGGTCCTGAAATGGATACACTGCGTCGGTGATAACCCGGACGGTGGCAGCAGGCGTTCGCCTTTGCTGGCCCCGAGATCGGAAGAGCGTCGTCGTTTTTTCGATGAAAGATGGCGTCTGGCAACTTCTGGATGGTGGTTCGGAAGGTGCTGGTAAGCGCTGGAATTTTGCGATTCGCCGCCGCGTCGGTTCTATCGCGCGGCAGTGTCTTTTCCGTCATGGTCGTCGCTTGCGGTCGAGACCGGCATGCACGATCGATTGTTCGAATTCCCGCGGAGCTGGGTCCGTCGGGAGCACTAGTCCGGTCTCAGCGTGAGAGGAAATCTATGAACATGTTTGGAAAGATGGTCGGGTTCACGGCACTTGCCGTGACTGTCGGAACGGGTTTGATGGGCTGTAAAGCGGATGGCAAGCGCCTTCCGACGGACGAGTCCCCGACGCGCGTCGGCGCGTACGGGTACTACTGGCGCAAGCCCAAGGACGCCCCGGCTCCGGCCCCGGCTCCGGCTGCAAGGGCTTCTGACCCCTGCAACCCGGTCATCGGACCTGACATGATGTCGACCAAGCAGGGCTTCCCGACCAATGACTACTCGAATGCCCACGTCCAGCTGCAGGAAGTCTTCCCCTCGATGGTGAAGGCCAACAGCAACTTCCCGTACAAGATCTACGTGAGCAACCTCACGAACGCGACCCTGAGCAACGTGATGGTCACGGCGACGAGCATGCAGAACCGCCAGATCGTCACCAGCAACCCGCAGGCGACTGCCAGCGGCCCGAATGGCGAGACCCGCTGGTTCCTCGGCGATCTCCCGGCCGGCAAGTGCGTGGTGATCGATGCGACGGCCAAGGCCGGCGCCGTCGGCAACAGCTCGACCTGCCTCACGGTCAGCTACGCCAACTCGCTCTGCTCGAATCTCCAGGTCGTCCAGCCCGCGATCGCGCTGACCCACAAGGTCACCCCGAACGCGTCGGTCTGCGATGCCATCAACGCGACCTTTGAAGTCAAGAACACGGGTTCGGGCCCGGCGACCAACGTCGTCGTGACCGAGACCCTCCCGGCCGGAATCACGACCACGGACGGCGCCACGACCTACACCTTCAACGCGGGCACCCTCGCTCAGGGCCAGTCGAAGCCCTTCAGCCTCGGCCTCAAGAGCACCAAGCCCGGCACCTTCACGATCCCGTCGAAGGTCACTGCGGACGACGGCCTCTTCGCCCAGTCTGAACCCCAGACCGTGAACGTCACCCAGCCGGCCCTCAAGATCGTTGCCGAGTGCCCCACGGGTGGCTTGGTCGGTCGCACGGGTAAGCCCCTGACCTTCAAGTTCACCGTCACCAACACCGGCAACGCTCCGGCCACCACCACCGTTTCGGCCACCGCTCCGACCAACGCGACCTTCGCGTCGGCTGATAACGGCGGCTCGGGCGGCGCGGGCGGCACGACCTGGAACCTCGGTTCGCTCGCTCCGGGCGCGTCGAAGACGGTCAGCATGAACGTCCAGACCTCGGGCGTCGGCGCCATCACGACCACTGCCACTGCCACCGCTCCGTGCGCAACGGCCGTGACCGCTCCCTGCACCGCCAGCACCGCTGGCCTGCCGGACGTGGGCACGCTCGTCAGCGACGTGGACGGCGTGGTCTATGTCGGTGACAACCACGAGTACACCTGCCAGGTCATGAACCAGGGCATGGTCCCCCTCACCAACGTGAAGATGACCATGGACATCCCGGCTCCGCTGACCTTCGTCAGCTCGGCTCAGGCCAACAAGATGGAAAACGGCAAGTTGACCTTCGAAGTCGGCACCCTGGCCGTCGGTCAGACCACGACCTGGAAGTTCATGGCGAAGGCCACGAGCCCCGGCGAGCACCTGATCTCGGGCATCACGACCTGCACGGAACTCAAGACGCCGGTTCGTGACGACGAGCTCACGAACTACGTCACCAAGTAATCCGACGGGATTCGTGACAATCTGAATCTTCGAAGGGCCCGCACGAGAGTGCGGGCCCTTTCTTTTTCTTCCGGCGATTGCGCCGGAGAGGTCAATCATTCTTCCCTATGACAGCAATCCCGGTGGACAGGCAGAGACAGAACGCTCTTGTTGCGCACGTGCGCGAAGCAGTGGCTCGGGGCGAATATGAACTTGGTGAGAGGATCTGCCGCGAGATGACTGCGGCGGGATGGGGCGATGGCCGCACGTGGCTGGTCATTGCCGATGTCGCTCGTCGGGTCGGTCGGCGGGATATCGCCCTCGACGCGGTCGCGCGTGCCGCGACGGCCGGGGGAATCAGTTCGGACGAAGCAAGCGCAGCAAGTGCCGCGGCAGAATCGATACCAGAAACAACAAAGGTCCTCGGCGGGATTCACGTGATTCGGTCATGGGCGCAGGGATTCTGGTCAGACGTCGATCACGTCATCGGACAGTTGGCGGTTGCCGAGATGACGGGACGCACGCCAATCGTGCTCTGGGGAGCGAATTCGCGTTTTGGTGACGGCACGACGAATGCGTGGGAGAATTTCTTTGAACCGGTGTCAATGGCGAGCGTCCCGGAAGGCGCGACGTTTTTTCCGCCGAAGTGGCGCTCGGACAATCTGACCATTGCGGAAAACGGCATGTTCAGTGGTCCGGGATCGCGCATCGCCTTTCTTCCGTTTCTGGCGAGCGATGCGGCCGTCACCGTGAGCGACTTTCATGCTCCCTTGCTGGCTGTGTCGCATTGGATCGAACCATCAAGCGCCTTGAGCGGCAAGTCCTTGGGACAGATGTATCCCGCCGTGATTTCTTCAAACATCCGGGTCAAAGGCGAGATCTTGGCACGCGTGGATGACGCGGCTGCCTCGCTCGGGATCGGGCGTCCGAACTCACCGGTGATTGCCGTTCATGTGCGGGGAAGCGACAAGGTGCTCGAAGTAAAAGACATGCGGCCGGTGTACTCGGCGTACCACAGTCAGATCGAGCAGTATCTGGAAATCCTGGGGAAA
>Ga0268266_10000097_pt1 | contig 184541 bp, 173 predicted proteins | sample KBSS13metaG_FD_190356 | JGI IMG/M metagenome (GOLD analysis project Ga0268266, IMG submission 190356) | Switchgrass rhizosphere microbial communities from Kellogg Biological Station, Michigan, USA - KBS S1-3 metaG (SPAdes) (version 2) | ecosystem: Host-associated > Plants > Roots >...
CTCGGCCAGCGCCGGCCGGTCGGCGAAGCGCGTCGCGTTCCGCGCCACCCCCGCGAGGTAGCCGAAGTCGCGCTCGAAGACGCCGCGGAAGCTGGATGGGTCGTACTCGTACAAAGGGCCGTTCCTCCTCGGCGCGAACTCTAGTCAGCGAATACGCTCCGCCCCGCCCGCGCATCCGAGAAGGAGAGCCACTTGTCGTCCCGCCGCCCCGCCCCCGTGTTTCCGAAGCTGCTGTTGGCGTGGTCGGCCGTGGTCGCCGCGGCCGTGATCGCGCTCGCGGTGGCACTCCCCGGCGCCGCGCGCGCGGCGAGCGCCGTCGCATCGGGCTCCGGCACCGGCGAAGCCGGGGCGATCAGCGGCACCGTGCCGCAGTCCGGCATGAACATCGTGCTGATGGAAGCGCTGCCGGGCGACCGCCAGCCGATCCGCCTCGGCAGCGCGCGCAGCGGCGCCGGCGGCCGCTTCAAGCTGCGCTATGCGAACGCGCATGTGGAGTCGGTCAAGTACCTGCTCGCGACCCGGGCCGGCGGCACGGCCGAAGCGGGCTACCCGGTGCCTGGCCCGAGCTACCGGCTCGCCGCGGCGCTCGGCGAGGGGAAGATCCCGCGGCAGGTCAAGGTGACCGAGCGGACCACGGTGGCGATGGGCTTCGCGATGGCCCAGTTCATCGGCGCGGGCGGCTCGGTCGTCGGCCAGAACCCGGGCCTGCGCAACGCGGCGGCGATGAGCGGCGATCTCGTCGACCTCGGCGGCGGGCTGTCCCGGGTCCTGACGACGTTCCCCAACGGCGGCTCGACCTCCACCCTGCCGACCTTCAACGCGCTTGCCAACCTGCTGACGATCTGCCGCACGCAGGGCGTCGGCTGCGCCCACCTCCTCTCCAAGGCCCGCATCCCCGGCGGCGCCCCGGCCCGCGACACGCTCGCGGCCGTCGTCGACATCGCGCGCTACCCGTGGCACGACGTGCGCGGCCTCTACAAGCTCTCGATCGCCGCCGCGCACCGCCGCGGCACCTGGAGCCCGGCGCTGGCCCAAGGCGAAGCGCCCGACGCCTGGACCCTCGCCCTGCGCTTCGAAGGCGACCCGCCCGGCCTCGACGGCCCCGGCAACTTCGCGATCGACGCCGAAGGCAACATCTGGGTCGCCAACAACTACGCCTACGACCGCCGCCCGCGGATCCCCGCCTGCGGCAGCGACAAGCTCTTCCGCTTCACCCCGACCGGGCAGACCTATCCCGGCTCCCCTTATGTCGGGGGTGGGCTCAGCGGGGTCGGCTTCGGGATCACGATCGACCCGTCGAACCGCGTCTGGCTCGGCAACTTCGGCTTCGAAGGCAAGGGCTGCGAAACCGAGGCGAACCACTACACCGCCTCCGTCTTCAGCCTCTCCGGCGAAACCCTCTCGCCGCCCGGCGGCTACGAAGTCGGCGGGATCAGCTGGCCGCAGGGGACGGTCACCGACCAGGGCGGCAACATCTGGCTCGCCAACTGCGGCAACGACAGCGTCACCAAGATCGAAGGCGGGGACCCGGCCGAGGCGGTCAACTTCGGCGAAGGCATGATCACCGCCGGCTCCCAGGTCGGCTTCGAACGCCCCTTCGGCGCCGCGGTCAACGCCGAAGGCCAGGTCTTCGTCACCGGCAACTCGAGCGACTCGGTCGCCAAGCTCTCCCCCACCGGCCAGGTCCTGAATCTCGCGACCGGCGGCGGCCTGCACCTGCCCTTGGGCATCGCCGGGGACAGCAAGGGCTACATGTGGGTGTCGAACTCCAAGTGGGTCGTCGCGCCCTGCCCCGGCAAGGACGAACCGAAACAGGTCGAGGAAAAGCTCGGCAAAGGCGGGGGCAACGTGACGCTGCTGAAGCCAAACGGCGAGCCGGTCTCCGAAGACCCGATCACCGGCGCCGGCCTGACCAACCCCTGGGGCATCGCGGTCGACGGCGCCGATCAGGTCTGGGTCGCCAACTTCGGCGGTCGTCGCCTCTCCGAGCTCTGCGGGACCGAGCCGCGCAACTGCCCGCCCGGCAAGCGCCACCCCGGCGCGGCGATCTCGCCGAAGTCCGGCTACGGCTTCGACGGCCTGGTCCGCAACACCGGCGTCGCGATCGACCCCTCCGGCAACGTCTGGCTCGCCAACAACTGGAAGAACGCGCCGATCCAGACCAACCCCGGCGGCTACCAGATCGTCGCCTACCTCGGGCTCGCCGCGCCGACCCGCTCGCCGCAGATCGGCCCCCCGGAACAGCCATGAGGAGGCGTTGGCTCGATTGGGTCCTCGGCATCGGCCTCGGCGTGGTGATCGGCCTCGGCGTGCTCGTCTACTTCGTCTTCGTCCACTCCGAAGGCACGATCGACGCGCCGAAAATCAACGAAGGCAACGCCGGGCAGGCGACGACCACCCTTCCCTCGGAAGAGAGCGAACCGACTCCGCCGGCCCAGCCCGGCTCTCCCGAGGAACCCGCGGAAGCGCCGGCCGAAAAGCAGCCAAAGCCGGTCCCGATCGTCGAAGTCATCGGCGGCGCCCCGACCGACGCCGGCCCCAAGCAGCTCACCTTCCGCAAGGGCGAGAAAGTCCGCTTCGAGATCGAAACCGACGAACCGTTCTCCTTCGAAATCAAGGGCCTGAACATCAAGCAGTCGATCGAGGAAAGCTCGATCATCTCCTTCAAGGCGACCAAGGCGGGGCAGTTCCCGGTGATCGCGAGCGCGACGCTGATCGGCGTCGCCGACCTCCGGATCAAGCCGCCGCGCTGAACCCGGCGGACCCGCCGCGCGTACCCCCGGGCGCAATCCCGAGGAGGTACGAAAGTGAGAATGACCCAGAAGAAGATGACGTTGGCGCTCGCCTTGGCGGCGGTGCTCGCGGCGGTGGTGATCGCCGGTTGTGGCGGCGGTGGCTCGAGCAACTCGAGCTCGGCGTCGGCCGGTGGCGGAAGCGGCACCGAAGGAACGATCGGCGCGGCCGAAATAGAAGGCCTCGGCTCCGTCCTCGTCGACTCGGAAGGCATGACCGTCTACGACTTCACCGTCGACGAAGGCATGAAGTCCAACTGCTACGGCGGCTGCGAATCGGCCTGGCCACCGGTGACGACGACCGGCAAGCCGACCGCCGGCGAAGGCGCGAAGGCCGCCGACCTCGGCACCACCAAACGCAAAGACGGGACCCTGCAGGTGACCTACAAGGGCCACCCGCTCTACACCTTCAGCGGTGACGAAGGCCCCGGCGAAGCGAACGGCAACGAAGCCGAAGGCACCTGGTTCGCGCTCGACGAAGCGGGCGCCGAGGTGAAGGGCCAGGCGACCGGCGGCGAAGCCGAACCGGAAGAAGAAAGCTCCGGAGGTGGCGGCTACAGCTACTGACGACCTGGGCGCCCGGCTCGCTCCCTGCCGGGCGCCCACCCGTCCCGCTCGGTCGCGGAGCGTGGCGTGGGCGCGCACGCCGCCCGGGTGGTCCGCGCGGGAGGGACGCGGGCGAGGCGAGCGGCTTTCCCGTCCTCGCGCCGATCCGCCGACACCCCTCCCACCGCCGCCAGCGCTGCCGGGGACAGAGCCGCGCACACAGCGACCACCGCCACGAAGGCCCGCGTCCCGTTCTGCTTCAGCCCTGTTCCCATCCGGTCCCTCCAGTCGACGATCGAACTTGCCCCCGTCAATCTGGAGATCGAGCCCCGGCCGGACAATGAGGCCCGCGGGCGTCCGGGGGTGGGGTTATCCCGAGGACAGCTGCCGGATCCGCCGCAGGACCCCGGTCACTTCGTCCGCCGCGTGCGCGATCTGCCAGTGAGTGAAGCGCAGCACCCGGAACCCGGCCGCGACGTGCTTCTGGTCCCGCTTCACCGCCCGGGCCTGCTGGGCGGCCGTGCGGTGGTAGCGCAGCCCGTCGGTCTCGACGATCAGGTCGTGGTCGGGGAAGAAGAAGTCGGTCTCGTAGCCGAGGACCCAGTGTTTGGAGAGCGGCAGCGGGAACCCGGCGGCGAGGGCGAGTGGGCGGAAGAGGATCTCGAGGTCGGAGTCGGAGAGCCGGAACGTGTGTCGGTCGAGCATCGTCCGCAGGGTCCGCACTCCGGGCATCCCGGCGTAGACCTCGAGCCCGAGCGCCTTACGGAGCGTCTCCGGATCGACGAGGTCCAACTTGTCCGCCTCGTTGACCGCCCGCTCGAGCCGCATGGGCTTCAGTTCGGTCGCCAGATCGGTCAGCGTCTGGATCGGGTGGGTGACGGGAATGCCGAAGCGGACGACGGCAGCACTGGCATCGAGGGAGGGACGTGCACGGACCTTGAGCCCTTTGCGCCGTATTTCCGCGTCGCGACGCACGGTCACGTCGATCCGTCCCCGCTCCTCGTAGCCGATACCCCACAGCTCCGCCGCGCTTCGATGGCTGAGCATCGCCCCTTCCCCGCAGACGAGGACGGCGGCCATCCATCGCCCCTCCGGCGTCAGCTCGCGTCGACCGACCGCGTAGACACCGCGCGAGATCAGATGTAGTCGACCGCTCTTGACGCGGTGCTCGATGCCCCTGCGGCTGAACCCGAGACCGAGCAGATCGGTCCGCGTGACCACCCCGTGCTGCTCCCGCACCAGGCGCCACGCACTCCGATCCCGCGCTGCCGAGTTTGACCACACCATGGTGTGGTGTAAGTCGGTAGCGGCGAATTCTCTCCCCCCTTGCGAGGGGGAAAACGCGGGTTATGGGGACTTTGCGGTCACCTGGAGGAAGGTCGCGGCGATTTCGGTGCCGGCCTCGGCGCGGTTCTGGTCGGCGAAGAGGGCGTCGAGCTCGGCTTGGAGCAAGCCCTCGCGCCCGTCGGCCGCGGCGGCGGCGAAGGCGTTCATGGTCGGCCCGTAGTAGTCGCGGAAGAGGGCGACCAGCTCTTCGGGAGTGCCCTCGTGGACGAAGACCCAGGAGGCGCGTTCGAAGCTGACGTCCTCGGCGGGCACCCCGGCCTCGCCGAAGCGAGCGCGGACCTCGTCCTCGTCGCCCCAGGTCATCGGGCTGATGAACCCCGGCGGGGGCGGGGGCGAGTAGGCGGAGGCGATTTTCAGGATCTGGGCGACCAGGGTCGGGTCGCCGGGGATCCAGTTCGCCATCACGACGCGCCCGCCCGGCCGGGTCACCCGCACCATCTCCTTGGCGACGTCGTAGGGGCGCGGGGCGAACATCGCGCCGAAGACGCTCAGCGTGAGGTCGAAGCTGTCGTCGGCGAGGTCGACCAGCTCGGAGGCGTCGCCCTGCTGGAAACGGAGGTTTTCGAGCCCCGCCGCTTCGGCGCGCGCCTGGCCCGCGGCGACGAGATTCGCGGCGATGTCGACGCCGAGGACGTTGGCGCCGCGTTCGGCGGCCGGCAGCGCGGTCGTCCCCTCGCCGCAGCCGAGGTCGAGCACGTCCATGCCTTCCTCGACGCCGAGGCTGTCGACCAGCGCCTCCCCACTTCCGCGCATGGTGGCGGCGATCCGTCCGAAGTCACCCTTCTCCCAGAGTTCCCGGTTGGCGTTCACAACGCTCCTTTCGATGGACGAGATGTTCGATCCTAGCCGCGTGCCGGCCGCCGGGAGCTAAATATTTTCGGTTGCCGAGGCCGTTCGGGGGCGGTACGGTCGGGGTGTCTTGTCCAAGCCGGTAGTGCTCGCAGTCGACGTTGACCAGGCCTCGCTGGGCGAGGTCGAGCGCGAGCTGCGCGAGCGCTACGCGCGCGACTACCGCGTGCTGGTCGCCGACTCCTCGCGCGAGGCGCTGGCGCGACTGGAGGAGGTCGCCGCCGCGGGGGAGGCCATCGCGCTGGTCCTCGCCGCACAGTGGCTCGACGAGATGAGCGGCTCGGAGGTGCTCGCCCGGGTGCGGACGCTCGATCCCTACGCGCAGCGCGGCCTGCTGATCGACTGGGCGGGCTGGGGCGACGGCCGCACCGGCGAGGCGATCTTCCACGGCATGGCCAGCCGGCGGATCGACTACTACGTGGTGCGGCCGAGCTGCGCGCCGGACGAGATGTTCCACCAGGCCGTCACCAGCTTCCTGCTCGAATGGGCGCACGCGCGGCGGGCCGCCCCGCACACGATCCACGTGATCGGCGATTCGTGGACGGGACGTGCCTATGAGCTGCGCCAGGTGCTCGGCCGCTGCGCCCTCCCGCACACCTTCACCCTGGCCGACTCCGACGAGGGGCGGGACCTGCTCGCCGACGCGCGGACCGACGGGGAGGAGCCGCTGCCGCTGGTCGTCTTCCCCAACGGGGAAGTGCTCTCCGACCCGACCAACGCCGAGATCGCGGCGGCGGCCGGCGCCACCGTGGACCCCCAGCGCAGCGAGTTCGACCTGGTCATCGTCGGCGCCGGGCCGGCCGGGCTGTCGGCCGCGGTCTACGGCGCCTCGGAGGGGTTCCGGACGCTGGTCGTCGACGAGGGGGGCATCGGCGGACAGGCGACCTCGAGCTCGCTGATCCGCAACTACCTCGGCTTCCCGCGCGGCGTCAGCGGCCGCCGGCTGGCCGAACAGGCCTACGAACAGGCGTGGGTCTTCGGCGCCCAGTTCGCGCTCATGCACCAGGCGCTCGACCTGCGGCGCGACGGCGAGCACATCGTCGTCAGCCTCTCCGACGGCGCCATCGTCCGGTCCCGCGCGGTCCTCGTCGCCTCGGGCGCGACCTACCGCCGGCTGCCGGTCCCGGAGCTCGACCGCCTCACCGGCGCGGGCGTCTTCTACGGCGGCCCGGCCTCCGAGGCGCCGGGGATGGCGGGCATGGAGGTCTTCGTCGTCGGCGGCGCCAACTCGGCCGGGCAGGCGGCGCTCCACCTCGCCGACTACGCGCGGCGCGTCACCCTCGTCGTGCGCAAAGACCGGCTCGACTTCGGCATGTCGGACTACCTCGTGCGCCAGGTCGAAGAAGCGCCGAACGTCGAGGTGCGCCTGCGGACCGAGGTGACCGGCGGGGACGGCGGCGAATGGCTCGAGCAGCTGGAGCTGCGCGGCCCGGACGGGACCGGGACCGTCGACGCCGGCGCCCTCTTCCTGATGATCGGCGCCGACCCCAACACCGACTGGCTGCCGGACGAGGTCCTCCGCGACGAGGGGGGCTTCCTGCTCACCGGCGAAGCCGCGCGCCGCAACGGCGACTGGCCGCTCGACCGCGACCCCTTCGCCTTGGAGGCGAGCCTGCCCGGCGTCTTCGCCGCGGGCGATGTCCGCTCCGGCTCGATGAGCCGGGTGGCCTCCGCCGTCGGCGAGGGCGGCGCCACGGTCCGCATGGTCCACGAGCTCTTCGCGGCCGAACGCCTCACCCCGCTGCACCGCTGACCGCAGGGGCGCCGGGCCGGAGATCAGGTCTCACTAGTGTGGGAGAGCGACCCGGCAAAGCAACGACGGACCTCGAAAGGTGTGAATGGACAGCTCGATCTTCAACGGCATCGCGGCGCTCGACGGCGACGCGCTCGACCCCGCTCAACTGGAGGACAAGGTGGTCCTCGTCGTGAACGTCGCCTCGCGCTGTGGGCTGACGCCGCAGTACGAGGGGCTCGAGCGGCTGCAGAAGCGCTTCGGCGACCAGGGCTTCACGGTGCTCGGGGCGCCGTGCAACCAGTTCGCCGGACAGGAGCCGGGGAGCGCCGAGGAGATCCGCGAGTTCTGCTCGGCGACCTACGGGACGACCTTCCCGATGACCGAGAAGCTCGACGTCAACGGCGGGGAGCGCCATCCGCTCTTCGACCAGCTCGTCGAGTCCACCGACGCCGAGGGCAAGGCGGGCGACGTCGAGTGGAACTTCGAGAAGTTCCTCGTCACCCCCGATGGCACCGTCGCGGCGCGCTTCCGCCCGACGGTGGAGCCGGAGTCCGACGAGGTCGTCGCCGCGATCGAGGCAGCGCTCGGAGAGGCGGCCTGAGATGGGCGAGACGATCGCCGTCAAAACCGCCGAAGGAGTTGCCGACTCTTATCTGGCGCGGCCCGACGACGGGCGCCCCCACCCGGGCGTGCTCTTCCTGATCGACGCCTACGGGCTGCGGCCGCAGATCGAATCGATGGTCGACCGGATCGCGGCGGCGGGCTACGTCGTCCTCGCGCCCAACGTCTTCTACCGCGCCGGCCAGGCGCCGGTGATCTCGCTCGAGGGGCTCGACGATCCCGACCGCCGCGGCGAGGTCTTCGGCCGGGTGATGCCGCTGATCCGCGAGCTGACCACCGAGCGGATCGTCGCCGACGCGGCCGCCTACCTCGGCAAGCTGCAGGACGAGGCCGACGGCGGCGAGGTCGCGATCACCGGCTACTGCATGGGCGGGCGGCTCGGCTGGCGGATCGCCGCGGCCTATCCGGACCGCGTCACGGCCCTCGGCTGCTTCCACACCGGCGGCCTGGTGACCGACGACGACGAGAGCCCGCACCTGAGCGCGCGTGAGCTCGACGCCGAGGTCTACCTCGGCTTCGCCGACCACGACAAAAGCGCGACGCCGGAGCAGATCGCGACCGTCGAAGGCGCCCTGCGCGCGGCCGGCAAGGAGTTCCGCGCCGAGGTCTACGCGGGCGCCGAGCACGGCTACACGATGGCCGACACCCCGGCCTACGACGAGGGCGCCGCCGAGCGCGCCTACACCGAGCTCTCGGCGCTGCTTTCCCGCACCGTCTGAGCAAAGGCCTGGCCGAGCAGCTCGGCCGACTGGGCGCCGGCGACCGCGAGGCGCCGGTCGAGGACGAAGAAGGGGACGCCGGTGACGCCGACCGCCCCGGCGTCCTGGAGGTCGGCGAAGACGGCGGCGGCGTCCGCCTCTTCCTCGGCGGGGGTGCTCGCGGGGACGCCGACCTCGTCGGCCAGGCGGGCGAGCACCGCCGGATCGTCGACCCGCAGCGCCTCGACGAACTGGGCGCGGAAGAGGCGCTCGACCATCTCCTCGCCGCGCCCGTGCCGGCCCGCCGCCTTGGCGAGCCGGTGGGCCTCGAAGCTGTTCACGTGGTAGCTGCGGTCGAGCGCGTAGTCGAGCCCCTCTTCGGCGGCGAGCGCGGTCAGCCGGCCCTGCATCTCCACGATCTGCTCCGGCGGATAGCGCTCCCCGAGGGCGACCGTGCTCAGCTGCCCCGCCCCCGGCTCACCGAAGCGCGGCGCGTCGGGCCGCAGCTGGAAGGCGCGCCAGGTCACCTCGGCGGGACCGTCGAACTCCGCGAGCGCGGCCTCGAGCCGCCGCTTGCCGAGGTAGCACCAGGGACACACGACATCGGAGAAGACTTCAATCTGCATGGATGACTTCTAGCGAATCGGGTCCGTCGGCCCGCGCGGTTCCCACCTACTGCTCGTGGAGCGGCGGCAAGGATTCGGCCCTGGCGCTCCACCACGCGCTGGGCGAGGGGGCCGAGCCGGGGCTGCTGGTGACGATGCTGACCGAGGGCGGCGAGCGCTCCCGCTCGCACGGGCTGCGTCGCGAGCTGCTCGAGGCGCAGGCAGAGGCCCTTGACGTGCCGATCGAGTTCGCCGCGACCAGCTGGGACGGGTACGAGGAGGCGCTGCGGGGGCGGCTCGCCGAGGCGGCGCGGCGCGGCCTGCGGACCGGGATCTTCGGGGACATCGACATCGACGCCCACCGCGAGTGGGTGGAGGCGATCGCCGCCTCGGTCGGGACCGAGGCCTGGCTGCCCCTCTGGCAACGCTCGCGCGAGTCGCTGATGCGGGAGCTGCTCGACCTCGGGTTCCGCGCCGTCATCGTCGCGGTCAGGGACGGTGTGCTCCCGCCCTCCCTGCTCGGCGAGGTGATCGACGAGGCGATGCTCGACCGCTTCGCGGCCGCGGGTGTCGATCTGGCGGGAGAGAACGGCGAGTTCCACACCTTCGTCGTCGACGGCCCGATCTTCTCCCACCCGGTCGAGGTCGACGCGGGCGAGCGGAGCCTGCGCGACGGGGTCTGGTTCGTCGATCTCGCGGCGACCCCGCCGACGCGCTCCGGCGGCCCCTCGACCGGGCGGCGCCTGCCCGCATCCGACTCCGCCCTCGACCTCGTCCTGCCGATCCTGCGCTGCCCCGTGTGCGGGGAGAAGATGGCGCGGGTCGGATCCTCGCTGCGGTGCCCGGAGCGCCACAGCTTCGACATCGCCCGGCAGGGCTACGCGAGCCTGTTGAGCGACGGGCGGGCGCGGAGCGGTGACGACGCGGCGATGGCGCGGGCGCGCATCGGCTTCCTCGCGGCCGGGCACTTCGGCCCGCTCCGCGATGCGCTCGCCGGCCTGGCCGCGCGCCCGGCGCCGTCGCCCGCCACCGTCCTCGAGGTCGGCTGCGGCACCGGCTACCACCTCGCCGGCGTCCTCGACGCCCTGCCGGACGCGCTCGGACTGGGCCTCGACTCCTCGGTCCGCGCCCTGCGCGCCGCGGCCAAGGCGCACCCTCGCGGCGCCGCCGCGACCTGGGACGTCTTCCGTCCCTTCCCGATCGCCTCGGCGTCGGTGGACCTGGTGCTGGACGTCTTCGCCCCGCGCAACCCGGCCGAGTTCCAACGCGTCCTGCGCCCGGACGGCCGCCTGATCGTGGCGCGACCGGATGCCGGCCACCTCGCCGAGCTGCGCCGGCGGGTCGAGCGGATGGTCGACGTCGACCCCGACAAGGAGGAGCGCCTGAGCCGCGCGCTCGACCCCCACTTCGAGCTCGTCGAGACCGAGCGGATCTCCTACACCGCGTCCCTCACCCACGAGGAGGCCGTCGACCTGATGCTGATGTCCCCGAGCGCCCACCACCTGAGCGCCGAGGACCTCGCCGGGATCGAGCCCGGCGACCTGCCGAGCGAGGTCACCGTCTCGGTCCTCGCGAGCGCCTACCGGCCGCGCCCCGCGGACCCGGCCTAGCTCAGGGCCGGCTGCCGGTCGCGCCCGAGGAGCCGCGCCCGCAGGAAGGAGACCTGCGCGTCCACGGCTTCATCGTGGGCCTCCATGAACGGCGCATAGTGGCGGCCCGGCAGGCGGGCGATCTCACCGGCGGGGACGCGGCTCGCCACCTTTTCGGTCAGGTCGGAGGGTGCGCTGAGGTCGTCCTCGCAGACCACGAAGAGCACCGGGCAGCGGATCTCGGCGGCACGGCGGGCAGGTCGATAGAAGCCGAGCCGGAGGGCCGAGCGGGCCGCGACCTTCTGCTCCCACTGGGGATACTCGGAGCCGTGCAGGGCGGCGTCCCCTTCGAGCGCATCGGGGGTCGAGAGCATCGCCACCGTGCCCTTCTCGCCGACCAGCGGGACCAGGCGCGGCGGGCGGCCGAGCGCGCCGCCGATCGTGTCGAGGACGCCGCGCCCGAGCAACCGCAGCTGGGCGATCGGGGTCGAGTAGCGGGACAGGCGCGAGGCCGAGGCGGGCGCGTCGACGAGGGGCGTCTGGGCGATCGCCGCTCCCAGATCGGGGCGCCGCGCCGCGAGTGAGATGACGTGCCCACCCGAGGCGGAGAACCCCCAGGCCGCGACCTTCGTCTCCTCGACTCCGGGCAGGGTGCGGGCGAAGTCGATCGCCGCTTCCCAGTCGTCGATCAGGGCACCGACCGGCTGGACGAGGCGCGGCAGGCCGTCGCTCTCGCCGAGGCCCCGGTAGTCAAAGGCAAGCACCTCGAACCCCGCCGCGGCGAAGCGCCGGGCGAAGAGGTCGGTCGCCGGCTCCTTCGGCACCGCGAACCCGCCGGCCATCACCACGCAGGCGCCGTTGGTCCCGGGATAGCGCCACGCCGCGCACTCTTCTCCGCCGCTCGTGAACCGGACCTTCTCGCGGTCATCCGTCGCTTTCATCGCTCTCCTCCTCTTGCTTTGGCCCGGCCGCTCGCGCGGGCATCCGCCGGCGGATCGATCAGGGCCTCGAACATCGTCAGCAGTGGCGTGACCAGCAGCTCGCGGTCGGCGTCGGGGTGGTCGAGCCACCACAGCCCGAGGGCGCCGAGGCTCGCCCGGGTCATCTCCGCCATCGGCTCGATCTCCTCGTCCCCGAGCGCCGGGGCGAACTCGCGGAGCAGCGCCGCCTGGGTCGCCCGCTGGCGCTCGTAGAGCTCCCGCTGCGCCTCCCCCACCTCGGGGTCGCCGGTGATCGGGGTGAAGAGGAGGCGGGTCGCGGCGGGGTTCGACCGCGCGTGGTCCAGCCAGGCTCCGATCATTGCCGTCAGGTGCTCGCGCCGATCCGACGCTTCCGGGTCGAACCGCGACAGCGGCGCCGCGACCAGCTCATCCCGGTAGCGCTCCAACAGGTGGATGCAGAGCTCCTGCTTCGACTCGAAGTGGCGGTAAAGCATCGGCTTCGTCACGCCGGCCGCCCGCGTGATCTCGTCGACCGTGGTCGCCGCGTACCCATGCGTCGCGAACAGCTCGGTCGCGCTCCGTTCGATCTGCTCCCGCCGCTCGGTGGCGGAGAGGCGCTTGGTCGGTCCAGTCATCGTGGACCTAAGTTACCACATGGTTTACTAGACGGTAACTTCAGTCACCCGCCTGCTCGCGCCCCACCGGCGACATCGTGCTCGACCTCTGATCGCCACCCGGTAAACCGGCGTGACCTCAAGTCCCGCGTTTTCCTGCCGATGAAGACGGTCATGGGAACGCAACCGGTATCGAAGGCGCGTCGCGCGCCGGGCGAACACGCTCAGGAAATGGCCGATCGCGCCGCTCGCGGCGCCGAGGGCGAGCGCAAAGTCGGCGCGATCCTCGAGGCCCTTGGCCCCGATTGGTACGTCCTCCACGGCGTCTGGCTGGGACACGGTGACATCGACCACGTCCTCGTCGGTCCGGGCGGCACCTTCACGATCGAGACCAAAGCCAATCAAGGTCATATCCACCTCGCCACCATCGACGACCGCATGCTTCGCCAGGCCTACGCGGAGAGCAAAGTCCTCGCCAAGGTCAGCGGCCTCGAGGTCGACCCACTGCTCGTCTTCAGCGACGCCTTCCTGATCGGCTCACCGCCTGCCCGCCGCGGCGGCGTCACCGTCCTCCCGGCCCGCATGCTCGCCGGCTACCTGGAACGCCGCCCCCCGAAGCTTTTTCCCGACGAAGTCGCCGAGATCGCCGAGCGCCTTACGCTGGCATTGGAACTCGACGCCGCCGAGACACGTTGAGGTAAACGTGATCGGCGCGATCTTTCAATTGCTCTTTATGGCCATCGGGCTCATGGTGACCTTGGTGGTCTTACTCGTGCGCCTCATGGTGGTGCTGGTGGTGGCAGTAGCAAGCGCAATCTCTTCCGCCTCAAAGCGTCGTTAGGTCGGAGAGATGACATGAGCGCGGCTTGGACCGCGATTGCGGGGCCTCGCCCCGGGAATCACCTTGACGAATAGTGGGGTTGGCGCGCGGGGGCGGCCAGGTTAGGTTCGTTCCGTGCCCAAGTGGCTGCGGCTCAGTCTCGTCCCCGCTCTGCTCACCGTCGCGGCCCTCGCGATCGGGGGCTCCGTCGCGTCCGCGGCGCCGAAAGAAGTCGCCTACGTCTGCCACGGCGAAGACATCTGCCTGCTCGATCCCGACAACTCGAGCGACGTCTACAACCTGACCGCCAACGGCACCACCAGCCTCGATGAAGACCCGGTCTGGTCCCCGGACGGCAAGCGGCTCGCTTTCGTCGCCAGGTTCAACAGCCAGTTCCCGCCGCAGACGAACATCTACACGATGGAACCCGACGCGCCGGGGCAGACCGTCAACGGGGCCATCCAGATCACCCACTTCACCAACGGCGAAGTCCCGACCGGCAACATCGCCTGGTCACCCGACGGGTCGAAGCTCGCCTTCGTCCGCGGCGTCGCGTCCCATGGCAACCAGCCGCTCTACGTGGTCAACGCCGACGGCAGCAGCGCCAACGCGACCGAAATCCCGACCGTCGGCGGCGCGGGCGATCCGACCTGGTCCGCGGACAGCGGCAAGATCGCCTTCTCCCACAACAACCAGATCTACACCGTCAACGGTGACATCAGCTTCCCGGCCACGCCGCTGTCCGGCGCCTCCGGCGCCGAACCGGCGTGGTCGCCGGACGGCAGCCGGATCGCCTACGCGACCGAATTCAAATACCTCCAGACGATCGGGCCGACCGGCGGCACCCCGTTGCTGACGATCCCGGTCAACACCCAGTTCGTCTCCCCCAGCTGGTCGCCGAGCGGCGCCCAACTTGCCTACAGCGAGCGGGTCGGGGAACCGACTCGATTCCGGATCGTCAACGCCGACGGCAGCGGCGACCACGGGCTGCCGGTCGTCGAAGGCCTGAAAACCGAAGGCTCGCGGGCGTCCTGGTCACCGGACGGCACCCGCCTCGTCTTCGAGGGTTGGAACTTCGGCGGCATCACGCCGGCCGAAAAAACCCACAAGGTCTACATCGCCAGCGCCGACGGCTCCGGGTCGGTCACCTCGCTGACCCCGGACCAGGGCTCCCCCACCTTCCCGGTCTGGAGACCGAAGCCGCCCGCCCCCGCCCCGCCGGGATCCCCGCCCCCGGGTGGCTCGCCGCCGGCGGTCACGCCCTCGGGTGGATCGAGTGGGCCGCTGCAGGGTCCGACGATCAAACCGAAAGTTGTCTGGTTCACCAACCGCATCCCCTGGTACGAAGGCCCCTACGTGCAGCCGCTCAGCGTCTTCTGCGGCGCCCCAAGCTGCAATGTCAGCGGCGAAGGCAAGTCGAAGGCGTCGGTCGCCGCAGGCATCAGGTTCCAGCTCCCGTCGACCGCGATGTCGAGTGCCGCGCCGAAGAAGCCGCCGAAGTCGAAGGCGATCGTCGTCGCCCGCGGCAAGGTCCAGGTCCCCTCCAACCAGAAGCGGGTCCTGAAACTCAAACTCACCAAGGTCGCGATCGCCATCCTCAAGAAGGTCGGCAAGCTGAAGATGACCGTGACCGTGACGACCAGAATCGCCGGCCAGGCGCCGTCGAAAGCGAGCCGGACGCTAGAACTCTTCGTCCCGGCGAAGCCGAAGCGACAGCACTAGCGCGCCGAGGTGAAGTCCCGGCTCAGCCGCTCGGGCAGCAGTCGGCTTCGATGCGACAGCAGATCACCTTGTCGTTGCAGCCCTGACAGTAGGCGTTGGCGGTGTTGCAGCAATAGTTTTCCGGGCCGCACAGGACGAAGCCCGCTTCGCAGCCGACCGCGCCGCCACCACCTCCCCCTCCGCCGCCCGCTTCGGCACCGGGCGAGCTCGCGGCCTGGCACTTCGCTTCGCCTTCGGCTCGATCGTCGAGGAAGACGACGTTGCAGAACTCGATGTTCTTGATCGCTCGTTCGCGGCGGCGGGTCAGTTCCGCGATCTGCTTGCGCAGGCGCCGACGGGCGGCCGGTTTTTTCTGGGCGCGGAGAAGTTCTTCTTTTTCCGGGATCAGTTCGTTCGTTTCTTCGAGCTCCCCGAGTGGTCCCTTCACACAGGCCTGGAAGTCGGCGTAGACCTTCTCGAAGCTGATCCGCGCGCAGGTCGTGGCCGCGCGCGCGGGCGGCGGCTTGAGCAGGCCGAGCGGACCGGAGAGCGCGACGGCGCCCACGCCGCCCGCGGTCAATCGAAGCGCCCGGCGCCGCGTGGTTCCCGCCGCCGGGTCGGCGAGCCCTTGAGGCGATCCCGCTCCGCTGCCGCCGCCGGCGGCTCGGCGCGCGAGTGAGTCGAGCCAGCTCACGCCAGCGCTCCGTCGAGCTTGGCTTCGAGGTGGCGGTACCGGCCGACCTGCTTGCGGGCCGCGGTCGCGGCTTCGGCGGCGAGCGTGGGATCGGCCAGCGAGAGGGTCTGCCGCTCGAAGTTCAGCGCCGCGATCATCGCCTTCAGCCACTTCTCCGCGAGCTGCCTCCCCGGCGCGGCCGCAGGCGCCGCACGTACCCGGCGAAGCGCACGCTGGGCGTCGCGACGCCACAGCGCTAGGGCGTTCAGGGCGAGCGCGTCCTGTGGCGACGGGGCGTTGAAGGCACCGGACCCCGCGGCGTTCGCCTTCGCCAAGGTCAGCAGGGCGACGGTGTAGTCGCGCGTGTGCTCCGGCAACCGGGCGCGGAGCGGTTCGATCGCCGCGGCCACCTCGGTCGGCTTGGAGGCAGTCGAAGGGCTCATCCGGTCCCCGTCCCGATCAGCTCGGCCACCGGGGCGCCATCGAGGACGACCTCGCGTACGGCGTCGACCCCGAGGGAGGCCGGCCGCGCGACCCGGCCGCGCTCGTCGACCAAGACGACGGCCGGGAAACCGATCACGCCGTAGCTGTCGAGGAGCGACTCGTCGTGGGTGACGACCCGCTCCAACCCGTACTCGACGGCCTTCGCCTCGACCCGGTCCACCGCGCCGCCGCTGAGCACCGCCACGGTGAGTTCCTCCTCCCGATCGCCCTGGGCCTCGGCCACCGCGTCGAGGACGAGCTCACAGGCGCCGCAACCGGGGTCGGTGAAGAAGAGGGCGACCGGTCGGCCCGCTGCCAGCAAGGACTCCAACGACACCGGCTCGCCGGCGAGATCCCGGCCGGAGAACGCGGGCGCGGCCATTCCGATCGTGAGCGGCGAGGGGGCTTTGCCGCCGTCTCCGCGGGGCGCCTCCTCGGCGGCCTCCAAGGCATCGAGCCGCAGCAGCAACCTGCCGTTCTGGCGCAGGAGCAGCCAGCAGAAACCGCAGAGGCCGATGACCGCACCGACCAGCAGGACGATCGCGAGGCGGTCCCCCGACGCGGGCGCGGTCACCCAGCTGAAGGCGCCGACCGACTCGCCGCCCGCGGTGACGAATACCGCGAGCAGGCCGAGCAACGCGTTGCGGATCAGCGTCCCCCGTCCGACCTCGGTCTGCGCCAGCCCGCCGAAGCAGTTGCAGTCGACCGCGGCGCCGCGCCTGAGGACGCGCACGATCGCCACCGAGAAGACGAGGAGGAGCGCGATCGCCGCCAAGGCGCCCCAGCGCGCGGTTGCCGACGGGACCAGCGCCGCCGCGACGGCGAGCTCGACGAGCGGCAGCAGCACCGCGGCGGCCGGCGCCAGGCGCGACGGGACACCGAACGCTTCAACCGCCCTCCTCGTCCGCGGGAGGTCGGCCAGCTTCGCCACGCCGGCCACCGCGAACACGACGACCAAGACCAGCTGAGACAACGAAACCGCGACGAGCACAGGGTTCCTCCTCAGGCTCCCCCGTCGGAGAGCGGATCGCCGCGGATGCGGTCAGCCGACCCTATCCGCGCCGGCGACCACTGTCGAGCTACTTGGCCGGCCCTTCTACTCCCACGCGGTGCCAAGGATTTCCAAAGCATCCGCCAGTTGCGCTGCCCGCCGGCCTCAGCGGAGCGTGGCGACCAGCTGACGGGAAGGGAGGGAGGCATCCTCCAGCAGGTGGCCGGGCAGGCGCTCGCGATCGCCGACGATGACACGGCTGGCGACTGATCGAGCCGTGCTCGGTCAGTCGCCCGAGCCCAACGTCGCCGCCAGCTCGCCGCGGCCAGAGATACCGAGCTTGCGGTAGCTGCGGCCGAGGTGGGTCTCGACCGTCGCCAAGGTGACGAAGAGCTCCTCGGCGATCTCCCGGTTGGTGCGCCCCTCGGCCGCCAGGGCAGCGACCCGCAGCTCGCTCGGGGTGAGCGCGTCGCGGCCGCTGATTGCCCGCCGCCGCGGTCGCGCGCCGGAGGCCCGCAGCTCCTCGGCGGCCAGCTCGGCGAGCGGCGCGGCGCCGCAGGCGTGGGCCTCGTCCATCGCCAGGGTCAGCGCCTCACGAGCATCGCGGCGCCGGCCCGCGCGGCGCAAGGCGGCGCCGAGGTCGCAGCGGGCCCGCGCCCGGTCAAGACGCCACGGCGTCCCCTCAAGCAAGCTGACCGACTTCTCCAGCCCGGCGATCGCCTCCTCGCCGCCGCGGGCCAGCGCCAGAGCGCGGGTCGCGAACGAGATCGACTTCGGCGTGTCCCAGACGTGAGCCAGCTCCAACTCCTCAGCGGCGAGCTCGACTGCCTCCTCGGCACGGCCAGAGCCGACCAGCGCCAGCGCCGTCGCCGAGCGCCAAGGCGGCGACGGTCGCGTGATGCCCCACCTCTCGTGACGCCGGCCGAGCTCGCGGAAGTCTGCCTCTGCCTCGGCGAAGCGGCGCTGCCAGAGCCGCATGGAACCGCGCTGGAAGAGCAGGGGATTGAAGAACATCTGCCGTGGCACCTCGCCCGCCAGCTCTTTCTCGAGCAGCCGCGCCTCCGCCTCCTGCGCGCGACCCATTCCGGCCAAAACGATCGCCTGGAAGCCGACCGTCGCGCGGGTGAATTCCCACTCGCCGAGCTCGCGCCAAATCGCCAGCGCCGCCTCGAGGTCGGCCTCGGCGCCCTGCAGGTCCCCGACCTCGATCGCCAGCACCGCGCGGGCGGCGATCGCCATCGAGTAGCGCATCGGCGAGCCAACCTCGCGGGTCGAGGCAAGGAGCGAGTCGACATACTCACGGGCAGCGTCGGGTCGCCCCGCGTGCCCGTACATCGCCACTATGCCGATCCCCTCGACCGGATCCGGCCACGGGCGCTCGGCGGCAGCCTGCTCGGAGAGCAGCGTCGCCCGGTAGAGGCCGTCGGCGGTCTCGCCCGGGCGCTCGCTGAACGCCACCGCCTGCACCAGTCGCTCGCCGGCGGTCTCGCCTCCAAGTGTCTCCGCAAGGGTGACTACCCGGCCACGGGTTCCTGCCTCGGTCTCGAGGTCATAGCGGCCGACCAGCCCCAGCAGTGCCTCGAGCCGCAACCACTCCTCCCGCATCCCGTCGACGTCTCGCGTCTCCTCGATCGCCGCCAGGAGGGCGTCGACGCCGTCCGCGTGGCGGCGGCCGTGGTAGCAGGCGAGGCCGAGTGAGATCGCAAGGTCGGCCCGCCGGCGCGGGTCGTCGGTGAGCTCGCGGGCCTGGCGCAGGTGCTCTGCCGCGTCCTCGTGAAGCAGTTCCAACTCGACCGCGCCGAGCTCGCACAGAACCTCGACCCGCTGCTCCTCGGGCGGCGGCTCGACCAGGGCGCGCCGCAGCAAGGCGGCTGCCTGCGCTGCGGCGCCCTGGGCGCGGGCCGACCGCGCTGCCGCTCGCAGCTGATCGACCGCCCACCGCGCCCCGGCCGGTGCGCCCGCGAGTAGGTGGGTGGCCACCCGGGCGCTCGGGGCACCGCGCGCCACGAGCAGCTCGGCGGCGCGCCCGTGCCGGACGGCGAGCTCGAGCGCCGGCAGCCGGGTCTCGACGGCGGCCTGCAGCAGCGGATGGCGGAAGCGAGCCTCGGGCCCGTCGATCAGGATCTGGGCCGCGATCAGCTCGGTGGCGGCGGCGGCCGCCCGACCGATGCCCACCTCGGCCAGCTCGGCCGCCACGCTCAGCTCGGCGCCGTCGCCGAGCACTGCCAGCGACGCCGCCAGCTCGCCGGCGTCGCTGCCGAGCCGGTCGAGGTGGCGCTGGATCGTCTCGCCGACCCGCTCAGGGACCAGGGCGGCCAGGCGTCCGGCGTTGGCCGCAGTCGGCGCGATCCCTTCGGCGGCGATCTCGGCGACCAGCTCCGAGAGCAGGAACGGGTTCCCGCCCGTCCGCACGCTGCAGGCCGCGGCGAAGTCCTCGTCCGGCGCCCCCTCCAAGCGCGCCGCAAGCAGATCGGCGACCCCGTTCGCACTGAGCGGACGGGGCTCGATCCGCAGCACCGCCGGGCTGCCGACCAGCTCCCCGACCGCCGCCCGCATCGTCTCGGTCGCGTCGTCGGGCAGCTCGGCGCCACCTGACGGTGCCTGGCGGACGGTCACCACCAGGGTGATCGGCAATCGCTCGAGGCGCCGCGCCGCGTAGGCGAGCCAGCGCAGCGAGGGCTCGTCGGCCCACTGGAGATCGTCGACCGCAACGAAGAGCGGCGCCGCCGCGGAGAGGTTGACGAGGAGCCAGTAGAGGCCGTGGACGGTTGCGTGCAGGTCGCGGCTCGGGGCCGCATCGGGGTCGAGGTCGAGGGCCGCCGAGGCCTGCCCGGCGGCGCCGGAGAGCAGCTCATCTCGTCCCGCCGCGTCGGCGTCGAGCACCGCCGCCTCGAGCAGCTGGCGAACGACGCCGAAGGCGAAGCCGCGCTCCAGCTCGCTGGCGCGGGCAAGCAGAACCCGCGCGCCGCCGGCGTGCGCGTCGGCACCCGCCGCTTCGAGCAGCTTCGTCTTGCCAAGACCGGCTGGGGCGGCGATGACGACGACGCCGCCCTCACCCGCCGCGCTCGCCGCGAGCACGGCAGCCATTCGCTTCCGCTCCTCTGCCCGCTCGAGCAGCGCCTCGGTCAAGGCCGATCGGAATTCCATCGCGGCCCAAGGATCGCACGCGTCAGGGTCGGCGGCAGAAAAGATCAGGGTGTCCCTGGGGACGCGATCTGGCGGCATCGCGGGCAGGATCGGATCACCGCCGAACGATCCAAGGAGCCCCCGATTTACCTCCACGAAGACAATCGACGTCGTCGCCCGCATCCACCGGCGATCAGCGCCTTCCGCCGGCCGAAGAAGATCGAAGCGGTGCCGGTGCTGGTCGTCGGGGCCGGTCCGGCGGGACTGACCGCCGCGACCACCCTGGCTCGGTATGGCATCGAGTCCCTGGTCGTCGAGAGACGGCCGCGGCCGTCGATGCTGCCACGGGCGACCGCGCTCAGCACCGCGACGATGGAGCTGATGCGCTCGTGGGGGATCGAGCAGCAGGTCCGCGCCGGCGGGATCGAGGTCGAGCTGCGCCCTTGGGTCTCCGAAACGCTCGCCACGGCGGCGCGCGGCCAGGCTGTCGATGCCGGCTTCCCTACCCGCGAACAGAGCGCCCTGGTCAGCCCGACGGCGCCCGCCTGCGTGCCCCAGGATCATCTCGAGCCGGTCCTGGAGGAGTACCTCGGCGAGCTCGGCGCCGCCCGAGTCGAACGCGGGGTCGTGGTGACCGCTGTGAGGCGCGGCCTCCACGGATTCTCGGTCCGGATCGAGGAGGCAGGCGGCGAGCGCGGCCGGTGGATCCGCTGCCGCTACCTGATCGGCGCCGACGGGATACGCAGCACGGTCCGGCAGTCGCTGGGAATCGGAACCTCCGGCCAGCACGAGCTGGGTGAGCGGCGACTGGCGATCTTCCGCGCGCCGCTCTGGGATCTGCTTGCCGATCACCCGCACACGATCTATCTGGTCGGCAGCGGTGACGCCGGGTCTTTCTTCCTGCCCGTCGGCAGGCCGGACCGCTGGGTCTTCGCCTGCGAGCATAGGCCCGGCGAAGATGCCGCGCTGAGTCAGGAGCGGATGATCGCGTCGATCCGCCGGGCGGTCGGGGATCCCGGGCTCGAACCGCGGATCGAGCGGATCGAAACTGTGACCTATGGGGTGGCCGTAGCCGAGCGCTTCCGCGAGGGCGGTGCCTTCCTCGTCGGCGACGCCGCCCATCGCGTCACCCCACGGGGTGGGACCGGGCTCAACACCGCGATTGCCGACGCCCGCGACATAGGTTGGAAGCTCGCCTGGGTGCTGCGCGGCTGGACCGGCGAGCATCTGCTCGACAGCTACGAATCCGAGCGTCGTCCGGTCGCCGAGCACAACGCCGCCCGCTCGGCCGACCCGAACGGTTCCCTGCGTGGGACCGCCTCGGAACTGCACACCGACCTCGGCGGGCGGATCGCTCATCTCTGGGTCGACGGCGGCGAGGCGCGAACCTCGACCATCGACCTGCTCGGCCCGGGGCTGACCCTCTTCGCCGGTCCCGAGGGCCCGGCAGGCGCGAAGCCTGCGGCGCACCTCGGGGCGAAAGCCCCGGTGGCGGTCCGGCGACTGGATCAGTTGACCTCCCGCGCCCTCGGAATCCCCGGCGGCGGCGCCTTGCTCGTGCGGCCGGACGGCTTCCCTGTCGGGCTCGGCGACCGTCAAGCATCCCTGACGCCGACCCATTGCTTTCTCAACCCAACCATCGAAAGGAACAACCATGAACAAGATCGAGACTCCGGCGCGCGACGGGCGCCGGTTCGACCCCGAGGCTGAGGCAGTCGCACTGCGAGCGATCGCGCTGATGGAGAGCGGGACGCTGGAGGAGTTCGAACAAGTCGTCCACCCGCAGTTTGTCAACCGCGAGGCCAAGGACGAGCCACCGGAGTGCCGCCAGGGCGGGCCACGGGCCGCCTACGCGACGGCCCTGTGGCTTCGGGAGGCCTACTCCGAGCTGCGCTGGGAGATCCACGAGGTCGTCGTCGAGCGCGACCTGGTCGTCGCCCACGCGACGATGTCTGGTCGCCACGTCGCCCCGTTCGTCGTCTACGACGAGCATGCCCGGGTCAAAGAGGCCTTCCCGCCGACCGGCAGAACTTTTGCGACCACGCAGACGCACTGGCAGCGGGTCGCCGACGGCAAGGTGATCGAGCACTGGGCCAACCGCGATGATCTCGGCACCGCGGAGCAGCTCGGCTGGGTCCCGCCGACTCCCGTCTACATGGTGCGGATGGCAATGGCGAAGCGGCGGGCGCGCCGTGCCGCCTGACGACGCAGTTTCGTTCAACCAAGAAAGGACACACCCGATGACTCCCCGCAAATTCTCCGCCGCCGTGACGGCGCTCTGCCTCGCGGTCGGCCTGGCGTTCGCCGGGACCGGCTCCGCCGCTCCCAAAGGCCCGCCCCCGCCACCGAAAGCCGCCAACGGCAAGGCCGTAAAGCAGGTCGGGATCGTCCCGGGCACCCCGACCGCGTTTGCCTTCGCCCGCGGCACCACGTTCGTGGGCGTCTTCGGCGACGAGGTGACGCTGAAAGGCGGCGGCATCTACACGCTGAAAGGCGGCAGGGCGACCAAGGTGCCCGGCACGCCAAGCGGCATCGCCGGCCTCGTCCAGCACAGCGGCACCGTCTACGCCTCGGTAGTCGGCGGCCAGGGCGGCCGGATCATCGCCCTCGAAGGCTGGAACGGCACCAAGTTCGCCAAGATCAAGACGATCTTCAACGCCGGATCAACGGTCGGCGGCGTCAACGGGCTCGCTTGGCGAAACGGCCGGATCTATGGCGGCGGCGGCCTCGTCAACGACATCGGCAAAAACGGCAAGGTCCCGGCCTCGCCCTTCCCCGACCCCTACAGCGTCTTCTCGATCGACCCGAACGGGAAGGACTTCCAGGTCGTTGCCGGCGGCCTGCGCCAGCCCTGGCAGCTGACCTTCGTCGCGGGCAACCCGAACCCGATGGTCTCGGTCCTCTCCCAGGAGGTGAACCCGATCCCGCCCGACGCGATCGTCAACGCCGAACCGGGCAAGGACTACGGCTTCCCGGGCTGCTTTGCCGGCGTCGGCAGCGAATGCGCCGGCAGCGACTTCGCCCAGCCGATGATCACCTTCCCCAAGCACACCTCGCCGATGGGGATCCAGGGTGTCGGCGACACCCTCTACGTCGCTCTCTTCGGCGGCATCGGCAAATCGGGCTCCGAGGTGGTCAGGATCCCGGCCGTGCCGAACGGCAAACCGACCCCGGTGCTGACTGGCTACGCCGCCCCGGTCGTCGCCCTCGGCATCTCTGGCAAGAAGCTCTACACCGGAGACATCGCCGGGGACATCTACCTGGGGAGCCTGTAGGGCACCCTGCACGCGGTGCCCCTGGCATTTGCGAATCGCCAGGGGCACCGTCAAGAGGCGATGCCCTCCGCGCGGCGTTCGGGGACTTTGGCTGATCCTGCAGCAACGCGCTGGATGCGGGTTTCGGCTCTGCCGGAGACTCCCGGTGGAACTGGCGACCATCGGCTTGAAAGACCGAAACGGCGCTTCGACTATGCCTTGGGGGGGGTCCCTGAAATGACGAAGTAACGGGAGCGACGGGACTCGAACCCGCGACCTCCGGCGTGACAGGCCGGCGCTCTAACCAGCTGAGCTACGCCCCCGAGAGTGGACTCGGACGGGCCGGCGGGGGCCCGGACGGGAAAAGCTAGCGGATCAGGCGATCGGAGCGGGTTCGGGGGTGCCGGGCGGGCGGGCCAGCTTGGGGACGGAGGCCGGGGCTTTGGCCAGGGCGACCTCTTCGAGGAGGGAGCGGAGGGCACCGATGCGGTCGGCGCCGAAGGTCTCGGCCCAGTCTTCTTCGAGCTGCTTGAAGAGGGCGAAGCCGATGGCCTGGGCCTTGAGGCCCTTGTCGGTGAGGCGGATGAGCTTGGCGCGCTTGTCGGTGGGATCGGGGTAGCGCTCGAGGTAGCCGAGGCCCTCGAGGTCGTCGACGATCTCCCCGACCGACTGCTTGGTGAGGCCGGCGAGGGAGGCGAGCTCGGTGAGGCGCATGCCGTCGCCGTGGACGAAGCGGAAGACGCAGCCGTGGGTCGGGCGGACGTCGGTGATGCCCGCCTCCTCGAGGAGGGCGCGGAAGTCGATGTACATCGCTTCGACGGCAACGTCCATCAGGGCGGGCAGGGTGATGCGGGAGGTGTCGCCCTCGGCGAGGACGAGCTCCTGCTTGGCGGGGATGTTGCGCTGCATCGGTTCCATCGGCGTATTCGTGTCGGCTTCTCTCGCGAGTGTCACAAATCGGGTTCGTCGTGCGTCGTGTCTGTGAGGGCGGTCTTCCCCCGAGGCCGCCCGACCAATCGTCAGGCGTCCTGATAAGGTCGCCGAATTAATTGGTCAGGAGACCTGACAAGGCGTCCTGACGAATTGTAACCGACACGAAGGAGGTCCCGGAAATGGCCGGGAGCCAGACCAACAGGAAGTGGTGGACGCTGGGCGCGGTCTGCGTCGCCACCTTCATGCTTCTTCTCGACATCACCGTCGTTAACACCGCGCTGCCGAAGATCCAGGAGGACCTCGGCGGCAGCTTCTCCGACCTGCAGTGGGTCATCGATGCCTACGCGCTCTCGCTCGCGGCGCTGGTGCTGACGGCGGGCTCGCTCGCCGACCGCTTCGGCCGCCGGCGCATCTTCGTCGGCGGGCTGGTGATCTTCTCCGCCGCCTCGCTGCTCTGCGCGCTCTCGCCCGATCCCACGTTCCTCAACCTCGCCCGCGGCCTGCAGGGAATCGGCGGCGCGATCATGTTCGCGGTCAGCCTCGCGCTGGTCGCCCAGGAGTTCCCCAGCGGCCCCGAGCGGGGCATGGCGATGGGCATCTACGGCGCCTCGATCGGCGTCTCCGTCGCGGTCGGCCCGCTGATCGGCGGCGTCCTCACCGACGGCCTCGGCTGGCAGTCGGTCTTCCTCGTCAACGTGCCGGTCGGGATCGCGACGATCGGGATCACCTACTGGAAGCTGCGCGAGTCTCGTGACCCGAGCGTCACGCGGATCGACTGGGGCGGCGTCGTCACCTTCTCCACCGCGCTGCTGCTGTTGGTGCTGGCGCTGGTGCGCGGCAACGACGAGGGCTGGGGCAGCACGACCATCGTCTCGCTGCTCGCCGCCGCGGCCGTCCTGATGGCCGCCTTCGTCGCGATCGAGCGCCGCGTCGCCGAGCCGATGCTCCCGCTCGGCCTCTTCCGCCGCGGCGCCTTCACCGGGGTCCAGCTCGCCGCCTTCGCGGTCTCGGCCTCGATGTTCTCGCTGTTCCTCTACCTCACCCTGTACCTGCAGAACTTCCTCGGCGACTCGGCGATCGAAGCCGGACTGCGTTACCTGCCGATCACGGTGGGCGCGTTCATCTTCGCGCCGATCTCGGGGATGGCGCTGGCGAAGGTGCAGGCGCGCTACCTGATGGCGGGCGGCCTGGGACTCACCGGCGTCGGCCTGCTGCTGATGGGCGGGCTCTCGATGGACTCGGAATGGACGGCGCTGCTGCTCGGCTTCATCGTCAGCGGGGTCGGCGTCGGCCTGCTGAACCCGGTGATCGCCGACGTCGCGCTGAGCGTCGTGCCGAAGGAGAAAAGCGGCATGGCGGCCGGCATCAACGACACCTTCCGCCAGGTCGGGGTCGCGGTCGGCGTCGCCGCCTGGGGGGCGATCTTCCTCGGCACCGGCGCCAACAAGGTGGAGTCGCTGACGAACGGGACGGTCGACCACGACCAGGCCCGGGGGCTGGTCGAAGCCACCTCCTCCGGGGCGCTGCCGGAAGCGCTCCGCGGCATCCCGGCGAAAGCTCGCGACAGCGTGCGCAACGCCGCCGAACAAGGGTTCCTCCACGGGCTGAACGAGATCCTCATGCTCGGCGGGATCCTCTGCCTGGTCGGGACCGCGTTCGCCCTCTGGCTGGTGCGCGAGCGGGAAATCGACCGCGGCGAGATCGGCGCCGGCACCGACGCCCCGCTCGAGTCCGAGCCGGTCCCCGCCCAGGGCTGACCCGGAGCGCGCCCGCCCCGATCGGCGCCCGCCTCACCCCGTCCTTCCGACCTTTCCCGCCATATGTGGCGGCTAAGGTCGGAAGGACTCCGGGTGGCGGGCGCGATTAGGCTCCCGGTCATGAGATTGGTGACCTATGACGCGGGGGACGGTGGGCGGGCCGGGATGTTGGTCGACGGGCGCGTCGTCGATGCCTGGGCGGCCCTCGGCGAGCCGCACCGCGGCAGCCTCCGCGAGCTGATCGAGCACGGGCGGATCGACGACCTCCACTCGCGGATCGGCGACACCGGGGCGCCGTCCCATCCCCTCTCCGCGGTGCGGCTGCTGCCGCCGATCCCGGACCCGGAGAAGATCATCTGCATCGGCCTCAACTACGCGAAACATGCGGAAGAGGGACGCCAGGACCTGCCGACGACGCCGATCATGTTCGGCAAGTGGCGCAACGCGCTCACCGCCGACGGGGCGACCGTCACCCTCCCCGAGGCGTCGAAGAAAGTCGACTACGAGGCCGAGGTCGCCTTCGTCATCGGCCGCCGCGCCCACAACGTCGCCGAAGCCGACGCGCTCGACTTCGTCGCCGGCTACACCCTCTTCAACGACCTCTCCGCCCGCGATCTCCAGTTCGCAACGCCGCAGTGGATGGCGGGCAAGGTCTTCGACGGCTCGGCGCCCTGCGGCCCGGCGCTCGTCACCCCCGACGAAGCGGGCCCCCACGACGGCATCGAGATCGAGCTCACGCTGAACGGCGAGAAGATGCAGGGCGACTCGACCGCGAACTTCATCTTCGGCGTGCCGCGCCTGATCTCGTACCTCTCCGGACTGATGACCCTCGAGCCCGGGGACATCGTCGCCACCGGCACCCCGGACGGCGTCGGCGGAGCGCGCGAACCACGGGTCTGGCTCGGCGACGGCGACGAGCTGGTGGTGAGCTCGCCGACGCTTGGGCGGTTGAGGACGACGGTCGCTCGGTAGGGGTTCGGGGGGACGGCCGTTGTCCCGGCCGGTGCGGCAGTCCTAGCTGCGTCCTGGACGTCTCATCGCGGTCCTGGCTGGCTGTGACCGCGATGAGACGCCCAGGACGTGAGGGGTTCGGGGGAGAGCGGGCGCAGGGACGGCACGAAGTCGGACTTCCGTGACCGCCCGGCCGCGTCGCACGTCTCCGATCGCGCGAGAGGCCCCGTCCGGATGCTTGTGGAGCTTTACCGCCGCATAGGGACGGTTTCTCTCCACAGCAAAGAGCTGACCGATGAGGAGTTGACGAAGACGCCGGGAACTCCACACTTCCCGCGGCCTTTAGGCACATCCGGGCGCCTTTCGGGCCTGGATCAGGGGACCGAAAACGCGATGTCGACTTTGACCCCCCTATAGCGTGGTCAAAGTCGACATCGCGGTCGTGCGTGTTGCCCAACACGCACGGAAGCGTGGACTTCCCGTGTTCTCTGTGACGCCGCGCGCCTTCCGGGACGCATCCGTCCCTCTCTCGTGACGAACCCGTGGCGCTCGCGTGGGCGATCCCCGCCGCACTCCCCGCACCCCGGCCGTCTCGGCCACGGCCACAGCCAGCCAGGGCCGTGGCCGAGACGGCCCTCTCACCGACCCCCGCCTCGCGTCCCTTTCCTCGGGCGGCACCTAGCGCGGAGAGCTCCCCGACCGCACCGCCGCGAGCTCGTCGCGCTTCGCGGGGAGGCCCGCGGAGCGCGGGCGGTGGGGCCCGGACCTCCCGCCCGCGGCGCTCACGATCGGGGTGCTCGCTCCCCATTCGACCCGGAACGGGGTGTAGTTGACGAGGTGGGCCCAGGTCTCGGAGCCGAGTTGGCCGTCGCCTTCCAGGCCGTGTTCTTCCTGGAAGGCGCGGACGGCGCGGCGCATCGGGCGGTTGAAGACGCCGTTCACTTCGAGTTCCGCCCCTGCGGTGATGAGACGCTCTTGGGCCCAGACGACGAGGTCGCCTTTGGCGCCGATCTTCAGCAGGGGGTATTCGGATTCGGGGACGAGGTTGGGGATCTTCAGCCGCCCGACGCGGGCGCCGAGGGCGCCCCACTCGCGGGTGTTGGTCTCCTGCCAGTCCCACCAGCTGGGGACGGTGCCGTAGCTCGCCGAGTAGCGGCGGAAGAGGCGGAGCGGGCGCAGGCCGGGGGCGCCGTAGGTCTGGCCGATCGGGAAGATCGGGCGGCCCCAGAGGCGGTTGTAGAGGTAGGTGTGGGCGAACGCCTCGTGGACCGAGGTGCCGATGTCCTTCCAATACATCTGCGGCTGGTTGACGGTCGCGCCGCCGGGCCCGAGGAACACCGAGTACGGGAACGCCGGGTGGTAGTCCACATAAGGGAAGCCGGCGAGGGAGAGCGGGAAGCGCGCGCCGATCTGGGCGCGGAGGCTGCGGACGTAGAGATCGGCGGCGGCGTATTTGCCTTCGTACTCGGCCTCGGCGTCGATCACCAGGCAGTCGGCCCCGGCGCGGACGGCGGCGGCGCCGACCCGCGCCTCGGCCTCGGGCGCGTCGCCGTAGACGAACTGCCAGGCGCAGACCTTGAGCCCGCCGTGATGAAGCGCGGCGACCAGCGGGGCGTTGAACTGGTCCCAACGGGTGCCGGCGTCGCCCGCCTTGATGTAGACGGTGCCGATGCCGTGGCGGTGGGCGGTGCGGAGGATCGCCGGGACCGAGCCGCCCTGGGACTGGTCGACGTACCAGATCCACATGCCCTGGCGGACGAACGGCGAGTGCCTGCCGACCCCGGGATTTTCGAAGGTGCCGGCCCCGCCCGTTTCCGCGCGGGCGGCAGTGGGGAGCGCGAGCAGCGCGAAGGTCGCGAGCAGCGCGAGGACCCAGGGGGAGCGGGACACAGTCAAAGCCGGCACTACGATCACCTTCCCCTACCCGCGAACCTCCGTGCCCCACCTTCCCCTGACCCGCAAGATCCCGCCCGTCCTCGCCGCGCTGCTCGTGGCGAGCGTGGCGCTGGTCGCGATCGCACCCGGCGCCCGCGCGGCGAACCGTCCCAAGATCGAGGACGCGACGGTCAAGCAGAAGGGGCAGGACCTGGTGCTGACCGTGCGGACCGCGAAGCCGGTGGCGCTGGGGAAGCTCGAGCCACGGCCCGACGTGCGGCGCGCCGGCAGCGCCTACCTCTGCTTCGGGTTCGCGACCGAGGACCCCGGTGAAATCCGGCTCTGCCTCGGCGGGCCGAAGGCGCACAAGCGGCTCGGGGTCGTCACCGTCGACTCGGCCAACAAGCCGGTGAGCCGCACCGCCGTCGCCGCCAAGGTGCGGCGGCCGAAGCCGACGAAGCTGGTCGCCTCGATCGTCGCCGGGCCCACCCACCCGAGCGGCCTGCGGCCCGGCCACTACCGTTGGGTCGTGCTCGCGGCGAACGGCGGCTGCAAGGTCCGCCACGACTGCGCGACCCAGTTCCCGTCGGAAGAAGTCGGCGCCAAGGCCTTCCGCCTGCGACCCGTGCGCGCGGTCGGCTGCACCGGCGGGAACGCCGAACTCGTCAGCGCGGCGGACACCGAACGCAAGGTCGTCGCCCTCACCTTCGACGACGGGCCGAGCGAATACACCGACCGCTTCCTCGACGTGCTGCGGGAAAAGGACGTGCCCGCGACGTTCTTCGAGATCGGTCAGGAGATGCCGGGACGGGAAGCGACGATGCGGCGGATCCTCGCCGAAGGCGACGAGATCGGCGACCACACCGAGAACCACGTCGAAGACCCCGGCTACGCGCAGATCGCGACGGCGGCGGAACGGATCAAGTCCTACACCGGCTTCCAGCCCTGCCTCTTCCGCCCGCCCGGCGGCGCCGAGAACCAGACGGTGATCGACACGGCGGGCTCGCTCGGCCTGAAGACGATCACCTGGGACGTGGATCCACGCGACTGGTCTCTACCGGGTACCTCAGAGATCTATTCCAACATCGTCAACAACGCGAAACCCGGGGCGATCATCCTCATGCACGACGGCGGCGGCCCCCGCGACGAGACCCTCGCCGCGCTGCCGAACATCATCGACACCTTGCGAGCGAGGGGCTACGGCTTCGAGACGGTCAGCTCCCTGCTCGGCGACGAGATGCTCTACCGGCCGTACGGCTGAGCAAAGCGGAGGGGCGCGCGGGGGAGCGAGGACCCGCTCACCCTGTACATCGGGTAGAGATATCCCGATGCATCTGATCAAGGTTCCCGCCCGTAGTCCTATGCGATGAAGATCGCGATCGTCGGAACGGGCATCTCCGGGCTGGTGGCGGCCCACCACCTGCAGCGCCAGCACGACGTCACCGTCTACGAGGCGGCGGCACGGATCGGCGGGCACACCCACACGGTCGCGGTCGACGACCCGGCCGGCGAGCAGGCGATCGACACCGGCTTCATCGTCTTCAACGACCGCAACTACCCGAACTTCGAAGCGCTCCTCGGCGAACTCGGGGTCGCGGCGAAACCGTCCCACATGAGCTTCTCGGTGAGCGACGGCCGCGGCGGGTTCGAGTACTCCGGCACGCCCTGGGGCCTCTTCGCCCGCCCGGCGCATCTGCTCTCCCCCACCTTCATCCGCATGCTGCGCGACTGGCGCCGCTTCAACCAGCTCGCGCCGGGGCTGATCGGGATGAACGGCACCGCGCCATCGCTCGGGACCTGGCTCGAGCGGGAAGGCTTCTCCCGCCACTTCATCGACCGCCTGATCGTCCCCCAGGCCTCCGCCGTGTGGTCCGCCGACCCGGAGCAGATGTGGAGCTTCCCGGCCAGCTTCATGGCCGAGTTCTTCCACAACCACGGCATGTACAGCCTGCGCGACCGGCCGACCTGGCGGACCGTGCTCGGCGGCTCGAGCTCCTACGTGGACGCGATCACGGCGCCGTGGCGCGACCGGATCCGCACCGCCGCGCCGGTGCGGTCGATCGAGCGCCTCCACGACGAGGTCCGGATCGAGGCCGACGGCTGCGAGACCGAGAGCTTCGATCGCGTCGTGGTCGCCGCCCACTCCGACCAGGCACTCCGCATGCTGGCCGACCCGAGCGAGGCCGAGCGCGAGGTCTTACGCGCGATCCCCTACCAGGCCAACGAGGCCGTCCTGCACACCGACGCCTCGCAGATGCCGCGCCGCCGCGCCGCCTGGTCGAGCTGGAACTTCCACCTCGCCGAGCCGGCGCCGAGCCGCACCACCGTCACCTACTGGATGAATCATCTGCAGCGGCTGCGGGCGAAGCGCCAGTACTTCCTCACGCTGAACCGCGACGAGGCGATCGATCCCGACAAGGTGCTCCGCCGCTTCACCTACGACCACCCCGTGTATACCGCCGAGGGCGTCGCCGCCCAGGCTCGCCACCCCGAGGTGAGCGGCGTGCGCCGCACCCACTACTGCGGCGCCTACTGGGGCTGGGGCTTCCACGAGGACGGCGTGGTGAGCGGACTGAGGGTTTGCGAAGAGCTGGGGGCGGTGGGTGCGACGCGCGACGCCTATGCGGGCGCGCGGCAGCCCACCGCCACCGGGGTTCCCGCGCGGCGCCCCGACGAGGACGCCGAGGAGGCGCTTGCCGCTTGACCGCCTCGGCGATCTACGAGGGTTGGGTGCGCCACCGGCGCTTCGAGCCTGTCGACCACTCCTTCCGCTATCGCTTCTTCCTCGCCTACCTGGATCTCGCCGAGCTGCCCGGCGTCCTCGATCCCTATCCGCTGTACTCGGCGCGCCGTCGCGCCCCCGCCCGCTTCCGCCGCGCCGATTACCTCGGCGACCCGGCACGCCCGCTGGACGAGTGCGTTCGCGATGTGGTCGAGGGCTCCGGCGCCCCCCGCCCCGCCGGGCCGGTTCGCCTCCTCACCGGCCTCCGTTACCTCGGCCACACCTTCAACCCGGTCAGCTTCTACTACTGCTTCGACCCCACCGGTCGGCGGGTCGAGGATGTTGTCGCGGAGGTCGAGAACATACCCTGGGGGGAGCGACACGCTTACGTCTTGGAGCGGGGCGCGCGCGAGGGAACAGTGTTGGCCGTCGAGCTGGAGAAGAAACACCACGTCTCGCCCCTGATGGGGATGGACCAGACGTACTCTTTCCGTGCCGGCACGCCGGGCGAGCGGCTCCAGGTGCACATCGAGTCGCGGCCGCAGGGAGTCGACGAGAAGACCTTCGACGCGACGCTCTCGCTCCGGCGGCGCGAGATGTCCCGTCCGCTGATGCTCGGGCTGCTCGCTCGCTACCCGGCGATGTCCCTGCAGGTCGTTGCCAAGATCTACGCGCAGGCGGCGCGCCTGAAGCTGAAGGGAGCCCGCTACCACCCCCACCCCGAGGGGGCCGGGGTGGCGAGGTGAGGGACGCGACGGCCCGCGCCGTGGTCGGCGCGGTGCTGGGCAGGACGCGGGGCGGCGAGATCGAGGTGGTGGAGAACGGGCGCAGCCGCGTCTTCGGCGAGCCGACCGACCTGCGCGCCACCGTCCGCATCAAGGACCCGGCCGCCTGGCGCGGCCCGCTGAACGGCTCGATCGGCCTCGGGGAGAGCTACGTCGACGGGCTCTGGGAGACCGACGACCTCGTCGCGCTGATCCAGATCGCCGCCCGCAGCCTCTCGCGCCAGCACCGCGGGGTGAGCGCTGCCGTGGCCCGCTCGCGCGCCGCCTTCCACCGGCTGCGCGGCCTCGTCCCGGAGAACACCAAGGGCGGCGCCCGCGCCAACATCAGCGCCCACTACGACCTCGGCAACGACCTCTTCTCCTCGTTCCTCGACCCGACGATGATGTACTCCTGCGCGTACTACCCGCGTGAGGACGCGACGCTCGAGGAGGCGCAGCTGGCGAAGCTCGACCGCATCTGCGAGCGGCTCCAGCTCGGTCCCGACACCCACCTGCTGGAGATCGGCACCGGCTGGGGCGGGATGGCGATGCACGCGGCGCGCACCACCGGCTGCCGGGTGACGACGACGACGATCTCCCGCGCCCAGCACGAGCTGGCGACACAACGGGTGCGCGAGGCGGGGTTGGAGGACCGGATCACGATCCTGCTCGAGGATTACCGCGACCTGCGCGGCACCTACGACCGCCTGGTCTCGATCGAGATGATCGAGGCGGTCGGCTGGCAGTACTTCGACACCTACTTCGAGACCTGCGACCGGCTGCTCGCAGACGACGGGCTGTTCCTGCTGCAGGCGATCACCGTCGACGACCGCCTCTACGAGATCGAGAAGGCGTCGAAGAGCTTCGCCAACACCCACGTCTTCCCCGGCGGCTGCCTGCCCTCGCTGAAGCGGATCGCCGACAGCGTCGGCACCGTCACCCAGATGCGGGAGATCTGGCTCGACGACATCACCGCCCACTATCCGCCGACGCTGGCCGAGTGGCGCGAGCGCTTCTTCGCCGCCTGGGACGGCCTGCGGACGCACGGTTACGACGAGCGCTTCAAGCGCCTCTGGGACTTCTACCTGTCGAGCAGCGAGGCGGGCTTCCGCGAGCGCCGCATCGGCGACGTCCAGGTCCTCTTCGCAAAACCGGCGTTCCGGTGAGCGGGGAGCGCGAGCGGCGGGCGGGCGGTTCCGGGGCCGCGGGGGGCGCCCCGGACGCGGGGAACCGCGAGCCGCTCCTCTTGATCCACGGGCTCGGGGCGGCCTCCCACGTCTGGGACCCGGTCGTGCCGCTCCTGTCCCCGCACCGTGAGGTGATCGCGCTCGACATGCCGGGCTTCGGCACCGCCCCGCCGCTCCCGCCGGAGGTCGAGCCGACCGCCGCGGCGCTGGCCGGCGCGCTCCGCGAGCAGCTCGACGCCCGCGGGATCGAGCGTCCGCACGTCGCCGGCAACAGCCTCGGCGCCTGGGTCGGGTTGGAACTGGGACGGATGGGCGCGGCGCGCTCGGTCACCTGCCTCTCCCCCGCCGGGCTCTGGCGCAAGCCGATCGGGCCGCGCAAGGGCTCCGGCCGCCTATGGGCCAAGCGCCTGCGCCCGCTGGTGAGCGCCGCGCTCTGGATCGGCCCGGTCCGTGATCGCGCCGTCGCCACCTTCGCCGCCCGCCCGGGGAACTGGCCGACCGGCGCCGCGCGCGAACTGGTCCTCGCCTGGATCGACTCCGAAGGCTACGACGGCGCCAACAAGGCGATGCGCGAGTACGTCTTCGACGTGGAGGGCTATCCCGCCGACGTGCCGGTGACCATCGCCTGGGCCGAGCTGGACAAGCAGGTCGGCCCGCCGAAGCCCGAGCGTCGCCCCGCCGGCACCCGTTTCCTCGTCCTGCCGAACGTCGGCCACGTGCCGATGTGGGACGACCCCGAGCTGATCGCGCGCACGATCCTCGAGGGGAGCGGCCGGGTAGGTTCAGAGGAAGAGCCAATCGTCACCGAAGGAGGAGCAGCGTGATCGTCGAGAGGACCGAGAACCCGCAGTGGCTTTCGAACGCCTACCTGGTGGCCGACAAGGAGCGCGGCACCGGCGTCCTGATCGACGGCAACGAAGACATCGATCCGCTGATCGACCTCGCCGAGCGCGAAGGGATCGCGATCTCGCACTTCCTCGTCACCCACCCGCACGCCGACCACATCGCCGGGATCAAGGAGGCGCGCGAGCGGCTCGGCGGCCCGCCGCTGGTCGCCCACGAGGCGACCGCCGCGGAGATGGACGAGGACGTCGAGGTGATCATGGGCGACGGCGACAAGCTGGACGCCAACGGGATCGAGATCGAGGCGATCTTCACCCCCGGCCACGCGCCGGGCCACCTCGCCTTCCTGATCGACGGCACCGATGTCTTCACCGCCGACGTCCTCTTCAAGGGCACGGTCGGCGGTTGCGCGTCCCCGGGCGCGGCGGGCTTCGACGCCCTCCAGGGCTCGGTCATGCGCCTGATGGAGCTGCCGCCGGAGACGCGCGTCCACCCCGGCCACAAGGAGCCGACGACGATCGCCGAGCAGGAGGCCGAGAACCCCTTCGTGCGGGTCTGGCGTGGGATCGATGCCACCACCGAGGAGGAGGTCACGGTCTGGGACCGCCCCGCGACGCTGAAGCTCTGGGCGCCGGACTACGACGGCGGCAACAAGGCCTGGATCGTCTTCGGCGACTCCGGCGAAGAGACGATCGTCGGCGGCTCCCAGGTCGTCAAAAGCTGACCCGCGCGCGGCGCGGCCAACGCGCCGCGCCACATCGAACTTTCACGGCTGGACCTTTAGGCCGATAGGACAAATCTGGACGCATATCCGTTGCCGCCTGGACCTTCCACGTCCACTATTCGGTAAGTGGAATCGATCCAAGAATTCTTCTTCGATTGGTACCCCGTCTTCGGGGTGCTGTTCATGGCGATGCTGCTGTTCGTCTTCCTGCGCCTCATGCGGACCACGATCGGCTCGACCAAGCCGGAGACCGTCAAGGCCTCCAAGGGCGCGCCGGTCGCCTGGGAGGAGGTCCAGGGGGTCGACGCCGCCAAGGACGAGCTGATGGACGTGGCCGAGTGGCTGCGCGAACCGGACCGCTTCGCGGCGCTCGGCGCGAAGGCCCCGCGCGGTGTCCTCCTCTACGGCCCTCCCGGCACCGGCAAGACGATGCTCGCGCGAGCCGTCGCCGCCCAGGCCGGCGTTGATTTTTACGCCGCCTCGGGCTCGAGCTTCGTCGAGATGTTCGTCGGCCGCGGCGCCGCCCGCATCCGCCGGCTCTTCAAGGAGGCCCGCAAGTCGGGGCGCGCGGTGATCTTCATCGACGAGCTCGACGCGGTCGGCGGCCACCGCTCCGGCGGCGGCGGTGACGGCGGCACGAGCGAGCGCGAGCAGGCGCTGAACCAGCTGCTGGTGGAGCTCGACGGCTTCGAGAAGGAGAACGGGACGGTGATCGTCCTCGCCGCCTCCAACAACGTCGACAAGCTCGACGCGGCGCTGCTGCGGCCGGGGCGCTTCGACCGCCAGGTGCTGGTGGCGCCGCCCGACCGCGACGGCCGCGAGGCGATCCTCCGCGCCCACGCCGACGGCAAGCCGCTCGCCGACGACCTCGACCTGCGCGACGTCGCCCGCAAGACGACCGGGATGACCGGCGCCCAGCTCGCCAACGCCCTGAACGAGGCGGCGATGCTGGCCGGGCGCGCCGGCAACGACGCGATCCACCGGACCGAAATCGACGAGGCGCTGCTGCGCCAGTCGGTCGGCTCCCAGCAGGCGCGGCGGCTCAGCCTCAAGGAGCGCCGGATCGTCGCCTACCACGAGGCCGGCCACGCGCTCTGCCGCAAGCTGCTCGGGCTCGACCCGCCGGAGATCCTCTCGATCGTCCCCCGCGGCCCCGCGCTCGGCTTCGTCGGCCACTCGCCGCAGGAGGACAGCTACCTGAAGTCCCGCGACGAACTCGTCGACGAGGTGGTGACGCTGCTCGGTGGGCGCGCCGCCGAGGAAGAGGTGTTCGGCGAGTCCTACTCGGGGGCGGTCGACGACCTCGCCCGCGTGCACATGGTCTGCAAGCAGATGGTCGGCGAGTTCGGCATGGGCGTGGCGATCGACCACGACGGGCCGCCGCCGATCGCGATGCCGACCGGTGATTACGCGGTGTCGGACTCGACCCGCCGTGACGTCGACCTCGCCTCGATGACCCTCGCCCGCGAGGCCCACCGCCGCGCCCGCACCCTTCTCTCGGCCAACCGCGAGACCCTCGACGACCTCGCCGAGACCGCGCTGAACCGCGAGACCCTCACCCGCGAGGAGCTCGACCAGATCTTCGCCCGCCACACCCTCCGCGGCCTGGTCGACCAGAAGGGCTCCTCCGCGGCGATGGTCGCGATGTCGCGATTGCGTCACCCGCACTCCTGAGTGCGCCATGCTTCGCCGATGGCGGAGCAACCCAGGTGGTGGTCGATGCGGCGGGCCTCGAACATGAAGGCGGCCACGTATCGGTGTCCGTTCTGCCGCAAGCACCTCGCCTCGATGACCGACCACGTGCTGATCGCGCCGGAGGACGACCGCTCGAAGCGGCGCCACGCCCACTGGGAGTGCGTGAAAGAGGCGCGCGCCGAAGGGCGGCTGCCGACGCAGGAAGAGTGGCTGAAGTCGGAGCGCGGGCCGCGGCCTTCGATCGGCGAGCGGTTGCGGGGCCTCTTCGGGGGTATGAGGGCGGAGAAATGAGACAACTTCGCACCCTTTCCGCGCTCGTCCTCGTCGTCTCCGCGCTCGGCGCGACCGTCGCCGCCTCGGCCGGAGCGGCCGCGAACCCGGTCCTCGGCGCCAAAGCCTTCGCCGCGCCATACGGCGAGGGATGGGGCACGGCCGAACCGTCGGAAATCTTCAACGGCGGCGACCCGAGCGGCTCGGTCCGGGACATCAAGTGGAGCGGCTGGGGCAACCCCACCGCGATCGGCTATGGCCTCAACCCGATCTTCAAGCCGCACGGCGGCTACTACCGCAAGCCCGCCCGGATCGAGCTACGCGCCACCGCCCTCGGCAGGTGCGGCAAGCAGGCGGCTTACACGAAGCTCGAAGTCCGCATCCCGAAGAAGCCCGGCGGCAAGCTCGGCAAGTGGTTCTCCTGGTCGGGCGCGAAGACCATCTGCAAGTCGCCGTTCTAGGCGCGGGCCGGACCGCCGTGTTCCGCGTAGAGGGACCGCGATGAGGCTCGGGCGACGCAAGCGCGGGGCGATCATCCCGGGCGCGGAAATCGGGCGGCTCCACGACGAGACCTCGGTCGACCCGGCGACGGGCGCGGTCACCTCGCGCCAGGCCGCCGACATCGTCCTCCCGGTCGAGGCGATCGAGTCCTTCTGGAACCCCGAACACCTGGAGCGGGTCGCGCGGACCTACTGGACGACCTTGCAGCGGTTCATGCTCGGGTTGATCCACGTCGAGTACACGCCGACCGAGCGGGCGGTCGTGTTGCTGATCCCACAGCTGCGCCTGCTCACCTTCAAGGCGCCGGAATACGAGATGGACGCCTGCCGGGGGATCGTGCGGTGGCGGATCGAGAAGGGCCTCCTGGTGTCGAAGCGGGGGCGCGGCGGCGACGGCTACCTCAAGATCGACATCCGTCGCCACGACGAAGCCGAGCGCGGCAAGGTGCGGCTGAACGTGGCCGTCGAGGTCGCCAACTTCTACCCCTCCCTCGGCGGCCTCTCCCGCCGCCTCTACGCCAACACGCAGTCGAAGATCCACGTCCTCTCCTGCAACTACTTCCTCCGTCGCCTCGTGCGGCGCGATCTGGCGAAATCGCGAGTGGGCCATTTCGCCGGTCCTCCGTCGGTCGAGCAGGCGCCCGATCCCGGCTCCTCTTGACGCCAGTTATTAGTCGCTGCTAAGTTATTCTTAGTCGCCGCTACTAACTACGAAGGGATCGGACATGGAAACGCAGGAGCGAGGGAGGATCTGGACGCTGGTCCTGGTCTCCGTCGGGCTCTTCATGGTGGTTCTCGACAACCTGGTCGTGAACGTCGCTCTGCCCAGCATCCACAACGACTTCGGCGCCTCCGTGCAGGCCCTGGAGTGGACCGTCAACGCCTACGTGCTCGCCTACGGCGTGCTCCTGCTCACCGGCGCCGCGCTCGGCGACCGCTTCGGGCGCAGGCGGATGTTCGTCACCGGCATCTCGCTCTTCACGCTCGCCTCGGCGGGCGCCGCGCTGGCGCCGTCCGCCGACCTGCTGATCGCGGCGCGCGCCCTCCAGGGCGTCGGCGCGGCGATCGTCACGCCGCTCACCCTGACCCTCCTCGCCGGCGCCTTCCCGCCCGAAAAACGCGGCATCGCGCTCGGCGTCTGGTCGGGCATCTCCGGCGTCGCCGTCGCGATCGGCCCGCTCGTCGGCGGCGCCGTGATCGAGCTCGCCGACTGGCACTGGATCTTCTGGATCAACGTCCCGATCGGCCTCGCCCTCGCCCCGATCGCGGCGCGCAAGCTGGACGAGAGCTTCGGCCCGAAGGCGCCGCTCGACTTCCCCGGGCTGGCGCTCGCCTCGACCGGCCTCTTCGGCCTCGTGTACGGCCTGGTCCGGGCCCAGGAGATCGGTTGGACCTCCGCCGAGGTGATGATCAGCCTCGGCGTCGGCCTCGCGCTGATGGTCGGCTTCGTCCGCCAGGAGCTGCGCACCGAGTCCCCGATGCTGCCGATGCAGTTCTTCGCCAAGCGCAGCTTCGCGGTCACCAACGTGGTCTCGATGGCGATGTACTTCGGCATGTTCGGCTCGATCTTCTTCCTCAGCCAGTTCATGCAGAACGTGCTCGGCAACTCGCCGCTCGAGGCGGGCCTGAAGCTCCTGGTCTGGACCGGGGCGACGATGATCGTGGCGCCGCTGGCCGGCATCTTCAGCGAAAAATTCGGGCCGCGCTGGTTCATGGTCACCGGCGTCTCGCTGCAGGCGGTCGCGCTCGGCTGGCTCGCCCTCGAGGCCTCGACCACCATGAGCTACGGCCAGATGATCGTCCCGTTCATCCTCGCGGGCTCCGGCATGGCGCTGGTCTTCGCCCCCTCGGCGAGCGCCATCCTCAACTCGGTCCGCGTCGACCAGGCCGGGCAGGCCTCCGGCGCCACCAACGCGATCCGTGAGCTCGGTGGCACCTTCGGCATCGCCGTCCTCGCCACCGTGTTCAGCGGCGCCGGCGCCTACACCTCGCCGCAGGCGTTCGTCGACGGCCTGGTCCCGGCGCTCTGGGTCGGGGCCGCGGTGCTCACCTTCGGTGCCCTGACCGCCGCGCTGCTGCCCTTCGGCGGCAAGGCGACCGAGGAGGAGGACCGCGAATACGCAGAGCTCCACGACGCGGTCCCGGTCGCCAACTAGGATCGATGGACAGTGGCGGCGACTACGAAATCAGCACCTCGCAAACGCGTCCCGGCCGCCGAGCGCCGGGACGCGCTGATCGAGGCCGCCATCCATCACTTCGCCCACGGCGGCCTGCAGGGCACCAAGGTCTCGGCGATCGCCGCCGACGTCGGCGTCGCCCAGCCCTACGTCTTCAGCCTCTTCCCGACTAAGCGGGACCTCTTCCTCGCCGCGGTCGACCGCTGCTTCGAGAAGGTCTCGGCCCTCTTCCGCCAGGCTGCCGCCGACTTCGACGCCAACGGCCCCCAGGAACCGGACGAAGACAAACTGAACGCGATCGGCCACTCCTACATGAACGCGATCGCCGACAACCCCGACCAGCTCCTCCTCCAGCTCCAGGGCTATGCGGCCTGCGGCGACGACCCCGGCATCCAGACCGCCGTCCGCCGCAACTACGCCCGCCTGGTCGAGCTCTGCCGCGAGCTCACCGACGCCGACGACGAGCGCCTCGACGGCTTCTTCCAGATGGGCATGTGGTGCAACGTCGCCGCCGCCCTCGGCATCGAGGACTTCAAGACGGGGTCGGGGTGGGTCGAGCAGTCGCTGGGCGACGACGGTTGAGGACTGCTCCCGCAGGACGGGGCCTTTTCAGGATGGCGCCCGAGGAAAGGGACGCGAGGCGGGTCGGCGAGAGCGGCCGTCTCGGCCACGACCCTGGCTGGCTGTGGCCGTGGCCGAGACGGCCGGGAGTGCGGGGAGTGGTGGATCGCTCGCCGAGGTGCAGAGGGTTCGTCACGGGAGGGACACGGATGCGTGACGGGACTCGCATCTCGTCACAGAAACCGTGTGAAGTCCACGCTTCCGTGCGTGTTGGGCAACACGCACTTCAGCGCTGCATGCATTACCCGTGCTATAGCCCCGGTAATGCATGCAGCGCGTTCTCGGACCCTCTTTCCAGGCCCGAAAAGCGCACGAAGGTGCCGGAAGGCTGCGGGAAGCGTGGAGTTCCCGGCATCTTCGTCACGGATGTTTCACGAACCTCACGTCCTGGGCGTCTCATCGCGGTCACAGCCAGCCAGGACCGCGATGAGACGCCCAGGACGCCCCTAGGACTGCCGGAGCGGCCGGCACAACGCCTAAGTAGTCCGCACGATGATCACGCTGCACGGCGCGTGATGCGACACGTTGTTCGGCACGCTGCCGAGCAGATAGCGCGAGGGTCCCGTCATGCCTTCGTTGCCGACGACTGGCAGGTCGGCCTCGAACCCGGCGCGCCCGAGGGGGTCAGGCGGCTAGCTCGTGCTCGTCGTCACGCCGCCTGCCACTTGGTCGGGGCGACGTCGAGCGGGCGCAGCTCGGTCGGCAGCGGGGTTTCCTCGGTCTCTTCGGTCTTGACGATCCGCCGAGCGATCGCGCCGGCGTGGTCGCGGATCTCGGTGATGCCGATCGCCTCCCACTCGACCCCTTTGCGCAGGGCCCCGACGACGAAGAGGCGATCCGTGGGAAGGCCGTCGCCATCGAGGAGAGCACCGTCGTCGTCGATGTCGAGGCCGAGGCCGAGCTCGTCGGGACGGGCACGGCCGCCGGCGATCAGGCCGGCGAGGACCGGCGGCGGTTGGCGTCGCAGGTCGAAGCCGGCCCCCGTGCAGTCGATGACGTGGTCGACCTCGACGAGGTCGAGGTCGCGGTCCCCGGGGGCGCGCAGGAAGACGCGGGCGCCGGCGCCGTGCGCCTCCAAGGAGACGATCGAGGCGGCATCGGTCCGCAGCCGCCCGGCGGCGGCGAGCGCCTCGAGCCGGTCGGCGACCTCGGGAGCCATGCGGAAGCGGTGGACATCCCAGAAGCGCTGGAACTCGGCGAGGAAGCGTTCCTTCTCCTCCCGCTTCAGGGCCTTCCAGAGCTGCGGCGTCACCGGCCGCATCGAATCGATCACGTCGCGCCAGTCGTCGCCCTGCTGTGCGACGCGCCCGACCTGGGCGAAGAACGCGGCAAGCATCGGCTCGAGCGTCCCGCTCCCGGTCGGGACGTGGAAGCGGCGCACGTTCGTGAGGCCGGGCCGATGGCGCCGCGGCACGAGGCCGTGGCGGGAAACGGCGCGGACCTGCGGGCCCCGGGCGCCCTCGCCGAGGCTCAGCGCGACGTCGACCATGGAGAGCCCGGTGCCGACGATCAGCACCGAGTGCGACTTCCGGGCTTTTTGGAGGACCCCCGCGGCCCATGGGTCGGTGATCCAGACTCCGGACTCCTTCAGCTCCGACGGCACCGCGACCGGGTCGCCGGCCGCCGGCGGGCCGAGCGCGAGGACGACCCGGTCGGCGTCGATCCGCTCCCCGCCGGCGAGGCCCAGTTCGACCGCCGGAAGACCGTTGCCGGCCGGTTCGACGATCGAGACGACCGTGCCCCGAAGGCGGGTCAACCGGGCTTGCGGCGCCTCCGCCTCGGCCCGGTCGAGCAGGTCGCGGAGATAGGTGGCGTAGAGCCAGCGCGGCAGGAACGCCTGCTCCTCGGCCGGTTCGCCGCGCTCGGTGAGCCACTCGTGAAAGTGCTCCGGGTGGCCGGAGATCCCACCCATCCGCACCGCCGGCACGTTCAGCAGGTGGTGCGGGTCGGCCGTGCCGTAGGCGACGCCGGCGCCGAACTCACCGGTGCGGTCGATCAGCTCGATCTCGAGCGGACATCGTCCGCGGTGCTCGCGCAGGATATGGACGGCGGCGAGCACGCCGGCGGCTCCGCCGCCGACGATCGCCACCCGCTGCGTCGGACCCATCTCGACGCCGACCTTCAGGACGCGGCGACGGTCGCGACCCCGGCCGCCCCGACGGAGCGCTCGCGGTGCGCCATCTCCTGGCGCAGGATCGGCAGCAGGTCGCGGCCATAATCGATCGCGTCGTCGAGCGGGTCGTAGCCGCGGATCAGGATCGTCGAGACGCCGATGTCGACGTACTCGAGCAGCGCCTCGGCGACGGTCTCTGGCGAGCCGACCAGCGCGGTCGAGTTGCCCGGCGCGCCGGTCGCCATCGCCAGCGGGGTCCAGAGCGCCTTGCCGTGGAGCTCGCCGCGCTCGGCCGCCTTCAGCTGCCGCTGCGACCCGCCGGTCGGCGCCGCGTCCTTCAGGACCGACCAGCCGCGGAAGGCGGCGTTGCCCTTGATCCGCTCGGTGGTCGTCGCGAGGATGCGGTGCGCGCGCTCCCAGGCGAGCTCGTCGGTCGGGCCGAGGATCGGCCGGAAGGAGACGTGGATCCGCGGCGGCTCCGTCCGTCCGGCGGCCTCCGCCTCGGCCTTGATCCGGGCGATCTCCTCGGCGACCCCGTCGAGCGGCTGGCCGAAGATCGCGTAGGTGTCGGCCTCGGCGGCGCCCACCGCGTAGGCGGTGTCGGAGGAACCGCCGAAGGAGATCGGGATGCGCGGCTTCTGGAAGGGCTTCATCTCCGGCGAGTAGCCCTCGAGCTTGTAGAACTCGCCGTCGTAGTCGAACGGCTCCTCCTCGGTCCACGCCTTCTTCAGGATCTGCAGGTACTCGCGGGTCCGCGCGTAGCGCTGCTCCTTGTCGAGGTAGTCGCCGTCGCGGCGCTGCTCGACCTCGAAGCCGCCGGTGATCGTGTGCAGCGCGGTGCGCCCCTCGTTGAACTGGTCGAGCGTGGCGAAGGTACGAGCGGCGACGGTCGGGAAGACGACGCCCGGTCGGTGGGCGACGAGGTACTTCAGTCGCTCGGTGTGGGCCGAGGCGTAGGCGGCGACCTGGAGGCCGTCGGGCGACCCGGAGCTGTAACCGACCAGGACCTTGTCGAAGCCGCCGTCCTCGTGGGCACGGGCGAAGCGGCGGACGTACTCGCGGTCGATCAGCGGGCCGCCCTTGGCAGCGCGCGTCTCGGACTGGTCGAGCGTGGCGATCATGCCGATCAACTCAAGTGACATAGGTGTACTCCTGACTGTCGGGGACGTTGGCCGCCTCCAGCAGCAGCCTCGTGTAGGGGTGCTGCGGCGCGGTGAAGATCTCCTCGGTCGGCCCGACCTCGACCACGACGCCCTCGCAGAGGACCGCGATCCGGTCGGCGAAGCCGGGCATGCTGGCGAGGTCGTGCGAGATGACCACCATCGAGGTGCCGGTCTCGTCGCGCAGGCGTCGCAGCAGCGCCAGGATCGCGGCGCGGCTGGAGGCGTCGAGGGCACTGACCGGCTCATCGCAGATCAACAGCTTCGGCTCCGGCACCAGGGCGCGGGCGATCGCGACGCGCTGGCGCTGGCCGCCGGAGATCCGCCCCGGCAGCCGGTCGAGGAGGTCGGGGTCGAGGCCGACCAGCTCGAGCGCCTTCGTCGCGCGGGCGCGGCGCTCGGCGCGGTCGCCGACGCCCGCGATCGCGAGGCTCTCGACGACCGTGTCGGCGACGGTGATCGTCGGGTCGAGCGAGCGCAGCGGATCCTGGAAGACGAGCTGCATGTCGCCCTCGCGGCGCAGCTTGCGGCGGGCGCGGCGACGCAGCCCGGCGATCTCCTGGCCCTCGAAGGCCATGCTCCCGCCGCTGGATGAGACCAGCCCCATGATCGTCCGCCCGAGCGTCGTCTTGCCCGAGCCGGTCTCGCCGACGACGGCGACGATCTCACCCGCCGCGACGTCGAGGTCGACGCCGCGCAGGACGCCGCGGCCGGCGCCGGGGTAGGCGACCTCGAGGCCGCGGATGCGAAGCAACGAGCCGTGGTCGGCCGCCGGGGCGTGCTCAGCCATCGACGACCTCGACGATCTCCTCGCGCCGCCACCGCTCCGATACCGCCGAGGCGGCGACCAGCTCGCGGGTGTGCGCGTGGGTCGGCCGTTCGAGGATCGCCGTCGTCGGCCCCGCCTCGACGATCCGGCCGCGGTGGAAGACGGCGACCTCGTCGCAGATCTCGGCGATCACGTCGAGATCGTGGGAGACGAAGAGCACCGCCAGCCCGAGCCGCTCCCGCAGCTCCCGCAGGAGCGCCAGGATCTCGCCCTGGGTCTTGACGTCGAGCGCCGTGGTCGGCTCGTCGGCGACCAGCAGGTCGGGATCGCAGGAGATCGCCATCGCCATCATCACCCGCTGCTGCATGCCGCCGGAGAGGTGGGAGGGGATCTGCTTGTAGACCCGCTCCGGCTCGCGCAGGCCGACCATGTCGAACAGCTCGACCGCCCGCCGCTTCGCCTCGCGGCGTCCCAGGCCGGCCTTCACGCGCAGCACCTCGGAGAGCTGACGGCCGACCGAGAGCGACGGGTTCAGGTAGGAGGCCGGGTCCTGGAAGACAGCGCCGACCCGGATGCTGCGGATCCGCCGCCAGCGACGCTCGTCGAAGGCGGCGAGGCTCTCGCCGTCGAACTCGATCGTGCCGCCGGCCTGGCTGACGCCGGGCGGCAGGATGCCGAGCACGGCGCGGCAGGTCAGCGTCTTGCCGCTGCCCGATTCTCCGACCAGGCCGAGCGAGCGGCCACGGGCGAGGCCGAAGGAGACGCCCTCGACCATGATCCGCCGGCCCTCGTCGGAGGGGACGGCGATGCTCAGGTCTTCGATCTTCAACAGCGTCGTCTCAGGCACTCTGGGCTCCCGTCAGCTCACTGGTCAGCAATGAATCGAGGTCGTGCGCGGGCGCCTCCTTGCCCGTCTTGCCGTGGCCTCCGGCCTGGGCGCCGAGGCCGTCACGCAGCCCGTCGGCGACCGCGTTGCAGGCCCAGACCGTGATCGCGATCATCAGCCCGGGCCAGATCGCGGCGGTCCAGTCCTGGTAGAGGTACTGGACGTCGGAGGCGAGCATGCCGCCCCAGCTCGGCGCCGGCGCCTTCACGCCGATGCCGAGGAAGTCGAGGCTGGAGAGGGCGAGGATCGCGTAGCCGAGCGAGGTGGCCGAGGTGACCGCGAGCGTCGGAAGCACCTTGCTCCAGACGTGGCGGCGGATGACCCAGAGGCGCGAGGCGCCGAACAGCTGGGCGGCCTCCACGTACTGCTCGGAGGCGAAGCCGAGCGTCTCCGCCCGGGCGATGCGGAAGAAGCGGGGCGCGAGCAGCACGCCGACGGCGATGATCACCGCGCCGGTGCCGTTGGAGAAGAGCCCGGTCGCGGCGACCGCGAGGACGATGATCGGCAGGGTCAACAGCGAGTCGACGAAGCGCATCACGAAGAACTCGGAGACGCGGCCGAGGAAGGCCGAGACGATTCCGGCCAAGGCGCCGAGGAGGAAGCCGAGGGCGACGGTGGCAAACGAGGCGAGCACCGTCACCCGGGTCCCGGCGATCAGTCGGCTGAGGGTGTCGCGGCCGAGGTAGTCGGTGCCCAAGGGGTGGCCCGAGGTCGGCCCCTTGAAATGGCTCGGGACGTCCTGGGCGAGCGGATCGTGCGGGGCCAGCAGGCCGCCGGTGACGGTCAGCACGAGGACGACGAGGAGGACGACGCCGGCGACCTTGGTCGAGGGCGCGGCGAAGACGCGGCGGATGGTGCTCATGCGTGGTTCCTCCGAGTCGCGGGACGCAGCCAGCCGAGCAGGGCGTCGATGCCGAGGTTGCAGATCAGGACGATCGCGACCATCACCAGGAGGACCCCCTGGATCACCGGGAGGTCGTGCTCCTGTGCCGCGGTCAGCGCCAGCTGGCCGAGGCCGGGCAGGGCGAAGAGCGCCTCGGTGACGACCGCGGCGCCGAGCAACTGCGGAATCTCGAGGCCGATGATGGTGACGGTGGGCGCCAGGGCGTTGCGGAGCACGTGGCGGAAGAGGATCCGGCGTGGCGAGAGGCCACGGACCGTCGCGCCGACGACGAAGTTCTCGTCCAGCGCGGCGACCAGCGAGTTGCGCAGCAGCCGGGCGACCACCGCGGCGACGCCGATGGCGAGCGCGAAGGAGGGCAGGAGGAGGTGGCTGAGCCAGGGCCAGAGGCCCGCCGAGGGCGGCACGTACCCGGTCGCGGGCAGCCATTTCGCCTTCACCGCGAAGACGATCACGAGCACCATCCCGATCCAGAACACCGGCAGCGTGATCGCCGCCGAGGAGAGCGCGTTGATGGCGCGGTCGAGGAGGCCACCGCGGCGGGTCCCGGCGACGATCCCGGCGGGGATGCCCATCGCCAGCGCCATCAACAGTGCAACCCCGGTCACCGAAAGGTCAACGGGCAGACCGGTGGCGATGCTCTTGCCGACCGGGACGCCGGTGAACCACGACACGCCGAAGTCCCCCTTGAGCGCGTCACCGATCCAGCTGATGTACTGGGCGAAGAAGCCGCGGTCGAGTCCCATCGCGTGGTTCAGATGGGCGATCGCGGCCGGGGTGGCGTTTTCGCCCAGTTTCGTCGCCGCCGGGTTGGACGGGGAGAAGTAGGCGAGGGCGAAGATCAGCAGGGTGCTGATCACCGCCACGGTCAGCGTGCTCAGCAGGATCTGGCCGAGACGGTTCGAGACCGCCGGGACCAGCCTGCCGATGGACCCGAGCGGCCCCCGCCGTTCGAAGGACGGCGAGGTCCGGGTCCCGATGTCGATGCGTCCGGCCTCCATGTCGGCTCCTCGGCGACTCCCCTATTCGGAGAGCCGCACGCCCTCCAGTCGAGGGGTCTCGATCCAGGGCTTCAGCCCGGTGAGCGAGGTCGTGTGCGCGAGCAGGAACGGCTGCGTGAACAGCATGATGTTGGCGCTCTGTTCGGTGGCGAGTTTCGTCGCTTCCTGCAGGGCGGCTTCGTACTCCGGGCTGCCGACTTCGAAGGTCTGGATCGCGTCCAGGGCCTTGGTCAGCTCGGGGCTGGCGTCGCGGCCGGGGTTCAACAGGCCGTCGGCGGCGTACTGGGTTTCCAGCATCTGCGATGGCGCCTCGCGACCGACAATGCCGTTCGGGTTGAACTGGACGCTGTGTTTGACGTAGACCAGCTCGGTGAGCTGCGCCGGGGGTACGGATTTCAGCGTCGACTTGATCCCGACGGCTTCCAGCTGTGACTGCAGCTGTTCGCTCTCCGACTGGATGTTGATCCCCGGGAATTCGGTCCAGGTGATCGTGATCGGGGTGCCGTCGTAGTTCGCTTCCTTCAGCAGTTCCTCGGCTTTTTCAGGGTCGTAGGTGTAGTAGTCCGCGACCGATTTGTTGAAGGCGCTGTAGCCCGGCGGGAAAGCCTGGTCGACGACTTCGCCGTGGCCGCCCGCGAGCGTCTGCAGGAGGGTTTCGCGGTCGATCGCGTAGTTGACCGCTTCGACGACTTTGTGGTTGTCGAAGGGCGGCATCTTGTCGTTGACCTCGATCGAGGCGATGTGGAGGCTGGGGAATTCCTCGACTTCGAAGCCTGCCGATTCGGCCGTCTGCACCTCTTCCCCGCCGATGTTCGCCAGCTGCACCTGCCCGCTCAGCAGCGAGGAGAGGAGAGCCTGTTCGTCGGTGAAGAATTTGAGGTCGACGCCTTCGAGGTGGATGTTCTTGGCGTCCCAGTAGCCCGGGTTGCGGACCAGCGTCGCCGAGGTCGGCGCGGTGTAGTTGGTCAGTTCGAACGGCCCGGCGCCGACCGGCTGGGTGGCCAGTCCTTTGACGTTGTCGGCGATCGCTTTCGGGCTGACCATCATCCCGACCTTGCCGCCGAAGACGAGCGGCAACACGTAGTTCCGTTTCGCCAGGGTGAGCTGCAGCTCGTAGGGGTTGACGACCTTCTCCGACTTGATGTCTTCGAGGTAGGGAATGATCAGGGAGTCGGACTGCTGCTGCCCGCGTTCAAGGTTGGTTTTGACCGCATCGGCGTTGAACGGAGCACCGTCGGTGAACTTGATCCCTTTGCGCAGGTAAAGGGTGAGCGTCTTCCCGTCTTTGGAGTACTCCCATTTGGTCGCCAGCGCCGGTTCCGCTTCCCCGTCAGGGCTGAGGCGGGTGAGCGAGGCGTAGACCAGGCTCAGGTCGGAGATGTCGTTGCCGGCCGACGAGGTGACCGGGTCCCAAGAGGTGGGGCCGGCGGTCGACCAGCCGAGCGTGCCGCTGGGCGGGCCGCCTTCTTCGGAGGTGTCGACGGCGGTCGTCTGGCTGGCGTCGTCACCGGAACCGCTGCTGACGCTCGGGCTCGTGCTCGACCCGGTGGCGTCGCTGCTGCCTCCGCCCCCGCAGCCGGCGAGCACCGCCCCGATGAGGGCCGCGGCAATCAGCATCGCCGCCACGAGGCGACCATGCCTTTGGCGCGCGGGAGGTCCCGAGAGCGGCGTAGGGGCTGAAGGGATCTCTGAGGGCTGGTGCGTTTCGGCCATGGCATGAAGATAAAGTCGATAAACTTAATCGGGAATTGAATCGTAGATGGGTCGGGGGGGAGCCAGCGGCCTGGGGAGAGGCCAGGCCCTTTCAAGCTGGCGCCCGAGGCAAGGGATGCAAGGGTTGTCGGCGAGAGGCCGTCTCGGCCACGGCCCTGGCTGGCTGTGACCGTGGCCGAGACGGCCGGGGATGTGGGGAGTGCGGCTGGGAGCTCGCCGCCGTGCGACGGGTTCGTCACGTGAGGGGCACGGATCCGTCACGAGACTCGCAAGTCGTGACGGAGAGCGTGGGAAGTCCACGCTTCCGTGCGTGTTGGGCAACACACACTTCAGCGCTGCAGCCTTTTCCGTTGCTATAGCGACGGAAAAGGCTGCAGCGCGTCCCCCGGGGCCTCTTTTCCGGCTTCGAAAGCGCCCGATGCGCCGGAAGGCCGCGGGAAGTGTGGAGTTCCGGGCATCTTCGTCACGGATGTTTCACGAACCCCTCACGTCCTGGGCGTCTCATCGCGGTCACAGCCAGCCAGGACCGCGATGAGACGCCCAGGACCAATCTAGGACTGCCGGAGCGGCCGGAAGCACGGCCGTCCCCCGCCCACCCCACCCCCCCAACGGTTAAACCCCCCTTTCAGCATCCCGAGCCTACGCTCACCCGATGGCTTCCATCGAGGTGACCGAATTCACCGATCCCGGATGCATCTGGTCGTGGAGCAGTGAGCCGAAGTTGAGGCGGCTCCGCCTTCAATATGGAGAGCGCGTCAGGTGGCGGCGGGTCTTCGGCATCCAGATCGACGACGTCAAGCTGAGCTTTCCCGACCGCGATCCGGTCGACTCGGCCGAGGAGTGGCGGGCCGATTGGCTCGCGGTGGCCGGGCACACTGGTGCCCCGATCACCCCCCGGCTCGACTGGATGCACGCCTCGACCTGGCCCGCGAGCAGGGCGGCGAAGGCGGCCGAGGCGCAGGGCGACGCGGTCGCCGACGCGGTCCTGCGGCGCCTGCGCGAGGCGGTCTTCGTCGACGGCCGGCCCGCCGACAGCCCGGACCGGATCGCGCGGACCCTCGGCGGCGTCCCGGGGCTCGACCTTGAGCTGCTGCTCGACGACCTCGACTCCCCCGCGGTCGCCACGGCGATCGGCGCGGACTTCGACCTGACCCGTGACCCTCACCCTTATGTGGTCGGCCTGAAGGAGGACGGGCCGCACCCCGGACCGGCGAAGGCCGAAGGCTCGATCCTCCGCTACTCCTTCCCCACCCTGATCATCAGCGGCCCCGCGGGCGAGCGGGTGATGCCGGGGTGGCGCACGCTCGAGCAGTACGTCGAGGCCTTCGAGACGGTGGCGCCGGAGCTGCAGGGCACCGCGCCGGTCGTCCTCGATCCGGTGGAGGCGCTCGAGCGCTATCGCTCCCTGACCCTGGAGGATCTGCGCCTCCTGACCGACACCGACGAGCCGCCCCGCGACGGGATCGAGATCGCCACTGCGACCTCGCCACTCTGGCTTGACCCGGTCGAGGCCGAGAGCCGCGCGGCGATCGCCGCGACTTCCTGAGACGGACCTTCAGGCCGCAGCGGCGGTGAGTTCGAGCGATTCCGACTCGAGGCCGAAGGCCTGCCATAGCCCTTGCCGGCCGACCTCGGTCACCATCACGACGCGGCTCGCTTCGCGGCCCTCGACCCAGCCCAGTCGGAAGAGCTCGTTGGTGAGGGCGGCGCCGAGGCTACCCGCGAGGTGGTGGTCCTTCTCGCTCCAGTCGAGGCATGCCCGGCTGAGCGGACGCTCTTGGGCGCGCAGCGTCGCCAGGTCGATGCCGAGGCCCTCGAAGGCACTGGCGCCGGCGCTCGTCACCTCGTAGTCGCCGCCGTTCTTGTCGAGCAAGCCACTCTCGGCCATCTGCCGGGTGAGAGCGACGCCGAGGCGGCCGGCGAGGTGGTCGTAACAGAGCCGGCCGCGCTGTAGGCCGATGCTCTCCTTCGACCCGCGCAGCGAGGTCACCGCGCTGGCCGGCGAGAGCAGGATCAGCGACTCGAGCGCATCGGCGACCCGCTGGCTGCTGAGCCGATAGAAGCGGTGGCGACCGTGCGGCTCGACCGTGATCAGGCCACCCTCGGTCAGTTTGCGCAGGTGGGCGCTGGCCAGCGGCCGCGATACGTCGGCGCGGGCGGCGAGCGCCGACGCGGAGGTCATGCCCCCGTTCAGCAGGGTGAGCAGGATCGTCGCGCGGGTACTGTCGGAGAGCAGCGCCCCGACCTGCGACAGGTCAGCGTCACCGGCCATCTCGACGCCCTTTTTTGTTCTCGACGACAACCACCTGAAGTGATGTTAGCGCTTTCTTGACTGAATTGATCGAGAAGGTCGAGAGGGAATTGTTTCGACTACGCCGCGGGCGCGCCGCTGAGCGGCGGCCAGCTCGACCAGCCCGAGGTGAACCAGGTCACCGAGCCGTCGTCCGGGTCGTAGGCGCGTCGCTTCCAGCTGCCGATGTCGGCGCCGTAGATGTGGACGCCGACGCAGGGCTCGGCGCCGCCGCAGGCGACCCAGTGGACGTCGTCGTCGGTCGTGCAGCAGACCGTCACCTCGCCCGGGGCCCAGTTCGTCTCGCCCAGCGGCACCAGCTTCTCCCCCTCGGCGCGAGGCTTCTCGTAGGCGATCTCGTGCTCGACCCCGCTGAGGATGCCGACCACGCCCCAGGTCTCGTGGCCGTGGACGGGCGTGCTCTGGCCGACGTTCCAGACCGCCGCGGCGATCGAGAACCGGCCCTCGGGGTCGACGTGCAGCGGATAGAGCACGTACCTGTCCGGGTCCGGACGACGGTAGTCGGCGGCGATGTCCGGGCCCTGGGCGAGCCAGGCGCGCAGTCGGTCCGCGACCTCGGCGGTGATCTCCTCCTCGGTGCCGCCCGCGGCGACGATCGGCTCGACCTCGCCGATCAGGTCCTGCAGCGTGGAATCAGCCATCGCTTCCTTCCTCTCCGTTCACTCCGTGGTGTCCCTCGCCCGCAGGCGACGGTCGTTCATCTCCCGGATCCGCTCGGCCAGGCCAGGGTGGCCGGCCAGCGACCGCACCAGGGCGCCCATCGGGTCGGGTCCCGACCGGAAGGCCGCCGCCTCCTGCTGGATCGCCGCCACCGTCCCCGGCGAGCGGCGGGCCAGGGCGCGGGCGAGGTCGGCGACCGCCGGCGAGTCGGCGTCGTCCCCTCCGAGGAGCGTCCAGAGGCCGCGCCGCGCCGCCTCCTCGGCGCCGATCTTCCGCCCGCTTGCCGCCGCCTCGACGGCGAAGGCCGAGCCGGCGCATTCGGCGAGCCGGCGCACCCCGAGGACGGCGCCGAACTCGCTGCCCGGGAACCGCAGGCTCGCCGCCGCGGTCGCGTACCGCACGGTGGTCGCCACCGCCAGGTCCGCTCCCGCCCCGGCGGCCGCCCCGCGGACCACGGCGACGCTGATCAGCGGCCCGTACCAGAGCTTCTCCAGCAGGAGCTCGATCCGGACCAGGCGCAGCAGCATCGACGCGTCGGTCTCCTCCTCGAGGCCGGCGAGGCCGAGCCCGGCGCAGAACGCCCGGCCCTCGGCCTCGATCACGAGCACCCGGGTCCCGTCGAGGACCGCGGCGTCGACGGCCTCGTGCAGCTCCTCGACCAGCGCCGCGTCGAGGGCGTTGGCGCTCTCCGGCGCCGCCAGGGTGACGGTCGTCACCGCCCCGTCCTTCGCCGCGAGCGTCCGCGCCTCGACGACGCTCACCGGACGCTCCACTCCGCGGCGACCTCGTCGTTGTGCTCGCCGAGCCGGGGCGGCGCCAGGTCGAGGCGCGGCTCCTCGCGGCCGTCGCGGACCGGATAGACCGTGGTCGACACCTCGCCCGCGACCGGCATCTCCATCGTCCGCACCAGGCCCGAGCCGACGACGGCGGGGTCGTTGAGGATGTCGGCGAAGGTATTCAGCGGACTCGCGGGGATGCCGCGCCCGCGCAGTTGTGCGACCCACTCGTCGGCGTCCTTGGCGGCGAGCCTCGCGTTCAGCAGGCCCTCCAACTCGACCTGGTTGGCGACCCGGTCGGCCTGGCTCACGAACCGCGGGTCGGCAGGAAGCTCGGGCAGCTCCAGCACCTCACACAGCGACGCCCACAGCTTTTCGTTGCCCGCCGCGATCGCCAGAGGGCGGTCCCGCGCCTCGAACATCTGGTAGGGCGCGTTGCGGGGATGGCGCGTCCCCAGCATCTCCGGGCTCTTGCCCGAGCCCCAGTACTCGCTCGTCTGCAGTGCCGAGATCGCCAGCATGCAGTCGAGCATCGGCGTGTCGAGGTGGATCGAGCGGCCGGTATCGCGGACCCTCGGCAGCCAGGCGACGGCGCTCAGCACGGCGTAGAGCCCGGTGGCGAAGTCGGCGATCGGGACGCCCGCCTTGACCGGCTCGCCCGCCTCCGTGCCGGTGACGCTCATCATCCCGCTGATCGCCTGGGTCACGACGTCGAAGGCGCCGAGGCCGCGATAGGGCCCGGTCTGGCCGAAACCCGAGATCGAGGCGTAGACGAGTCCGCGATGCCCGGCGGAGACCTGCTCGAAGTCGAGCCCGAAACGGCCGAGGACTCCCGGGCGGTAGTTCTCGACGACGATGTCGGCGGCCTCGATCAGCCCCTTCACCTTCCCCAGGTCGTCGGGGTCCTTGAAGTCGGCGGCGACGCTGCGCTTGTTGCGGTTCAGGGAGGCGAAGTTATGGCTGAAGGCATCTCCGGATGCGTCGGTCGCGAGCGGCGGCCAGTTGCGCATCATGTCCCCGCTCGGCGGCTCGACCTTCACCACGTCGGCGCCGAGATCCGCGAGGAGCATGCCCGCGAAGGGCCCGGCGGCGACGTGGCCCATCTCGATCGCCCGGACGCCGTCGAGCGGCCGACCCGCGCTCCGCCCCTCTTTGGCGCTCACGCCCCGCCCGCCCGGGCGAGCCGGGCCTCGGTGTGTCGGTTCGCCGGGATCGTCAGGCCGAGGTGGCCGCGCAGCGTGTCCTCGCCGTAGGAGGACCGGGCGAGCCCGCGCTCGCGCAGGATCGGCAGAACCTCGTCGGTGAAGCGAGCGAACTCGCTCGGCACCGTGACGTGGAGGATGAACCCGTCGGCCGCGTGGCCGACGAACCAGCGCTCGATCTCGTCGGCCACCGTCTTCGGCGAGCCGATGAAGCTGCCGCGGAACGCTCGCTCGGCGTAGAGCACGGTCTCGCGCAGGGTCAGCCCTTTCTCGCGGGCGATCGTCTCCAGCCTTTTGGTCATCGTGGCGCCGCCGCGGGCCGCGTACTGGGCGACGTCGGGGAACGGCCCGTCCGGGTCGTACTGACTGAAGTCGTGCCAGGCGTAGGGACGGCTGAATTCGGCGAGCGACTTCTCGAAGCTCTTCGCCCCCTCGCGCGCTTCCCGCAGCTCCTGCGCCTCCTCGTCGGTGTCGGCGATGACCGGCAGCATCGAGGGCAGGATCAGCAGTTCGTCGGGGTCGCGACCCTTGTCGGCGGCGCGCTGCTTCATCTCGGCGTAGAAGTCCTGGGTCTCCTCGAAGGTCCGCGCCATCGTGAAGATGCCCTCGCCGATCGTCGCCGCCAGGTCGCGCCCCTCCTCCGAGTCACCCGCCTGGAAGATGACCGGCTGGCCCTGCGCCGAGCTCTCGATGTTCAGCGGACCGACCACCGAGAAGTGCTCGCCGGTGTGATCGAGAGTGTGCTGGCGGCTCGGGTCGAAGAAGACGCCGGCGGCCTTGTCGCGGGGGAAGGCGTCGTCCTCGTAGGAGTCCCAGAGACCCTGCGCCACCCGGACGTGCTCGAGCGCCCGGCCGTAACGGGTCGGGTAGTCGAAGTGCTCCTCGCGGCCGTAGTTCTTCGACGTCCCGGGGTCGAGGCTGGTGACGACGTTCCAGCCCGCGCGGCCGTGGCTGATCAGGTCGACCGAGGCGAGCTGGCGGGCGACGTGGAACGGCTCCGTGTAGGAGGTCGTGATCGTCGCGACCAGGCCGATCTTCTCGGTCGAGACCGCGAGCGCCGAGAGCAGGGTCAACGGCTCCAGCCGGTTCAGGTAGTGCGGCGGGGAATCGGCGGTGATGAACTGGCTGTCGACGACGAAGACGAAGTCGAAGAGCGCGGCTTCCGCCTGTCGGGCGCGCTCGACGTACCAATCGATGTCGACGCTCGCGTCGCCGGGGATCTCCGGGTCGAGCCAGGTGTTCTGTTGACCGGGGCCACCGACGCCGACCGGGGCGACCCCGAACTTGAGTTGCTGGTCGGCCATGTCAGGCACCCACCGGGGCCTGCTCGCGCTCGGCGAGCTTCGCGCGGACGATCGAGATCGCCTCGCCGTAGCGGACGGTGTCGGCGTAGGGCTCATAGCCGCGGATCAGCAGGGTGTCGGCGCCGGCGTCGACGTACTCGATCAACGAGTCGGCGACCTGCTCGTAGCTGCCGACCAGGGCGGTGGAGTTGCCCGCCGCTCCGGTTGCTTTCGCCAGCGCGGTCCAGAGCCGATCGTCGTGGACCTCGCTCTCCTCGGCGAATGCCAGTAGGCGTTGCGAGCCCTCGTTGGTGCGGAAGCTGCCGCGCTCTTTGCCGCCGCCGATCATCGAGTTGACGTACTGCGAGGCGCGCTCTTCGGTTTTCGCGAGGATCTCGCGGCCCTTGGCCCAGGCCTCCTCCTCGGTGTCGGCGACGATCGGCCGCAGGCTGACGCTGAAGCGCAGCGACCGGCCGTGCTCGGCCGCGGCGGACTGGATCTGGTCGATCCGCTCGCGGAAGCCGCTGAGCGGCTCGCCCCAGACGGCGTAGACGTCGGCGTGCTCGGCCCCGACCCGGACCGCGTCGCCGGAGGCGCCGCCGAAGTAGATCGGGATGTGACCGCCCTCGGGACGGACCGTCGACCAGGCGTCCTGGATTTTGTAGAACTCGCCCTCGTGGTCGAAGTGATCGCTCGCGGTGGAGGCCCACTCCTGCTTGACGATCTCGAGGAACTCGCCGCTGCGTCGGTAGCGCGCGGGTTTGTCGATCCAGTCGCCGTCGCGCGCCTGGTCGGCGTCGTCACCGCCGCTGATCACGTGCATCGCGATCCGGCCCGGATGGAAGGCGTCGATCGTCGCGTACTTGCGGGCGACCTGGGTCGGCGCGACGAAGCCGGGGCGATGCGCCAACAGCACCCCGAGCCGCTCGGTGGCGGCGAGCGTCTGGTCGGCGACCATGAAGCCGTCGACCATCGACGAGGAGTGTGGGATCAGCACCCAGTCGAACCCCGCCCCCTCGTGCGCCCGCGCGAGCGCCCGCAGATAGTCCGGTTGCACGACCGGCCCGCTCTGCGGGATCGTCTCGGACTGCTCGTGCGGAAATACGTGACCGATGAACTCGACTGCCATTGCCTGCCCTTTCTTCGTGGACAGGTTTCAAGATAAAGTCGATTAGCTTAATCGGGAATTGAATCGTCGGGTTGGCGTCGGGGGGAAAGGAACGCAAGGCGTCTCGGCGAGAGGGCCGGGGATGTGAGGAGTGCCGGGATGCCCACACGAGCGCCGCGGGTTCGTCACGAGAGGGACACGGATCCGTCACCAAAGGCCCGGGGCGTCACAGAGAACGTGGGAAGTCCACGCTTCCGTGCGTGTCGGGCAATAGCCGACCGGGCGCGGTCGACCTAGGGTCCGCCCCCGCCGGCGTGGTCGACAGAGGGTCCGGAAGACGGACGTCGGGTCGACCGCACTTCGTCTACCGGACCTAGAGTCGACCGCGCCCGGTCGGGGCCGGACCTGTGCCCGCTTCCTGACGACCCCTCACGTCCCTAGGACTGCCGGGGCGGCCGGCACAACGCCGTCCCCTACCGCGCCAGCACCGGCTCCCGCCCCGCCATCAACCCCCGCGCCCGCAGCACCGGAATCAGCCCCTCACCCACCCTGTAGGCCTCCTCGAGGTGGGGATAGCCGCTGAGGATGAACTCGTCGATGCCTAGGTCGTGGTACTCGGCGATGCGATCGGCTACTTCCTCGTGGGAGCCGACCAGGGCGGTGCCGGCGCCGCCGCGGACGAGGCCGACGCCGGCCCAGAGGTTGGGTGAGACCTCGAGGTGGTCGGTGCGGCCGCCGTGGAGTTCGGTCATCCGGCGCTGGCCCTCCGATTCGGAGACGCGCTGGATCGATTGGGCTTTGGCGATCTGCTCGTCGGAGAGGTTGGCGAGCATGCGGTCGGCGACCTGCCAGGCCTCCTCGGCGGTGTCCCGGGTGATCGCGTGGAGGCGGATGCCGAAGCCGAGCTCCCGGCCCTCGCGGTCGGCCGCCTCGCGGACCGCGTCGAGCTTCGCCGCGACCGCGGCGGGCGGCTCGCCCCAGGTGAGGAAGACATCAGCCCTTCGGGCCGCTACTTCGAGCGCAGCGGCCGACGAGCCCCCGAGGTACACCGTCGGCCAGGCCGGCGGATCGAGCAGGCGGGCGCCCTCGATCTCGTACCACTCGCCGGAGAAGTTGACCTCCTCCCCGCTCCACAGCTCGCGCACGATCGCCAGGAACTCGTCGGCGCGGGCATAGCGGGAGTCCTTGCCGATCGTGTCGCCGTAACGGCGCTGCTCGATCGCGTCCCCACCGACCACCACGTTCAGCAGCAGGCGATTCTCCGACACCCGCTGGTAGGTCGCCGCCGCCTGCGCGGCGAGGGTCGGTGACTGGAGGCCGGGACGGAAGGCGACCAGGTACTTGAAGTCCCGGGTGAGCTGGGTCAGCGCGGCGGTGATCACCCACGCCTCCTCGCACCAGGAGGAGGTCGGCGTCAGCGCCGCCTCGAAGCCGAGCGACTCGGCGGCGCGGGCGACCTGTGACATGTAGGCGATGTCGCCCTTGCGAGCGTTCGTCCCCGCGTCCTCGACCCGCGCCCCGTGCGCCCCGACCGCGTTGCCGAGGCTGAGGTCGGTGTGGGAGTCGCCGTTGGTCGGCAGGAACCAGTGGAGCCTTACGGGCATCGTCCCTCCCCTCAGGCCGCCGCGGGCGTGCCGAGGCGCTCGCGCCGCGTCCTGCCGCCGGGATGCGTCCCCGGCAGCCTTGCCTCCGCCGCGCCGTCGGCGAGCTTCTCGCGCAGCGTCCCCGGCGTGTACTCGCTCTGCATCAGGCCGCGCCGTTGCAGCTCCGGGACGGCCCCGTCGACGAAGTCCCGGAACGAGCCCGGCGTCGTGTAATAGGACATGTTGATCCCGCCGACGCCCACCTCGGCCCAGCCCTCGAGCGCGTCGGCGATCTGCTCCGGCGTCCCGACGATCCGGTTCATCGCCCGGCTGGCGAGCAGGTCGCCGAAGGTCCAGGTCTGATCCGGCGCGGAGTCGAGAAGGCTGCGGGCGATGCCCTGCATGTTGTACTGGCCGAGCTCGCCGATCGAGGTGTCGAGGTCGATCCCGGCGAGGTCGATGCCCATCCCGCCGCCGGTGTGGGCGGCGTAGCCGCGGGGGCTCGCCGTGCCGTCGAGATCGGCCGCCTTCCGCCTCGCCTCCTCCTCGGTGCCGCCGACGACGAACGACATGCCGAGGAAGAAGACGATGTCCTCCGGGTCGCGGCCCATCGTGGCCGCCCGCCCGCGGATGTCCTCGATCACGATCCGCGCGGCGTCGTGGGTGCCGGCGATGATGAAGATCGCCTCGGCGTTGCGGGCGGCGAAGTCCCGGCCCCACTCCGAGGCGCCCGCCTGGAAGAGCACCGGGGTGCGCTGCGGCGAGGGCTCGGCGAGGTGCGGCCCGGGGACGTCGGGGAAGAACTCGCCCGAGTGGTCGATGTCGTGGATCTTCGAAGGGTCGGCGTAGATGCCGCGCTCGAGGTCGCGGATCACCGCGTCGTCCTCCCAGCTTCCCTCGAGCAGCTTGTAGACGACCTGCATGTACTCCTCGGCGCGTCGATAGCGGTCCTCGTGCGAGGGCAGGCCGCCGTAGCCGAGGTTGCGCGCCGCGTCCGGCAGGTAGGAGGTGACGATGTTCCAGCCGACCCGCCCCTTGGTCAGGTGGTCGAGCGTCGAGAGCCGGCGGGCGAAGTTGAACGGGTGCTCCTGCAGCACCGACTGGGTGAAGGCGAAGCCGAGGTTCTCGGTCGCCGCGGCCATTGCCGGGATCAGCAGCGAGGGGTCGTTGACCGGCGTCTGCAGGCCCTCTTCGACCGCCGCGTCACGGTTGCCGCCGTAGCTCGCGTAGGTGCCGACGACGTCGGCGAGGAAGAGCGCGTCGAACTTCCCCCGCTCGAGGATCTGGGCCAGCTCGATCCAGGCGTCCAGGTCGGTGTAGTCCAGCTGGCGGGTGTCGTCGCGTACCCACTGGCCGTGGTGGATATGGGACACGCAGTTCATCGAGAAGGCGTTGAAGCGGAGACGGGGCATCGGGGGGTGGTTCCTCTCTGGAGTGGAGCGGCTCAAAAGAACCAGTTGGGGGGCAGCGGGGTCCCATTCAGGGCCCGGTCGCCGACCGCCTGCGCCTTGTGCAGGAGCGGGTTATGGGTGGACAGCGTGCGGACGTTCCGCCAGTGGCGGTCGAGGTTCTTCTCCCGCTTCGTCGCCGAGGCGCCGCCGAGGTCGAAGAGGCGCGCGGTCGCGGCGAGGGCGATCTGGTCGACCGCGATCTTCGCCTCCGCCGCCTCCAGCGCCGCCCGATCGGCGAGCGCCGGATCGGGGAGCCCGTCGACGACCGAGTCGGCCTCGGCGTCCTGGGCGTCGGCCGCGCGCAGCACGATCGCCTCCGCCGCGTAGGCGGCGCTGACCATCTCGCCGACGACCTCCTGCAGCAGCGGGTCCTCGGCCGGATCGGCCGCCGCGTGGGCGAACGGCCGCCCGGCGCGGCTGCGGACGAGCGCGATCGCGTCGTTCGCGGCGTTCCGCGTGGCGCCCGCGATCACCGCGGTGATGTAGAGCTGCAGGACGCCGAAGCGCTTGGTCGGGCCGCCCTCGGGCGCGTCGCGCGCGATCACCTCCTCGGGCTCCACCGCGACGTCCTCGAGGCGCGTCGTGCCGGTGCCGGTGAGGCTCTGGCCGAGGCCGTCCCAGTCGTCCTCGAGGGTGATGCCCTCACGCTCGGCGGGAACGACCACGCTGGCGATCTCGCCGTTCTCGTCGAGCGCGATGTAGAGCAGCGCGTCGGCGTAGAGGCTGCCGGTCGAGTAGTACTTGACGCCGTTCAGCCGCAGCGTTCCGTCGCCGTCGCGACGCAGCGTCGTGCCGAACTTTTCGGCGCCCACCTTGTGACTGCCGAGCTCGGTCGCGGCGCCCGCGACGATCGTCCCCTCGGCCGCCCGCCGCAGCCACCGCTCGCGCTGCTCCGCGTCGGTCGAGCGCAGGGTCTGCTCGACGAAGGCGAAGTGCGAGCGCAGGATGTGGGCGACGTTGGAATCGACGGCGGCGAGCGCCATGATCAGGCGGAACGTCTCCCGCAGGGACGTCCCGGCGCCGCCGAACTCGCGCGGCACCCGCAGCGCCCCGAAGCGGGCGGCGCGGAGGAGGTCGATCTGGGCGTAGGGCGCGATCCGGTCGCGCTCGCGGACGGCGGACTCGGCGCCGATCTCCGCCAGCAGCTCGGCGAGCCGCGGCGAATCGGGGGCGAGCAGCAGCGAGGGATCGGCGCTGCTGACGGGGGGCGAGATGCTCATGCGGGGGCTCCTGCGGTATCGCGGCGGTGCTGGGCCGCCTGGTGGGTGTCGGGCAGGCGCGATCCGCGCCCGAAGAACTTGTCGCGCAACGTCCCCTCCTCGTAGGAGGTGCGGTAGCGGCCGCGCCGCTGCAGCTCGGGAACGACCAGCTCGACGAAGTCGAGGTAGCTCTCCTGGGTGACGACGTGGTTCAGGTTCAGGCCGTCGGCGCCGGTCGCGTCGATCCACTCTTCGATCTGATCGGCGACTTCGGCCGGATCACCGGTCGCGTTCGGGCCGTCGGCGCCGAAGCCGAGGCCCTCGATGAAATCGCGGACCGTCCACTGCTCGCCGCCGAAGGTCTCGGCGGTCGACTGCATCGCCTCGTTCGGCACGTGGCGCAGCGGCTCGTCGAGGTCGTACGGGGAGAGGTCGTAGCCGAGCCACCCCGACCAGAGGACGAGCGTCCCCTCCGGGTCGATCAGGCCGCGGTAGTAGTCGCGCTTCTCCTGCGCCTCCGCGGCGGTCGGCGCGACGATGGTCGAGAAGCTGCTGAAGACGCGGATGTCGTGCGCGTCGCGACCGGCGTCGACCAGGCGGCCGCGCAGGTCGTCGATGTTGCTCCGCATGATCTCCGGTCGCGGCGCGCCCATGAAGACCGCCTCCGCGTGCTCGGCGGCGAACTGCTTGCCGCGGCTCGATTGGCCCGCCTGGTAGAGCAGCGGCGTGCGCTGCGCCGAAGGCTCGGAGAGGTGGATCCCCGGCACCTTGAAGTACTCGCCCTCGTGCTCGATCGGGTGCACCTTGGCGGGGTCGGTGTAGACGTTCCGCTCGACGTCGACGACGACCGCGTCGTCCTCCCAGGACCCCTCCCAGAGCTTGTAGAGGACCTCCATGTACTCGTCGGCGATGTCGTAGCGATTGTCGTGGCGGACCTGCGCCGACATGCCGATGTTGCGGGCGCCGCTCTCCAGATAGGAGGTGACGATGTTCCAGCCGATCCGCCCCTTGGTCAGGTGGTCGAGCGTCGACATCCGGCGGGCGAACGTGTACGGGTGCTCGAACGAGGTCGAGGCGGTGACGCCGAAGCCGAGGTGCTCGGTGACCGCCGCCATCGCCGGGACGACCAGCGAAGGGTCGTTGACCGGCACCTGCGCGCCGCCCCGCAGGGCGCCGTCGTTGGACCCACCGAAGACGTCGTAGACGCCGAGCACGTCGGCGATGAAGATGCCGTCGAAGAGGCCCCGCTCGCAGAGGCGCGCGAGGTCGGTCCAGTAGCCGATGTCCTTGTACTCGGAGGCGCGGCTCTCGGGCGCGCGCCAGGTGCCCGCCACCAGGTGGGTCGGGCAGTTCATGTCGAACGCATTGATCCGGATCTGTCTGCTGCTGTCGGTCGGGGAGCTCATGCGGGCACCGCTTTCTGCTCGGGCTGGGATCGGTCGAGACGGGGCAGCGCCGCGAGCAGGTTCTGCGTGTACTCCGCCTGCGGCGCGTTGAAGATCTGCTCGGCGCTGCCGGACTCGACCACGCGCCCGTCCTTCATCACCAGGACGCGGTCGGAGACGTGGTAGATGACGCCGAGGTCGTGCGAGATGAACAGGTAGGCGACGCCGAGCTCCGACTGCAGGTCGGCGAGCAGGTCGAGCACCTGGGCCTGGATCGAGACGTCGAGCGCGGAGACCGGCTCGTCGCAGACGATCAGTTCCGGCTGCGGCGCCAGGGCGCGGGCGATCGCCACGCGCTGACGTTGGCCGCCGGAGAGCTGCAGCGGCCGGCGGCCGAGCAGCTCGGGGCCGATGCCGACGTGGCCGAGCAGCTCCTGCACCCGCTCGAGCCGCGCCTCCTTGCCCTTGTAGTCGGCGTCGGCGATCGCGTCGTCGACGATCCGGCGCACGGTCCAGCGCGGGTCGAAGGAGCTGAGCGGGTCCTGGTAGACGACCGAGATCCGTCGCCGGCGCTGGCGCCGGTCCTTCTCCTTCAGCGTCGTCCAGGGCTTGCCGCGCAGGGTGACGTTGCCGCTGTCGGGGTCCAGCAGGGCGAGGACGATCCGCGCCGTCGTCGTCTTGCCCGAGCCGGACTCGCCGACGATCCCCAGCGTCTCCCCGGGGCGGATCTCGAGCGAGACGTCGTCGACCGCGGTGCGCTTGACCCCGTCGGGGCCGCGGTAGGACTTGACCAGGTTCTCGGCGGTGATGATCGGCGCCCGGCCGGTGGTCACGTTCGGGATCTGCGGATTGCCGGCCGGGATGTAGGCGCCCGCGACGCGGGGTGCCAGGCGGGTGCCCTTGGAGTGGCCGGCGGGGACGGCGTCCATCAGCGCTCGCGTGTAGGGGTGCTGGGGGGAGCGGAGGACCCGCTCGACCGGGCCCTGCTCGACGATCTCGCCGAGCCGCATCACCGCGACCTGATCGGCGAGGCGGGAGACGACGGCGAGGTCGTGGCTGATTAGGATCAGGCCGCGGCCGCGCTCCTTGGTCCGCTCGAGCAGGGCGAGGATCTGCGCCTGGACGGTGACGTCGAGCGCCGTCGTCGGCTCGTCGGCGATCAGCAGGCCCGGGTCCATCGCGATCGCCGAGGCGATCAGGGCGCGCTGGCGGAGGCCGCCGGAGAGCTCGTGCGGGAGCTGGCGGGCGCGCAGCTCGGGCTCCGGCACGCCGACCTCGGTCAGCAGCTCGATCACCTTCTGCTTGTGATCGCCCTTCCAGCCGTGGATGCGGAGCGGCTCGGCGATCTCCTTGCCGACCTTGCGCAGCGGGTCGAGCGAGACCAGCGCGTCCTGGAGGACGAAACCGATCTCGGCGCCGCGCACCTCGCGCCAACGCCGGTTCGAGAGCCCGAGCAGCGAGCGCCCGTTCAGCTCGATCCGGCCGGCCTCGACGTGGGAGCGCTCGCCGGTCAGGCCGACCAGCGTCCGCGCCGTGACCGTCTTGCCGGACCCGGACTCGCCGACGATCGCCAGGCACTGCCCGGACTCGACCGCGAAGGAGATCCCGTGGACGACCTCGTCGATCTTGCCGCGCGGCCCGAACCCGACCTTCAGGTTCTCGACCGACAGCAGCGGGGCGCCCGCCCCGGTGGGCTCGGCTTTGCTCATCAGAGACCTTCTCCTTCTATGCGTCGTTGCAGGTAACGGCCGATGCAGCTGGCGGCGAGGGTGGTGGCGACGATCGCCGCCCCCGGGAAGAGCTCCAGCCACCAGGCCGTCTGGATGTAGTCCTTGCCGGCGTCGAGCATCGCCCCCCACTCCGGCGCCGGGGGAGCGACGCCGAGGCCGAGGAAACTGAGCGCCGAAGCCCAGACGATCGACTGTCCGACCCCCAGCGTCGCCAGCACGACGAGCGGCCGGAACGCGTTGGGAAGGATGTTCTTGAACAGCGTGCGCGAGGGCTTGTGGCCGAGCGCCCGTGAGGCGATCACGTAATCGGCGCCTTTGACCTTCAGCACCTGGGCGCGGATCATCCGCGCGTAGCCGGGGGCGGCGGCGACCCCGACGGCGATGATCTGCGTGCTCACGCCGGAGCCGAAGATCGCCACCAGGAACAGGGCCAGCAGCAGGCCCGGGAACGAGAACAGCACCTCGAGCAGGCGACTGACCGCTCCGTCGACCCACTTGCCGCCGAGCCCGGCGACCACGCCGAGCAGGGCGGCGAGACCGAGGCCGACCGCGGTCGCGCCGAGGCCGATCAGGATCGACTCGCGGGCGCCGTAGATCACCCGCGTGTAGACGCTGCGGCCCGACTGATCGGTGCCGAAGGGGAATTCGAGCGACGGCGACTGCAGGCTGTGCCCGAGGTTCACCGCCAGCGGATCGCCTTTGGTGAGCAGGGACGGGACGGTCGCCGCGATCAGGATGAACGCGATGAACAGGCCGGCGAGGAGGACGGCCGGCCGCACCCCGCGGACACGGGAGAGGACGCCGCTCCCGGCGGGCGCCGGCCCGCTGGGAACCGGCAGGCCGCCGACCGTCGGATCGATTGCGGTGGCCATCACGCCACCTCCGTCCGGGTCCGCAGGCGCGGGTCGACGAGGACGTAGAGGAAGTCGACGACGAGGTTGACCGCGACGTAGATCAGCGCGACCAGCATCGTGATCCCGACCACGACCGGCAGGTCCTGGTTGGAGACCGCGTTGACCAGCACCTGGCCGAGGCCCGGGCGGGCGTAGATGACTTCGACCAGGACGGCGCCGGAGATCGTCGCCCCGATCGCCCACCCGGTCAGCGTGATGCCCGGGAGCAACGCGTGGCGGAGCACGTGCTTGCGCCGCACTTCGCCCTCGCTGGCGCCGCGGGTGCGGGCCGAGATCGCGAACGGCTGCTTCAGGCCCCGTTCGAACTCGTCACGGGTGACCTGGCCGAGGAAGCCCGCGAGCGGCAGGGCCAGGGTGAGCGCCGGTAAGAAAAGGGCGTCGATCGAGGTGCCGCCGGTGACCGGGAAGAACCCGAGTTCGAAGGCGAACACGACGAGCAGCACCAACCCCAGCCAGTAGGGCGGCACGCCGGCGAAGAAGGACTCGAAGCCGGAGCCGAAGGATGATCGAAACCTTCCCTTGCCGGCCGTGAACAGGAGCAAGGGTATGGAGATCACCCAGGCCAGCAGGGTCGAGACGAAGACCAACACGAGCGTCGGCCCGACCTGTTCGGAGATCAGCGAGGTGACCGGCTGCTTGTACTGGTAGGAGGTACCCAGGTCGCCGGTCGCGAGGTTGCCGATGAAGCGGGAGTAGCGCTGCAGGATCGGGTCGTCGAGACCGTATTTCTCTTCGGTCGCTTCGATCGTCGCCTGCGACGGGCGGGCGCCGGAGCCGCCGAGGATGGCGAGCGCCTTGTTGCCCGGCGAAAGTTCCTGCATCGCGAAGCAGAGCGTCGCCGCGGCCCACAGCACGAGGATCGCGCCGAGCAGCTTGTTGACGACGGTCCGCCAGGGGACGCGGCGCCGGGGGGGCGCCTCGAGCGCCCCCCCGTGAGTGATCGATGGCGTCGCGCTCATGTCAGCTTTCCAGCCAGGCGTCGCTGAGGACCGGCTCACCCTCGGAGGGCTCGATCCACACGCCTTTCAGCTTTTTGCTGACGCCGAGCAGCGTCTGCTCGGGGTACATCGGGACCCAGTACGCGTTCTCGGCGATGATCTGCTGCGCCTTGCTGTACAGGGTTTCCTGCTGTTTCCGGTCCGTCGTCGCGGCGGCCGCGAGCAGCGTTTTGTCCAGCTCCGGATTTTTGATCCGCGACATGTTCGCGAACGGGCTGTCGTACGCCTCGATGCTCGAGACGATGTACATGCACATCGGCGTCGGGCAGTTCCAGTACGTCGGCTCGGCGTCGAAGTCGGCCGGGATGTTGGCCTGTTCGTTGTGCTGCGCCTGCGGCTGGGGAACCAGGCTCATGTCGAACCCTGCTTCCTTCACCGCCGCCTGCACGTTCTGGTACAGCGTCAGCTCGGCCGGGGGCGTTTCGCCGGGACCGGAGCTGTAGATGAATTTCACCGTGAGCGGCTTACCGTCCTTTTCGCGGACACCGTTCGCGCCTTTTTTCCACCCCGCCTGGTCCAGCAGTTTTTCCGCTTTGGCCAGGTCGTGCGGGTAGAGGTTGGCGTATTTGGCGGTGTAGAACGGGGTGCCCGAGCTGATCGCGCTGGTTGCGACCGGGTAGGCGCCCTGGTAGGCGCTTTCCACCGCCGCCGGGGTGTTGGCGGCGAGGGTGAAGGCCTGACGGACCTTGATGTCGTCGAACGGCGGTTCAGAGTTGTCGAGGACGATGTAGTGGCCGATCCCGGCATGGACGAACTGCTTGAGTTCGATGTTCGGGTCCGACTGGGCGGCGGCGAAGTCCTCCGGCGGGACGCTGAAGATCGCCTGCGCTTCACCGCTCTGCAGCGCCTGCCAACGGACCGACGGGTCGGGCAGGAAGCGCCAGGTGATCGCGTCGAGGTAGGCCGGGCCCTGGTTGTTCGCGTCGGCCGGGGCCGAGTTGTAGTCCGGGTTGCGGACCAGTTCGATCTCCTGGCCTTTTTTCCATTTCTTCAGGATGAACGGGCCGGTGCCGACCGGGGAGACGCAGTTCTCCTTGATCCCCCGGGCCATCGCCTTCGGCGACTCCATGCCGAAGAAGGCCTGGGCGAGCACGTCGAGGAACGGCGAGTAGGGCCGTTTGAGGTTGACCCGCACCGTGTATTTGTCGAGGACGTCGACGCCCTTGTAGATCGGCAGCAGGTAGACGAGGTTCGTCGAGGACTGCGTTTCCGGGTCGAGCGTCTGTTCGAAGTTGGCTTTGACCGCCTCCGCGTCGAACGGCGTGCCGTCGGTGAAGTTCACACCTTTCTTCAGGTGGAAGGTGTACTGGAGGCCGTCTTTCGAGATGTCCCATTTTTCGGCGAGCCAAGGGACGACGGTGCCGTCCGGCTGCATCGAGACCAGCGAGTCGAGGTACTGACGCGCGACGTAGGTCTGCGGCATGTCGCCGAAGTTGTGGGGATCGAGGCAGGTCGGTTCACGGTCGGTGCCGTAGACGAGCGTCCCGCCTTTGACCGGGTCGCCTTCGACTTTCTGATTGCCGGCGCCGACGCCGACCACGGAGGTGGTGTTGGCGGCGGCAGCGGTGGACTTGCTGCCACCGCAGGCGCTCAGGCCGATCGCCATCGCCGCCAGTGCGGCGAAGATGGCCAGGGCCGAGAGGCGCGTTTTTAGGCTTGATTTCATCGTTCGTTGATCTCCTGATTCCAGGGGGTCGTGGGGGGTGAGTCCGTTGGGGATCGGCTCGCTGGAGGAGGAAAGTAGACAAAGTTGACCGGTTTGGTCTGGAAAGGGTCCAGTGTTACCCGAAGGGGGAATCTCTCGGGAGTGGCGGGGGTGCTCGTTGTGCCCGGCGGTTGCGGCAGTCCTAGATGCGTCCTGGGCGTCTCATCGCGGTCCTGGCTGGCTGTGACCGCGATGAGACGCCCAGGACGTGAGGTGTTCGTGAAACATCCGGCACAGGGACGGGCGGAGGTCGGACTCACGTCGGAGGTGCGTGCGAGAGAATCCACATCTGCCTGGGTTCGGTGAAGGAGATGCCGGGAAGGTGAGGCTTCGATGCGTCTTCGGTCTGTTCTCGGGCCCGGAATCGGGAGCCAAAAACGCGCTGCGTGTATTTGGCCCCCTATAGGGGGGTCAATCCACGCAGCGCGGAATCGACTGTTGTCCAACACGCGCGGAAGCCTGGACTTCCCACGGTCTCTCTCACGACTTGCGAGTCCCGTCACGGAGGCGTGTCCCTCCGGTGACGAACCCTCTGCACCTCGGCGAGAGATCCTCCCCTCCCGCACCCTCGGCCGTCTCGGCCACGGCCACAGCCAGCCAGGGCCGTGACCGAGACGGCCCTCTCGCCGAGACGCCTCGCGTCCCTTTCCCCGGGCGCCGGCTCCAGGGCGGCCCGTCCTTCCGCCCCCGCCCCCCCTACGCCGCCTGGAAGTCCACCCCGCCGCCGAGTACGAGCTCGGCGCGGCGGGCGGCCTCGGTGCGGTTGCGGACGCCGAGCTTGCGGTAGAGCGCGGTGGCGCTCTTCTTCACGCTGTCGGGGCCGAGGTGCAGGCGCTCGGCGATCTCGCGGTTGGTCTTGCCGGTGCCGATCAAGAAGAGGATCTCGCGCTCGCGGTCGGTCAGCTCGGGGCCCCCGGGAGCGGGCACCGCCGTGACCTCGAAGTCGAGGGGCTCACCGCCGATCACCGCGGCGCGGACGCCGCCGATGATGTCCTCGGAGGAGGCGCCGGCGGGCAGGAAGCCGACCGCGCCGAGCGAGGCGGGCGGTGCGCCGGGTGTGGTGCGGCAGCGCGAGGTGAGGAGGATCTGGACGCCCGGGTGGGCGGCGCGGATCGCGGCGGTGATCGAGCCGGCGAAGGGGCCGGTCTGGGAGATGTCGAGGATCGCCACGTCGGGGCGGTGGCGACGGGTCAGCGCGACCGACTCCTGCGTGTCGGCGGCGAGCAGGCACCGTTCGATCCAGGCCTGCTCGGAGAGCAGCGCGGCGATGCCGATCCGCGACGGCGCGTGGGCGTCGATCACGAGCGCGCGGACCGAGGAGTCCGGCAGCGCCTCCGGCTCGGCGATCGGGGGAAGCTCCAGTTCGGCGGTCGGAGTCATGGTGACGCGCTTCCTGATTTCGGCTTGATCGCTTTCGCCGCGAGGGGGCTCGGCTCGAACCCGGCCTTGGTCCCGGCGAGCGCCGCGGCGGCCTCGCTGGTCGCGGCGAAGAGGTCATCGAGCGCGCCCGCCGCCCTCTCCCCCGGCTGCCCGTCCTCGAAATCGCGGTTGTTGAGGTAGACGGCCACCGGCATGACGACGGCACCGAAAAAGGCGAGGACGTCGCGCAGGTGCCGCTCGGCGCCGAGGAAGTGGTGGTCGGAGGCGCCCATCGCCACCAGTCCCACGACCTTGCCCTGGAGCGCCGGGACCGGCGTCAGGTCGAGCAGGTTCTTCAGCGACCCGGTCAGGGAGCCGCGGTAGACCGGCGTCGCGAGGATCAGGGCGGTGGCGTTCTCGAGCGCCTCGATCGTCGCCGCGGTGTCGTCGTCCAGCTGCTCCGGCGGGGTGCCGTCGGCGAAGCCCAGCCGCAACGTGCCGAGGTCGAGCAGGTCGGCGCTCGTGCCGCGCCCCGCGGCCCGCTCGATCGCCCCGTCGAGCGCCCGGTGCAGCCGGCCGGGGGGCGTGGTCGAACCCAATAGGACCCTTAGATAGACATCGGTCGCAGTTGCGGGCGATGTCGACTGATCACGCGGCAAGCTCGTCCTCCTCGATCTGGATCTCCGAATAGGACCCACGGTAGAAGAGGAGCGGTTTGGCCCCCGGCTCGCGGTGCTCCAGATGGTGCGCGAGCCCGATCACGATCTCGTGGTCACCCGCCGGGTGGATCGCCTCGACCTCGCAGACGACCGTCGCCAGCGAGCCGGGCAGCACCGGCACGCCGAGGTCGTGGTCGTCGAACTGGACCTCGTGGGAGCGGACGGCGTCGCCCTTCTTGGCGAAGCGGTCGGAGTGGTGGCGCTGCTCGGCGGCGAGGATGTTGACGGCGAAGCGGCGCTCGTCGCGGATCGCCGCCAGGGTCTCGGAGCTGCGCGCCAGGCAGGCGAGCAGCAGCGGCGGGTCGAGCGAGACCGAGGAGATCGCGTTGGCGGTGGTGCCTACCGGCGCTCCGCTCCCGTCGCGGGCGGTGACGACCGAGACGCCGGTGGCGAAGTGGCCCATCACGTCGCGCATCGCCCGGCCGGTCTCGGCGAGCTTGGCGGCCGCGTCGGGCTCGGCCGCGCGGCGGCGCTCGACCACCGCGGAGACGTCGACGATCGCGATCCCGTGGCGGGTGGCGAACAGCTCGAGGTCATCGCCGCGCGCCATGTGGCCGTCCTCGCGCATCACCTGGCAGAGGACCCCGGCGCCGCGCAGCCCGGCGCCCGCGGTGAGGTCGACCGCCGCCTCGGTGCGCCCGGCGCGCTCCAGCAGCCCGCCGGAACGGGCGCGGAGCGGGAAGACGTGGCCGGGCTGGACGAGGTCCGCGGAGGTGCTCGTCGGATCGGCGACGACGGCGATCGTGCGGGCGCGGTCGCCGGCCGAGATGCCGGTGGTGACCCCGGCGCGGGCCTCGATCGAGACCATCGCCGAGTCCCCCAGCGAGGAGGCGTTGCCGCGGTTGCCGATCTGCTCGAGGCCGAGCCGCTCGCAGTGCTCGGTGCTGAGCGCGACGCAGACCAGGCCGCGCGCCTCGGTCGCCATGAAGTTGACCGCGGCGGCGTCGGCGAACTCCGCGGCGATCAGCAGGTCCCCCTCCCCGCGGCGCTCGGAGTCGTCGCGCAGGAGGACCATGCGGCCGGCTGCGAGCTCCTCGCTCGCGAGCGCCACGGGGTCGTCGGTCTTGGGGGAGCCTGGGACAAGGTCCAGCGGGTTCATCAAGCGGCCTCCCACTTGGTCGGGGTAGCACCGACGGCGGGCAGCGCGGTCGGCAACGAGATCTCTTCGGTTTCGCCAGTGCGGACGATTTTGCGCGCCACCGCGCCGGAGTGGTCGCGGATCTCGGTGATCCCGATCGCCTCCCACTCCACGCCTTTGCGCAGGGCACCGATCGCGAAGAGCCGCTCGGAGGGCTCGCCGTCGGCGTCCAGCAGCGCGCCGTCCGCGGAGACGTCGAGGCCGAGGCCGAGCTCGTCGGGGCGGGCGAGCCCCGCCGCGAGCAGGCCCGCGAGCAGGGGCGGCGCCTGGCGGCGCAGGTCGGTCCCGGCGCCGCTGCAGTTGATCACCCGGTCCACCTCGACCTCGTCGAGATCGGTCGCCCCGGGGCTGCGCAGGAAGACTCGGACGCGCTCGCCGTGGGGCTCCAAGGAGACGATCGCGTTCGATTCGGTGCGGATCCGCCCGGCGGCCTCCAGGGCCTCGAAGCGGTCGGCCACCTCGGGCGCCATGCGGAACCGGTGGACGTCCCAAAAGCGCTGGAACTCGGTCAGGAAGCGGCGCTGCTCATCGGTGTCCAGCGCCTTCCAGAGCGCCGGCGTCACCGGTCGCATCGAGTCGATCACGTCGCGCCAGTCGTCGCCCTGCTGGGCGACCCGACAGATCTGGGCGAAGACCGCGGCGACCATCGGCTCCAGCTGCCCGGTCTCGGTCGGGATGTGGAAGCGGCGCAGGTTGGTGAGCGTGCGGCGGTGGCGGCGCGGCACCAGGCCGTGGCGGGAGACGGCGTGGACACGCGGCCCGGCGCCGCCCTCGCAGAGGGTCAGCGCGATGTCGACCATCGAGAGGCCGGTGCCGACGACGAGCACCTCGCGGTCGAGGCTCGCCTGCTCCAGCGCCCCGGCGGCCCAGGGGTCGGCGACGTAGGCGCCGGAGTCCTTCAGCGCGGTCGGGACCTCGATCGGGTCGCCGGCGCCGAGCGGGCCGATCGCGAGGATCACGCGGTCGGCCTCGATCAGCTCGCCGTCGGCGAGGGACAACTCCAGCGGCGCGGGGGCGGCGCCGTGGTGCTCGACGATCGCGGTCACCTCGCCGCAATGGCGGCGCAGGCGCGCGTCGACGGCCTCGCGCTCGGCAGTCGCCAGCAGATCGCGGATGTAGGTGGCGTAGTGGCCGCGCGAGAGGAACGCTTCCTCGGCCACCGGTTCGCCGCGCTCGGCGAGCCACTCGTGGAAGTGCTCGGGCCGGCCGTGGATCGCGCCCATGCGGACCGCGGGGACGTTCAGCAGGTGGAGCGGGTCGGTGGTCCCGTAGGCGATGCCGGCGCCGAAGCCGCCGGTGCGGTCGATCAGGTCGATCTCCAGCGGACAGTCCTCGCGGTATTCGCGCAGCAGGTGGACGGCGGCGAGTGCTCCGGCGGCCCCGCCGCCGACGATCGCGACGCGCTGGGTCGGCGCGCTCATCGGGAGGCCCCCGCGGCGAAGGGGACGGCGGTGCCCTCGCGCCCACCCGAGAAGGCGAGCTCGGCCGGGTCCGGCGGTCGCCAGAGGCCGCGGCGCTCGAGCAGCGGCAGGACGCCCTCGCCGAACCAGTAGAGCTCCTCCAGGTGCGGGTAACCGGAGAGGACGAACTCCTCGATCCCGACCTCGGCGTACTCCTCGATCCGCTCGGCGACCTCGGCGTGGGAGCCGACCAGCGCGGTGCCGGCGCCGCCGCGTCCCAGGCCGACCCCGGCCCAGAGGTTGGGCGAGACCTCGAGGTTGGCGCGCGAGCCGCCGTGCAGATCGGTCATCCGCCGCTGGCCCTCGGATTCGGACTCGCGAAGCTTGGCCTGGACCTGGGCGATCGTCTCGGCCGGGACCGAGTCGAGCAGGCGTTCGGCCGCCGCCCAGGCGGTGGCGGAGTCGTCGCGGCTGATCGTGTGGAGGCGGATGCCGAAGCGGACCTCGCGGCCCTGGCCGGCGGCGGCCTCCTGGACGCGCTCGATCTTCTCGGCGACCGCGGCGGGCGGCTCGCCCCAGGTGAGGTAGACGTCGACGTGGCGGGCCGCGACCTCGATCCCGGCCGGCGAGGAGCCACCGAAGTAGATCTCCGGCTTCGGGTTCGGCAGGCGATGGATCGTCGCGCCCTCGACCCGCAGGTGCTCACCCGCGTAGTCGACGGTCTCGCCGTCCCAGAGGCGACGGACGATCTCGAGGAACTCGTCGGTGCGCCGGTAGCGCTCCTCCTTGCCGAGGAAGTCGCCGAAGGCGCGCTGTTCGCCCGCGTCGCCGCCGGTCACCACGTTCAGCAGCAGGCGGCCCTGAGAGTGCCACTGGAAGGTCGCCGCCATCTGCGCGGCGAGGGTCGGGCTCACCATCCCGGGGCGGAAGGCGACGAGGAACTTGAGCCGCTCGGAGGTCTCGGCCAGCATCGCGGTGACGACCCAGGCGTCGTCGCACCAGCCGCCGGTCGGGGTCAGCGCCGCCTCGAAGCCAAGGTCCTCGGCGGCCGTCGCGACGCGCGTCAGGTAGGCGATCGAGGCCTCGCGCAGGCCGCCCGCCGTGCCCGCCGGGGGCGCGTCGCCGGTCTCGATCAGGCCGCGGCCGTCGCCCTGCGTGGGCAGGAACCAGTGGAACTTGAGTGGCATCGTCGTGCTCCTCGTCGCCATTCCGCCTACGCCACCGCCACCGGAACGTCGGCCCTCGCGGGCGCCGGCTTGACCGCGAGGAGATCGATCTGGCGGATCGTCGGCGGCGCGGCGAGCATGCCCTGCTGGAGGCTGCGCAGCGACTTGACGATCTCGCCGTGGATGTGGTCCTGACGGCCGTCCTCATGGCCGAACGTGTCGTAGATCCCGAAGTTCAGCTCGTCGATCCTGAACGCGTACCAACTCTGCGTCCCGGGCTCGTCGACGGCATGCCGCTGCATGTCGAGCAGCCACGCTTCGAGCTCCTCCTTGGTCTCCGGCCTCGCCTCGAGTCGGACCAGGAGCCCGACGTTGCGCGGCGCCGCCTTGATCGTCGTCGGCATCGCGAAGCGCTGCCGTGGCGTGGTCTCGACGCCGACCTTGAAGGCGGTCCCCGGATGATCGTCGCGGAGCCGCGGCTGCCCGAGCACCCGCTCGCGCAGGGTCACCCCAGCCTCCGGGGCCTCCGGGATCAGGCCGCGCCGACGGAGCTCCGGCGTGATCAGGTCACGGAAGTCTTCGAAGGTGCCGAAGTTGGTGACGCGGGCGATGTTGAACCCGTCGAGATCGGCGACCTCGACCCACTCTTCCATCTGGTCGACGACCGTCTTCGGCGAGCCGACCACGCTGGCGCTCATCCCACCGACGCAGAGCCACTCGGCGAGGCGCCGGGGCGTCCACACCAGCTCGCTGTCGACCCGGGTCAGCATGTCGCTGAAGGCCCGGATCCCGTCGCCGCGGAACTGGTCGAGCGGCTTGTCCGGGTCGGCGCCGGCGAGGTCGATTCCGGTCCACCCACCCCACAGCGCCAGCGCCGCGTCGACCTGGGCCCGCTCCTGGATCGTCGCCAGCTTGTGCTGAGCCTCCTCGTCGGTCTCGGCGACGATCGGGGTCAGCATGACGATGATCTTCAGGCTGCGCGGATCGCGGCCCTGCTCCGCCGCCACCATCCGGTATTGATCCACCTGCGAGCGCATGTCCTGCGGGTTGGTGCCGATCAGGAACACCGCCTCGGCATGCGTGGAGGCGAACTGGCGACCGCGGGCGGAGGCACCGGCCTGGAACAGGAACGGGGTCCGTTGCGGCGAGGGCTCGCAAAGGTGGGCGCCGGGCACCGTGTAGTGCTTGCCGGCGTGGTTGATGTCGTGGACCTTCGAGGGGTCGGTGTAGACGCCGCTCTCGTGATCCTGGACGACAGCGTCCTCCTCCCAGGACCCCTCCCACAGCTTGTAACACACCTCCATGAACTCGTCGGCCATGTCGTAGCGCTCGTCGTGGGGGATCTGGGACGTGAGGCCGAGGTTCACCGCGGCGCTCTGCTGGTAGGAGGTGACGATGTTCCAGGCGACCCGACCCTTGGTCAGATGGTCGAGGGTGGTCATCGTCTTGGCGAACTTGTACGGCAGCTCGTAGGTCAGCGAGACGGTGGCGCCGAAGCTGATCCGCTCGGTCGCCGCGGCCATCGCCGGGATCGTGACCAGAGGGTCTCCGACCGGAGTCTGCGCCGCCGTGCGCAGCGCCGCGTCGCGGTTGCCGCCGTACACGTCGTAGAACCCGAGGACATCGGCGATGAACAGCGCGTCGAAGCCGCCCTGCTCCAGCACCTGTGCCATCTCGATCCAGTATGAGATGTCCTTGTAGTCATGGGTGCGGTCGCCGGGGTACAGCCACATGCCTGGGTTCTGGTGGACCACACAGTGCATGTCGAAGGCACTGAGGAGCAGCTGCCGGTCCGGCTTCTTCTTCGAGTTGGTGCTCATTGTCTTCCGCCTTTCCTACTTGGCCGCCAAGATGTCGACCCGCTCGATCGACGGCGGCGCGTCGAGCAGGTCGTCGGCGATCGTCTCCAGTGCCTTGGCGACCGCGCCCGAGAGGTGGGCCCCGCGGCCGCTCTCGTCATAGAAGGAATCGAAGATCCCGAACTCGGTCTCGGTGATCCGGTAGGCGTACCAACTGGCGGTGCCTCCCTCACGCGTGACGGCGGCGAGGGCGCCGTTCAGGACGGCGGTCACCTCCTCCTGCTTGCCCTCCTTCGCCTCCAGTGAGACGAGCAGGCCGTTGGTCAATCGGTCGGACATCGATGCTCCTTTCAGGTCGTTGCCGGCGCGGTCGACGCCGGCTCGGTGGTTTGCGGGGCCCCGCGCAGCGTCCGGTTGGCGACCGGGACCAAGGCCGCGACGGTGGCCGCGATGGTCACCAGCACCGCCCAGGTCGGGATCTGACCCCACTCGCCGAGCAGAAGCAGGTAGCCCGGGATCGTGCAGGTGGTGAAGGCGAGGATCAGGGTGAGGGCGCCGGTCAGCGTGGTCAGCTGCGACCAGCCGAGCGCCAGGACCAGGAAGAACAGTCCCCAGAGCACCGACCACTGCAGCCACAGCAGCCCGATCGTCGGTTCGTCGAACTTGACGATCTCGGTGACGCCGAAGGCGCAGGCCATGATCGCGACCCAGAGGGAGTACCAGCCGAGCCCGGCCGGCTCCTGCCCGGCGAGGTTGGAGATCCCCACGTACAGGTAGGTGAAACCGAACAGGAAGATCCCCGAGGCGAGCAACAGTTCATCGGTCGTGGCCGCGGTGGCGATCAGATAGAAGGGGATCGCCACCTGCAGGGCGCCGACGAACAGGTTGAAGGTCGCCGCGCCTTTGGCGTCGACTTTGCCGAGGAAGAGCAGGCCGTTGATGAACAACGCCGCCCCGACGAACATGAGTCCTACCGAAGACATGGCGGCCTCCCTAGTTGTAGGAATCGACTGCGGGCAGCCGGTCGTTGAGCAGGAAGTCCCCGGCGTGCGCCGACTTGAAGTCGAGCGGGTTGTGCAGGGAGAGGGTGCGGGCGTTACGCCAGTGGCGGTCGAACCCGTACTTCTCCAGCACGCTGCCGGCGCCGCCGACCTGGAACAGGGTCGAGCCCGCGAACATCGCCGCCTCGGCCGCCGCCCGGCGGGCCTCGCCGGTGACCACCGAGGCCTCGCCGCGGGCGTAGCCGTCGGTGGGGTTCTCGGCCGCGATGTCGCAGAGCTCGGCTGCCCGCAGGGAGAGCAGCTCCGCCGCCTCGACCGCCGTCTTCATCTCGCCGACGTGGAGCAGGACGTAGGGGTCCTCGCTCGCCTTCTCGGCGGTGCTCTCGTACCAGACGCGGGCACGCTCGCGGACGAACTCGACCGCGTCGTCGAGGGCGTTGCGGGCGATCCCGACGAAAACGCCGGTGTGGACCGCCTGGTAGTTCAGCGAGGTGACCGCACCGCCCCCACCACCGTCTGACTCTGGGCTGGCGAGGCAGAGTTCGTCGGGGATCCAGACCTCCTCGAACTCGGTGGTGCCGCTGGCCGTGGTGCGCTGGCCGAAGCCGGACCAGTCGTCATGGATGGTCACGCCCTCGGCGTCGGTCGGGGTGAAGAACACCCGTACCTCGTCGCTTTCGGCGACCTGGCAGGGCCCGAAGGTGATGTCGCCGGCCAGGCTGCCGGTGCAGTAGAACTTCTTCCCGTTCAGCCGCCAGCCGTCGCCATCGCGGCGCACCGTGGTGTTGAAGTGGTTGACGCTCTTCGTCCCCACCTCGGAGTAGGCGTTGGTGATCCAGAGCTCGCCGGCGGCGAAGCGCGGCAGCCATTTCGCCTGCACCTCGGGTGAGGCGAACTCCTGCAGCAGGCGGATCCCGCCGGTGTGCAGCTGGTACATCTGGCCGATGTTCGAGTCACCGGCCGAGATCAGGTTCACCACCTTCATCAGGTCGACGAAGTTGCCGCCGAAGCCGCCGTGCTCGCGCGGCACCATCAGGCCGAGCAGGCCGGAGGCGCGGAACTCGGCACACTGCTCGTAGGGGAACTCGCGCTTGCGATCGCGCTCGGCGGCACCGACGCGAAAGCGGTCGCGGAGCTCGGTGGCGACCGCGATCGGATCGTCCAGCTCACTGCCGAGGACGGGTTTCACTGCCTCCTGGGTGCTCATATGTATTTCCCTCTCTTGCTTTCTGGTTTGCCTAGGCGGCGGGTACGAGCGCACCGCGGCGGTAGGCAGCACCGGGGTGGCTCTGGGGAAGGTGGGCGGCGCCGTCGAAGAGCTTCTGGCGCAGGGTGCCGGGGCGGTACTCGGTCGGCGCGACGCCGCGGCGCTGCAGCTCCGGGATCAGGTGCTCGACCGCGTCGACGAAGGTGCCCGGGGTGATCGCGTAGGCGAGGTTGAAGCCGTCGACGTCCGAATAGTCGATCCACTCCTGCATGTGGTCGGCGACTTCGCCGGGGTCGCCGACGACGCGCGGGCCGAGACCGCCGATGGTGCCCCAGCGGGCGATGTCGCGGACGGTCCACTCACCGCCCTCGGGGTCGGCCTGCTGGAAGGCGGCGACGGCGGAGTGGATCGCGTTCGATTCGACCTCGCCGATCGGGTCATCGAGATCGTACTCGGAGAGGTCGACGCCCATCCAGCCGGAGACGAGGGTCAGGGCGCCCTCGTCGTCGCCATAGCGCTCGAGGTCGTCGTGCTTGGCCCAGGCCTTCGCCTTGGTCTCGTCGGTGATCGCGGTGAGGAGGTTGTAGATGCGGGCGTCGTAGGGGTCCCGACCGGCCTCGGCCATGCGGCGGCGGATGTCGCCGACGGTCTCTTTCAGGATCTCCTTGGTCGGCGCGGCGGTGAAGATCGCCTCGGCGTGCTCGGCGGCGAACTGGCGGCCGCGGGAGGAGGCGCCGGCCTGGTAGATCACCGGGGACCGCTGCGGCGAGGGCTCGCAGAGGTGGATGCCGGGGACCTTGTAGTAGGTGCCCTCGTGCTCGATCCCGTGGACCTTGCTCGGGTCGGTGAAGATGCCCGCGTCGCGGTCGCGGAGGACTGCGCCGTCCTCCCAACTGCCCTCCCAGAGCTTGTAACAGACTTCGAGGTACTCGTCGGCGACGTCATAACGGTTGTCGTGGTTCAGCTGGTCGGCCTCCCCCATGTTCTCGGCGCCACTTTTCAGGTAGGAGGTGACGACGTTCCAGCCGACGCGGCCGTCGGTGAGGTGGTCGAGCGTCGACATCCGGCGGGCGAAGGGGTAGGGGTGCTCGAAGGAGATCGAGGCGGTGAGGCCGAAGCCGAGGCCCTCGGTGACCGCGGCCATCGCCGAGATCAGCATCGCCGGGTCGTTGACCGGGACCTGGGTGGCGTGGCGGACGGTGGAGTCGCGGCTGCCGCCGTAGACGTCGTAGATGCCGAGCACGTCGGCGATGAAGAGCCCGTCGAAGCGCCCCCGCTCCAGCAGCTGGGCGAGGTCGGTCCAGTAGGAGAGCTTGCGGTAGTCGGCGGCGCGGTCGTCCGGATGCCGCCAGAGGCCCGGCGACTGGTGGGCGACGCAGTTCATGTCGAAGGCGTTGAGGCGGATCGGTCGGGTCATCTCGCGGTATTCCTTACTAAGTTGATCGACAAAGCGTTCTTAGCCGAGTCCGCATGATGCAGGCGGCCCTGGCGACCTGTCAAATCGGACTTTCAGGTAGGTCTATAGTCTTTCCTTACCTAGTCGGTCAACTTTAGTGGAATAGGTTCACCACTCCCACGACTCCCCCATGCGCATCCAGCAACTCGAATACGCCACCGCCGTCGCCCGCTTCGGCTCCTTCCGCCGGGCGGCCGAGGCCCTGCACATCTCCCAGCCCGCGCTGAGCGAGAACGTGCGGCGGCTGGAGCGGGAGCTCGGGGTCGAGATCCTCGACCGCCGCCGCTCCGGCGCCACCGTCGGTGAGCACGGGCGCGAGCTCCTCCCCCACATGCTGGCCGTGATCGAGGCGGCCGACAACCTCAAGCGCGCCGCCGACGACAGCCGCGCCCTCTCCCGCACCGTGCGCGTCGGCACCGTGACCGCGGCGACCGTGCCGCTGCTGGCGCCGACCATCCACGCCTTCCGCGACACCCACGCCTCGACTCAGGTGGAGATCCTGAGCGCCCAGCAGACCGCGATCCACCGGGCGCTGCTGGAGGGCTCGATGGATCTCGGCCTGGTCAATTACCTCGAGGGCGACGACATGCCGACCGAGTTCGAGTCCACCGAGCTCCTCCGCGGCCACCCGGTCGTCTGCATGCGTCCCGACGACGAGCTGGCGAGCGGCGCCACGGTCCGCACCGCCGACCTCTGGGAGCAGCCGCTGATCGCGATGCGCGCCGGCTACGTGATGCACCGCTACGTCACCCGCCTCCTCGACGGCCGCGAGCCCACCCCCTCCTACTCCGCCGACGGGGCCGAGATGGGCAAGCTCATGGTCGCCGCCGGCCTCGGCGTCGCCGTCCTCCCCGACTACTCCGTCATCGGCGACCCCCTCGAGCGGAGCGGCGAGATCACCCACCGCCCCCTCGAGGAAGACGGCACCGGCGTCCTCCTCGTCCTCCAACGCCGCCGCTCCACCCCCGCCCACAACGCGATCTCCGACCTCCACGACCTCTTCGTGGCCGAAGCGGAACGGGCGCGCGACGGAGCGGCCGCGGCCTGACCGCGCGCGCCGCGACGCCGGCCGCGCCCATATCGTCTCGGGGGTGCTGACCTTCGTCGACCTCTTCGCCGGCTGCGGCGGGATGACCCGCGGCTTCGAGGACTCGGGGGAGTTCCGCTCCGTCTTCGCGGTGGAGTTCGACCGCGACGCGGCGGCGACCTATGCGGCGAATTTCGGCGACCACGTCGCGTGTGGCCCGATCGAGGACGTCGCCGCGTTCCCGGCTGCCGACGTGGTGATCGGCGGTCCGCCCTGCCAAGGCTTCAGCCCGCTCAACCGCGAGGCGGTCGGCTTCGAGCGGCGTGGGCTGTGGCGCGAGTACCTGCGGGCGCTGGAGGCGATCCAACCGCAGGCATTCGTGATGGAGAACGTCCCCGAGCTGCTCCGCAGCGCCGAGTTCGTCGAGTTCCAGCGCCATGCGGAGGACCTGGGCTTCGAGGTCGAGGCCGAGATCCTGAACGCCGCCGACTTCGGCGTCCCCCAGCGCCGCCGCCGCGCGATCGTCATCGGCAGCCGCTCCGGCGCGCCCGTCATGCCGTCCCCCACCCACGCCGAGGGTCGCTGGACCACCTTCCGCGCGGCGGTCGACGGCCTGCCGCTGCAGCCCGACGGCAAGCGCTGGCACCGGTCGCGCAACCCGCGCCCCGAGAGCGTGCGGCGCTACAAGGCGGTGCCGCGCGACGGCGGCGATCGGTTCGCGATGCAGCGGAACCTCGACCGGGCGGGCCTGGGACACCTGGTGCCGCGCTGCTGGCGCGAGAAGCCGCGGGGGACGACCGACGTCTTCGGGCGCCTCTGGTGGGATCGCCCCGCGCTGACGATCCGCACCGAGTTCTACAAGCCCGAGAAAGGCCGTTACCTCCACCCCTCCGCCCACCGCCCGATCACGGTCCGCGAGGCGGCGCGGCTGATGTCCTTCCCCGACGACTTCGTCCTGCCCGAGGAGCAGGCGATGTCGAGCGTCGCCCGCCAGGTCGGCAACGCCGTCCCACCCCTCCTCGCCCGCCGCATCGCCGAGTCCCTCGCCGCCTCCCTCCGCGGTGAGACCCCGTCCGCTGTTCCTTATGGTCCTGTGGGGACCAAAAGGAACAGCTCAGCGCTGGCGGCCTAGCGACTCGCGGACCGCGGACTCCACCCGGTCGGCCGCGGCGTCGATCGTCTCGTGCTCCCAGATGCGGACCACGGTCCAGCCCGCCGCGGCCAGGAGCTCGTTCACCTGCGCGTCGCGCTCCTGGTTGCGGGCGAGCTTGTCCTGCCAGAAGGCTTCGTTGGAGCGGGGCATCGTGCCGTGCTCGGGGCAGGAGTGCCAGAAGCAGCCGTCGACGTAAACGGCGACCTTGGCCGGGCCGAAGACGAGATCGGCGCGGCTCGGCACGCCTTTCAGCGGGCGGCGGTCGACGCGGTAACGGAAGCTGCGGCGGTGCAGCTCGGAGCGCAGTTCCAGCTCCGGCGCGGTGTCGCGGCGGCGCACCCGTGACATCCGTTCGCTGACGCCGGTGGAGGAAGGCGTCATCGGCGGTCGCGTCTTGCGGGCCACGGCGGCGAACTTTAGTGCGAGTCTCTCCCTTCCTCCGCCAGCCGGTCGCGATGCTCGCCGCCGATCTCGCCCGTCAACTCGAGGAACTCGACGATCGTCGCCAGCTCCGCCGCGGTGAAGCGCGCCCCGAGGCGTCGCTGCCAGTCGTCGGCGAGCGGTGCCCAGATCGCCTCGGCACGCTCCATGAAGCGCGGGGTCACCATCAGTCGGACGCGGCGCCGGTCGGCCGGATCGGGGACACGCTTCGCGTAGCCGACCTTTTCGAGCCGGTCGATCGCGCCGGTCACGGCGCCGGTCGTCACCCCCACCTCGCGCGCGAGCTCGCCGGCCGTCAGCCCGCCCGCGTTCTGGATCACGTTGACGCAGCGAAGGTCGGCCGCGGAAATCCCGAGCCGCTTCGCGGCCAGGTCTTCGATCGCGCCGTCCAGGTTCCCGGCATCACGGAATGCGCCGATCAGCTGCCCGATGAGTTTTTCCTTGTTCGACATTCTCTTAGTTGCTAAGATACTTGCGTGCTAAGTCAATTCTACGGGAAGGACACGAGATGAGCACCGACAGCACTTCCGCCTCCAAGCTCGAGTGGCGCCTGGAGCTGGTCCAGGTCCCCGTCGCCGACGTCGACCGGGCCAAGGACTTCTACGTTCGGGCCGGGTTCGTCGAAGAACACGACCACCAGGTCACGGGCGACTTGCGCTTCGTCCAGCTCACCCCACCCGGCTCGGCCTGCTCGATCTCGATCACCACCGGCGCCCACCAGATGGAGCCCGGATCGCTCGAGGGCCTGCAGCTGGTCGTCACCGACATCGAGGCCGCCCGCGAGGAGCTGCTCGCCCGCGAGATCGAGGTCAGCGAGATCCAAGACTTCCCCTGGGGCCGCTTCGTCTTCTTCGCCGACCCCGACGGCAACGGCTGGGCCGTCCAGCAGGCCGTCTAGGCGCGCGGGTCGAGGACCACGATCGGGATGACCCGCGGGTGGGCGCGCTCGCGGTAGGACTCGTAGGCGGGATAGAGGGCGACGAACTCCGCCCAGAGGCGGTCCCGCTCTCCCTCGTCGGCGAGGCGGGCACGCACCGGGAGCACCTCCGCGCCGATCTGCACCGTCGTCTCGGGATTCGCCATCAGGTTGTGGAACCAGGCCGGGTGGGTCGGCCGACCGGCTTTCGAGGCGACCACCGCGACCGCGTCGCCGTCCCGGAAATACATCAGCGGCGAGGTGCGGGCGATGCCGGTCTTCGCACCCCGATGGTCGACCAGCGCGATCTCGGCCCCCGGGAAGCCGGGCACCTTGCGACCGAGCCGCCCGCCGCTGCGCCGGTAGAGCGCGACGTGGACCTTGGTCGAGCGCCGGCCGAGGTAGACGCCGCGGTCGTTCATCGCGTCGGCGGCGGCGAGGTTCAGGCGGGCGTTCAGAGATGAGCCGGCGGCGTCCGATGCCGGTTCCCGCAGCGCGGCGGCCAGCCGCAGGTCCGAAGCGGTCGCGGCGGCCAGCCCGGCGGTGATCGCCCGACCAACCCGCGAGCGGCGCCGCAGGAGGATGGCGGCGATCCCCACGTTGGCCCCGGCGCGGGCGAACATCCAAGGACGGCGCGGCCGTCCCCAGATGAGGCCCGGGGCGACGGCGAGATCGAGGAGCGCGATCAGGCGCGTGTCGCGCGAGTAGAGGCCGGCGACACGCGCGAGCCGCGGCCGAGCCATCAGCGCCGCGCCGATCCCGAAGGTCAGGATGCCCACCTGGCGGCTTCGCTGGAGCGCCGTTGACTGGTCCATGCGGACCAGCCTACGCCCGGGGGGTCAAGGCTGCATGCCTTTTCCACCGTATGGCGTGGAAAAGGCATGCAGCGCGGACCGACTAACGCGTGACCTTCACGACGACCGTCTGGGTGACGGTGTGGCCGCCGGCCTTCAGCTCGACCTTGACGCGGTGGCGGCCGAGGGAAGCGTTGCGGCCGACCCGCAGGTCGAGGGTGACCGAGCCGGTCTCGCCCGCCTTGATCGTGTCGACGGCAGCGGAGTCGGTGCCGTTGCCGGCGAGCGAGTCGGCGCTCACCCTGGCACCGCGTAGCGCCCCGGCGGTCTTGTTCTTGATCCGGAACGTCAGGTGGGCGTCGCCGCCGCGGCGGGCCTGGGCGGTCGAGCCGGAGGCGACGAATTCGACTACCCCGTCCTTGCCGTCCTTCCCGTTCTTGCCGTTCTTGCCGGCGGGGCCCTGTGGGCCGCTCGGACCTGCCGGGCCGGCGGGGCCACGAGCGCCGGTGTCACCCTTCGGGCCGGCGGGACCGGTGTCGCCCTTGGCGCCTTGGTCGCCTTGCGGACCCTGCGCCCCGGGAGTGCCGGGCGTGCCCGGGGTCCCCGGCTGACCTTCAGGTCCTTGCGGCAGGCCGGTGCTGGCCGCGCTCAGCGGCACGCTCAGCGGCGTGGCCGGGGCATCGGAGGCGATCACGAGGATCGCGGTCGAGGTCGCGTTTTCGCGCGCCGGCGCGAAGCGCACCAACACTTCGCAGCTACCGCCGGGGGCGAGGACCTCGCCGCCGCAATTGTCGGCGGCGAGGAGGAAGTCTCCCGCGTCCGCATGATCGGCTTCGATCGAGACGTCCAGGATCGTCGCCGCGGCGCCGCCTTCGTTGGTCACCGTGATCCACTGGCCGGGGCCGGTGGTGCCGACCGCTTGCGCGGGGAAGACCGGAGCCGCGGCGCCGAGAACCGCCACCGCGTTGAGCGCGGCGGTGCCGGGTGAGGCAATTTCCCCGGCCGCGTTCTTGAATGCGCCGTTGATGCCGATCTTGCTCACCGCGATGATCGAAGGCGGCGGGGTGGTCGTGCCCCCGGCGCCGGCGCTGTTGTCGAAGCTGACGCCGCTGGTCGCCGGCCCGAAGGCCACTCCGGTGATCGCTTCGCCGATCCGGTTGAACAGGTTCACCTGGTCGCCCCCGCTGCTGAGTCCGACGGCGTCGCCGTGGTAGGTGCCGAACCGCAGGCCGGCGGGGACACTCGAGCCGAACCAGGCCGACTTGAATTTGGCGACCTTTTCCTTTTCGGTCGATTCTTTGTCCGGTTCGATCTCGAGGAAGAGGACCGTTTCGCCGGGGGCGACAGTCGAGACGCCTTCCAGCGACACCGCTTTGGCAAATTCCTCGGAGTTGTCGTCCATCTTCCAGCCGCTCAGGTTCGCCACGGTGGAGCCGGTGTTGGTCAGCTCCCACCAGTCCGCGGCGTAGCCGGCACTGCTGCTGCCGGTCGGGTCGACCTCGGTGATCGCCACCGTCGGGAGACCTTCGACGACGCCTGGCGAGCCGATCTGGTCGTGGGCGTTGCGGGCGCCGAACTGGCCCGCGACGCTCTTCGCCACGATCGTCGGCGGGGTGCCGGTGAAGGTCCCCGCCGCGGCGTGGTTGTCGAAGCTTTCCGCCGCGCTCAGGGCAGTGCCGGTCTTCGTGCCTTCATTGGCACCGAAGCTCACCCCGGTGATGTGCGCGCCTTCGGGGTCGAAGACGTTGACGCCGTCCCCGCTCCCACTCAGCCCGACTCCCGAGCCTTCGTAGGTACCGACCTGAAGCCCGGCCGGGAAGCTCGAGCCGAACCACGAGGCCTTGAATTTCGCGACCCTTTCCCTTGCCGTCGCTTCCTTGGTCGAGTCGAGTTCGACGAAGAGGGCCGATTCGCCCGGCGCCAGCGACGGCACGCCGAGCAGCGGAACCGCCTTCGAGAATTCGTCGGAGCTGTCGTCCATCTTCCAGCCGTTGAGGCTGATCGGGCTCGTCGTCTCGTTGGTCAGCTCGAACCAGTCGGCTTCGTATTCCGTCCAGCCGCTGCCCCACGGGGCGACCTCGGTGACCGCGACCGGGGTCGAGACCGCGGGGGCCGACCCGGGCGAGCCGGTTTCGGTGATCGCGCCGTTGGTGACCGAGAAGGCGCCCCGGGTGCCGGCGACCGAGAGTTGGGTGATCGTCGGGTTGGGACCGGGACCGCTGCCGAGGCCGGTCGGGTTCTCGAAGGTCGCGAACGGCGAGGACCCCGGCGAGGCGCCGAAGGTGATCCCGGCGACGTGATGGCCGGTTTTATCGATGATGTTGACCTGGTCGCCGCCGCTGCTGAGGCCGTAGTGCGTGCTCGCGTAGTGACCGATCTTGAAGTTCGCCGGGAGCGGTTCGGTCGCGAACCAGTCGGCTTTGAAATCGGCCTCGTGCGCTTCTTCGACGAAGACCGCGGCTTCGCCGGGATTCAGCGTTTCGACGCCGAGCAGCGGGGTCGGAGTGTTCGCCGTCGGCGAGCTGCTGTCGATGAAGCTGTATTCAGTCATGTTCACCGGGATCGTGCCGGTGTTGGTGACCTCGAACCAGTCGGTCCCCCAGGGGCCGTTGCCGGAGCTCCAGGGCGCCGCCTCGGTCACCGCGAGGCGGGCTTCGGAGGTGACCGCGCCGGCGGCGGTGATCGTCAGGGTGTAAAGCGAGGTTTTCGCGTCGGGGCTGGCCTGCGAGCTTGGGTCGTCGACCGTTACTTCGACTTCGTACTTGCTCTTGGCGGCCGCGTTCAGCGGCGTCCCGGCCTTCAGGTAGAGGCCGTTGTGGTCGACTTCGAAGTCGGCCGCGTCGGGACCGACGACGCCGAGTCGGTTTTCACCGTAACCGTCGTTGTCGGTGACCGAGATGCCGGCGACCTTGACCCGTGAGCTGGTCGAGGTGCTTTGCGGCAGCGAGGCGACCGGGTTGCTCAGAGCGATCGCCGAGGGCGGCGTGCCCGCGTTCCCCTGCGGTTCGTAGACCCAGAGCTGCGGGTGCGCCTGGTCGCCACCACCGTCCTCGCCGACGATGTAGAGGAAGCCGTCGTCGTCCATCGTCACGCCCTCGTTGGTCATCTCGGGGACGGTGATTTTGTCCGACGGTTCGGCGAGCTCGGCGAGGCGGCTGTTGACGTGGCCGCCGCGGGTGATGTTCACCACTTCGCCCGATTCCTGGCTGATCACCAACAGGTTTTCTTTTTCGCCCGCGGAGATGTCGGGAACGTTGGCCAGCGCGTAGACGTCGGAGAAGTCGAGGGTGCCGACGTCGGCCGGCGGGAAGAGTTCGCCCGCGGACCCGTCGAAGTTGGTCGCGGTGCCCGCGTCCCAGTTGATTTCGGTCGGATAGATCCGCTCCGGCCCCATCTCTTTGACCGCGATCATCTGGTTCGGGTGGAGCGGGTCGTTGGTGACACCCTCGATGCCGATGTTGTCGTTGACTGAGCCGATCGTCACCGTTTTCGCGGCGGAGCGGGTCAGTTCGCCGCCGGGGACGTATTTGAAGCGGTCGAGTTTCGATTCGCGCTCCTCGGTGATGACGAATTCTTCGTCACCGAGGTAGGCGATGCCCTCGGTGTCGTAGAAGGTCGTGCCCTGCGGACTGCCGCCGGGGGCGAGCGTCATCGAGTTGACGTAGGTGCCGTCTTTGTCGACCTGGGTCACCGAGGTCCCGCCGTCGCCGACGATGAAGAGGGTGCCGGTGTCGGGGTCGTAGGTGACCCCGGAGGCCTCTTCGGCGAGCAGGCTGTGCGCGGGCGCGGGGGTGCCGGGAGGAAGGGGCAGCGCGAAGCGGTGGATCCGCTTGTACTGGGCGAGGTTCACTTCGGTGACCGCCGCCGAGGCCGAACCGGCCGCGACCACCAAGAGCGCGACGGCTGCCATCACAAGGGCGACCGTGAGAGCGCGCGACCGGTTGCGCCGCGCGGGGCGGGTGGACGAGGCGGCGACGGGCTCGGTCATCAAGGCTCCTGTTCCGGGATTTGCGCCCGGCCAGGTGCCGGCGGCGGCGGGAACCTATTCGCGACATCTGAGTGTGTTTGTGAAGAGGCTGTGACCGCTGGGCGTCAGCCCATGCCGGATTCGGCGGGCTGGGCGCCGTCGACGGCTTCTTCGGCATCGAGCGGCGGGCCGCCCGAGTTGCCGGGGTTGACCGCCGCGTCGGCCTGGATCGCGTGGGCAGCGGTGAAGCCGTTGGGCGCCTCGATCGTGCGGTCGAGGCCGGAGACGATGCCGGTGGAGAAGCTCCAGGCATAGGTCGATGCGTAGAGAGCTTCGTCGCTCTTGCCGCCGCGCTAAGCGGGACCTTCGGCGCGGCTGGGCGTTTCCTGAGAGCCGGCGCGCCGGCCGGCGGAGCGCTAGTCGCCGACGCGCTCGAGCACCATCGCCAGCCCCTGCCCCACGCCGATGCAGAGGGTCGCGACGGCATAACGGCCGCCGCGGGCGCGGAGCTCCTCGACGGCACGGCCGACGACGCGGGCACCGGAGGCGCCGAGGGGGTGGCCGATCGCGATCGCCCCGCCGCTCATGTTGACCTTGGCGGGGTCGAGGTCGGGCCAGCCCTTCAGGCAGGCGAGGGACTGGGAGGCGAAGGCCTCGTTCAGCTCGACGACGTCGACCTCCTCCCAGGTGATGCCGGCGCGTGCGAGCGCCTTGTTGCATGCCTCCACCGGCGCGATCCCGAAGACGTCGGGGTCGACGCCGTGAGCGGCGCGGGAGACGACGCTCGCGAGCGGCGGCGTGCCGATCCGCTCCGCCGCCGCCTCGGAGCCGAGCAGCAGCATCGAGGCGCCGTCGTTCAGCGGCGAGGAGTTGCCGGCGGTGACGGTGCCGCCCTCGACGAAGGCGGGCTTCAGCTTGGCGAGCTTCTCCAGCGAGGTGTCGGCGCGGATCCCCTCGTCGCGCTCGAGGTCCACCCCGGGCACCGGCACCACCTCGGGGAAGCGGCCCTCCCTCCAGGCTGCGTCGGCCAGGGTGTGGGAGCGCAGCGCGAACTCGTCCTGGGCCTCGCGCGAGATCTCGTGGATGTCGGCGAGCTTCTCCGCCGATTCTCCGAGGCTGATCGTCCACCGGTCGGGCATCTGAGGGTTGATCATGCGCCAGCCGAGCGTCGTCGACCACATCGTCTCGTGGCCGGCGGGGAAGGGACGCGCGGGCTTCGTCATCACCCAGGGGGCGCGGCTCATCGACTCCACCCCGCCGGCGACGGAGATCTCGGCGTCGCCGGTCTCGATCGCCCGCGAGGCCTGGGTCGCCGCCTCGAGGCTCGAGCCGCAGAGGCGGTTGACGGTGACGCCGGGGACGCTCGTCGGCAACCCCGCGAGGAGGACGGCCATGCGGGCGACGTCGCGGTTGTCCTCGCCGGCCCCGTTGGCGTCGCCGAGGATGACGTCCTCGATCGCCGCCGGATCAAGGTCCGGGACGCGGTCGAGCAGCGCGCGCACGGCCCCCGCGGCAAGGTCGTCCGGGCGCACCTTCGAGAGCGCGCCGCCGTAGCGGCCGAAGGGGGTGCGGACGGCTCCATATATGTAGGCGGGGTTGGACGCGCTCATGGACGGGACCCTAGCGGCGCCGCGCCGCCGGCCGGAAGCGTCGGCGCCCCGGGTGGAGGGCGGATTTCAACCCCCGGGCCGATGAAGCTCGCGCCGCCCGCGCGTAGCGTCCGCGGCGATGGGATCCGAAGGCCTCCTCGTCGCGCTCGCCATCCTCGCCTGGCTGCTCTGGCGCCAGCTCCAGGTGCGCGAGCTGCGGCGGGACCGCTCGATGCTGCTGCCGCTGATCCTCGTCGTCGCCGGCATCGCCGAGATCGTCGACTACAGCCACGAACACCCCCTTCACCCCACCGGCTACGCGCTGCTCGCGGTGAGCGTCGTCGTCGCCGCGGCCTTCGGCGCGTGGCGTGCGAGCACCGTCCGCCTCTGGGTCGCGCACGGTCGGCTGATGCGTCAAGGGACGCCGGTCACCTGCGTCCTCTGGCTGGTCGCGATCGCGATCCACATCGCCGGCGACTACGCGATCGCCCCGCACGACGCCGACCGGCTCGGCGGGGTCTCGCTGCTGCTCTACCTCGGGGTCACGCTCGCCGTCCAGCGCGCCTGCCTGAACGAGCGGGCGCGGCGCCGGCCGTGGCCCGCCGCGCCGCACCCGTCCGGCGCCTAGCCCAGCTCGGCCAGGCGGGAGACCGTCTGCGCGCAGACCTCCTCGGCCCAGGCGGCGGCGTGGGCTCCTTCGTTCGACACCCAGACCTTGTCGATCCCGAGCTTCGCCATCTCGTCCATCTCGGCAAGGAAGCCATCAACGTCATCGAGGGGGTTCGTCCCCCAGATGATCGTCTTCTCGATCTCGGCGTAATCGCAGCTCTCGTTCTCGCAGTGGCCCTTCAGCACCTCGAGTTTGTGGGCGACGACGGCGCGATCGCCGCCGTAGATGTTGCAGGCGTCGGCGTACTTGGCGACCAGGCGCAGCGTCTTTTTCTCACCCGAGCCACCGATCAGCAGCGACGGGCGCGGGCTGGAGATCGCGGCCGGTGAGTTCAGCGTTTCCTTGAGCTGGTAGTGCTTGCCCTCGTAGGGCCCGTTGTCGTCGGACCACATCTGGAAGCAGACCTGGATCGCCTCCTCGAGCCGCTCGAAGCGCTCGCCCAGCGGCGGGTACGGAACGCCGAGGCCTTCGTGCTCCTCCTCGAACCAGGCGGCGCCGATGCCGAGCTGGGCTCGGCCGCCGGAGAGGACGTCGAGCGTCGTCACCGTCTTCGCCAACAGGCCCGGGTGGCGGTAGGTGACGCCGGTGACGAGGAGGCCGAGGCGCATGCGCTCGGTGTGCGCGGCGATGAAGCCGAGGGCGGTGTAGCCCTCCAGCATCGGCTCGGTGTGCGGGGCGACCGGCGGGATCTGGAACCAGTGGTCCATCAGCGTGAACTGGTCGGCGCCACCCTCCTCGGCGGCGCGGGCGGTGGCCGCGAGGGCCGGCGCGATGTTCTCGGGGCCGCCCTCGTAGCTGAAAGATGGGTTGTGGATCGCGAGCTTCAAATCTCTCCTTGGGACTGGATTGGAACCCGGTGGAGACTAGGGAGGCGCGATCGTCGGCTAGGAGGCCTCGCCCCCGCCGACCACCTCGGCGACGGCGCCCGCGGCGAGCACCTTGCGACCGAGCCGCGTCGGCGTGTAGTCGAATTCGCCCGTCGCCGTGTGCATCTGGGCGCGGATCAGGGACGCGTGCTCGAGCGCCTGCACCCCCTCGGCGACCAGCCGCTGTAGCCGCAGTCGTGTGCGTTCGTCGACCGCTCGGGTCGAGCCGTCCGGCGCCATCGCGGTCGTGATCGCCTCGACGGTGCCGCCGATGCCGTCGGCCGCCCCGCCGACCGTCACCTCTTCCTCGGGGTCCTCCCATTCGGCCCCCGGCCCGAAGGCCTTGCCCATCACCTCGGCCGCCAGCGTCGGCAGCGGCAACTGGTCGAGCCGCTCGATCTCGGCTTCCAACGCATCCGCTTCCGCACCCCTGTCGACCTTGCTGCCGAACAGCGCCATCCCCGCCTTCCTTTCCTGTCGAAACCACCGCCCGAAACGGCGGCGCGCGGGCAAGAATAGGTACGTGGACGGACCGGGCGCGGTTCGCCCTCGGCGACAGAACGAAAACGGGGCTCAATCAACCGCGTCCAGTCCCGCGGTCGGCCCCGTCACTTCTCCCTTTACTCGCAATTGGGTATCGTCCCGGACCGCTGAGTTAGGGCACCCTAATCGTCTCCTGATTCGTCTCAGAATGGACCGGACAGTTGCGTCATACCCGCCAATGGCTGGCGAAGGCCCATCGTTGGGGCTCGTTCGCACTTGGACTGCTGTTGCTCGTCGTCGTCATCTCCGGGGTCGTGCTGGTGCTGGGCCCGGAGATCGAGCAGGTCACGCATCCTTCGCTCTACGACACCGACCCCGGCCCGGCGAAGTTGGCGCCCGGCCAGGCGCTCGCGGTCGTCCATAAAGAGCTGCCGGAATTCGACACGGCCGGCACCTTCATCTACGACAACCGCGGGGCCTGGGAGGTCCACTCGCCGGCGACCGGTGAGGTGGCGCGGGTCGACGACACCGACGGCAAGCTGCTGGGGACGATCGACCGCGAACACGGGGTGATGGCGTTCATCGCCAACCTCCACGAGTGCGGCCTCACCTGCGAAGAAATGTCGGGATACATCCCCTTCCTCGCGAAGCCCGCGCAGATCTGGGGCTTCGATCTGACGTTGGGGAACGAAGGCAACTGGGGCGGCTTCATCCTCGCGGTCAGCGGCATCCTGCTGCTGCTCCTCGTCGTCACCGGGCTCGTCATCTGGTGGCCGCGGCGCGGGGGGTTCCGGCGCGGGCTGAAGGTGCGGCGCGGCAAAGGCCGCTACAAGTTGAACTACGACCTCCACAAGGTGGTCGGCTTCGTCGCCCTCCCGGCACTGGCGATCTGGGCGATCACCGGGATCAACTTCGAGCTGCCGAAGCAGACCGAAGGCGCCTTCTACGCGGTCACCCCCGGGTCGGCGGCGCCGGACTCGATCTACGAATTCGAATCGAAGCCTGGGAGCGGCCCGGGCGTGACGATGAGCGAGGCGATCGAGGACGCCCGCACCGCCGTCCCCTCCGGCTCCCGCCTCGTCTCGATCACCGTCCCGGAAGCGAGCGAAAAGGGCTCCCCCTACGAAATCTGGTTCGCCCACGGCGTCGACACCTATGCCTACGGCTACTACCCCGGCAACTACGGCGTCTACGTCGACCGCTACAGCGGCAAGGCACACCAGTACCTCCCCAACCCGGCCAACGACACGGTCACCAACAACTTCATGCAGAACTGGGCGGGCGCGATCCACATGGGGACGCTCGTCGGCTGGTTGCCGCGGACGGCATGGATCCTCTTCGGCCTGACCCCGCTGCTGCTGGCGGTGACCGGAACCGTGACCTGGCTGATGCGCCGTCGGATGGGGCGGCGGAAGAAGGGGCGGGACAAGGACCGCGGCGCGGGTGGCAGCAGTGGGCCGGGTGCACCGAGCCCGGTCGGCGTGCCGGCGGGAGTCGAGGCGTGACGGCGGGGGCCGCGGCACCCGGAGGCGCTTCGCGGACGGGCATCCCGCGGTGATCGGGCGCGGCGCGACGGCGGCGGCGCTCTACGCCGGGTTTCTCGCCCTCTGGGCGCTCAGCGATGCGGTGCGGCGGCGTGAGCCGAGCCCCTACCTCCTGCTCGGCGGCGCGCTGCTCGAGGCGGTGCTGATCGGCGGCGCCGTGGTCGGCGCGACCCAGCTCGACGAGGCCGACCAGAACGCGGCCGTCCATGGCGGCTACCTCGCCGCCTCGGTGCTCCTGCTGCCGCTCGGTCTGCTGCTGGCCCGGGATCGCGACGGCCGCCTCGCTCCCGCCCCGCTCGCGGTGGCCCTCGTCGCGCTCGCGGTCGTCGTCCTGCGCGCGAAGGCGACCGCGTGAGGCTGCCGTCCCCGCCCTTCCGCTCCCGGCGCGCCGGGGTCGCCGCTACCTCCGGCCCGGCGCCGTCCGACCGTGCCGCCGGGACGACCATCGCCGAGGGCAGCGCCGGCTGGTCCCGCGCGCTCACCGCCGCCTACGCCTTCATGGCGCTCGCCGCGGGCGCCCGCGCGGTCGTCCAGATCGCCACCGAATTCGGCGCCGCGCCGCTCGCCTTCACCCTGTCGGCGGCGAGCGCCGCGATCTACCTCCTCGCCGCCATCGCCCTCCGCCGCGAGGGTCCCCGCTGGTGGACGGTCGGCACGGCCGCCTGCTCGATCGAGCTCCTCGGCGTCTTCGCGATCGGCACCTGGAGCCTCCTCGACCCGGCCCTCTTCCCCGCCGCCACGGTCTGGTCGGGATTCGGTGGCGGCTACGGCTGCTTCCCGCTCGCCCTGCCCCTTCTCGGCCTGCTGTACCAGTTGCGCCGCCGGCCTAGGCTACGGCCGTGGAGGATCTCCCCGAACACGTAGCGCGCAACCGCGCGCAGTGGAACGACTGGGCCGGCGAGTACGTCGCCGACGGGCGGCGCAACTGGGAGGCGGATGAGCCGACCTGGGGGATCTTCGGCGTGTCGGAGTCGGAAGTCGGGCTGCTACCACGGGAGCTCGACGGGCGCGACGCGATCGAGCTCGGCTGCGGGACCGGCTACGTGTCGGCGTGGCTGGCACGGCGGGGCGCCCGTCCCGTCGGGATCGACAACTCCGAAGCGCAGCTGGCGACCGCGCGCGCCTTCCAGGGGGAGTTCGGGCTCGAGTTCCCGCTGATCCACGGCAACGCGGAGAAGGTGCCGTTCCCCGACGAATCCTTCGACCTCGCGATCTCCGAGTACGGCGCGAGCATCTGGTGCGACCCCTACCTCTGGATACCCGAGGCGGCGCGCCTCCTGCGGCCGGGCGGCGAGCTGGTCTTCCTCGTCAACTCGATCCTCTCCATCCTCTGCGGCCCCGACGACGGCAACATCCCCGCCGGCGACGAGCTCCTCCGCCCCCTCTTCGGCATGCACCGGATCGAATGGCCGGACGACAACGCGGTGGAATTCCACCTCCCCCACGGCAAGATGATCGACCTCCTGCGCGACTGCGACCTCACGGTCGAGCAGCTGATCGAAGTCCGCCCCCCGGCCGACGCCACCACCCGCTACCCCCACGTCTCCCTCGACTGGGCCCGCCGTTATCCCTGCGAGGAAGTCTGGCGCGCCCGCAAACGAGGTTGACGGGCCGAAAACCCGTCAGATAGTCAGGTTTTCGGCCCGTCAACCGGGAGCGCCTGAAGGCCGGCGATGGCGACGCGGGTGGCGCGGGTGAGGCGGGCGTCGAGGTCGAGGAGGGCGTGGCCGAGCTTCGGCTCGCGCTTGTAAAGATCGGCAAGGGGCTCGGGCGGCGTGGAGATCTGGAACATCGAGCCGGCCAGGAGGGCGACGTAGGAGACGAGCTCGAGGCGCTCCTCGGCCGAGAGGTCGGGGAGCGGTCCGGCGATGGCGGTGGCGACAGCGTCGACCGCCCCCAGCGAGGTGAGCTTGTAGGCGTGGACCGCCTCGACCGAGACGTGGCGCTCGAGGTTCAGGGCGGTGTGGGGAATGAGGTCGCAGAGGAGCGGGCGCCCGACGAAGCTCGTCGCGAGGACGGTGGCGACCGCGTCGGCGTCGCCGGGCGCGATCTCGGCGAGCGCCGCGGTCGTCGCCTCCTGCCACGCCGACCATTCGCGGCCGGTCAGCTCGAGGAAGATCTGCTCGCGGGTCTCGAAGTAGCGCAGCAGCGCCGACTTGTGGATGCCGACGGCGCGGGCGATGTCGGAGAGGGTCACCGCGCGGACCCCGTCGCGCCGGGCGAGGTCGGCGGCCGCAGCGAGGATCGCCTCGCGGCGCTGCTCCTTCTGCTCGGGGCGCCGGGCGCGCTGGAAGGCCTCGGCGGCCGGTCGGGTCTTGCTCGGCATGCTCCTCAGCGTATCTAACGCAACGGTGGTAACTTAATAACGAAACGCTGTTCTCTTACATAGGAGCCCTCCATGTCCGCCGATTCCCCCACCGTCTTCTTCCTCACCGGCTCAAGCCGTGGCCTCGGCCGCGCGATCGCCGAGGCCGTCCTCGACGCCGGCCACCAGCTCGTCGCCACCGCCCGCAACCCCGAGTCGCTCGACGACCTCCGTGCCGCCCACCCCGACGACGTCCTGCCGTTGGCGCTCGACGTCACCGACTCCGCCGCCGCGGAGGCCGCGATCGCCGCGGGCCGCGAGCGCTTCGGCCGCATCGACGTCGTCGTCAACAACGCGGGCTACGCCGACCTCGCCGCGGTCGAGGACGTCGACCCCGATGCCTTCCGCGCCCAGATCGACACCAACCTCTTCGGCGTCGTCAACGTCACCAAGGCGGCGCTGCCGGTCCTGCGCGAGCAGGGCGGCGGCCACATCGTCCAAGTCTCCTCGATCGGCGGGCGCCTCGCGACCCCGGGCCTCGCCGCCTACCAGTCGGCGAAGTGGGCGGTCGGTGGCTTCTCCTCCGTCCTCGCCGCCGAGGTCGCCCCGCTCGGAATCAAGGTGACGGTGCTGGAGCCGGGCGGCATGCAGACCGACTGGGCCGGATCGTCGATGAGCGTCCCGCCGATCTCCGAGCCCTACCAGCCGACGGTGGGCGTGATGGCGGGGATGCACAACGCCGAGACCCTGGCGCTCGGCGACCCGGCGAAGGTCGCCCGGGTCGTGCTCGAGATCGCCGCGATGGACGAGCCCCCGCTCCGCCTGATCCTCGGCAGCGAGGCCTACGCCTACGCGACCGCCGCGGCCCGCGCCCAGGCCGAGTCCGACGAGCGCTGGCACGACCTCACCGTCTCCACCGACCGCGACGACGCGACGGACGCCGACCGCGACCCGCTCGGCACGGCCGCCTAGCTCGTCCGCGCCACCTGTGACGAAAGGTGCGCGTCGGGTTGACCCCCGCAGAGGGGGCGAACCTGACGCGCATTCGCTAACAATGGCGGGGTGGGTGACGGGATCGAGGAGGCGCTCGAGCGCAATCGGGACTTCGCGGCGCGCGGCGGGCACGAGGGGGCCGTGGTCTTTCCGAAGCTGCGGCTGTTCGTCGTCACCTGCATCGACCCGCGGACCGACCCGGCGCACTTCCTCGGCCTCGACCTCAGCGACGCGCTGGTCCTCCGCAACGTCGGCGGACGGGTGACGCCGGAGGTGATCGACGACGTCGCCTTCATCGCCCAGCTCGCCGAAGGCGCGATCGCCGAGGGGCCGCTCTTCGAGGTCGCGATCGTCCACCACAACCAGTGCGGCAGCGGCGCCTTCGTCGACGACGACTTCCGCCGCCGTTACGCCGAACGGATCGGCGAGGACGAGGCAGAGCTCCGCGACCACGCCGTCCTCGACCCGGCCGCCACGGTGCGCCATGACGTCGAGCTGCTCCGCGCCGCGCCCGAGGTGCCCGACCGCGTCCGCGTCTCCGGCCACGTCTACGACGTGCTCACCGGCCTGATGGAGACGGTCGTCCCCGCCTGATGACGCGTGTCGAGTTCGGGTGCTCTGAGCGCCCGAACTCGACACGCGGTTCGCGCTCCCTACGGGGCGGCGCGGATCAGCTTCTTGTTGACGAACTCGTCGGCGCCGTAGTTGCCGAGCTCGCGGCCGAAGCCGGAGCGCTTGAAGCCGCCGAAGGGGAGCTCGGCGCCGTCGGCGCCGACCAGGTTGACGTAGACCATGCCCGCTTCGATCTGGTTGGCGACGCGCTCGGCCTGGTCCTTGTCGGTGGTCATCAGGTAGGAGCCGAGGCCGAACTGGGTGTCGTTGGCGAGCGCCACCGCCTCCTCCTCGGAGGAGACCTTGTAGACCTGGGCGACCGGGCCGAAGAACTCTTCCTGGGACGCCTCGTCGCCCGGCTTGATGCCGGTGAGGATCGTCGGTTCGAAGAAGTTGCCGTCGCGCTTGCCGCCGACCAGCACTTCGGCGCCGTTGTCGATCGCCCGCTTGACCTGGTCCTCGAGGCGGTCGGCCGCGGTCTTCGAGGAGAGCGGGCCGACGACGGTGTCCTCCGAGGTCGGGTCGCCCGGCTTCGCCCCCTCGACCTGCTCCTTGAACTTGGCGAGGAAGTCGTCGTACAGATCCTCGGTAACGATGAACCGCTTCGCCGCGTTGCAGGACTGGCCGGTGTTGTCGAGGCGCGCTTCGGCGGCCTGCTGGGCGACCGCGCCGATGTCGTCGGCACCGAGGACGATGAACGGGTCCGACCCGCCCATCTCCAGCACCACCTTCTTCAGGTTGCGGCCGGCGATCTCGGCGACCGCGGCACCCGCCCGCTCGGAGCCGGTGACCGACACACCGTGCACGCGCGGGTCGGCGATGACCCACTCGATCTGGTCGTTCGTCGCGTAGATGTTCTGGTAGACGCCGTCGGGCGCGCCCGCGTCGTCGTAGATCTTCTGGATCGCCTCGGCCGATTCCGGGCACTGCGGCGCGTGCTTCAGCAGGATCGGATTGCCGATGACGATGTTCGGGCCGGCGAAGCGGGCCACCTGGTAGTACGGGAAGTTCCACGGCATGATCCCGAGCAGCGGTCCGAAGGCGCTCCGCCGCACGATCGCGGTGCCGTCGCCGCCGAAGTGCTTGACCTCTTCGTCGGCCATGATTTCCTCGGCGTTGTCGGCGTAGAAGGCATAGATTTCGCCGCAGAAGTCGACCTCCATGAGGGCCTGCTCGACCGGCTTGCCCATCTCGCCGACGATGATCCTGGCCAGCTCCTCGCGCCGCTCGACGTGCAGCTCGCCGACCTTGCGGATCAGCGCGGCGCGCTCGGCGACGGTGCTCGAATGCGTCCAGGTTTTGTACGCCTTGTCGGCGCGATCGATCGCCGCGCGCAGCTCGTCGTCGGTGATCGTCGGGTACTCCTTGATCGTCTCCCCGGTGGCGGGATTGACTACGGCGTAATCGCTCATCTGGATTCCTCGCGCTGAAGTTGTGTTTGTGTCTTGACTGCCCTTTCCCGGTGGGCAGCTACCCCGATCAGGGCCTGCAAGGAACTTATCCGGTCGGACCGGTGGGCTCGCCGCCAGTCTGTACAGACCGGGACGGATCACGACTCCACTGCGACCAAGAGCCGGGGAAGAGCCGACCCGGGTGGAGCCCCGCCTGCTCCATCGCGAGCAGGTTGTGGCAGGCGGTGACGCCGGAGCCGCAGTAGGAGACGACGTCGGCGTCGCCGAAGTCGAAGCGGGCGCGGAGCTGCTCGATCGGGAGAAGGCACCCGTCGGCGTCGAGGCTCTCGCGGCAGGGGACGCTGAGCGCCCCGGGGATGTGGCCGGCCCGCGGGTCGACGGCGTCGGGTTCCCCTTCGAAGCGCTCGCGCTGGCGAGCGTCGATGAGGAGCGAAGCGGAGGTGGGCGCGGCGGGGTCGGTGCGCGCGGCGGCAGGGTCGGACGCGGAGATGGCGGCGACCTCGTCGATGGCGGCGAGCCTCTCAGCGGGCCACTCGCGGGCGGCGAAGCCGGTCGGGTCGCGGCCGGTGTCACCAAATTCGGTCCGCCGCTCGCCGGGACCGCTCGCGAGCTCCCCGCGCCAGGCGGCGAGGCCGCCGTCGAGGAGCGCCGCCTCGTGCCCGGTGGCGCGCAGCATCCAGACGAGGCGCGCGGCGATCACACCGCCCGCGTCGTCGTAGGCGATCACGGTGTCCTCGTCGCCGATCCCGAGCGCGCCCAGGGCGGCCGCGAACCGCTCAGGCTCGGGTAGCGGATGGCGCCCTTCCTCGGCCGGATCGGCATGACGGGTGAGCGCGGTGTCGAGGTCGACGAAGACCGCTCCGGGGACGTGCCCGTCCTCGTAGGCGGCGCGACCCGAGCGCCCGTCCATGTACCAGCGGCAGTCGGCGAGGACGGCCTCCTCCTGGTGCGCCTCGACCCACTCGATGTCCACGAACGGTGCGATCACGGCCACGCATCCTAGGCTTGGGCGATGACCGACCCCTTCGCAGGCGACCCCCGCACGCACCGGGAGCGGATGCTCGCCGGGGACCTCTACGTGGCCGACGACCCCGAGCTGGAGGCGGCGCTCGGCCGCGGCACCCGCCTCGCCGACGAGTTCAACGCGCTCGCGCCGCGCGACCGGGACGCCGCGCGGAAGATCCTCGCCGAGCTCCTCGGCGGCCTCGGCGAGGACACCTGGGTCCGCGCCCCCATATATGTGGACTACGGCGAGCACCTGACGATCGGCGCGCGCACCTTCGTCAACTTCGGCCTCGTCGCGCTCGACGTGGCGCCGATCGCGATCGGGGACGACTGCCAGATCGGGCCGAACGTCCAGCTCCTCACCGCCTACCACCCGACCGAGCCGGAGCCGCGCCGCGCGAAGCTAGAGGCCGCCGCGCCGATCGCGATCGGCGACAACGTCTGGCTCGGCGGCGGCGCGATCGTCCTCCCCGGCGTGACGATCGGCGACAACGCGGTGATCGGCGCGGGCGCGGTGGTGACCAAGGACGTCCCCGCCGACGTCGTCGCGGTCGGCAACCCGGCGCGCGTCATCCGCCCCCTCTGACCCCGTCCCGGCCAGCTGTTCCTTATGGCGTCCAGGGCGCCATAAGGAACAGCTGGCGCTAGGGTCCGCGCCTTGAGCCGGCCCTTCATCCTCGCCCAGATCTCCGATCCCCACCTCGGCGAGCCCCCGATCGGCGGCGTCAAGCCGAAGAAGGCCCTGCGCGAAGTGCTCGCCGCGATCGCGGAGCTGCCGAATCCGGTCGACGCGATCCTCGTCTCCGGCGACCTCGCCGAGCACGCCGCCCCGGAGGAGTACGCGCTGGCAGCGGAGCTGATCGGCGCGCTCGGCGTCCCGTTCCACGTGCTGCCCGGCAACAAGGACGACCGCGCGACGATGCGGGAGGCCTTCGACCTGCCCGGCGCGGCGGACGCGCCGATCGACTACGCCGCCGACCTCGGGCCGCTGCGCCTGGTCGTGGTCGATTCGACGATCCCGGGCGAGGACCGCGGCGACTTCACGCCGGCGCAGCTGGAGTGGCTGGACGCCGAGCTCGCCGGCGCGCCCGGGCAACCGACGATCCTCGCCATGCACCAGCCCCCGCTGGTCACCGGCATGGTCGACTGGGACGGGGTGATCATGCGTCCCGCCGACCGCGAGGCGCTCGCCGCGGTGATCGAGCGCCATCCCCAGGTCCGCGCGATCGTCGGCGGGCACCTGCACCGCATCGCCGCCTCCAGCCTCGCCGGACGCCCCGTGGTCGTCGCCCCGAGCACCTTCGTCCAGGCCCGTCCGGACTTCGAGCGCGAAAAGATCAAGCTCCGCGACCACTTCCGCGGCTTCCTCCTCCACGTCCTGCGCGAGGACGAGCTCTCGACCCAGGTCGAGATTCTCAATCCGTTCTAGGACATCGGCCGAGAGCGGCCTCCCCGGCAGCTAGCCTGCGCCGATGGCGCGCCTACCAAAAGGTCGGCAGACGAACCTCACCCCGGAGGCGATCGTCGACGAGGCCCTCCGCCAGTTCGACGAGGGGACGGGTGAGCCGACGATCCGCAGCCTCGCCGCCGGCCTCGGCGCCGGGCCCTCGGCGATCTACCACCACTTCCCCTCGCGGGCGGCGATCGTCCAGCGGGCGGTCGAGCGGGTCTGGGGCGAGGCGATGACGAACCTGCTCGAGCTGCTTCCCCAACCCCTGGAGGCGGACCCGCGCGACGCGCTCGTCGCCACCGGCCTGGCCAGCCGACGCGCCTGGCTCGCCCACTTCCGCCTCTGCCCCTACCTCGCCGCGAGCCCGGAAGGTGACGACTTCACCCGCGACGCGCTCGGCGCGATGGCGGCCCTCTTCGAGCACCTCGAGCTGGAGGGCGAAGCGGCGGCCGCGGCCTTCTACGCCTACGGCACCTTCATGCTCGGCTCGATCCTCTTCGCCGCCACCCGGATGATCGCCAACGAGCAGCTCGGCAAGGGCGGCGCCGTCCAGACCGAGCACACCCCGGTGATGGCCCGCCGCTCCGGCGAGGATACGCGCCGCTCACTCGACCACGTGATCGCGGTCTCGGTCACCGACCCCGGCAAGGACGAGGAGCTCTTCGTCGCGGCCATCCGCGGATTGGTCGAAGGCCTGGGGCGCGAGAGCGTCGCGCGCTGAGTCGAGCCGGTCATAGGCGCTCAACTCAGCGATCGCCCCTCTCCCGACGCGCTAGGCGCGCTTCCCCTTGGCCTTGCCGCCCTTGTGCCTCGACTTCGCCTTCTCCTTCACGCAGCTGACCTTGCCCTTGTGCTTGGCCTTGTGGAAGCCCTTCTTGCACTGCAGCGGCTTCTTCGCCATCGGCTTCGGCGCTGGAGCGGGCGCCGGCGCGACGGGCGCCGGCGTCGCGGGCGGTTTCGAGCGGATCCCGCGACCGTCACTCCTCGTCTGCGCGAATTCGGCGACGACTTCCGCATCAACGCCGGGAGTGAAGGAGCACGGCCCGGTGCCCGAGCAGGCGCCCGACCAGCCGGTGAATTCCGAGCCGGGGTCGGCGACCGCGGTCAGGGCGACCACGGTCCCTTCTTCGAAGAAGGCGTCGCAGGAGACGCCACAGGCGATCCCGGCCGGGGTGCTCGACACCGTGCCCGTGCCGTCGCCCGTCTTGGTGACGGTGAGGGTGGCGAGTGCGGGCACGACGATTTCGTTGGAGCTGAATTCGAATTCTTCGCCGACGGAATTGGTCGCCACGACCCCGCAGTAGATCGAATCGCCCGCGTCGGCGATGCCCACCGTGTAGGTGTTCGATTCGGCGCCTTCGATTTCTTCTTCTTCTTCACCTTCGGCGCGGACCCAGAAGTATTCGTAGGTGAAGCTCGACGGGTTGCCTTTCCAGACGCCGTCACTGCAGCTGAGCGTCGCGCCGACCTTCCCCACCCCGCTCACTAGCGGCGGCATGACGTTCGTCGGAGCTTCTTCGGCGATCAGCGTGGCGTCGACGCCGCCGCTTTCATGGTTCACGGTGACCGTCACCGATTCGGCTTCCGCTTCGGTCGCCTTGTCGTCGTAGAACTGGGTGAAGTAGCCATAGAGAGAGAAGCGCACCTTGTAGGTGCCGGGCGCCAGACTCAAGAGTTCGTAGGCGCCGCTGCTGTCGGCGTGGGTGCATTCTTCGATGCTCGCGGTCAACGCACACACCTGGATGTTGCCGAAGGTTTCCCGACCGTCATTTACGGAGACCTGCCCGGTGATCGACCCGGCATCATCAAGGGTGGCGTCGATCCCCTGCACCAGCGATTCGTCGACCGTGACCGTCGTCGCGTGGGCCCTGTCGACGGCATCGTCGTAATACTGGGTGGCATAGCCGTCGCGTTTGAACCAGACGGTGAAGGTCCCGCCCTCGACTTCGAGGTAGTACTTCCCGTCTTTATCGGTGGACACGCAGGTGCCCCGCCCGTCGCCCAGCGCGCAGACTTCGACGTTTTCGATCGGGTCGCCGGTGTCCTGAGCGGTGACGGTGCCTCTGATTCCAGGGTTCAACTTGAGGTCGGCGCTCGCGCTCGCGCTCGCGCCTGCCTGAACCGTGACCGGGGTCGCGTGGTCGAATTCCTTGGCGCCGCCGCTGTACTGGATCTGGTAGCCGAGGATGAAGAACATGAGAGTGTAGGAACCCGGAGCGAGGTCGACGATCCGGTATCTGGATTCACCAGCTACCTGATGGCAGCCGACACTTATCCCTTTCGCGTTGGAGACGCAGATCTCACCGGACGACGGCGCTTTGCCTTCGGCGGTAAGCGTGCCTTCGATACGGCCCGCTGCGACCAGCGACGCGTTCGCTTCTATCGTTTCGCCGCCACCGATCCGGAGCACTTCTGCTTCGTCGAACCTCGCCTTTTCGGGCCAGTAGTTCACCACGTATTCGGGCCCGCTCTGCGGTTCTTCGAAGTAGAGCTTGTATTCGCCCGGCGCGATCGCGCTGATCGTGTAGTTGCCTTCTTCGTCGGCCTGGGCGCACGTCACCTGTTCACTGCCGCTCACTTCGTGGACGCATGCCCGCGCGTGAGGGATCGGGGCGCCGCCGACGGCCGTGATCTTGCCGACGATCGAACCCGCCAACGCGCTCGCGGGAGCGACGCAGAAGAGGAGGAAGCAGGCGAGCCCGACCACCAGGAACCTCGATTTCAACAGCGCCTCCGTCGATCGTCTGAGACCGCCCGGCGCGGTCGAACGGCGTCCAGAATACTCAAGCTCGCTTACTTACTACTGGAGTTTTCGCGCCGCTAGTCCGACAGGTACCGGATCACGGCGAGCACGCGGCGGTGGTCCTCGTTGGTGGGTTCGAGGCCGAGGGTGTCGTAGATGTGGGACACGTGGCGGACGACCGCCTTGGTGGTGAGGGTGAGTTGCTCGGCGATCGCGCCGTTGCTGCGGCCCTCGGCCATCAGGGCGAGGACTTCGCGCTGGCGCGGGGTGAGGCTCTCCAGGGTGGCGTCGCGGCGGGCGCGGGCCATCATCGTCGCCACCACCTCGGGGTCGAGCACGCACTCCCCCGCCACCACCCGCCGCACGGCGGCGCTGAAGGAGGCGAAGTTGGCGACCCGCTGCTTCAGCAGGTAGCCGACGCCGACCGTGCCGCCTTCCACGAGTTCGGTCGCGTAGGCGCGCTGGACGTGCTGGGAGAGGACGAGGATCGCGACCTCCGGCTGCTCGCCGCGGATGCGGAGCGCCGCCTGCAGCCCGTCGTCGGCCCCGTTCGGGGGCATGCGGATGTCGGTGACGACGAGGTCGGGTCGGTGGGCGTTCGCCTTGCGGATCAGGTCCGGTGCGTCCGCGGCGCGGCCGACCACCTCGGCGCCGTCACGTTCCAGGAGCAGAGCGAGCCCTTCGAGCATCAGCGCTTGGTCCTCGCCGATGACGACTCGCATGCACCGGCACCTTAAAGAAGTGCCGGTGCCGACGGCCGGGGCAGGAGCGCCCCGACCGCCCGCACGGCGGGGTCGCTATTTGGCGGCGACCTTGTAGATGCTGCCGGTCAGATCGCCGACGTAGATGCTGCCTTTGTTGATGCCCAGCGCGATGACCGGGGCGGCGAAGCCGGTGAGCAGCGGCCGCGGCTGCCCCTTCTCCGACATTTCGACGACTTCCGGGCCTTTGCCGGTCCCGCCGAACAGCGAGACGTAGAGCGTCTTGCCGATCGAGCCGATGCCCATCGGCGAGGAGTGCGGCGGCAGGAAGATCGCCGGCTCGTCGAACCCTTCGCACGCCTTTTCCTGCTTCGGCAGGATCCAGGTGCAGTCCGGGAAGCCATAGTTCTGGCCCGGTTCGGCGACGACGATCTCGTCGTTCGGCACATCGCCCTTGTCCTCGGCGAGGACCGTGACGTAGGGGTACTTCGAGCCCTTCGGGAAGTTCAGCTGGAACGGCTGCCGCATTCCTTCCGCGACGACTTTGAGCCCTTTGCCGCCGGCGGTCATCGAGACGACGGCCTGCGAGGGTTTGTAGGGGTTCTGGCTGTGGTCGTATTTCGGGTTCAGCGAGAGGCCGGCGTAGAGGCGCCCGTCGGGCCCGAAAGCGATGCCGTTGAATCCGGCAAAGGCTTTGCTTTTGTTCGAGTAGACGACCTTTTCCTTGGCGAACTTGGTGCCGTTCCAGCCTTCGAGGGCGACGATCGACGGCCCGGTCGAGACGTAGAGCTTGCTCGACTTCCAGGCGAGGCCGAAGACGATCGGCGGGGTGTTCGGCACTTTGGTCGCTTTGCCGCCGGCGAGGGCGAAGAGGCCGCCGGGACCGCCGGACTGCTCGTTCGGGCCGGAGCCGGCGAAGACGGTCGAGCCGGCGAAGGCGAAGGCGGTGGGAGTCGGGACGCCGGTGCCGACGACTTCGACCTTGTTGCCGTTGGAGGCCTTCGGGATGGGTGGCCCGGCGGCGCCGCCGGGCGCGACGATGACAAGGGATACGACCGCTACGAGCGCCGCGAGCAAGGCGGCGCCGAAGGTGCGCGGATGAGACATGAGACTCCTTTTGGGGTCGTTGGATCGGTGAGTCGGATCGACCGTCAAACCTCCCACGTCACCAGGCACCTGACAAGGGGATAAAAGGACCGTCCACGAGGGGCCTGGGTCCCCTCCGCGCTCAGCCGAGCACGCGCTCGGTCAGCAGCTCGACGTAGCGGTCCTCGTCGGGGAACGGGAAGCCCGGCATCGCCGAGGCGACCGCGGCGCGGCCGTGCAGCGCCATCCAGAGAAGGACCCCGTGATCGAAGGCCTCGTCCTCGGCGACGCCGCAGCGTCGCACCACCTCGACCAGGCTCTCGAAGACCTCCATGCCGAGCTTCGTCTCGTCGTCCTCGGGCTTGGGGGCGATGTGGCGCTGGAAGAGGACCGCGTAGTGGCCGGGACGCTCGCGGGCGAAGCGCAGGTAGGCGTGGCCCATCGCGACGAGCTGCGCGCGCGGCTCCGGGCCGGCTGCCTCCCCCGCCCCGTCCATCGCCGCGCCGAGCTCGGCGAAGCATTCCTCGCTGACCGTCCGGAAGAGCTCCTCCCGGTTCTCGAAGTGGAGGTAGAGCGCGGTCGGGCTGACCCCGGCGCGGCGGGTGACCGCGCGGACCGAGACCGACTCCGGGTCCTCGCTCTCGGCGAGTAGCGCGGTGGCGGCCTCGAGCAGCGTCGCGCGGAGCCGGTCGCCCTCGCCGCGGGCGTTCCGTCCGCGCACGGTCAGATCTTGGTTGACATTGTTCATTTACGGTGTAAACCTACCAGCCGATGTACCGGCGTATCGCCAATATCGCAACCGCCCGCCCCCGGCGCTTTGGCCTCGTCGCGCTGCTGACCTTCGTCGTCGTCGCGGTCGTCGGCAGCGCCGCGCCGGGGAGCTTCGACGTGTCCCGCGCCTTCACCGACCCGGCCTCGGATTCCTCCCACGCGCGTGACCAGATCGAAGCGGCGAGCGGGCAGACCGCCGAACCGGCCGTGGTCGCGCTGGTCGACGCGCCGCCCGGGAGTCCCAAGGTCGCGAGCGTGGTAAAGGCCTTCGAAGAGGAGCCGGGCGTCGGCCAGGTCACCCGCCCGACGCCGGGCTCGCCGCTGGTGTCCGCGGACGGGCAGAAGAGCATGGTCGCGGCGACGATCGCCGCCTCCGCCTCGGAATCCGACGTCGCCGAAGCCCTGCAGGAACACGACGACGTGCCGGGGGTCGAACTCGGCGGCAACGCGGTCGCCCAGGCGCAGGTCGGCGAACAGGCGACCACCGACCTGGCGACGGCCGAGCTGATCGCCTTCCCGCTGCTCGCCCTGCTCACCTTCCTCTTCTTCCGCGGCGTCGCGGCGCTGCTGCCGCTGGCGGTCGGGGCGACGACGGTGCTCGGCGCCTTCGCCGTGCTGCGGGTGGTCAACGAGACGCTGGCGATCTCCCCCTTCGCGCTCAACCTCGTGATCGGCATGGGGCTCGGGCTGGCGGTCGACTACAGCCTGCTCACCGTGTCGCGGTTCCGCGAGGAGCTCGGCCGCGGCGTCGACCCGCCGGGGGCGCTGCTGGCGACCCTGCGCAACGCCGGCCACACCGTGCTCTTCAGCGCGGTCACGGTGGCGGCGGCCCTGGCGTGCCTCTGCGTCTTCCCGCAGCGCTTCCTCGTCTCGATGGGGATCGGCGGCATCGTCGTGGCGCTGGTCGCCGCGGCGGCGACCTTCCTCGTCCTGCCGCCGCTGCTGATCCTGATGGCGCCCCGCCTCGGCAAGGTGACGCCGAAGCCCGAGGGCACCGGCCGTTGGTACGGCCTGGCGAAGTGGACGATGAAGCGCCCGGCGATGGTCGCGATCGGCGCGACCCTGATCATGCTCGTGCTCGCGGCGCCGACGCTGGGACTGAACTGGACCGGCGTCGACGCGACCTCGCTGCCGAAGGACAAGAGCGCGCGGACGGTCTTCGAAACGCAGCAGCGCGAGTTCCCCGACGCGGACGCGAGCCCCGCCTTCGTCGCCGTCGACGCGGGGGGTGGCGAAGGGGCGCAGGTGGCGGCCTACGGGCGCGCGCTCGACGAGGTCGAAGGCGTCGACGGGACCGGCAGGCCGGCCTACCTCGGCGACGGCGTCTGGCGGATCGAAGCCCGCGTGCCGGGAGCGCCGAGCTCCGACGCCGCCCAGGGCGTGGTCAGCGACCTGCGCGCGGTCCCCTCCCCATTCCCGGCGCTGGTCGGCGGGAGCGCCGCCGAACTGAAGGACTCCCAGGCCGCGGTCACCGACTCGATCGGCTTCGCGATCGTCCTCCTCGTGCTCCTCACCTGCACCGCCCTGTGGCTGATGACCGGCTCGGTCGTCCTGCCGATCAAGGCGCTGATCATGAACTTCCTCACCCTGGCGGCGGCGACCGGCATCGTCGTCTTCGTCTTCCAGGAAGGCAACCTCGCGGGGCTCTTCGGCGCCGAAGCGCAGGGCGGGATCGAGCAGACCGACTACCTCGTGATGGCGGCGATCGTCTTCGGCCTCTCCACCGACTACGGCGTCTTCCTCCTCACCCGGATCAAGGAAGCACGCGACCGCGGCGCCCCCGAAGAGGAGGCGATCGCCTCCGGCCTCGAGCACACCGGGGCGATCGTCTCCGCCGCCGCCGTCCTCCTCGCCATCGCCCTCGGCGCCTTCGTCACCTCCGGCATGGTCTTCCTCAAAGAGCTCGGCCTCGGCGCCGCCGCCGCCGTCCTCCTCGACGCCTTCGTCATCCGCGCCCTGTTGGTACCGTCGCTGATGAAGCTCCTAGGCGGCGCCAACTGGTGGTCGCCGAAGCCGTTGCGCCGGCTGCATGAACGGGTGGGGCCGGCGCTGGGGGTGGAGGAGGTGGTCCCGGCCGAGGCGGTGGCTGGGACGCGGTAGAGGGGGACCTCGCTCTTCGGGGCCGTTTGAAGCTGGCGCCCGAGGTAAGGGACGCGAGGCGGTGCCGGCGAGAGCGGCCGTCTCGGTCACGGCCCTGGCTGGCTGTGACCGTGCCCGAGACGGCCGGGGATGTGGGGAGTGCCGGAGGTCGCCCACGCGAGCGCCACGGGCTCGTCACGGGAGGGGCACGGATGCGTCACCAAAGGCCCGGGGCGTCACAGAGAACGTGGGAAGTCCACGCTTCCGTGCGTGTTGGGCAACAGTCACGACCGCGTTCCCGACTTCAGGCCCCCTATAGGGGGCTCAAAGTCGGGAACGCGTTTTCGGGCCTCTGATTCAGGTCCGGAAAGCGCCCGAATGTGACTGAAGGCTGCGGGAAGCGTGGAGTTCCCGGCATCTCTCGTACGGCTTCGTGCCGGGTGTGGCTTCTCTCGCACGGACCTGCGACGTAAGTCCGACCTCCGCCCGGACCCTTGACGAGAGACGCACTCCCTCCCGTCCTGGGCGTCTCATCGCGGTCACAGCCAGCCAGGACCGCGATGAGACGCCCAGGACCAATCTAGGACTGCCGGAGCGGCCGGGACAACAGCGGCCCCGCCCCTACCCCACGATCTCCAGCAACATCGCCTCGTTCGCGTCGATATGCGCCGTCACCAAACGCTCCGCGGCCCGCCCCTGCCTTGCCACGACGGCATCCGCGATCTCGCGGTGCTGGGCGACGCTTTCGGGGTGGACGACGGAGGGGCGCTCGATCGTCAGGAGGGTCAGGCAGGGACGGAGGGCGGCAATCACGGAGTCGTAGTAGGAGCTCAGTCGGGGGCTGTCGAGGAGGGCAACGATCGCTTGGTGGAACTGGAGGTCGACCTCGATGATCCGGCCGACATCGCCTCCCTCGAGTTCGGCGAGGCGCTCGAAGGCGGTCTCGACAGCCTCCAGGCCGGCGGCGCTCGCGCGGTGGGCGGCGCGGGCGGCCGGCGCCTCGATCACCCGGCGGACCGAGTAGATGTCGCGGATCTCGGCGGCGCCGAGGGTGGCGACGAACATGCCGCGGTGCGGCTCGTGGCGGACCAGGCCCTCCTGCCGGAGCCCCTGCAGGGCCTCGCGCAGGGTGGGTCGGGAGATGCCGACCTCCCGCGCCAGATGCACCTCCCGCAGCTGGGTGCCGGGCGCCAGTTCACCGGAGACGATGCGGGCGCGTAGGAGGGCCACGACTTCGTCCGCGGTGGAGGAGCGGCGCAGCTGGGGAGAAGTCGCCATGGGGCGAGTCTAAGAAGTTGCCTGGCAATCGGTCAACCGAGTGCCCGGCCCGGCGGGCGTAGCCCGAACGGGGGAGCGACGGCCTCGGGCGCGGCCCGGCTCGCCGGACAGGCTCTTTAGGTTGGATCGGTGCGCACGCCATCCCCGAGCCGTGGTCGTCTCCGGCTCGAGGGCCATCGCTGGGCGCCGTCGCCGACCCGGGCGGTAGCGGTCGCCTACGTGTGCGCGCTGTTGATGGCGGCGGTCGACATGCAGATCGTGAACGTCGCCCTGCCGACGCTGTCGGAGGACTTCGGCGCGCCGCTGTCCGACGTGCAGTGGACCGTGATCGCCTACGTGCTGACGCTGGCGGTGGTGATCCCGGCCTCGGGCTGGATCGGCGACCGGCTCGGGACCAAGCGCACCTTCCTCTTCGCGCTCGCCCTCTTCACCGGCGCCTCGGTGCTGTGCGGCGCGGCGCAGTCGCTGCCGCAGCTGATCGCCGCGCGGGCGCTGCAGGGCGTCGGCGGCGGCCTCCTGGTCCCGACCGGCACCGCGATGCTCTTCCGCGCCTACGGCCCGGAGCGGCGGGCGAAAGTCTCCCGCACCCTGATCCTGCCGATCCTCCTCGGGCCCGCCTCGGCACCAATCCTCGGCGGCGTCCTCACCGAGACGCTCTCCTGGCGGTGGGTGTTCCTCATCAACATCCCGGTCGGCGTCGCCGTGCTCGTCTTCGCCTGGCTCTTCGTCCCCGAGCATCGGCCCTCGCCCGGCGGGCGGCTCGACTGGCTCGGCCTGCTGCTCTCCGGCCTGGGCCTGAGCGCGCTCCTCTACGCGATCAGCGAGGGCTCGGTGCTCGGCTGGACCTCGCCGGAGGTTCTCGCCAGCGGCCTCGCCGGGGTCGCCCTGCTCTGGGCCTTCACCCGCGACTCGCTGCGCAAGCCGGACCCGATCCTGCGCCTGCGCCTCCTCCGCGACCCCCTCCTGCGCTCGACCAACATCGTCTTCGCACTCACCACCGGCGTCTTCCTCGGGAGCCTCTACCTCACCCCGATCTTCCTCCAGGAAGTGATGCACCAGTCGCCGATCGAGTCGGGGACGACGACCTTCCTCGAGGCGGTCGGGGTCGGCGTCGGCTCGCTGACCCTCGCCCGGCTCTACCCCCGCTTCGGCCCGCGGATCATGTGCGGCTTCGGCGGCATCGCCCTCACCGTCTACCTGGCGCTGTTCCTGATCGTCGACGCGTCCACCAACCTCTGGTTCGTGCGTGCCCTGATGTTCTTCGGCGGCCTCGGCAACTGCGCCTCGTTCCTGGCGATCCAGACCTCGATGTTCACCCACATCTCCAGCGCCGACACCGGCCACGCCTCCGCCATCTACAACGCGCAGCGCCAGTCCTCGATCGCGATCAACATCGCCCTCCTCACCACCGTCGTCGCCGGCGCCGGCGGCACCGTCACGGACGCCTTCCACGACGCCTACCTGGCCGCCGCGATCCTTGCCGCCATCGGCACCGTCCTCGCCTGGACCCTGATCGACACCGGCCTCGCCCGCTCGACGATGACCCGCCGCGAGACCCCCGCCGAGTCCTGAGCGACGACGGTCCGCGCCTAGCCGACGCGGTCGCCGACGGCGGCGTTCGGCTCCGGGGACAGCAGCAGGACGCCGTCACGACTGTAGGTGCCGAGGACGAGGCAATCGGAGCGCACCGGGCCGATCTGCTTCGGCGGGAAGTTGACGACGCCGACGACGAGGCGTCCCACCAGGTCGTCCTGGGGGTAGTTCCTGATCTGGGCCGAGGAGCGGAGGATGCCGATCTCGGAGCCGAAGTCCACTCGCAGCTTCCAGGCGGGGCGGCGCGCCTCGGGGAACTCCTCGACCTCGACGATCCGGCCGACGCGCATGTCGACGCGATCGAACTCCTCCCAGCGCAGATCGCCCTCGGTCGCGGCCATGCCGCGATCCTATGAAGACGCCGTAGCCTCCGGTCGACCCCGACCGAAAGCGAGCCGCCGATGACCCCACGACCGCCGTTGCCGCCCTTCGACCGCGAGAGCGCGATCGAGAAGATCCGCGCCGCCGAGGACGCTTGGAACTCCTGCGATCCGGAGCGCTGCGCCAAGGCCTACACCGTCGACAGCCGCTGGCGCAATCGCTCCCGCTTCATCACCGGGCACGACGAGATCGTCGCCTTTCTCACGCAGAAGTGGGAACGGGAGCACGACTATCGCTTGATCAAGGAGCTCTGGGCCTCCACCGACTCCCGAATCGCGGTGCGCTTCGCCTACGAGTGGCGCTCCGAGGCCGGGCAGTGGTTCCGCGCATATGGCAACGAGAACTGGCAGTTCACCGACGAAGGGCTGATGGCGGAACGCCACGCCAGCATCAACGACGTGGCGATCGAGGAGTCGGAGCGGAAGTTCCATTGGGACCGCCCCGGACCTCGCCCCGCAGACCATCCGGGCCTGACCGAACTGGGCCTTTGAACCTGGGTACCTGCCGCGCCGTACCCACCCCCAAGCAATCTGATCCTCAGGAGGGAGCCAAATGGGGAAGCGTGTTTCGTCCATATTCGTCATCAGTGCCGTCTGCGCGGCGCTCGGAGTAGTCGTCTTCGCGGGAGGGGCCCAGGCGGCCGTCCGCCACGTCGACGCCACCGTCATCTCCAAGAGCTCGGCGGCCAAGACCGTCCAGGTCCGCACCGAGAGCGGTGCCAAATTGACCTTCAAGGTGAACGCCCGCACCAAGTTCGAGCGGATCGCCGGTGGCTTTTCCGGCCTGACCAAGGGCCTGGCGGTCGAGATCGACGCCAGCAACGCGAGCGGCCAGTGGGTGGCGACCCAGATCGAGGCCGATTCCGACAACAGCGGCGGTGACGACTCCGCCGACGATCACGGCGGAGACGACGACGGCGGCCATCACGGCGGCCACGAAGACGGGCCGAACCACACCTGAGCCCCCGAGTATCCGACCTTAGGGGCCTTATGTGGCCCCTAAGGTCGGAAGGGGTGGCGAGGGTCAGCCGCGGAGAGTGACGGTCTCGGTGACCTTCTTCGGAGTCCCACCCTCCGGGGTGTAGGTGACGCGGATGAGGGCCTTGGCGATGCCCCTCGCCTCCAGGGCGTGGAGCGTCGCGCCGCGCGCCTTCAGCGGCACCTTGACCGTCCCGGGCTTTGCCGCGCCGACGGTGCCGGCGACGATTCCTTTGCCGACGACGCGGACCGAGCCAGGGTTCTCCACCCTCGCCGCCTGCGTCGTGCGGCCCCGCCGGCGCTTCACCTTGCCGAGCGTGAAGTCATGCCCGGGGACGAACTTCGCGTTCGCCTGAAGGTCCCGGTCCACGGTGACGGCGCAGGTCGGGTCGACGCCGGAGCACGCCCCGCTCCAACCGATGAATTCGGCACGCGGGCCGGGGGTGGCGACCACCGTCATGCCGGTCCCCTTGGGGAAGGCCGCGACGCAGATGTCTGGACAGTGGAGCTCGCCGCCGAGCGAGGCGATGCTGCCGTTCCCTTCGGCGAGCAGGCTGAGCGTCTGGGTCAGGCCGGGCGCCGACGAGGGGTCCTGGGACGGCGTCGAGGGGTCCGAAGACGTCGAGGGGACCGGGGGGACCACCGGATCGGGACGCGTCAGGGTCGCGGCGATGTTGCCGCGACGGCCGGCGAAGGCCGACGTCGGGTAGGCGCCGCCGGGACCGCTGATCTCGCCGTCGTCGGGGGTGCCGGTGAGGCCCATGGTGACGTCGTTCAGATCGAGCGTCGAGGTGCTGGCCGGATATCCGCCGGCGCCGGTGGTCATCCCGATCAGGTCGCCGCCTTCGACCGGGATCGAGACCGAGAAGGCCATCACGGTCGCTTTCGGCACGTTCTCGTAAGGGCTGTGGGCGAGGAGCATGAACTGGCCGGGTTCGGGTCCCGGGCGGAAGACGTCGAGGCGGACATCGCCGCCCGTCGCCCCGCCTTGGCCGGACCATGAGCTGAGGGTCCAGTGGCCCGGCGGCACGACGTATCCGGGCGTGCCGGGGGCGGTCTCGAGCTGGAAGCTCGTGCAGAAGCCGCAGCCGCCGGAGATGCCGGGTGCCGCGAGTTCGCCGATCGCGAACGTCTCCGCCTGCGCCGCAGGCGCGACGGCAAGGGCCAGGGTGAAGCCGAGCAGCGCGAGAATGATGCTGAAGAGGCGGCCGCGCCGACTGCGCCGGGGCCGTCCCACGCTGCCGTCGGGCCGGACTTCGTAGGTGTCTTGGATCTGCTGGGTCATCTGGGTCTCCGTTCGGACGGGCTCCGCGACGGAGCCGCTTGACTGACCCGGCCACGATCTCGCCCACGGCGCGGCCGAGCCATGGGGTCCGACCGCCGGCCTTCTGTCGCCGCCGCGACCACGGGGGTTCGGTTCTCCGCCGGCAGCGGGCCGGTCTTCCCCCCTGGCCCTCACGCGCGCCCACGGTCATGATCGGGGCATGACCCGGCGCGTCCTCATCGTCGACGACCACCGCGGCTTCCGCCGCAGCGCCGCCCGTGCGCTCGGCGCCGAGGGCTGGACCGTGGTCGGCCAGGCGGCCGACGGCGAAGCGGGGCTGCGCGAGGCCGAGCGCTGCGACCCCGATGTCGTCCTCGTCGACGTCGGCCTGCCCGACGTGAGCGGGATCGAGGTGACGCGGCGACTCCACGAGCGCCTGCCGGAGCTCGCCCTGGTCGTCATCTCGAGCCACGAGCGGGCCGATTACGGCGAGCTCGCCCTGTCCAGCGGCGCCCGCGGCTTCCTCTCGAAGCTCGATCTGACTGGCGCGGCGCTAGAGGCACTCGTAAAGTCCTGATCGTCATGGAGATGGGGATCGAGCAGGCGGTCGCCGCCGCGATCGGAGGGGCCACCGATACCGACGACGCCTGTCGCCGTTCGCTGGAGGCGATCGGCACCGGGCTCGACCTCGACGTGGTCGCCGTCTGGGAGGCGAGCGACGGTGCCGGCGTCCTCCGCTGCACCGCCCGCTGGGCCGCCGACGGCGGCACCGAGTTCGTCGACCTCGACCGCGCCGGGCTCCTCGCGAGCCGGCCCGGGATGGAGTCGGCGCTGCGCTTCGAGGTGCGCAGCGAGCGCGGCGTCGTCGCCGAGATCGAGGGCTTCGCCGACCGCACCACCGACGAGGCGGACCCCGGCCTGGACGGCCGGCTCGCCGTTGTCGGCGGCCTCCTCGGACAACTGATCGAGCGCCGCCGCGCCGAGGAGTCCGGAGACGCGGTCGAGCGCCGCCATCGTGCCACCCTCGAGGCCGCGATCGACTGCGTGATCGCGATGGACCACCGCGGAGACGTGATCGAGTTCAACCCCGCGGCCGAGCGCGTCTTCGGCTACGCGACCGCCGAAGCGGTCGGCCGCGAGATGGGCGAGCTAATCGTCCCGCCCGCCCTACGCGAGCGCCACCGCGCGGGCCTGCGGCGGTACCTGGAGACGGGTGAGGCCCGGCTGCTCGACCGGCGGATCGAGATCGAGGCGATGCGCCGCGACGGCTCGATCTTCCCGGCCGAGCTGACGATCACCCGGATCGACGTCCCCGGCGAGCCGGTGTTCACCGGCCACCTCCGCGACATCACCGAGCGGGTACGGGCGGAAGCCGAGCTGCGCGATTCGCGGGCGCGGTTGGTGACCGCCTCCTACGAGGCACGCCGGCAGATCGAGCGCGACCTCCACGATGGCGCCCAGCAGCAGCTGATCAGCGTCGCGATGACGCTCGAGGCCACCGGGCGGCGGATCGAGGAGGACCCGGCCGCGGCGCGCGAGCTGCTCGGCGAGGCGGCGACCGAACTGCGCGAGGCGATCGCCGAGCTGCGAGAGCTGGCCCGCGGCATCCACCCCGCGGTCCTCACCGAGGGCGGCCTCGAGCCGGCCCTGCGCGGCCTCGCCACCCGCTCGCGGATCCCGGCAGAGATCGTGGCCGTCCCCGCGTCCCGCTACCCCGCGGCGGCCGAGGCCGCGGCCTACTTCGTCGTCGCCGAGGGGATGACCAACGCCGCCCGCCATGCCGCGGGCGCCAGCGGCGTCTGGGTGGACGTCGGCGAGGCGGACGGCGGCCTGCGGGTCGAGGTGCGCGACGACGGGCCGGGCGGCGCGGCGCCGGACGGCGGCGGCCTGCGCGGCCTCGACGATCGCGTCGCCGCGCTCGGCGGCCGCCTCGAGGTACGCAGCCCACCCGGCGACGGCACCACCCTGCTGGCGGTGATCCCGTGCGAGTGGTGATCGGCGAGGACTCGGTGCTGCTGCGCGAGGGCGCGGTGCGCCTGCTCGAGGACGCCGGGATCGAGGTCGTCGGCCAGGCCGGCGACGCCGAAGACCTGCTGCGCAAGGTGCGCGCCCACCGCCCCGACGTCGCGATCGTCGACATCCGCATGCCCCCCGACAACACCGACGACGGGCTGCGTGCCGCGGCCGCCATGCGCCAGGAGCTACCCGGGATCGGCGTGCTGATCCTCTCCCAATACGTCGAGGAGCACTACGCGGTGGACCTGCTCGCCGACGGCAGTGAGGGCGTCGGCTACCTGCTGAAGGACCGGGTCGCCGAGGTCGACCGCTTCGTCGACGCCGTGCGCCGGGTGGCCGACGGCGGTTCCGTGCTCGACCCCGAGGTCGTCACCCAGATGCTCGGCCGGCGCCGCCGGGCCGGCCCCCTCGACGAGCTGACCGACCGCGAGCGCGAGGTGCTGGCGGCGATGGCCGAAGGGCAGACGAACAAGGAGATCGCGTCGCGGATCTTCGTCTCCGAGCGCGCAGTCGAGCGCCACGTCACCGCGATCTTCCAGAAGCTCGGACTGAGCGACGGCGACGGCGGTCACCGCCGCGTCCTAGCGGTGCTCGCCTACCTGCGCGATTAGCGCCGTCGCGGCGGCGAGGAACTCGTCGCAACCGCGGGTCGTGAGCGCAAGGTTGCCGGGGATCGGCCGCCAGACGACGGCGGTCGCGGCGGCCGTCTCGACCTGGAGATCGGCGGGCGGGGCCAGCTCACGCAGCCGCGCCAGCTCCGCGGGCGGCAGCTCGACGACGAGGGCCGTCGCCGCCATCGGCTGCGCCGAGGTCCAGGCGACTTCGACGCCCTTACTGCGCAGCTCGGCAGCGTCGCCGAGAATCACGAAGAGCCCACCCTTGCCGGCGCGCGGCGCGAGCACATGGCTGGCGACCCCGGGCAGCGGCAGGTCGCGATGGCGCGAGTGGAAGCGCCAACGATCCTCGAGCCGCATCGCGTGGGAGTCGGCGTAGCCGCGGACGAAAGCCTCGAGCCCGAGCCGTCGCACGGACGCCTGGCCCCAGCTGTAGTCGGCGGCGGCGAGGATGCGGCCGAGCCAGAAGCCGAGCGCGCCGCCGGCGAGCCCGGTGAGGATCGCGACGAAGGGATTGAAGAACGCGACCGGGACTCCGGCCACCGCGAAGCCGACGAGGCCCCAGAAGGCGCCGCGTGCGAGCACGGTCGGTCGCCACGCCGCCGCCTCGCGGAACGCTTCGACGGCGCCGGCCGCGCTCGCCGGCGGCCGCTCGAAGCGCACCCGGTCGAGGTTCTCCTCGATCGCCGCCAGCTTCTCGCTTTCGTCGAAGAGATTGGACCCTTCGAGCTCCTCTTCGGCCTCCTCGCGCAGGCGCTCGGCGAGCTCGGCGGCAAGGGCGCAGAGCCGCTCCGTGTCCGGCCCGACCGACAGGTGCGCGGGGAGCGTCACGACCAGGTGGCGCTCGTTCAGCTCGAACGAGAACCCGCTCGGGACGTCGTGGGCAAGCCAGGCGATCAACGAGGGCGAGAAGATCTCGCGCACGTAGATCGGGTCCTGGCCCGCCAGGGTCAGCAGGCGGTAGCGGCGGTTGAAGGCGACGCTCTCGAGCTCGGTCCGCTGCCACCGCTCGGCGGGCAACTGGGCCGGGGCGGCGCCGCCGAGCTCGGCGCGGTCACGACAGACCAGCACCGGCGCGAAGGCCACGCCCTGCGGGACCGCGGTGATGACGGCGGTCGACTCGCGGCGGGCGCCGCCGTCGTCGAAGACGTGATGGATCAGCGTCCCGGCCAGGCCGGGCACGAACTCGCCCTCGGCGAGCTGGACCGCCGAGCCGTGCCGGCCGCGGATCAGGGCCGGCGTCAGCTCGCGGAACGACGACGTCGCGGCGTCCATCAGGCCGGGACCGCCTCCGCGAGCATCGCCTCAAAGGCGTCGGTCTCCGGGTCCTCGTTGCTGCTCGGCCGGGTCACGAGGATCTCCTCGGCGCCGATCCGCAGGGTCCGGTAGGCGCCGCCCGGTTCCGCCGGCGCGCTGAGCGCGACCGCCTCGCGCGGCCAGGACCCCCGCTCGCCCTCGCGCAGCACGGCGCGGAAATTCGTCCCGTCGTCGTCGTCGCTCACCCCGACGAAGCCGAACGCGACGATCCGGGTCGCGGTCAGTGCCAGGACGAAGCTCCGCGGCACCGTCTTCGATCGCCGCGGCCGCAGCACCTCGAACAGCGCCGTCCCGGTCACCATCGCCATCGTCGAGGGCCGCTGGCCCTGCCGCAGGCGACCCGCCGCGAGCACTTCTTCGCCGAGTTGCTCTTCGGCCTGCGCGGCCATCGTCCCAACGTCTGAGCTGAACACCTTCGCCAACGTTCCCATCTCACCGCTCCTCTCTCAAATCGACTCAACGAGAGGAGCCTCCCAGCGGCGGATCTGCACGCCCATGGGGGCGGCCCGCCGGCCGGTGTCGGATTTCCGCCGGCACCGGCCCCCGGGCCGACGGGATCAGCCCGTCACTTCGAACGTCGCCGCGAGCGGCGCTTCGCTCGAGTCGCCGACGAAGGTTTCGATCTCGCCGGGTTCGACCACCAAGTTGCCGGCTTCGTCGTAGAAGCCGACGTCGCTCGGGCCGAGGCGGAACTTCACCGTCTTCGATTCGCCCGGTTCGAGGGTGACGCGCTGGAAGCCGCGCAGGCGGCGCACCGGCTGCTCGATGCTCGCGACCGGATCGTGGATGTAGAGCTGGACGACCTCGTCGCCGGCAACCGGGCCTTCGTTCTTCACGTCGGCGCTCACTTCGACCACCCCGTCGGGTGACATGGTGGAGGAGCTGAGGCTGACGTTGGAGATGCCGAACTTGGTGTAGCTGAGGCCGTAGCCGAACGGGTAGAGCGGCGTGACCGGCTCGTCGAGGTACTTCGACGTGTACTTGTTTTCCGGGTCGGCCGGGCGGCCGGTCGGCTCATGGTTGTAATAGAGCGGAATCTGGCCGACCGAGCGCGGGAAGGTGACCGGGAGCTTGCCGCCAGGGTTCACCTTGCCGAAGAGGACGTCGGCGACAGAGTTGCCCGCCTGGATGCCGGGGAACCAGGCCTCGAGGATCGCCGGCGATCTGGCGTCGACTTCTTCGAGGGTCAGCGGCCGGCCGTTCATCAGGACGACGACGAACGGCTTGCCGGTCGCCGCGACCGCGTCGAGCAGCTGCTGCTGGCGGCCGGGGATGTCGATGTTGGCGCGCGAGGAGGCCTCGCCGCTCATCGCCGCCGACTCGCCGAGCGCCAGCACCGTCACTTCGGCGCCTTCCGCCGCGGCCACCGCTTCGCCGAAGCCGGCTTCGCTCGTGCATTCGGGATCGCAGCCTTCGGCGGCGGTCACCGTCGCCCCGGGCAGTGCCGCTTCGATTCCTTCTTTCACCGTCACCACGTCTTCGGGTTTGCCCTGACCCGACCAGGGGCCGAGCGGATCGGCTTTGTCGTCGCCGAGCGGGCCGACGACCGCCACCGATTTCAGGTTGGTGGAGAGGGGCAGCGCGCCGTTCGCGTTCTTCAGCAGCACCATCGAGCGCGACCCGGCCGTGCGCGCCTGGGCGATGTCTTCCGGGGTCATCGTCTTCGCCGGGATCTGCGAGAGGTCGACGTAGGGGTGATCGAAGAGCCCGGCTTTGAACTTCACCGTGAGGATCCGCCGCACCGCGTCGTTCACCCGGTCCATCGACAGCTTGCCTTCTTCGAGCAGTTGTTCGCCGTAGTCGCGGTAGTTGGTCGAGACCATCTCCGAGTCGGTCCCGGCTTCGAGCGCGACGCGCGCGGCTTCGGGACCGTCGGCGGCAACACCATGACCGCACGGGCCTTCGTCCGGTTCCACCGGCGGGCAGGCGCGCAGCTCGGCGACCGCCGTGTAGTCACTCTCGATGAAGCCGTCGAAGCCCCACCGTTCCTTCAGGATTTCGGTCTCGGTGGTGTGGTTCGCGCATCCCGGCACACCGTTGATCGCGTTGAAGGAGCACATCACCGTTTCGGCGCCGGCGTCGATCGCGGCCTTGAACGGCGGCAGGTACATGTTCCACAGCCGCTCGCCGGACATGTCGGTGGTGTTGTACTCGCGGCCACCCTCGGGCTGACCGTAGGCGACGAAGTGCTTCGGGCTGGCGAGCACCCTTTCCGGGTCGGCGGGGTCGTCGCCCTGCAGTCCGTGGACGCGGGCGGCGGCGAAGACCGAGCCGAGGTAGGGGTCCTCCCCCGAGCCCTCGACGATCCGGCCCCAGCGCGGCTCGTGGCTGACGTCGACCATCGGCGAGTACGCCTGCTTGATGCCGACCGCGGCGGTCTCGCGCGCGGCGATGGCGTCGTCGGCTTCGGCGAGGGCCGGGTCCCAGCTGGAGGCCTCGGCGAGCGGCGTCGGGAAGATCGTCCGGTAGCCGTGGATCGTGTCGTAGGCGAAGAGGATCGGGATGTGGAGCCGCGACTTTTCGACCGCCACGTGCTGCAGTTCGTCGATTTTCTGGGGGTCGACGAGGCTGAAGACGCCACCCACGCCTTCTTCGGCGTCTTCTTCGGTGATCTGGCCGTCGGAGAGGAGCGTCAGCTGCTCGAGCTTTTCGTGAGTCGTCATCTGGCGGACGAGCGCGTTCACCTTGCGTTCGATTTCGGACCCGTGTTCGTGGCCGCCGCCGTGTTCGTGGCCACCGCCATGACCCCAGCCGCCGTGATGGCGATCGCGAGGGATGCCGCGATCGCTCGGCCGCGTGCCGGCGAACACTCCGCCCGCGTCGGCGAGGACCACGCCGGTAAGAAGTGCTGCCAAGGCAAGGGCGACCGTGCCGATCGCCAGCCTCCGTCGGATCGCCATAAGGGTCTCCTCCCCAGGTCGGCTGTTACTCCCGGCTCGGGGCTACCCGAAGGCGGGCAACCGAAACGTCACCCCGCTTCTTCGATCGCCTTCACCAGCGGCCCGGCGCTTCCCGGCGTTCCCAGGACCTTCAGGCCGTGGGTACGCGGCCCACGGATCGCGAACGTCGGCGTGCCCATGAGGCCGAGCTTGTGTTCGGCTTCCTTCGTCGTCGCCTTCACCTGGGCCCGGGCCTTCGAGCCCCGACGGTCTTCGTTCCACCGCGCGAGGTCTTCCACGCCCACGGCCGTGGCGATCGATTCGAGAAATTCGTCGGTCACGTAATCCGAGTTCTCGGTTCCCTGGCGGCGGAGGAACTCTTCGATGAAGCTCCACCCACGACCCTGTTCTCCGGCCGCGATCGCCGCCGCACCCGCCACCCCCGAATCGGGGCCGATGATCGTGAAGTTGCGCCAGGTGAGCTTCGCCTTCCCCGTCGCGATCTCCGTCCGGATGACCCTCGGCAGCAGCCGCTGGGCGGCCACCTTGCACACCGGGCACTGGAGGTCGGCGTACTCGATCAGTTCGACCGGCGCGCCCGCCTCCCCGAGCGTCAGCCCCTGCTGCGGGATCCCGTCGAGCCGATCCGCCCCCGCCGAGCCGACGGCGCCCAACGCCATGACGACGACGAGCACCACGCTCCCGAGCGCGATCCGCGACCACCCGATCCATCTCCTCCGCATGTCCCCCACCTTTCGCTCTACCTGGTCCTTTGACGATGCATTGCCGGAACGGTCGCGAGTGTTACAAGCCGACCAGCGGCAGGAGGAGGTCGTCGACGATCGACTCGAGGCGGGCCTTGCCGACCGGCTCGAGGTTCAGCAGCAGGTCCTGGCGCACGAGGTCGAAGGGCATCGCGAGAACCACGGGCGGGATCTTCTTCAGGTCGATCTCGCCGCGGTCGTGGGCGCGCTGGTAGATCAGCTGGTCGTTGCGGGGTGAGCGGTCGCCGAGGAAGCGCTCGCGGATCTGGGCCGGGCTGAGGCCGCTGGGCCCGGCCCGCCTGGTCTTCGCCCGCCCCGACCGCGGGAGCTGCGGCGAATCGCTGCCGGTCACCTGCGACCTCGGCACGCTCGACGCCGGTGAGACGGCGACCGTGCGGGTGGGGATCATCTCGCCGCGGCCCGGCCTGTTGCTGAACCGCGTCGTGGCGGGCACCGACAGCAACGACCAGGGGATCGCGGGCGCCCGCGCCGAATCGCCGGCGAGGGTGCGACCGTCGCGGCCGAGCCAGTCCCCGGTGCCGGGCCTCGGCTGACCGCGCGCTCCGTCAGCCGGGCGTGACGACGCCCGCCTCGTAGGCGTAGATGACCGCCTGGATGCGGCTGCGCAGGCCGAGCTTCGACAGCACCGAGGAGACGTGCGTTTTCACCGTCGGTTCGGCGACGAAGAGGGCGGTCGCGATCTCCGCGTTGGTGAGCCCGCCAGCCATCAGCTGCAGGACCTCGCGCTCGCGTGGGGTCAGCTCCGCGAGGCCGTCGTCTCCGACGGTGACGGGAGCCGGCAGGCGGCGGGCGACCTGGTCGAGTAGGCGCCGGGTAACGGTCGGGGAGAGCTGTGCCTCGCCCGCGGCGACCGCGCGGATCGCCCCGACCAGCTCGTCGACCGGCGCGTCCTTCAGCAGGAAGCCGGAGGCGCCGGCGCGGAGCGCCTCGACGATGTATTCGTCGAGGCCGAAGGTGGTGAGGATCAGGACCTTGGCGCCGGGAAGCTGCCGGGTCGCCTCGATCCCGTCGAGGCGCGGCATGCGGATGTCCATCAGGACGACGTCGGGACGCAGCCGGCGCGCCAGCTCGACCGCCTCCTCCCCGTCCGCGGCCTCCCCCACGACCTCGATCCGCGGCGCCGAGGAGAGCACGCTGCGGAAGCCCGCCCGCGCGATCGGCTGGTCGTCGGCGATCAGGACCCGGGTCGTGCTCATCGCCGCGCCCCCGCCGGGAGGCGGGCCGCGACCCGGAAGCCGACCGGGCTCACCGGGCCGAACTCGAGCTCGCCGCCGAAGAGCGCCACGCGCTCGCGCATCCCGATCAGGCCATGGCCGAGGGTCGGCTCGCCGCGCGTCCCGCGACCGTCGTCGGTCACCTCGATCCCGACCTCCGCGGCGGCGAAGCGGACCCTGACCGTCGCCCGGCGCGCGGCGGCATGGCGGGCGACGTTGGCGAGCGCCTCCTGCACGATCCGGTAGGCGGAGAGCTCGAGCGCCACCGGGTAGGGCCGGCGCTCCCCCTCGATCCGCAGCTCGGTCTCGATCCCGGCCTGCCGGGTGCGATCGAGCAGCTGGGCGAGCTCGCCCAGCGAGGGCCCCGGCGCCCGTTCCACCGCCTCCGCCGCCGGCCGCGTCAACGCCACCGTCGCCCGCACCTCGTCCATCGCCTCGCGGCCGAGCTCGGCGATCGAGCTGCCGGCCGCGCGCGCGACGCCGGTCGACCCGACCTCCAGCGCCTGCGCCGAGATCACCATCAACGACACCAGGTGGCCGACCGCGTCGTGCAGCTCGCGGGCGATCCGCAGGCGCTCCTCGGCGATCGCGGTCCGGTCCACGCCGACAGGGTAAGGCGAGGGGTTCACTCCAGCCACGGTAGGTGCAGCGGACGCGGCGCGAATCAGTCGCGCGACTGATTTCAGACGCGTCCCAGTGGGTCAACCTGGCTCGCATGAGACCGCTCACCGCCGTTGCCCTGCTTGCCCTGTTCCTCGCCTCGCTCGCCGGCTGCGGCGGCGGCGATGGAGACGGCATCCCGGCGACGGTGTGGCTCGAAGAAGCCGACGCGGTCTGTCGCGCGAACGAAGTGGCGGCCGCCCCCGACCGGGCGCGGATCGAAGGCCTGGTGCGGACCGGCATCCGCACGCCGGAGGAACGCGCCGCGGCGGTGAGCGTCCTGCACCGGAGCCTGTCGCGCCTCGAGCTCGAGATCGCCAAACTGCGCGAGCTCGAGCCGCCCGCCGGCGAAGAAGCCGCGACCGCGGCCGCCATCGTCGGCGGCCTGGCCGAGAAGCGCATCATCGGCGAAGAACTGATCCAGGCGTTGGAATCCGGATCCGACCCCGACGAGGAACGGGTCGTCCGCAAGCTGTTCGCCAACGAGGTAGACACCGAACGACTCAGCCGCCGCATCGGCCTCCGCGTCTGCGGCCACATCTAGCCGGGACTCAGAGGAGGCCGCGCCTGGCGGCCTCGGCGACCGCGGCGGCGCGGGTCGGCAGGTTCAGCTTGGTGCGGACGTTGGCGACGTGGCGGTGGACGGTGTGGGGGCTGAGGACGAGGCGCTCGGCGATCTCACGGTCGGAGAGGCCGTTCGCGATCAGCGTCAGGACCTCGGTCTCGCGTCTGGTGAGCTCGCCCGGCTCGGTCGGCTCGGCGGCATCCTCGGGTGGCGGTGCGGTCGCGGCCTCGTGGTCGGGCGACGGGGCCTCCGCCTCGGACGGCTCCTCCTCGATCCCGAGGGCGTCGAACACGGCGGCGAAGTACTGGTCGGAGTCGCCGCGCCAGGGGAAGTGGTCGACGCCGCCGAGGGTGACGAAGGTCGCGTCCGGCAGCCCGGCGGCGAGGGCACGGCCCTGGTCGAAGGGGATCGCGCGGTCTTCGCGGCGGTGCATGACGACCGCTCCCGGCGGCGCCTCCGTAAGGCGGTCGGCGATGTCGATCGCGTAGACCGCTTCGAGCGAGCGGGCGGCGCGCTCGGCGCTCATCCCGCGGCGCTGGAACTCGACGAAGTCCTCGCGTTCCTCCGGGGTCGCGTCGGGGATGAAGACGTCGGCGAGGGCGCGGGAGCCGAGGCCCCAGTGCTCGCGCACGAGGGCGACGATCGCCCGGCGGGAGCGCTCGTCGGCAATCGCCGACCCCGAGGCGTAGCCCCCGTATATAAGGAGCCGACGCACCCGCTCCGGGTGGGCGATCGCGTAGGCGATGCCGATCGGGGCGCCGGAGGAGCCCGCGGCGAGGTCGACCGGGCCGTCGGCGGCGGCCTCGATCACCGCGGCGAGCGCCGCCGCTTCGTCGTCGACATCCGCGGCGGGGAGGCCGCCGTCGGCCGAGAGGCCGGTCCCCGGCGGGTCATAACGGATCACGCTCCGGTGGCGTCCGAAGCGCTCGGCGAAGGCGCGGAAGCGCGGGTCGAACCAGTTCAGCTCGAGGTGGCTCGTCCACCAGCCGCCGAGCACCAGCGGCGGCCCGGAGCCGGTCCGCGCCCAGGCGATCCGACGTCCGTTGGCATCGACGGTGAAGCGGATCGCCTGCTCTTCCACGCGGCAAGCCTAGAGCACCCGAAATGGCCGAAACCGGCCACCGAGATGGCCGGGAAAGGCGAAGCGGCGGGGGCCGGGCGGCGATGGAATGAGCGCATGCCGAGAACCGACACCCGAGATCAGACCGCATCTAAGACCGCGCCTCAGCCGCCCGCCGAAGCTTCCGCGAACCCGCCGGTGCAAGCCGTCGACAGCCGCATGGGCGCGGCGCTCTACAACCCGTTCCTGTGGCTCGGCGAGAAGCGCGGGATGGCGGCGCTGCGCCGGGACCTGCTTGCCGAGGCCCGCGGCACGGTGCTGGAGATCGGCGCCGGCACCGGGCTCAACCTCCCGCACTACCCCGCCGACCTCGACGGGCTCGTCCTCGCCGAGCCGGGCGCGCGGATCGGCGGCCACATCGACCTCGGCCGTGGGCCGGCCGGGGTGCCTTGCCGGCTGGAGCCCGCCCCCGCCGAGGAACTGCCCTTCGCCGACTCGAGCTTCGACACCGTCGTCTCGACCCTCGTCCTCTGCACGGTCACCGACCCGGAGCGGGCGGTGGCCGAGGTGGCGCGGGTGCTGCGGCCCGGCGGCCGCCTGCTCTTCCTCGAGCACGTGCGTGCCGAGTCGGGCTGGCGGGCGACGATGCAGCGGCGCTCGGTCCGTCCCTGGGCGTCGTTCGCCGACGGGTGCCGGTGCGACCGGGAGACGCTGGGGACGATCGAGGCGCGGATGCGGATCGCCAAGGTCGAGCGCGGCGCCTGGAAGGGAATGCCCGCCATCGTCAAGCCCCTGGTCTGGGGCTGGGCGGCCGCGGCGTGACCCCGGCCGCCGCGGCGGCGTTCGTCCTCGCCCCCGCCGGGCCCCTCGCCGAGGAGCGCCGTCGGATCGCCCGCGAACTCCACGACGTGATCGGCCACAACGTCTCCCTGATGGTGATCGCCGCCCAGGCGATCGGGACCGGCGGCGACGGCGACGCGCGCGTGCTCGGCGACTCGATCGCCACTCTCGGGCGCGAGGCGATGGCCGAACTGGCGACGACGCTGGAGATGCTGCGGGCGGCCGACCACCCCCGCGGGCCCTCACTGGCGGAGCTCCCCAAGCTGGTCGACCGCACCCGCCGCGCGGGGGTCGGGACCGAGCTGCGGATCGAAGGCACGCCCCGGCAGGTCCCCGACGCGGTCGACCTCTCTGGCTATCGGATCGTCCAGGAGGCGCTCACCAACGTCATCCGCCACGCCCGCGCGCGGCGGGCCACGGTCCGCCTCCGTTACCGCGCCGAGGCGATCGGCCTGGAGATCCTCGACGACGGCACCGGCCCGGGCGACTCGCGGCCACCCGGCCATGGCCTGCGGGGTATGAGCGAACGCGCCGCGCTCTCCGGCGGCACCCTCACCTACGGCGCCCGCGCCGGCGGCGGCTTCCGCGTCGCCGCCCTCCTCCCGGTGGCCGCCTAGGTGCCGGCTGAAGCATTGGTGTCCCTATGGCGCACCAATGCTTCACTCGGCATCCTGGGGGGATGGCCGAGCGCAACCGCGTCACCCCGACCGGCGAGATCGTCGCGACCCCGCTGCGCGGAGCCTGGACCGGCAACCGCGGCGTCCTCCACGAGGGCCGCGAGATCGTCCGCTTCCACGCCGGGAACCTCTGGATCACCTGCGCACTCGAGTTCCGCGGCCGCCACCGCGAGTTGTGGATCCCCAACCGCTGGACCCCGCTCTTCTTCCACGACGAGGCGATCGCCTTCGCCGCCGGCCACCGCCCCTGCGGCGAGTGCCGCCACGCCGAATATCAGGCCTACAAAGCCGCCTGGGCCGACTCGCTCGGCGGCGACCCGCCCTCGGCCGACGAGATGAACCGCCGCCTCCACGCCGAGCGCCTCTTCCCCGGCACCCACCGCCGCCGCTTCCACGAGGTCGACTGGACCGACCTCCCCGACGGCGGCTTCGTCCTCCTCGACGACCTCCCCCACCTCGTCCACGGCGCCCAGCTGATCGCCTGGACCCCCGCCGGCTACGCCGAACATCGCCGCCGTCCCCGCCGCGGGACCGCCACCGCGATCACCCCACCCGCGACCCTCGCGGTGCTGCGAGCGGGTTACCCGGTGCAGATGGACGGTTCCGCGATCGCCTAGCGGATCGTGCCGACGATCGCGGTTTTCAGGTGGACGGTTTCGCGGTACGGGGTGTCGTTCGGGATGGTGGGGTAGCGCGCCGCCTTGGCGCCGTAGATGAATTCGGCGTCGGAGAGGATCTCGCCGGTGCGGGGGTCGAAGATGTAGCGGTTGCCGAAGCCTTCGCCGCGGGTCCAGCCGATCGCGTCGCCGCGGCGACCGGCGCCGTCGGTCACTCCCCGTTCGAAGCCGAGGCCGGGGATTTCGGCAAGGGCCCCGAAGGCAGCCGCGCGCACCGCGGGCGGGGTGAGCGGTTCGCCGAGGATTTCGAGCAGACTCTCGACCGTCCCGCCGCCACGCGCCGAGGTGGCGGGGGATGCGGTGACGGGCGCGTCGGCCGATGGGCGATGTTCGATCTTGAGGCGCAGGGCTTCGGGTTCGGTCGGGAGCTGGGCGAGCCTCTCCAGATATTTGAATTCGTGGCGGCCGCGGAAGGACACCCTGTAGTGCTTTTCCAGGCGCCCGGAGTCGTCGCGGGCGACGTGGTGCTCGGTCGGGTCGAAGGTCCAGGGCGGGGGTGAGCCCGCCTCCTCCCAGGCCCGCTGATCGGCGCCCGAGAGGAACTCGACCTTGCCCAGCGTTTCGGCGACGTACTCCTTGCCACTCGGGGGCGTCCACACCTGCTTGGTCCGCGGCACCAGGGCGTAGCGTGCCTTCGGGTCGTTGATCGGCACGAAGTACCGGGGATGGTCCTTGGAGCCCTTCGCGTCGCCCTTCGGCATCCAGCCTTCCAGCTGGATCACCTTCGTCTTCTCGTAGAGGAACTTGCCGCGGCCGGGCGCCTCGAGCTCGGTGCCGGAGGATTCGGCGGCGGCCGCGGCCTGACGCAACGCGGCGCTCGCCGCGCTCGGCGGCAGGGAGCTGTCGCCCTGGGGCGTGTAGCCCGGCCCGCCCTCCTGGGTGAGAGCGAAGGCGTTCGTCCCGGCTCCCGGCGGCGCCGGGACGGGCTCGCAGGGTTCGACCGTGCCTTCGGCGACGTCGAACTTGGTGATGCTCCCCCCTTCGGGGTCGCCGTTGTAGGGGACCGGCGCGCCGGAGATGATCACGGTCTGGTCCGGGCGGAACGCCTTCGGGTCGAGGTTGAAGTTGGCCCCTTTTCCCAGCGAGGCCCCGACCGAGATCGTGACCGCGCCGGGGCCCGACATCGTCCCGCCGCCGAAACCCCCGTGAACCTCGGAGGGCTTGTAGTGAGGTTCCTTGCAGACCATCCCGGCGTCCAGCCAGGTCACCTGGGAGCGGATCCCGGCTTCCTCCAGGGCCGCTTCCACGCCGGAGGCGTCTTCGAGGCTGAAAATCTTGATCGTCACCCCGCCGCCCGGCCGGGGTTCGACCGCGAAGGCCGTGGAGCTCTTGCTGCCGCCGGCGGTGACGATCAGGGCGACGGCGACCGCGGCAAGGGCGAGGACGCCGGCCAGCGCGAGGCGCGGACCGCGTCGGCGCCATGCGGGCGCGGGCGCGGGCGCTTCCGAGGCCTCTCGCCGCGACGCCTCGGCACCGCGCTCGGCTACGTGCGCCTTCAGCTGATCGAGGAGGCGGCTCTCGAAATCATCCCCTTGGTTTCCCTGCTGTTTCATGAGCGGTCCTCCTTTCGAGTGGACGGTTGGCTTGGTGCTGGTTCGGTCGCGGCCCCGAGCTCGTCGCGCAGCTTTCGCCGCGCGCGGTGGAGTCGGACCCGTGCGGCCACCGGCCGGATGCCGACCGCCGCGGCGGCCTCGGCGAGGCTCAGTTCGTCGAGCGCGACCAGCTCCAGCACCGCCCGCTCGCCGTCGGGCAGGCGCTCCATCGCCGCGTAGAGCTCGCGCGAGCGCGAGGCCGCGTCGATCCGCGCGTCCCACCGCGCCGCGTCGTCGGCATCGAGCAGGGCGCTGGCGCGCAGCCGCTCCTCACCGGCCCGCCGGCGATCCCGCGAGCGCCACTCGCCGGCGACGAGGTTGCGGGCGATCCCCAGCAGCCATGCCCGCGGCGGCCCCAGCGACGGCCGGTAGCGATGGGCCGAGTCGATCGCCGCGAGGAAGATCTCCGCGGTCAGGTCGGCGGCGCGATCGCGATCGCCGACGCGGCGGATCACGAACCCCTCCACCCCGTCGATGTGCTGGCGATAGAAGGCGTCGAAGATGTCGGCGTCGATGCCGATCAGCGGCAGCTGCTCGGGGCCGACCCCGTGCTCGCGCGCGGCGACGACGCTGAGCCTGCGACTGAGTGAGCTAGGTGGATTCGGCAAGGCCGGCTCTATCTCCATGCTGGGTATTTGCCGGGACGGAGAAATGCGTTACCGACCGTCCGCCCGCGGGCCGGGCCGGTGATACTCAAGGGATGCAAGCAGGAGATCCGGGCACCAGGACCGATCGGGTGGCGACGCTGGTCGAGGAGGCCGCGGCGCGCCTGGCCGGGGTGGCGCGGCGGACGCCGCTGGAACGCAGCGCGCGGCTCTCCGCATTGGTCGGCGCGGACGTCTGGCTGAAGCGGGAGGACCTGCAGCCGGTCCGCTCCTACAAGCTGCGCGGCGCCTACAACCTGATGGCCCAGCTGGAGGACACGGCGGCGGGCGTCGTCTGCGCCAGCGCCGGCAACCACGCCCAGGGAGTCGCCTACGCCTGCGCCGCGCTGGGGATCCGGGGACGCATCCACCTCCCGCGGACGACCCCGCGCCAGAAGCGCGAGCGCATCGAGGCGATCGGCGGCACCTGGGTCGACATCGTGATCGCGGGGGACACCTACGACGACGCGGTCGCGCTCGCCGAGGCCGCCGCGCGCGAGTCGGGCGCCGTGCCGGTGCCCGCCTTCGACGACCTGCGGACCATCGCCGGCCAGGGCACCGTGGCGATCGAGATCGTCGAGCAGCTCGGCCGCGCGCCGGACCAACTGGTCATCCCCGTCGGCGGGGGCGGCCTCCTCGCCGGGATGGCCGGTTGGCTGGGCGAGCGGCACCCCTCGGTCAAGGTCACCGGCGTCGAGCCGGTCGGGGCGGCGGCGATGCTGGCGGCGCTGGACGCCGGCGAACCGGTCGACCTTCCCGATCTCGACTCCTTCGTCGACGGCGCGGCGGTGCGCCGGGTCGGCGACTTCACCTTCCCGCTCGTCCGCGACAGCGGCGCCGAGCTGGTGACGCTCGAGCCCGGGGCGATATGCGCCGAGATGCTGACGATGTACCAGACCGACGGGATCATCGCCGAGCCTGCCGGGGCACTGGCGAGCGGCGCGCTCGGCGCCAAGGTCTCGCCGCCGTCGGGGTCCCAGGTCGTCTGCGTCCTCTCCGGCGGCAACAACGACGTCAGCCGTTATTCCGAGATCCTCGAGCGCGCTCTCGTCTTCGAAGGGCTCAAGCACTACTTCCTGGTCGAATTCCCGCAGGAGCCCGGCATGCTCCGGCGCTTCCTCGACGAGGTGCTCGGCCCGACCGACGACATCACGCTCTTCGAGTACGTCAAACGCAACAACCGCGATACCGGCCCGGCACTGGTCGGGATCGAGATCGCCGACCGCTCCGACCTGCCAGGCCTCCTCGCCCGGATGAACCGCTCGCCGATGCAGATCGAGCCGATCGACCCCGACAGCGCGGCGTTCCGCTTCCTGCTCTGAGGGCGGCGTCGTTGTGCCGGCCGTTGCGGCAGTCCTCGGTGGTCCTGGGCGTCTCATCGCGGTCCTGGCTGGCTGTGACCGCGATGAGACGCCCAGGACGTGAGGGGTTCGACAGGAAGTCGGCACAGGTGCCGGCGGAGGTCGGACTTACGTCGGAGGTCCGCGCGAGAGATGCCACACCTGCCTGAATCCCGTGACGAAGATGCCGGGAACTCCACACTTCCCGCACCCTTCAGCCACATTCTGGGCCTTTCCGGGCCTCGAAGGAGGGCCCGGATCCACGCTCGCTGAGTTAAGGGCGCTATAGGGGGCCTAACTCAGCGAGCGTGCTCGTGCGTGTTGCCCAACATGCACGGAAGCGTGGACTTCCCACGCTCTCCGTCACGAGATGCGAGTCCCGTCACGGATCCGTGCCCCTCCCGTGACGAACCCTCCGCGCCTCGGCGAGAGATCCGCCACCTCCCGCACCCCGGCCGTCTCGGCCACGGCCACAGCCAGCCAGGGCCGTGGCCGAGACGGCCGCGTCCCTTTCCCCGGGGCCGCGGCCGACGGCCGCCCCATGAACCAACCCCTACAGCGAGTCGAGCTCGGCCCGGAACGGCCGGCTGGGCACCACCTCGGCGCCGGCGGCGCGGGCCTTCGTCCGCAGGTCGCGGTCGGAGGTGACGACGACCACCTCGTCCTCGACCAGCCAGTCGGGGAGTCGGGCGAGGATCTCGCGGTCGGCGGCATCGCGGCCTCCGCCGGTCGCCCAGGCGATCTCGACCCGCTCGGCCTCGATCTCCTCGCGCGGCTCGTGCTCGAGCATCACCGTCACCCGCTCCTCCCCGCCCTCCGCCCAACGGTCGACCTGCCCGACCAGCCGCCGGACCGCCCCCGACCGGTCGCGCCACCAGCCATCGGGCCGCGACCCGATCACGTTCATCGCATCGACGACGCGGTGCATCGGCGCATCATCGCGCGGCGACGCGACGGCGCGGGCGCTCAGCCCAGGTCGAAATTCAGGACCCCGCCGGGGCGGGGCCAGCCGACCTCGAAGAGCTTGCCGTTGCCGGCGCCGGTGATGAAGGCGGTGCGGCGGTCGGGGCCGCCGAAGCAGATGTTGGTGGTGAAAGGGTCGTCGATCGGGAGGTGTTCCAGCAGCTCGCCGGTCGGGCTGACGACGGAGACGCCGGAGAGGATGTTGGCCTGGCAGACGTTGCCCTCGGCGTCGATCGCGAGGGAGTCGAGCAGGGCGTAGGAGGCCGGGCTCCAGAGGAAGTTGGCGTTGCCGGGGGCGAAGAAGGTGTCGCCGCCGCGCAGGACGCCCGGCGCCTCGATCTCCCAGAACCAGAGGCGGCCGGCCCCGGTAGAGGAGGCGTAGAGCCGACCGCCGTCGGGTGAGATGCCGATGCCGTTGGGCGCCGGGAAGCTCTCCACCGCGGCGACGATCGAGGAGCCGTCGGGCCGGGCGTAGTAGATCGCGCCGCTCTGCTCGACCCGACCGCTCCAGTGGCCGCTGTCGGTGAACCAGAAGCCGCCCTCGGCGTCGAAGACGATGTCGTTCGGGGCCTCCAGCGGACGGCCGTCGCACTCGGTGTAGAGGGTCTCGGCCGCGCCCGTCGCGAGGTCGACGGCTTCGATCCGCCCGGCGATCGGCAGCGCGCAGCCGACCGGGGCGAGGAACCCGGCCGACTCGTCCCATTCGAGGCCGCCGTTGTTGGCGACGTAGATCCGCCCGTCGGGCCCCGCGGCCGCGCCGTTCGGCCCGCCTCCGCACTCGGCGACGGTCTCGCGCTCGCCCGCCGGCGTCACCCGGGCAAGCGTCCCGCGCTCCACCTCGCACACCAGCACCGAGCCGTCGGCGAGCGCGACGGGGCCCTCGGGGAAGCGCAGACCTTCCCCGCGGACCCTCACCTCGCGCATCGGAACGTCGCCTTCCCTACTTCGCCGCCGGCGGCTTTTCCCACTTGATCGGGATCGTCGCCAGCGTGTATTCGCGTTCCTCGGGCCAGACGTATTCGCCGACCGTTTCGGAGTCGACGAACTGCCCTTCGATCAGGATGTCTTTGGGCGGCTTGCCTTCGAGCGCCGCGTTCATCGCTTTCACCAGCGCGTAGCCGGTGGCGATGTTGTCCGGGTCCCAGGTCCAGGACATCCGACCTTCTTCGACCGCTTCGATCGCACCCTTGTCGCCGTTCTGTCCGGTGACGACGACGCCTTCGGGGCTTTCGGTGGTCGCGATCTGCTTGCCCTGCGCGAGCAGAGCCGCCGAGACGCCCAGCGCCGATTCGTCGTTGTAGCACCAGACCGCTTCGACGTCCGGGGTCTTGGTCAGCAGCGGTTCGAACTGTTTCTGCGAGCCGGCCGCGTTGTCGGCTTCGTTGTTCGTTTCCGAGATCACTTCGAGCCCGGCCTTCTTCGCTTCCTGGGCGAAGCATTCGGCGACTTCGACCAGCGACTGCGCCTGTTCGAAGACGATCATCATCACTTTCGCGCCCGGGTGGATTTCGGCGATCTTTTCCGCGTCCACCGCCTGCGGCCCGTCCGGCTCGCAAAGCTGGGTTTCGAACCACACCGTGTCGGTGATGCCGGGGCCGGCCGAGTTGTCGCCGATCACGGGGATGCCCGCCTTCTGAGCCGCTTCGTAGGAGCCGGTGATCGTGCCCGGGTCGAGCGTCCAGACGCCGATCGCCTTCGCGTCGCCGTTGCGGGCGATTTCCATGTTGGAGATCTCTTTTTCCGGGGACAGCGCCGAGTCGAGCACGGTCGGCGACCAGCCGAGTTCCTTCGCGCCGGCTTCGAAGGCGTGTTTCTGGTCCTGCTGCGCGGGCTGGGCGAGCACCGGGCTGAGGTAGTAGGCCTTGGTCCCGGACCCGGCCGCGCCGCCTTCTTCAGAGGCGGGGGCTTCGGTCGCCGGTTCGGCTCCGGCTTCGGCGGTGGTGCTTGCTTCGCTGCTGCTTGAACTACTCGAGGACGAGCCACAACCCGCGATCGCGACGGCGGCGATAAGTGCGAGAAGGGCGGCAGGGAGTGCCGGCCAACGGTTCAATTCGGTTCCTTTCGTGCGGCGGGAATGCGCCACCCTCTCGCACTGTTGACAGATTGTCAAACAACTATTGGAGAACTAGGGTCCCGCGATCTCGTAACGGTCGCCGTAGGTGTGCCAGACGAGCGGCGGACGCAGGGCGAGATTGCCTTCGCGGAGGAAGACGCGCTGCTCGTCATCGATCCGGGACGTGTCGCCGTGCTTCGCTTCGGTCTTCATCTGGGCACGGCGCACGTCGAGGAACGTGTTCAGATAGTCAACCTCCGAGCCGCCCTCGGCCGGCGTCGGGGCAGCAGCGATCGCGCGGCGGCGGATGCCGCCGAAGCTGTCGGCGCTCCTTCCCGGCCCGTGCATCACGATCGCGTCGTAGTAGATGAACTGCCCGAGGGTGCCGAGCCCGTCGGCCTTCGCGCGGCGGACCGCCGGGTCGAAGTAGACGCGATCGAGCTCCCGCATCTGCAGGCGGCGGAAGACCGGGTCGCGCGCGGCCCGCCGCCAGGCCGCGACGAACGGCCGGCCGAGGCCCGCGTGCGACGCCGACCCATTGACCCGTCGCAACGCCGGGACGAAGCGGGCGAGCGGATCGTCGGGCTCGGCGGCGACGTAGGCGCGGACCAGTTGGAGCATGTCGCCGGTCCCCGAGCAGAAGCCGATCAGGCCGGCGGTGTAGCCACGGCCATCGCCGATGTCTTCGATGTAGGCGTAGGCGCTGCGCCAGTCGAGCGTCGAGTTCTCGGCCGAGGAGACCAGCTCCATCGCGATCTCCTTCTCCTTCGGAGCGGCGAGGCCGGTCGGGTGTGGGGTGTCGGCCGAAGCTGTCGTCGACAGCATCGCGATGCTGAGCGCGAGGACAACGAGGGCGACCGCGCGACGAGTCAAGGGCTCGCCGCGCCGAGGCGGGCCGCCGGGCGCAGCTCCTCGCGGAGTGTGCCGTCGAGCGCCGCCTCGGCCAGCGCCTCGCCGAGCGCCGGCGCGTGCTTGAAGAGGTTGTTGCCGGCGAGGAAGAGGGTCGACTCCGCCTCCCAGACCCCCACCCCGTCCTCATGCCAGGGCAGTTCGGTGACCCAGCAGTGGCGGTATCCGACCGGCGTCGGATCGACGCCGGGCAATGCCCTCGCGGCCCAGGCAGCGGCCCGGTCGTCGGCGGCGCCGATCTCCCCCGGCGCCAAGAGGCTGAGGTCCTCGCGGGCGAGGGTCTCGGCAACCCCGACCGAGAAGCGCGTGCGGTCCGGCGAAGCGACCCCGTACATGTCCGGCTCGCCGAAGAGGTCCGTCGTGTCGCTCAGGCAGGCGACCCCGGCCGGGGCCTCGTCGCGCACGGTGAAGGCGACCCGGCCGTGCAGCGTCAGCCGCAGCGGGATCGTGACCCCGAGGCTCCGCGCCAGCGCCGCCGTCGAGGTGCCGGCACAGACGACGGCGGTCCCGTGCTCCACCCGCCGCCCGCCGGTGAACAGCTCGACCGTGCCCCCGGGGCGCGGGTGCAGCGCGACGGCCTCTTCTGGGACGAGGTCCTCGCCCAGCGCCCCCGCGAGCGCCGCCACCGCGCCGGCGGCGCGGATCGCCCCGCCGTCGGCGTCGAAGAGCGCGGGCCCTTCCCGCGGCGCGAGGAGCGGCATCCGCGCGGCGGCCTCCTCACCGTCGATGAGCCGCGCGTCGATCCCGCCGACCGCTTCGATCAGCTCCAGCCGCCGCGCGGCCGCGGCGCCGAAGAACACCGCCCCGTCCCCGGAGACCATCTCGGCCCCGAGCTCCTCTTCCCACCGTCTATATATGGAGCGGCTCTCCCGCGCCCACTCGACCAGCCGCCGATCCTCGTGCGCGTGCCGAAAGATCCGCGAGTCCCCGCCCGACTGGCCCGCCCCGGGCACGCCCCGGTCATAGACCGTGACGCCGGCCCCCTGCCGCCGCAGCGCATAGGCGGTCGAGAGCCCGACGATCCCGGCGCCGACGACGGCGACGTCAGAACCCGCCTTCATCCGATTCGTCGCACCCGTAGCGCGCAGGTCAGCATCGGAAGGGTGAACTCGCCGCGCGCGGTCTCCGGTCGGCTCGCGAGGTAGTCGCGGATCCGGCCGAGCAGCTCCTCCCGCTCGCTCTCCGGCATGACCAGCACGCCCGCCCGCGTCGCCAGCGTCGCGACCAGGGAGTCGGCAGTGCGGCGCTGCCCGTGCGGGAATTCCGCCTGCTCCGGCGAGCCGAACCGGGGCACTCCCGATGCGGGCAGGTGCATCGCGGCCGCCTGGACGCGCCAACTGTCGGGCGTATCGCGCGGACCGATCGCTGCGGCCCCGCTCACGCGCGCGAGCTCGCCGACCCACTCGACCCGGTCGTCCAAGGTGTTCCAGAGGCCGGCCAGCACGCCGCCGGGCGCCAGGACCCGCGCGATCTCGGGCCCCGCGACGTCCATGTCGAACCAATGCATCGCGTTGCCCGCCACGACCGCGTCGACGGACCCGTCCGCCAGCGGAATCGCCTCGGCCCCGCCTGGCAACGCCTGGACTTCCGGCAGCGAGCGGCGAAGCTCGTCCAGCATCTCCGCGTCCGGCTCGACCGCGGTCACCTCCGCGCCCGCCGCCAACAGTCCGGCGGTCAACTTGCCGGTCCCGGCGCCGAGGTCGAGCACCCGCCGCCCGGGTGCACGCTCAAGTGCCCACCGGACCGCGGCCTCAGCGTAGTCCGGACGATGCTCCTCGTAGGCGATTGCCGCCGCTCCGAACGAAGAGCTGAGGGAACGTGAGTCCTCTCGGTCCACACGATCAGCGTAATCAGTCCCGCGTCGTGACTCTCGCTACAGCCGAGGCGCGATCCAGTCCCGGAACGGCTGATCACCCGTGTCCTTCAGCGCGACGAGGTCGAAGCTCGCCCCGAGGCCCCTACGAGAGGAACGTCCCGGCCGCGGCGAGGGCACGTCGATGGTCGCGATCGAGGGATCGGTCGGCCCGCCTCCGCAGGTCATCGAGTTCGGAGCGCAGCGGCGGCCACCGCTCCTCTCGGTCGACCAGGACGCGCCCGTCCTCGACGGCCATCGACAGAAGGACCTCGTTCTTCGAAGCGGCCTCGATGTGTGTCCATTATGCAGTGCTCGTGTGTCCGATAAGGCGCTTCCCCAGCCGACGCTCAGCGACCAGGTAGCGCGAGCTTGGCGAAGATCGCGTGGTGGTCGGAGTTCGGCAGGGGCTCGACTTCGTATTCGACGATGCCCCAACGGTCGTCGGCAAGGATGTGGTCGATCGTGATCGGGGGCGGGAAGATGCTGCCGGTGGCGGGGAAGGTGGCGTCGAGGCCCTTGCCCGCGGTCTCGCCGGCGTCGCGGTAGCCGCGGTCGACCAGTTCGCGGAAGGGGGCCTGGTCGAAGGTCGCGTTGAAATCGCCCGCCAGCAGCCAGGGGGTGCCGTGCCCGCCCGAGGGCAGGGTCGAAAGGACTTCTTCCCATTCGCCCGTCACGGCCGATCGCGTGGGTGGGAACGGATGGACGGCGACGATCCGCAGGTGGCGCCCGCCGGGCAGGGTCGCTTCGGCGCGCGCCATCAGGAATCGATACGAGGCGGTGGGCAGGCGCCGCAGCGGGAAGCGGGAGAAGATGGCCGTTCCCGAGGACGAGGGCGCCGCGTCGAGCACCTTGTGCCGCAGGCGCGCGTCCAGCCCGGCGGCCTTCAGCTCATGGCCGAACCGTGGCGTGTACTCCTCGATCGTCAGGACGTCGGGATGCAACTCGTCGACCAGGTGGACGAGACCGGCGGGGTCGGCGCGGCCCCGGTGGACGTTGGCGGCGAGCACGTTCAGGGTCGGGTGGCCGGCGGCGCTCACCGTGTCGTCGCCGAACTGGCGCGGCAGGACGACGGCGCCGAGGCAGATCGCGGCGATGGCGGCGAGCGCCGCCGGGGCACGGCGGCGGAGTGCGAGCGCCAGGGTGACGGCCGCCACCGACGCCGCCGCGACATAAGGCGTGAACGGCAGCATCGCCTCCAGCGGATAGCCGGAGTCGAGGCCGAAGAGGCGGATCACGGCCCAGACGGCGAACGGGACCGCGGCGATCCAGGCCACGGCGGTCGCCACGATGCCTCCGAGGCTCCTCCGGTCCGGCCCCTCCCTCACCGCCCCGGCCCCTTCATCCCGCCGGCTCCAGCCGCGCGGCCAGCTCCTCGCGCGAGGCGATCCCGAGCTTTCGGTAGGCGCTGCCGAGGTGGTCCTTGACCGTGCCGAGGGTGATGAAGAGGGACTGGGCGATCTGGCGGTTGGTCATGCCCTGGGCGGCGAGGCGGGCGACGCGGAGCTGCGCCGGGGTGAGGGCGCCGGCGCCGGAGGAGCGGGGGCGGCGTGGACGGGCTCCGGCGGCGACCGCCTCGGCGCGGGCGCGCTCGGCGAGGACGTCGGCGCCGGCCGCGCCGGCCAGGTCGAGGCCGGCGACGAGGTGCTCGCGGGCCTCGGCCGAGGCGCCCCGTCGGAGCAGGACCGAGCCGAGGTCGACCCGGGCGCGGGTGTGCTCCAGGCGCGCCGGGGAGCCGTCGAGCAGGTCGACGGCGCGGCGCAGGAGATCCTCGCGGTCGCCGGGCTCGCCGACGAGGGCGAGGGCGCGCGCGGCGGCACCGACCGCGCCCGGCGCGCCGAGCGCCTCCGCCAGCTGCAGCTCCTCGGCGGCAAGCGCGGTCGCCTCGGGGCCGGCGCCGAGCACCAGCGCCAGGCGCGAGCGCCACGCACAGGCGAGCGGGTTGACCGACCGCATCGCCGTCTGTGCCTCGCCCGCCGCGCGCAGGTCGGCGATCGCCCCTTTGCGATCGCCGGCGGCGGCCTGCACCGCACCGCGCGCCTCGAAGAAGGTCGAGTAGCTGGTCAGGAGCCCGTCCCAGCCAGGGGCGGGGACGAGCGCGAGGACCTCGGCGGCCTCCGCCGGGCTGCCCCGCTCCAGCAGCGTCCGGGCCAGAAAGGCAGCGATGAACGGGAGGCTGACGCCGAGCTCGTGCTCGCGCGCCAGGGCGAAAGCGTCCCGCAGGTCGGCCTCGGCGGCGCGCAGCTCGCCGGTCACGAGGGCGACCAGGCCGCGTTGGGCGGCGCCGGACACGTAGCCGAAGACGAGCCCGTGGCGCCGCGCGTCGGCCAGCACCCCCTCGGCGATCTCCCGCGCCGCCTCCTGGCGCTCGACGAAGAGCAGCGCCATCACGCCGGTGACGAAGGCGAGCGAGTCCGAGCTCGCCACCTCGAAGACGCGCCCGCCGGCGTAGCCGCGCTCGACCAGCGCCACCACCTCCGCCACGGGGGCGCCGCGCATCGCCGCGACGCAGGCGAGCTGCAGGCGGAGCGGCCGCGCCGCGGGGTCGTCGAGCTCCGCGCGCGCCCGCAGCCGGTCCACCATCGCCTCGTCCTCAGCGACACTCCCAGGCGGCCCGGGGGCGACGAACGGGGCGACGCCGAAGGCCATCGCGTCGAGGCCGAAGGCGAGGCCGTCGTCGTCGGCCAGGTCCGCGCGGAGCCGACGGTTGAGGTCGAGGCTCTCGCGCCAGCGGTCGGCGAGGACCAGGGCGCCGGAGAGTTCGATCCCGATCTCGGCCCGCAGCCGCGGATCATCCTCGGCCTCGAGCGCCTCGCCGAGGTGCCCGGAGCAGGCCGGGTCGCGGGCGAAGAGCTCGGCGCGGCCCAGCTCCCGCAGCAGCCCCGCCGGCGCGCGGCCCTCGGCGAGCGCGCGGCGCAGGTAGCCGACCGCGGCAGCCGGATCGCCGCGCCCCAGCGCCTGGCGCGCCCCGTCGCGCAGGCCCTCGACCACGTCCGGGTCCCCGGCGGGCTCGGCCGCCAGCCAGTGCACGGCGATCTCCTCCGGGTCCCCGCCCGACGCGGCGAGCGCCTCGGCGCAGCGCCGGTGGGCGAGGGCGAGCGCGGCAGGCGAGAGGCCGGCGGCAACCGCGTCGCGCACCAGGTCGTGGGCGAAGCGCCAGGGGCGGCCGGGCGCGAGCAGGTCGGCGGCCACGAGCGCGTCGGCGGCGTTCGACGCCGCGTCGGGAGAGAGCCCGGAGACGCCGGCGAGGAGCGGCAGCGCGGCGCCGTCCCCGGCCACCGCGAGGGCCCTGGCGAGCGCCCGCGGGTCGGGACCGAGCCGTTCGATCCGGGCCGACAACCAGCGCGACACCGTCGCCGGGAGGAAGTCGGCGACCCGCTCGGCCTCCGCGGCGGTCGGGCTCACCCCGGCCGCGGCGAGGGCCGTGGCCAGCTCGCCGACGACGAAGGCGTTGCCGCCGGTCCGCCGGCGGCAGGCGGCGAGGAAGGCGGCCTCCGGCGCGGCGTCGAGGCGGAGCTCCAGCAGCCGGCCGATCGCCGCCTCGCTCAGCGGGGCGGGCGAGAGATGGTCGGTGGAGGGGTCGGCGAGCAGGGCGCCGAGCTCGGGGGCGAGGACCGACCCCGTGTCCCTGACCGTCGCCACCAGCAGCACCGGCACGTCGGCGAGCCGGTGGGCCGCGTAGGCGAGCCAACGCAGGGTCGGCCGGTCGAGCCACTGTGCGTCGTCGAGCGCCAGCAGCACCGGCCCGCGCTCGGCCAGCTCGACCAGGAGCCACCAGAGGCCGTGGACCGCCTCGGCCTCGCCCGCCGGCGGTCCCTCCCTCAGGCCCAGCGCCGCCCAACCGGGTGCCGCCGCCCCGAGGCGCGGCGGCGCGGCGCCGTCCGCCTCGGCGGTGACCAGCGGGCGCTCGAAGAGCTGGCGCGCCGCGGCGAACCCGAGGCCCTGCTCGAGCTCGGAGCCGCGGGCGGAGAAGACGGCCATGCCGGCCTCCTCGGCGCCCCTCATCGCCACCCGCAGCAGGGCCGTCTTGCCGCTGCCGGGCGGCCCGGTGATGACGAGCGAGCCGCCCCCGCCCGCGGTCGCGCGGACCGCACGATCGAGCCGACCCAGCTCCTCGTCACGCTCCAGCAGCAGAACTCTCTTGGCGCCCCCGCCGACCATCGCGCGGGCGAGGTTACTCGCGCGCGCGAAAACTTCCGACCGGGGGTCGGATGCGGGCGGGGAAACGGCCTGTCAGCGTCGCCGACCATGAGCTACCTCTCTTCCCCCGTTCCCCGGATCACCCGTCCTCTCCTGTTCCTCGCCGCGGCCCTCGCGGCGACCTGCGCCATCGGGCTCGCCGCCCACGGGAGTTCGGCACGCGCCGCCGCGCCGCCGCCCTGCGAAGCGAAGCTGACCAAGATCGGCGGGAAGCGGGCGGTCGTGAACTGCGGGCCGGCGACCGCGGCGCTGACGGTCGACGGTCACACCTACCACTACAACCACGGCTACTGCTCCGACAGCAAATCGGCGGGGGCGAAACTCGACCTCGATCTCGGGACCCTGATCGCCGGGGCGAAGGGCAACGGCGGCGAACCGTATTTCTCGATGCTGGTGGCGGCGTCGGCCATCGGCGGCTCGGTCTTCGAGGCGGACTCCGGCGGCAAGCAGGTCCTCGGGGACACCCTGATCACCGCGAGCGGGGAGATGAAGGGGACCTTCACGGGCAAAGACACCAACGAAGAAGTCTCCGGCAGCTGGAACTGCCACGGCGTGATCTGGCACGCCCCATGACCCGCCGCTGGGCGGCGCCGCTGGTCGTCCTCTCGCTGTCGCTCCTCCTGGCCGGCGCCGCCGCCGGCGCGCCGGCGCCGGGCAAGCCGATCGCGATCGGCGTCGGCTTCCGGCCGCAGGTGCTCGTCGACGACGCCGGGGTCGCCCACATCACCTATTCGAGCCGCTCGGTCCAGCACGGGCCGGCGGGCGAACACACCTACACCGCCGGCTGGGACAACTACTGCCGCCTGGGACGCGGGGCGCGGAGTTGTGTGGACCACACGAGGTTCGACGCGCCGATCGTCTATCCCAAACCAGGTGAAACGGGGCCGTTCTTCGAGAACAGCCCCGGCGGCAACCAGGACATCGGCGAGGGGGCGATCCCGCTGGCGACCGGCAACCAGCTGGCGATCCTCGCGCACCGCCCGGGGAACGTCGTCGCAGTGCCGGGCGGCACCAGCGAAGACGTCAACTTCCTCTGGACCTCCGACGACGGCGGCAAGCGGTTCACCGGACCGGGGCTGACCTCGACGATGGACTACTACGGGGGCGCGGTCACCTACGGCAACCCGTCCAGCATCGGCATCTTCGGCTCAACCGGCGAACTGATCGAAGGCGAAAAGACCATCGGGCACGTGTTCTTCCAGCAGGTGCCCGCGGGGTCCTTCGCGCCGGCGGCGGCGCGGGTCGAGCTCGGGCCCGGAGCGAACGACCTGCTGGCCCGGCGCCAGATCGCCGCCGACGGCGACCGCCCGATCGTCGCCTGGGACAACCTCAAGGATGTGATCGTCCGCGAGTACAAGGGCAAGGGCGACATCGACGACGCGGCGAACTGGACCACGTCGAAATTCCCTGGCGTCGATCCCTCCCTGGCCTCGGGCCCGCACGGCACCTGGCTCACCTACTACCCGCCGGGCGCGATCCGCAAGGGCGTCGTGGTCAAGCTGGTCGACGGGCACCGTTCGGGCCCCACCACCCCGGTCTTCCCGTCGGTGTTCGACGGCACCGAAGATCAACTCGCCGAGGCCGCCGACGGCGAGCTGGTCGCCGCCTGGGTGACGAAAGGCGCCAACGACCAGAATTTTCGCCGGGCGATGCTGAGCACCTCGACCGACGGCCGCCATTGGACCAGCCCGCAGCAGCTCGATCAGGTCGGCCGCCACGACCAGATCTCCGGCCTCGAGATCGCGGTCGGCCCCGACGGCGGCGGCGTGGCGGTGTTCGTCCACGGCGGCATCCCGGGCGAAAAGGTCAACGTCGGCACCCTGTTCGGGATCGGCGGGCAGGTGACCGCGGTGCCGTTCGGCGCGCGGGGGTCGACCGGGAAGAAGGGGCTCGGCACGGAAGGCTCCGGGCACGCGGGCTGCCTCGACATCCGCTTCGGCGCCGTCCACGCCCACGTCGATTCCGGCTGCTTCCTGCGGGTCGCGACCAAGAAGGACCCGAAGGGCGACGCCTCGATCGCCTACGGCGGAGTGCACGTCAACGGCCTCGAGGTCCGCCCCGACTCGCCCGGCACGGCGATCGTGATCGATGACGTCGCCCACACGATCGAATCGGTCGGCGGCAACGCCAGCATCCTGCTCCAGCATCCGGGCATCCCGGACATCCAGCTCTGGGACGGGCCGCTGCACGCCGACCTCGGCAAAGCCGACAACGTCGGCGACCCGCTGTTCGCGTTGCCGATGACGAGCTTCCACGCGAACGTCCTCGGCTTCGAAGTCCTCGGCACGCCCACGGTGACGCTCGGCACCGAGTCGGTCTCGATCCCGCTCAGCCTGAAGCTGCCCTCCTACCTCGGGGTCACCGGCTCAGCGACCCTCACCGCGAACATGACCGAAGGCCTCGCGCGTCCCTCGCTCCACATCGCGATCCCCGATGTGGTGATGCCGGGCCTCGAGCTGCGCGGCGCGTCGGTCGACTGGGCCGGACCCGAACAACAGTGGACGGGTTCGGGGGAGCTCGAAATGCAGCCGGGCGCCGGCGCTTCGGGTCTCGACGTCAAGGGCGCGCAGATCGCCTTCGACCACGGCGACTTCTCCTCCGGCGGCTTCGCCACCGCCCCCTATCCCGGCACCCCGATCTACCGCAACGCCTACCTCGACGAACTCGGCGCCGCCTTCAACCTCCATCCCCCGCCGAGCCTCACCGGCAACGCCGAGCTCGGCGCGGTCGCCCACGGCGGCGGGGTCTACTCACTGGAGGCGACCGGCCCTCTGCAGACCACCTTCGGCGACCCCTCCACGATGAGCGTCGACGGCACCGGCGCCGTCTACGGCGTCCCCCTCACCAGCGCCCACGCCACCTTCACCACCGCCGGCACTTTCCACGAGACCGGCACCCTCGGCTTCGACAGCTTCGGCCTGGAAATCGGCGGCACCGTCGATGCCACCACCGACCTCGCCGCCGGCACCACCAGCGGCACCATCGCCGGCACCTTCTCTTTCGCCGGCCAAGGCGTCGAAGAGACCCTGCCCTTCAACGACACCGGCTTCGGCTTCTGCAAGGAATTCGGCGTCTCCCCCGCGAGCTTCTCGGCCGGCTTCCTCTTCAAGTGGGAAGGCGGCGTCGAAGTCTTCCCCACCGGCTGCTCCGACGCGATCGCCAACTCCGGCGTCGGTTGAACGCGCGAAGCCGACGCCTGAAATGGACGGAGGCCCTGGGAAGCTGGCGCCTCGAAGGGACGCGGATCCATCACGAATGTCCGATCTCGTCACGGAGAGCGTGGGAAGTCCACGCTTCCGTGCGTGTTGGGCAACAGTCACGGACGCGTTCCCGACTTCAGGCCCCCTATAGGGGGCTCAAAGTCGGGAACGCGTTTTCGGGCCTCTGAATCAGGCCCGAAAAGCGCGCGAAAGTGTCGGAAGGCCGCAGGAAGTGTGGAGTTCCCGGCATCTTTCGCACCGAACCGTGCCGGATGTGGCATCTCTCGCACGGACCTCTGACGTGAGTCCGACCTCCGCCCGAACCTGTGCCGAAACCTCAACTCCCTCACGTCCTGGGGACGCAACGAGGACTGCCGCAGCGGCCCGGACCTCGCCCGCCGTGGAATCGATCGTCTAGGCGGCCGCGAAGCGTTTTTCGGAGCGGGCCTTTGCCTTGGCGGCCTCCTCCTCGCGGTTCTTCGGCGGCGCCGTGGTGACCAGGTGGTCGAGCAGCTTTCGAGTCGCCGCCTCTACTTCGGCGACGGCTTCGTTGAACGCTGCCTCGTTCGCCTGCGAGGGCTTGGTCGAGCCGCTGATCTTCCGCACGTACTGGAGTGCCGAGGCGTGGGTCTCCTCAGTGGTCGCGGGTGGATCGAAGTTGTGGAGGGTCCTGATGTTTCTGCACATGCTCCGATCTTAGGACGACCGCCCCGATCGTTCCTAAAATCACGGCATGCGGACGGTGTGCGAGGCGGTCGGTGGTGAGGAGGGGATGCTTCGGCTCGCGTCCGCATGGCACGTCCGCGTGATCGCGGACGAGGTCGTCGGCCACGCGTTCAGCCACGGCTTCCGCCCCGATCACACCGAGCGGCTCGCCGCCTATTGGGTCGAGGCACTCGGCGGGCCCCCGAACTACTCGACGAACTACGGCGACGAGACCTCAGTCGTCCGCGCCCACAGCGGCAACGGCCGCCACGAGGAGATGGACCGCCGCGCGATCGCCTGCTTCGACCAGGCCCTCAGCGACGTCGGCCTCACCGACCGACCCGACCTTTGCCGGGTGCTCCACGACTACTTCGCCTGGGCGACCACGACGACGATGGACGCTTATCCGGAGTCCGCCGGAGACGTCCCCGCCGGCCTGTCGATCCCGAAGTGGTCCTGGGACGGGCTCGTCGAGCAGTGAGCGGGCGCTTGCGGGTCAGCGGCCGCCGAGGAGCGAGCCGACCTCGCGCGTCGTCCGGCCGATGATCTCGTAGTAGCCGGCGAGGAGGTTGAGGAGGAGGGCGGCCTGGAGGGCGGGAGCCTGCTCGCCGATCCGCTCGAAGGCATCGAGGCCGAGGACCAGGCATTCGCCGGCGGTCTCGGCGCGGACGCTGACCGGGCGGGCGGCGGAGTCGACGAAGGCGAACTCGCCGAAGGAGAAGCCGGGGGTGAGGGTGGAGAGGCGGCGGCGGGAGCCGTCGACCTCGAGCTCCAGGGTGACCTCGCCCTCCAGCAGGAGGAAGGCCGCGTCGGCGGGATCGCCCGCCGTGAAGATCCTCTCGTCCTCCTCGAAGCGGAGCGGCACGAGCGCCTCCTCGAGCGCCGCCAGCTGGGAGGCATCCAGGCCACGCGTCAGCCGGTGCTCGGCGAGGGTGACGCGCGGTGGCGGCGCGGGCGCCTGGCCATGGTCCGCCAGCAGGCGCTCCTCGCACCACTCGGTCGCCCGGTCGAGATCGGGGAAGACCTCGAGGCGCTCGGTGTCCAGGCCCTCGAGCAGGCCGCCGCCCGCGGGTGCGACGATCGCCAGCGCCCGCCCGTCCGCCGACATCGACTCGGCGAGGCCGACGAGGAGCCGGCGAGCGCCGAGGTCGAGCTCGGTCACCTCGGTCAGGTCGAGCACCTCGATGTCGATCCCCGCGGCGCGTCCGACGATCCCGCGGACGACGCTCTCCATCGCCGCGAAGACGAGGTCCCCATGGAGGATCTGCACCACGCAGCGGGAGCCGGCCGCGGCGAGCGCGGTCGACTGTGCCTCGGGGCGACGGCGGCGCGAGGGGACTTCGGCGACGGTGTAGGTATGGCGCACCGCCGAGCGCGAGGAGCGGGCCACGTGAAGGAGATTGAGGTTGAGGTCGGTGGAGATCTGGCGGCAGACCTCGACCCCGCGGACGCTGTTGCCGTGGCGATCGAGGGGCGGCGAGAAGACGGCGATCCCGAGCTGCCCCGGCAGCACCGCGAGGACCCCGCCGCCGACCCCGCTCTTCGCCGGCATGCCGACGTCGACCACCCACTCCCCCGCCGAGTCGTACATGCCGCAGGTCGTCATCACGCTCAGCACCCGGTCGACGAGGTCGCGCGCCAACACCCGGTCGCCGGTCAGCGGGTTGACGCCGCCGTTGGCCAGGGTGCCGGCCATCAGGCTCAGGTCGCGGCAGTCGACGCTCACCGAGCACTGACGGAAGTAGAGGTCGAGAGCCTCGTCGGGGTCGCACTCGAGCACGCCGAAGGCGCGCAGCATGTGACCGATCGCGCGGTTGCGGTGGCCGGTGTCACGCTCGGATTCGTAGACGTCGGTGTCGACCTCCAGCGGGCGCCCGGCGAAGCGGCCGTAGAAGTCGACGACCCGTCCCTCCCGCTCCGCCGCCGAGGCGCCGGCGACCATCGAGGTCGAGGTGATCGCCCCGGCGTTGATCATCGGATTGAGCGGCCGCCCGTTCTCCGGCGCCAGGCTGATCGAGTTGAAGGCCTCGCCGCTCGGCTCGACCCCGACCTTGCCGTCGACCGCCTCGAACCCCCGGTCGGCCAGCGCCAGCCCGTAGGTGAACGGCTTCGACATCGACTGGATCGTGAACCGCTCCCGCGAGTCCCCGACCTCGTAGCTGTGCCCCTCGGTCGTCGTCACCGCGATCCCGAACGAGTCCGGATCAGCGAGCGCCAGCGGCGGGATGTAGTCGGCGACCGCACCGGAGCGGTCGGGCAGCCACTGTTCGTGGAGGCGCGCGAGATAGGCGTCGATCGGCGAGGCGGTCATCGCGATGAAGCCTCGCATGGCGGCAGACGGAAAGTCGACGGCGCGGCTCCCCGCGCGGGAATAGGGTGAACAGGTGCGTCTCGTCCGTCCCGTCCTGATCCTGGCTGCTCTGCTGGCGGTGGCGGCTCCGACCGCCGGCGAGGCGGCCGCGGCGGGCGGTGGCCTGCGCTTCGTCGAATGCCTGACCGGCAAGCGGCCGGTGGCGGGCGAGCCGCGGTCGCCTCGCGGGGGCGGCTGCAAGCTGTCGAAGACCGTCGCCGGGGACGGCGAAGGCTCGGCCCTCAACTTCGTCTCGGCGCTGACCGCGAGCCCCGACGGCCGTTCGCTCTACGCGGTCTCCGGCCGCGACGACGCGCTCTCGGCCTTCACCGCGCGACCGCTCGGCTTGACCGAGTGCTTCACCACCAACGCCCATCTGCGCAAGCGCGGTAAACAGCCCTGTCACCTGCTGCCCAACCCTGGCACCGAAGACGCCAACAGCGGCATGAACGGCGTCAACTTCGTCGCCGTCAGCCCTGACGGCCGCGACGTCTACACGGTCGCCGCCGGCGACGGCTCGATCGCCACCTTCGCTCGTGCCGCCTCCGGCCGGCTCACCTTCGAGGGCTGCATCACCGGCAACTCGAGCACGTTCGGCAGCGCCGCCAACGGCTCGTGCCGGCGGATCCCGGGGGCCACCAACACCCTCGGCGGCGTCTTCTCCGGCCTCGGCGGGCCGCGCTCGCTGGCGCTCAGCCCCGACGGCCGCTTCGCCTACGTCGCCCTCGGCGAGGAAGACGGGATCGCGACGCTGGCCCGCGACGCCGACGGCTCGCTGCGGTTCCTCAGCTGCCTGCGCGGCGCCGCCCGTTATGCCGAAATCGGACCGCTCCACTCCCCCTGCCCGCTGGTCGCGCCGCTCGAGAACAACCCGAACGCCTCCGGTCTGAAGTCCCCCGCCCGGATCGTGATCAGCGCCGACGGCACCTCGCTCTACGCGACCTCGGCGCGGGGGGCCTCGATCGCGGAATTCCGCCGTGACCCCGTCGACGGCGCGCTCACCTTCAGCGGCTGCCTGGCCGCCGCGAATCGCGGCACCGGGCCCGGCGACCCCTGCCGCTATGTCCCGCAGGCGAACGACATCGGCGTCGACACCGCGATGTACGAGATGCGCGAAATCGCGATCGCCCCGGACGGCACCGGGCTCTACGGCCTCTCGACCTTCGACGACGCGGTCGCCGCCTTCGCTCGCGACCCCGCCACCGGCACGCTCACCTTCGCCTCCTGCATCGGCGCCGAAAGCGACCTCGGCAAGGAATTCGGCGTCCCCGACCCCTGCGCCAAGGTTCCCTCCACGAACGCGGTCGGCGACGGCTCGGGCCTGGCCCGCCCGCGCGGCCTGGCGATCAGCCCCGACGGCCGCGACCTCTTCGTCGCCTCCCGCGGCGACGCGTCGATCAACCGCTTCCGACTGACCCCGCACGGCGGCCTCCACCTCGCCGGCTGCGTCACCGACGGCAGCGGCCGCGCCGCCCGCTGCGCGCCCGCCCGTGCCCCGGGCGGCAAGCTCCAGTGGTTCGGCTTCGACGGCTTCAACTCCCTCGCCGTCGCCGGCCACAGCGTGTACGCGGCCGCCGGCGACGGCTCCGCGATCAGCCGCTTCTCGTTCCGCTGAGGTCCCGACCGGCGTCGTCAGGCGGTGGAGGTCCGGGTACCGCAAGCGATCAGCACCGAGCCGGCGAGCTCGACCCCGTCCTCGGTCCGACGGGCTACCTCTTCGGCCGAGTGGAGCGCGCGTGAGCGGATCTCCTCGCGCACCTCCGGCTCCATCCCGGCGAGGGCCTGGGCCAGCGGCCCGGCCAGTTGGGGCACGCGCTCCCACCACTCGTCGAGGGAGGCGGCTCGCATCGGCGTCGCAAGGTCGCGTACCTCCACCTCCCCCAGGCCTCCTTCGACCAGGATCTCGCGCAGGCGCTCCCGGTCCTCGAGCGAGAACGGGCCTGGGACGCCGGGGGGCGGAAAGGTGGTCCCGAATTGGGTCCCGACGGCATCGAGGATCAGGCCGAGCCAGGGGTTGTCGGCGCGGGAGCCCCAGGTCATCGCCCCGTAGCGTCCACCGGGGCGAAGGACCCGCCGGGCCTCGGCCACCGCGGCGACGGGGTCCTCGGCGAACATCAGCCCGTGGCGCACGATGACCGCGTCGAAGCTCTCGTCGATCGCGTCGATCGCCGCCTGGTCGCAGACCAGCGAGTCGACCTGAGGGAGCCCGTCCGCCCGGCGTATCGCGGCCGCGATCATCGCCGGGGAGAGGTCGGCCAGGGTCACCCCGCCGGTATCGCCCACGACCGCGGCCGCGGCAAGTCCGGCGCCGCCGGGACCGCTGGCGAGGTCGAGCACCCGATCGCCGCGTCCGATCCGGACCGACTCGACCAGCAGGGTCGTCGCCTCGGCCATGTGGGCGTCGACGAGGTCGGCGTTCCTCTCCCAGTTCGGCGCGACGCTGTCCCAGATATCCGACATCGCCGCGAGCCTCTCACAGCCCGCACCCCCGTGCCACCGCGGTTCGGCCCCGGTCGCCTACCGGTAGACGTCGTCCAGCCAGGCCTTCAGCTGCGCTTCGCGCGCTTCGGCGTCGACGCCCTCGACGAACAGGTGGGCGCTCATCCCGACGACACCGCCGTAGTGGTTGCGGCCGAAGAAGCGATAGAGGCCCTCGTCGGTGCGAACGCCGAGAAACTCCGGGGTCGAGTAGTCGATCACGCCTTCGAGCCTGCCCGCCTCGCCGAGCGCCGCGTCGACCGGGTCGCCGACGGAGGCGTCGGGGGCGATGCCGAGCGCGGCGCGCAGGGTCTCCATCGCCTCCGGCGTCCCCGCGGCCTCGGGTCCGTCGATGCCGGCCGACGGTTGGCCGACGTAGGTGACCGGACGGCCGTTGAAGTGCTCGAGGTACCGGGCGAGCGTGTCGAGGTAGAAGTCCGTGTGGGCGCCGATCGCGTCGTACTGGTCCTCCCAGCCGTCGGCGAGGATGCCGCTGTGGACGTAGCGCAGCCGGGCGGTGCCGCCGTCACGGGCCTCGATCTCGTAGTCGAGGGCGTTGAAGGTCCCGTCCGGTGACTCGACGCGCACCACGAGTCGGTGCGGCGGGTCCCAGGTGGTGATCGGCGAGCCCTCCGGCGGCGTCTCGCCGGTCGGGATCTCGAGGCCGGTCGGGAACTGCCAGGCGGCGGTGTCGCTGGTGATGGCGGTCCAGACGTCCTCGGGGGAGGCGGGCAGGTCCACCTCGCGGTTGACCTCGAATTCACGACTCATCGTCGTGGCTCCTTTCCTTGGTGATGATCGGATGCAGGGCGACGACGAAGCGGTGCGGCCGGCCGCGGGGGGCCTTGTCATCGTGGTATTTGGCGACGAGCCCGTTGACGGCGCCCGCCAGCTCGGCGGAGAACGCGGCCCGGTCGCGGGCCGAGGCGAAGCAGACTTCGCTGTCGATGCCGAGCGTCGCCAAGGGCTTGCCCGCGGCGCTTGCCCGACCGATCAGCTCGCCGACTTCCGAGACGAGGCGGCCGGCGACGGCGAGGAGCCAACGGGCCGAGCGCTGGTCGGGCTCGCGAGAGGGATCCGGGGCGCCCGTGCCGAGTGCCTTCGGTGAGATCAGGTAGGAAGCGGCGGTCGCCCGCATGACGCGCTCGGTGCAGTTGCCCCTGCGACGCTCCTCCACCAGCTCCACCAGGCCATGGCGCTCCAGCGTCCGCAGGTGGTAGTTGGCCTTCTGGCGGGTCAGGCCGACACGCGCGGCGACGTTGCTGGCCGAGTCCGGCTCCACCAGCTCGGCGAGCAGGCGGGCGCGCATCGGGTCGAGGGAGATCTCGGCCGCGGCGGGGTCGTCGATGACGCTGACGTTGTGCATGGCGCCACCGTCTCACCGACAACTTTATTTGTCAAGAGCTAATTTCTTGTCGGCGGATGAACTGGGGCGTTGGCGCAACTGCCAGTCGCCGCGGCGGGTGCGCGGACTTAGCGTGGACGGATGCCCCGTCCGCCGCTCTCGCCGAGCGCACTCGAGCTGATGGCGCCCGCCAACCCCGCGGTGCTCGCCACCGTCCGAGAGGACGGCTCGCCGCATACCGTCGCCGTCTGGTTCGACTGGGTCGACGACCGCGTGCTGCTCAACATGGACACGAATCGCAAGCGCCTGCGGAACATCGAAGCCAACCCGGCGGCCTCGCTCTCGATCCTCGACGGCGACAACTGGCTGCGGCAGCTCACCGTCCGTGGGCCCATCACCTTGGAGCCCGACGACGGCCTGGTCACGGTCGACCGGCTCGCCCGCCGCTACATCGGCACCGACTATCCGATCCGGGACCGCCCCAGGGTCACCGCCTGGCTCGAGCCCGAGCACTGGTTCCTCTGGGACGCCCGCGGCCGCGGAGACGCCCCGCTGGCGATCCGGCCGCGACTGCGGTAGTTGGTCGATTCCAGGGCGTGAGGGTCTCGTGGGGAACTCCTGAGAGACGTGACGCTTCCGACCGGAACTCCACACCCCCGTCACGGTTCTGTCGGGCCCGGACCCAACCCTCTGTCCTTTGTCGCCCACAGGGTTACAAAGGACAGGGGGTTGCCCTCGGCGGCGCCAGATCGCGGAGGAACCCGCGCGGAACTGTGAAGTTCGTGGCGTCTCCCTCACGGGAGTGTGGACTTCGTGGCGTCTCCCGAGCGTCGCTCTCCACGGCGTCGAAGATCCTTCACAGCTTTCCAGCCTTGGAATCAACCACCTAGATCTCGGGCGAGCGCCGCTCAGTCGCCCGACAGCAGCGCCAGCAACTCCCGCAGGCGTGCGGCGTCGGCGGGCTCGACATCGGCGAGGAGCTTCCGCTCCATCCGCCGGATGTCCCGGCGGGCGGCCTCGTGGCGCTTGCGGCCTGCGTCGGTGAGGGTGATGATCTTCGCCCGGCGGTCGCCGGGATCGGGCTCGCGGGTCAGCAGGCCCTCCGCTTCCAGCCCGTCGAGGAGGCCGATCAGGCGGCTCTTGTCGTAGCCGATCGCGCGGGCGAGCGAGAGCTGCGTCTCGGCCGGGGCGGCCGCGAGGCGGGAGAGCACGACGTACCCCCACATCGAGAGCTCGTTCTTGGCGAGCAGCGGTCGCTCTTCGTCGATCAGCCGCCGCGTGGCACGGGCCAGCAACGCACCGAGGTCTTCCTCACTCATCGCGGCGATCTTACCTTCGCGTCGCAGATAGTATGCTGCTGCTTATTATCTGCACACGCATATGAATGGGAGACCGACATGAACCTCGCCCACACCAGATCGATTGCCATCGACGCGCCGCCGGAGGCCCTCGTCGAGCTGCTCGCCGACGGCGACCGCCTGCCGGAATGGGCACCCGATTTCGCCCCCGAGGTCCACGAAGAGGACGACCACTGGCTGGTCGGGTCCGGCGAGGGGCAGTTCAGGATCCGCATCCGCAGCTCGGCCGAGCTCGGGACGGTCGACATCCTCTCCGCCGACGACGACCGGACCGGCGCCTTCGGCCGGGTGATCCCCAACGGCGACGGCAGCGAGTTCCTCTTCACCCTCCTCTTCCCGCCCGACACCGACGGCCAGGCGATCGCGGCGCAGATGGAGGTCGTCGAAGGCGAGCTCGAGCGGGTCCGGGTCCTGGCCGAGCGGTGAGGTCGCCGCGGCGGCGGCGGGTCACGTTGTAACGGTGACGCCCCACCTGCCAGAGTCGAGGGCTCGTCGCTCACCCTCCGGCTCCTCGAAAGGAATCCCGTCATGACGCGCCTGCGCAGCAAGCTCACCTACGCCAACGTGATGGCGACCATCGCGGTCTTCCTCGTCCTCGCGGGCGGCACCGCCTTCGCCGCCACGCAGATGCTGCCCAAGAACAGCGTCGGCTCCAGGCAGATCAAGAAAGGTGCCGTCGGTCCGGCGAAACTCAGCAAAGCCGCGAAGTCGACGCTCAGCGGACCGGCCGGCGCGAAGGGTGCGGCCGGGGCGAAGGGTGCGACCGGGGCACAGGGTGCGACCGGGGCGCGGGGACCGGAGGGCCCGAAGGGCGACACCGGCGAACGAGGCCCGATCGGACCCGCCGGGCCGACCACGGCCGCGCAGAGCGACGAGGCGACCGCGCCGCCGATCGGCGGACCCAACACCGGCACCCTGGCCTATCCGAAACCGACGACCATCGTCACCCCGACCGCCGGGAAGGTCTTCATCACCGCCGACGTCGGCGTCGAGGCGTCCTGTCCCGCCGGCCTCGGGTGCGATCTCGAAGTCGGCGTCTACCTCGACGGCGAGCCGGTGCCGGGAGCCCATGGCTTCGTCGAGATCGCACCCGGGACGGCCAATGAGTACTTCCAGATGATCGGCATCGCCTCCGGCGTCCCCGCCGGGACGCACACGATCACGGTCGGCTGGGCCGGTCTCTCGCCCAACCACGCCGAAGTCATCGCCCCGGCCGGCGAATCCCACGTCGGCGCGATCGCCATCGGCGGCTGATCGCGCTCGGCTAGGTCCTCGGCGACCGATGATTATCGGAGCCTCACCCGGTCTCAACCGACATGGCAAACAGAAAAGTAGTCCTCAAGATGGTCCTGTCCCTCGACGGGTTCGCGACGAGCCCGGATGGAACGCACGACTGGATGTTCGAGTTCTTCGGCGACGACAGCAACGAGTGGAATCTGCGCGCCCTCGACGAAGCCGGAACCCACGCGATGGGCCGGCGCAGCTACGAGATCATGGGCCCGCACTGGCAGGCCTCGGAGGGCCCGATCGCGACGTCCATGAACGACAAGCCAAAGGCTGTCTTCTCCCGCACGCTGGAGAAACCCGACTGGGGCCCGGCCGAGATCTTCGGCGCCGACCTCACGGCCGCGATCGCCGACCTGAAGGCCCGCGACGACGACGGCACCATCCTGATTCACGGCGGCCCCAACTTCGCCAAGTCCATGACCAAACTCAACCTCGTCGACGAGTACCAGCTCACCTGGGTCCCGATAGCGATCGGCGCCGGCCACAGCCCCTTCGCCGACCTCGAGGAGCACCTGAAGCTGGACCTGGTGAACGAGGAGCGCTTCGCGAGCGGCGCCCACGGCCAGATCCTCGTCCCGAAGAGATGAGCGGGCTCAGCGGGCGCTGCGCGTGTGGACCTGTCGCTCGAGGAGGCGGAAGGCGTAGCGGTTGCCGGCGGCGCGGCTGAAGGTCGACTCGGCGAGCCCGGTCGAGTCGACGGCGCGCGAGTAGACGACGTAGCGGCCGGCCGGCAGCACCGACTTCAGCCCGAGCCTCCATTTCGCCGTTCCCTTGACGCTCAGCCAATGCGGCGGGCAGTTGCCACCCGCGGCCCGCGCCGTCTTGAAGCGCCCACGCGCGTTGACCAGCTGCAGGCAGGTCGCGGCCTTGCGACCCTTTTTCGCCGACGCTCGGACCACCGCGATCTGCACCTTGCCGATCGACCCGCCGGGGGCCGCGGTCGCGGTGCCGCTGAAGCCGGTCAACTTTGACGCTTCGAGCCTGCGCGGGACCGCATTCATCCGCGCGTGCGGTGGCTTCGGCTTCTGCGCCGGCGTCGAACCAGACCCTCCGGCGCCGCCCCCCGGTGCGACCGCGCTCGCGGGCGGCTCGGGTGGGATGTCCCCGAGGAAGCGGCTCACTTCGATTTCGGTGTTGCCGCCGCCGGTGAAGTCCTGGCTGGCGATGACCACCCGTTCCCGCGAGTCGAGAGCGGCGCCCTCGAAGGTGTCGCCGAAGGGCGCCTGCGGACCGCGAAGGACGATGCCGCCCGCCCCGAAGGTCGGGTCGAGGACGCCCGCGGGATCGAGCCGCATCGCCGCCACCGATTCGTCGTTGGCCGAGGGGGCGTATCCCCCGGCGAGGAAGATCCTGCCGCTCGGAGTCAAGGCGACCATGCGAGCCGAGTCGTCGCCTTCACCGATCTGCCGGGTGAAGATCCCCGTTCCGGCACCGCCGAAGCCGGTGTCCGGTTCGCCGTTCACCAGGTAGCGGACAGCGACGAACTTCGGGTCGAGCGTTTCGTTTTTCGGCCCGCTCAGGTCGTATCCGTAACCGGCGGCGACGATGCGGCCATCGGGCTGGACGGCGATGGCGGCGGAGCGGCCTTTGGCATTGCCGGCGCCGGGGATCGGGGTGTTGACGATCCCGGTGCCCCCGCCGAATTCGGGATCGAGCTGGCCATCCGCCAACAGGCGGACGACGGTGAAGCCGTTGCCCGCGCCATTGCCGGTTCCATCGGCCACGACGATCTTTCCGCCGGGCGATTCGGCGATCCCGGCGCCACGATCCGATTTTTCGGCGCCGGTGGTCTGGATCACTTTGGAGCCGGTTTTGTTGAAGGTCCCATCGAGTTCGCCGTCAGGACGCAGGACCATGGCGAAAGCCGAGACGCCCCCCACTTTGGGGTCCGTGCTGCGAATTTCGCCGGTGGCGAGGATGCGCCCTCCCGCCCCGATCGCCACCGCTTCGGCCCGCTCTTCGGTGAGGGAGGCAGGGACGATGACGATCCCGTCGCCGCCGCCAAAGGTCGGGTCGGGCGTGCCGTCCGGTTCGTAGCGGAGCACGGCGATGTCGCCGTCGACGATCCCTTTCGCCTCGCCGGCGACGACGATCTTGCCGTCCGGCTGGATCGCCACCGCGCGGCCGCCACCGAAGCTCCCCGCCGGGAAGGGGAGGCTGGCGATGCCACCGCTCCCGAAGCTCGGATCCAAGGACCCGTTCGCCAGCAGCCGCACGGTGATCCAGCTGTTGGTCGTCTGATCGCTCCCGGTAAGCACGGCCTTGCCGTCGGGCTGGACCGATACCGCGCTCAAGAAGACGTCCTCGTTGCTCGGGAAGAACCGCAGGCTGCCGCCGTTGCCGAACGTCGGGTCGAGGTCCCCCGGCGCCGCCTGCGCCGCCCCCGGGAGGAAGGCGCCAAGCGCCAGCAACGCCGCCAAGGCAAGGCCGGCACGGGCACGGATCGAGCGCTGGGAACGGGAGAAGATTGCGGGGATACGGAGCGAGTCGAGCATCGGTTCAGATCGCTCTAGCCGAGCTTCACGCCGACCGCCGAGCCCGACGGCTTGGTCGTCCCAGATTTCGGGTTCTGCTTGACAACCTTGGCTTTCGAGCCTTTCGCGCCGCGCACGGTCCCGAGCTTGCAATGCCCCGCCGACAGGGCTTTCCGCGCGGCTCTCAGGTTCTTGCCGGTCAGTTTCGGCACGCTGCAGATGGTCGCGGCGGGTGGCGGCGTCGGAGCGGCCGCGGGTGGCGCGGACGGCGCGGGCGCGGGCAGCGCGTAGGTGAACACGTCACCGCTGACGTTCGGACTGGTGCCGGCTCCGGTAGTCACCGTTACGTCGACGGGCCCGGCATCGACGACCGCCGGGGCGGTCGCGACGATTTCGGTTTCCGACCGCACACTTGACGAGGCGGGCGCCGTACCGAACTTGACCTCGCTATCGCCGGTGAAGTCGCTGCCGACGATCGTGACCGTCGTGCCGCCGCCGGTCCCGCCACCCGGCGGCGAGATCAGGGCCACCTTCGGCGCCGGCTGCACCTCGGCGTTGAAGCCAAGGTCGACCCCCGAGACAACGTTCGTCGGCGCCGTCGATTCGCCGTCAAGGGAGACCGGCGACCAGAACGCCTGGATGTGGCCGGGAGCGGAGTAGCCGCCGATGGTGGAATTGCTTTTGAGGCTGTCGAGGCCGATCGCGTCGCCTGCTTTGATCGGCAGGCTGGTCGCATAGGTCTCCATGGCGGTTCCCGTCGAGAGGCGAGCAGCGCTGGTGGCGATGCCGAGGTAGGCCCCGCCTTCGGTCGGCCGCAGGACGCGCAAGCCGTAGGGAGTCCCCGCCGCCCCCGGCAAGACGTGCCAGCGGACGACCTTGCCGTCGACGGGGGACAGGGCGAACGTGTCCGGGCCGGTGAGCTGTCTATTGACGACGGTGAGGCTCGGGAACAGGATGGTGACGTTGGTGGTGGAAGCGCCCTGCAACGAAGGGCCGACGGTGATCGTGCGGGCGCTCGCCGGAGCGCTCGTGAACGCCAACAGGGCGGCGAGCACGATCGGGAGCGCGGCGAGATGCCGCCTCCTTCGACCCTCGAAAGCCTGCTGCCCAGCCAGCAAAGGCATCCGCCGACGGTAGCCGCCGCCCGACACCCCGTCAACCGCGAGCTCCGGCCCCGTCGCCTCTATTCACCACGCGCTCGGCCCCGAAACACACAACGACCCCGGCACGGCTGCCCGGGGTCGTCGGTCAAGACCGAACCTCCCTCACCCGTTCAGCGGCGTCAAGGGTCGGTGGACGGTTTGCACGACTTAGGCGTCTCTAGGAGCCGCGGGACGAGGACCGCGCGACCTTCTCGCATTTCGTTCACTGCTGATGTCGACCTTCGGCTTCGGGCTCTGCTGTCCCATCTCGGCCCGGGGGTGAATTCGGCGGCGTCGCTCGACCAATCGGGGACGTCTGCGTAGACTGCCCGCGCCATGTCCGTCCACTCGAAGCTTGCGGCCGCCCTATCGGTCCTCATCGCGCTCCTCGCCCTCGCCCTGCCGGCGGCGTCGCTCGCGGCCAAGACCCACCGCAAGCCGCCCACCCAGTGGATCACGATCGAAATGCCCAAGACGAACGGGTGGCGGCTCTCCGTTTCCGGCGTCTTCAGCCCGCAGTTCAAGCAGCAGACGGTCTCGATCAGCGCCGAAGGCCCGCATCAGGTGCATGTCGGCTACGGGGTGCATGGCCACCTCGCGCCCGACGGGACGATCAGCGCCAAGTTCCCCGGCATTGGCGTCGTCGACCTCAGCTTCCGCCAGACCGGCGAACGCCGGGCCACCTCCGAAGACGAAGGCTGCACGAACGACGGGCCCGCCCACTCCTACCTAGGCGCCTTCCAGGGGCTGATCAAGCTGGACGGCAAGGGCAGCTTCGGGAGGGTCGAAAGACACAGCGCGCCCGGCAGCATCTTCGAATCCCCACCGGAGACCTGTGTGGTCGAAAGGCACCATCGCCATCTCAGCGGTGGCGAAGTCCCCGGCGACCTCGGCGATTCACAAGCCCTGTACGTCGCTCGCCACCGGCAAGGAGGGTTGCTGTTCTTCGATGCGAGCGCCGAAGAACCCGGCATCGGCCTTGGTGGCGTGGTGCCCCGCGGAGTCAGCTTCTCGCTGTCCTACCTGCGATCGCACCAAGGCATGACCACCTCCGTCACGGCCGGCGTGCTGGGCAAGTCCTCGCAGTTCAAGGTCTCCTCACCGGCCGGCACGCCGAGCGAAGCCGTCGTCGAACCTCCGGCCCCCTTTGCCGGCAGCGCCACCTTCAAGCTCGAATCGCCGACCGTCGCCGACTGGTCCGGCGACCTGCGTATCGACCTGCCGCTGCTCGGCGAGGTCCACCTCACCGAACCGAGCTTCTGGTCGATGCTCTGCGAAGGGCTCACCTGCACCAACACGGCGCCGCCCGGTGCCGAAGTCGGATTCCTCACCTTCGGGGAATAGACGTACCAACAAGCGTGCCGAACTCGTGCCTCGGCGAAGCTCCCCCACCGTCTCCGCCGCACCTGGGACGAATGCGCCCGATTGGATTCGAACCAATGACCTTCGGTTTCGTAGACCGACGCTCTATCCGGCTGAGCTACGGGCGCAGGGCGGGGGATTTTAGCTGCGGACGACCATTGCGGCCCAGCGGCCCGAGTTGTGGGCGACTTGGACCCCTATGTCGAAGGTCTTGGAGACTGCCTCGGAGGTGAGGACGGTGGCGATCTGGCCGGCCGCGACGATGGCTCCGTCGCGAATCAGGAGGGCGTGGGTGGTGGAGGTCGGGATCTCCTCTAGGTGGTGGGTGACGGTGACCGTGGGGAGGTCGGCGTTGGCTTCGGCCATGGCGTCGAGGCTGGCGATGAGGCGCTCGCGGCTTGGGAGGTCGAGGCCGGTGGTGGGCTCGTCGAGGAGGAGAAGGTCGGGCTCGTCCATCAGGGAGCGGGCGAGCAGCAACCTTTGGCGCTCGCCTTGTGAGCAGTCTTCGAATCTGCGTTCGCGCAGGGGCTCGACGCCGATTTCGTCCATCAGGCGATCGGCCCGGGCGCGGTCGTCGTCGGTGATCCGATCGTGCAGGAGGGCGATGCTTCCGGTCGCGCCGGTGAGGACGACCTCGTGGCCGGTATAACGGCCGCGGATTTTTCGCGACAGGCCCGGCTCCAGGCTCCCGATCGATTCGCGCAGCTTGCGCATGTCGACCGCGCCGAGGCGCTCGCCCAGCACCTCGACCGTCCCCTCCGAGGGATGCGAGACCGCCGCGGCGAGGTTGAGGAGCGTCGTCTTCCCGGCCCCGTTCGGCCCCAAGACGACCCAGTGCTGGCCAGGCTCGACCGTCCAGTCGACGTCGTGCAGCAGCACGGCACGGCGTTCCTCGGCGGCGACCCAGCGCCACACGGTCACCTCCGACATCCGGATCGCGGCCATCGCTACTTCGCCGGGCTCAGGAGTCGGTGGACTCTGAGGCTTTGAGGCGGACGTTCCAGTCGACCGTCGCGGTGGCGACGACGTCGCCCTCGCCGTCGGTCATCTCGACCTCGACCGAGAAGTCGACGCGCCCGTCTTTGTCGAGCGTCGCGAGGGCCTCGTCGGCCGGCATCGTCAGCCGCGCCTTCGCCTCGACCGCGCCGCGCGCGACCTTGACGTAGGAGATCTCGGCGCTGCGCGCGAGCGGCGTCAAGTCACCCATCCGCACCGCGAACGCACCGACGAAGGCTGCCCCGCTCGCCGTCTCGGCGACCCCGAAGAGCGCCCCGGCGTGCTGGCTGCCGACGTGGTTGTGGAGCTCGGGCCGGTCGGGCAGGACCGCCGTCGCCGTCCCCTCGGCCATCTCCGTCACCTCGATGCCCATGTGGGAGATGTAGGGCACGGCGATCGCCATCCCCTTGGCGATCGCGTCGAAATCGATGTCCATCTCGGGACCCTATCTACCGGCCGCGGAACTCGGCGTGCCCCGGGCCGCCGTGCTCGAGGAAGCTGCGGACGGCGTTCTGCAGATCCTCGGTGGCGAAGAGGTCGGCCGCCTCGGTCCGCACCACGTCGTCGGCCGCGGGCAGGCCTCCTTCGCGGAAGCGCCGCAGGATGCGCTTCGTCATCGCGTGCGCCTTGGTCGGGCCGGCGGCGAGCTCCTCGGCGAGGGCACGCGAGCGCGCCTCGAACTCGTCCTCGGGATAGATCTCGTTGACGACGCCCCAGCGCTCCATCTCCTCGGCCCCGAAGATGCCGCCGCTCATCACGAACTGCCGCGCCCGCCCGGAGCCGGCCCGCTCGGCGAGCCGCTGCGTCCCGCCTATCGACGGTGTCAGCCCGACCACTTTCTCGACCAGGCCGAACTTCGCCTTCGGCGAGGCGACGATGAGATCGCAGGCGAGCGCCACCTCGAAGGCGGCGGTGAGCGTCAGCGCGTGGGCGGCGAAGACGACCGGGCAGGGCAGCCCCTCCAGGCCGTCGATGATCTGCAGGAGGCCGGCCCACAGCTCCGAGCCCTGCTCCGGCGTCAGCCCGGCGAAGACGTTGACGTCGACCCCGCCGGAGACGGCGCGCCCGGCGGCGTTGATGAGGACGGCGCGCGGCGGCTCGTTGGTCAGGCCGAGAACTGCGGCGCCGAAGTCGTCCATCATCGCCTGGTCGAAGAGGTTCAGCGGCGGGCTGTCGAGGGTGAGGATCGTGAGGCCGCCGGGGTCTGCCTCGGCCCGGACGACTGGTTGGCGGTCGCTCATCGACGCAATGTAGCGGCGCCGGCCGCACGCGGCGCGCCCCTGGCAACGCTAAGGAATCTCGATCCGGTGCCGAGAAAGGTCCCATGACTCGTCCCTGCTCCGACCGCTCGCGCCTCATCCCCATCGGCGCCGCCGTCGCCACCGCCCTGCTCGTCCTCCTCGCCATCGCCGGCACCGCCTCCGCCAAGGGCTCGCCGCGATTCCACCGCGGACACCTGCCCGCGATCGGCGAGATCGAGTTGGCCAAGGCCAAGGGCGGCCACGCCGAAGTGTCGGTCCCGATCACCTACACCCAGGCGCTCTCGGGCCACCCCAAGGGCCTCGAATCCTCCGAAGTCACCCTCTTCGTCGCCGCCGGATTGAAGGACGGCCGCGCGGTCGGTGGCAAGTTCAGGCGGATCCACCGTCACACGATCCTCGGCAGCGGGACCATCGTCGACCGCTTCCGCCTCGACCCGCGGACCTCGCGCTGGCTCCTCGGCCGCCCGAAGAACGAACGCGGCCGCCTGGTGCGCGTCGACGTTCGCCACCGCATCCGTCCCGACCGTGGGTCGCGGCCGCTGCACGAGAAGGACGCCTCGCTGACGATGGCCTCGAGCCACCAGGCGCGCCCCCAGGGGGAAACCGAGTTCCTGGTGATGCGGAACGACACCGACGTGCCGATCAAGACGGCCTCCGAACCGGACCTCTGCATGTACACGAACGGCGAATTCGGCTCCAACCTGCAGGCGTTCACGACCGCGCCGGGCCGACCGCTGCCACCCGGCGGCACGGTCGAAGCGCTGGTCCAGGGATCGGCCAACATCCTCGACAGCGCCAAGTACGAAGCCGGCGCCGGCAAGGGCGCGGGTGAATGGCTCGACTGGGAGGGGGTCGCCGCCGACCTGGTCCTCGACGCGTTCGAGATCGAGGCGAGCCCGATCTTCGCCGCGATCGACTTCGCCGAGCACTGCACCACCAACGCGAGCATCTTCCAGATCCTCGCGGCGACCGAATCGGGCGAAGCGGCGAGCATGCAGTCCTGGCTGGTGACCTCGGAAACGTGCCGCCGCGGGTGCGTCTCGGTCAACCTGCCGACCGCCTTCGAAGCCCTCGGCGCGCAGAACTGGAACGGCGGCGGCGAGGGCCCGGGCGAGTGGGCCGAAAACAGCACCGCCGTCCTCGAAGGCCTGGTCGGCGGCTGGGCCGGGACGCCGCACGGCGGCAAGATCGTCCAGGACCAGGGACTGCACTGGCAACGGCAGCAGCTACCTGAACAGACCGAAGAAGTGACGGGAGCCGACGGCGAAGGGTTCTATTCCGAAGAAGTGAGCCACCTGGCCTGGGAACTGTCGATCCACGAAGGGTCGAGCCCGGCCGGGTTCTCCGGCTGATGCGGGCCGGGCCGATCCTCGCCGCACTCGTCGTCGCCCTGACCGTGGCGACGGGCGCTGCCGGTTCCGCTCACGCGGCCGGAGCCGCCGACCCGGCCGGCGCGACGGGTCCCGTGCGCGTCGGACTGATCGACTCGGGGCTAGGCGCGAGCGATCCGACCGGTCACGGCAGCGAGGTCGGAGGCGTCCTCCGGGAATCCGCGGCGGCGCGTGGAGTCCCGCTCCGCCTCGTCTCCTTCCCGGATGTCAACCACGCGGGGAACGGCCAGCCGCTGCTGATGGCGCGGGCGATCCGGCGCGCAGCGTCGTCCCACATGCGGGTGGTCAACATCAGCCAGACCATCCTGGGACGGGCAGGCCGCGTACGCCGGGCGCTCGCGGCGTCGCCCGCGACGCTCTTCGTCGTCGCCGCCGGCAACGACGGCCTCGACCTCGCTGAACCCGGGCTCGATCGCGACCCCTGCAGCGAGTCCCTACCGAACGTGCTCTGCGTCGGCGAGCTCGGCCCGGGAGGCCGCCCCGCCTCGAACTCCAACTTCGGCGCCGGGATCGTCGACGCCTGGGCGCCCGGCCCCGGCGGCACCTCCTTCGCCGCGCCCCGGGTCAGCGCCCACGCCGCCGCGCTGCTGCGACGGCACCCGGACTGGAGCGTCGCGCGAGTGCGTTCGTACTTGGCTCGGCATTCCGGACAAAGTACGAACGCACCGTGACCCGCCGGCGTTAAGGGACCCGGTGGACCTCGAAGAGGTTGGTGCCCAGTTCCTGGTCGGGCAGGCCGGCGAGGATGCCGATCAGCTCGCCGGAGTGGGCAACGCCGTGTTTGACGGCGATCGCGCCGCAGTCCTCGAGCAGCTCGCGGATGTCCTCGTTGGGCGGGCTCTGCACGGCGGTCACGCCGAAGAGGAGCGCCAGCCGGCGCACCGTCTCGAGGCGCGGCGAGAGCGCCAGCACCGGCACGTTTGGCCGGTGGGCGGAAAGGATGCGCGCGGTGCGCCCGCTCGTCGTCGGCACGACCAGCGCTTTCAGCCCGAGCCTGTAGACCGCCCCGACCGCGCTCTGGGCGACCGAGTCGGCGACGTCGGTGCTGCCCTGGTCGGTGCGGCTGAAGAGCCACTCGCCGTAACGGAGGTCGGGCTCGGTGGCGCGGGCGATGCGGTCCATCACCCGGACCGCCTCGATCGGGTTCTCGCCGACCGCGGTCTCCTCGGAGAGCATCACCGCGTCGGTGCCGTCGTAGATCGCGTTTGCGACGTCGGTCACCTCGGCGCGGGTCGGCCGGCGCGCGGTCACCATAGAGGCGAGCATCTGGGTCGCGGTGACGACCGGCTTCGACATCCGCCCGGCGGTGCGGATCAGGCGCTTCTGCAGGATCGGCACCTCGGCCAGCGGCACTTCGATGCCGAGGTCGCCGCGCGCGACCATGATCCCGCCGGTCGCCGCCGCGACGATCTCCTCGACGTTGCGCGCCGCCTGCGCCCGCTCGATCTTCGCGATCAGCGGGATGTCGGAGCCGAGGCTGCGCAGGCGCTCCTCGACCGGCACCAGGTCGGCCGCGGTGGAGACGAAGGAGACGGCGAGCAGGTCGATGCCCTCCTTGACCGCGAAGTCGACCCAGGTGAGGTCTGACTCGGTCGCCGCCGGGAGCTCGGTCGCGCCGCCGGGGATGTTCATCCCCTTATGTGAGCTGAGGGTGCCGCCGACCTCGACCTCGGCGTCGACCCCGTCGGCGTCGCCGGCCCCGACCCGCAGGCGGATCGCGCCATCGGCGAGGTAGACGATCTCGTTCTCCTGCAGGCGGGTGATGCCCGACCAGGAGACCGGGATCGTCTCGCGGTCGCCCTCCAGTTCGCGCGTCGTCAGCGTCACGTGCGTGCCGGTCTCGAGCTCGGCGTAGTCGTCGCGGATCGAGCCGATGCGGAGCTTCGGCCCGGGCAGGTCGCCGAGGATCGCCACCTGGCGGCCGAGCGAGTCGGCGGCCTTGCGGATCGTCTCGATCGTCTGCGCGTGTTTGTCGGGACCGGCGTGGGAGAAGTTCAGGCGGAAGACGTCGGCGCCGGCCGCGATCAGCTGCTCGAGCACGCCGAGGTCCCAGGAGGCTGGGCCGACGGTGGCGATGATCTTGGTGCGCCGCTCCAGGTGAGCGGTGGGCTTGGCGAGCGGATAGGAAGACATTCCGCCCCAGAGTAGTGAGCGCGGCGCCGGAAGCGTGAACGGACGGTGATCCGGCCCGGGTGTGTGAGATGACTCCGCTTGATGATGACATCGATCCCTGTAGCCTTCGGGCCATGGCGACTTCACCTGATGTGGTCGGGAACCGCGGCGGGGAGCAGGGAGGGACCGAGGCACCGGGCCCGCTCTTCCCGGAGCTCGTCGGCGCCGCGCCTCCCTCCCCCGCCGGTCCGATCGACGACGCCGAGCTGGCGACGCTCGCGCCGGCGCCCAGCATCGGTCTGCCGAAGCTGGCCCAGACCGCGCGCTTCTCCATGCGCCAGATCGAGTTCGTCTTCAAGGGCCGCCGCGAACTCGGCGAAGTGTTCCGGATGCGCGGCGTCATCCCCGGCGGCCCGGTCATCACCAGCCACCCGGACCACGTCAAATCACTCTTCATGGCGAAGCCCGAGCAGGCGCCGTCGCTGACCGGCGAATCGCCGCTGCGGCCGATCCTCGGTCCCAACTCGGTGCTGACCGCGGTCGGCCCGCGCCACATGCGCCAGCGCAAGCTGCTGCTGCCGCCGTTCCACGGCGAGGCGATCGCCCAGTACGTCGAGATGATCACCGAGGCGGCGGAGCGGGAGATCGACAAGTGGCCGGTCGGCGAGGCGATGGCGCTGGCGCCGCGGATGCAGGCGATCACGCTCGACGTGATCATGGCCGGGATCTTCGGTGTCGAGGGCAAGCCCGCGCCGGGGACGCCGGAGGCGGCGCTGCGGCTGGCGATCCGCAAGACCGTCGCGGCCTCGACCTGGCCGACCGCGCAGCTGACCGAACTGATGCACGTCGGGCGCGACGAGGCGATGGGGCCGCTGAAATTCGGCCTCGACATGCTCGACCGGCCGACCTACGCGGTGATCCGCGCGCGGCGGGAGGCGGCCGACCTCGAGGAGCGGCGGGACATCCTCTCGCTGCTCCTGCAGGCGCGGACCGAGGACGGGGCGACGATGGACGACAGAGAACTCCGCGACGAGCTCCTCACCCTCGTCCTCGCCGGCCACGAGACCACGGCCAACTCCCTCTCCTGGGCATGGGAGCGCCTCACCCGCAACCCGGAGCCGCACGCGGCGCTGGTCGAGGCGGTCCGCCGCGAGGAGGGAGCCGAGGAGCGCGTCGAGGCCACGATCATCGAGACGATGCGCAACCGTCCCGTGATCCCGATCATCGGCCGCCGCGTCCAGGTCCCCTGGCGCCTCGGCGACTACGGCGTCGAGCCCGGCACCGCGATCGCGATGTCGATCCTCCTCGTCCACCATCGCGAGGACGTCTACCCCGACCCCTTCTCCTTCCGCCCCGAGCGCTGGCTCGGCCGTAAGCCCGGCACCTACGACTGGATCCCATTCGGCGGAGGCATCCGCCGCTGCCTCGGCGCCGCCCTCGCGATGGCCGAGCAACGAGTCGTCCTCACCACCATGGCCCGCCGCCTCGACCTCGCCCCCGACCGCGAGGCCCCCGAGCGAGCCATGCACCGCAACGTGACGATGATCCCGTCCCGCGGCGCCCGAGTAGTCATCGCCGCCAAGCACTGACGCCGCGCGATACTCGAGGGCGGTCGATATTTCGTCCCGTCCGAGGACCGCGGTCGACGTTTCGTCCGGCTACCGGACCTTAAGTCGACCGAAGGCGGCGCTGCTGGACCTTAAGTCGACCGCAGCGGCATGGACCAGCCGCCCATGTTTGCGGGTTTTGAGCCAGCCCCTGCGGTGGCGTGGGCCAGCCTGGCAAGGACGCAGGGAAGGGAGCGAGGGGAGCGCACTACAGGTGCGTGAGCCGAGCGAGCGACCGAGGACGCCGCGAGGCGCCCTCAAATCCCCGCAAACGGAGAGGGAGGGATTCGAACCCTCGAGAGAGCTTGCGCCCCCTACTCGCTTAGCAGGCGAGTGCCTTCAGCCACTCGGCCACCTCTCCGGACACCGCGGGCCGGGGACCCGGTCCGCGAGGGACGGATTGTAGGTACTGCGACGGGAGCGCGGGGATAAGGTGGCCGGGTGCCGTCGCCGCCCCAGCAGTCCCACCAGCGCTACGAGCGGATCTTCGCCGAGATCGAGGCGCCTTTCGCCTTTGTGGATCTGGACGCGATGTGGGCCAACGCGGACCAGCTGCTGGACCGGGCGGGGCGCAAGCCGATCCGGGTCGCGACGAAGTCGTTGCGGTGTCGTGCGCTGATCGAGGAGATTCTGGGACGGGACGCGCGCTTCTCCGGGCTGATGACCTACACGCTGCCCGAGACCCTCTGGCTCGCCGAACACGGCCACGAGGACCTGCTGCTCGCCTACCCCACCGCCGACACCTCGGCGCTGCGGGAGCTGGCGCTGCGCTCGGCCGGCGACCCGGAACGCGCGCCGCTGGTGATGATCGACTGCGTCGAGCACCTGGAAGCGATCGAGGAAGTGCTCGGCGCCGACGCGCCGCCGATCCGCGTCTGCATCGACATCGACGCGAGCTGGTGGGCGCTCGGCGGCCGGGTCAAGGTCGGGCCGAAGCGCTCGCCCGTCCACACGGTGGAGCAGGCGGTCGCGCTGGCGCGCGAGATCGAACGCCGGCCGCAGATCGAACTCGACGGGCTGATGGCCTACGAGGGCCAGATCGCCGGCGTCGGCGACGAACCGCCGGGGCGCCGCCTGCGCGCGGCGGCGATCCGCTTCATGCAGAAGCGCTCGGCGAAGGAGCTGGCCGAGCGCCGCGCGGCGATCGTCGCCGCGATCGGCGAGTTCTGCGAGCTGCCGATCGTCAACGGCGGCGGCACCGGCAGCCTCGAGACGACCGGCGCCGAGGCTGCGGTGACCGAGGTGACCGCGGGCTCCGGCTTCTACGCCCCCACGCTCTTCGACAACTACAGCCGCTTCACGCCGACCCCGGCGGCCGCCTACGCGCTGCCGATCGTCCGCAAGCCGACGCCGGAGATGGCGACCGCGCTCGGCGGCGGCTACCTCGCCTCCGGCGCGGGGGACGCGGCGCGCCTGCCCCAGCCGTGGCTGCCCGAGGGGCTGAAGCTCGACCCCGAGGAGGGTGCGGGCGAGGTCCAGACCCCCCTCCTCGGTCCGCCCGCCGAGGAACTCCAGATCGGCGACCGCGTCTACATGCGCCATGCCAAGGCGGGCGAGCTGTGTGAGCGCTTCGACGCTCTCCACCTGGTCGAAGGCGACCGGATCGTCGACCTCGTCCCCACCTATCGAGGCGAGGGCAAGACGTTCCTTTAGGGGCCGAGGACGCGGTCGGTGTACTCGTTGGCGAAGACGCGCTTGGGGTCCAGTTGGTCTCGGGCGCTTTGGAAGGAGTCCCACTTCGGGTAGCGGGGCGCCAGGGTCGCGGCGGTCTGGAAGTGGCGCTTGCCCCAGTGGGGGCGGCCGCCGTAGTCGTTCATGATCGACTCGACCGCCTCGAAGTACGGGCGCCACTCCATCCCCCGGTACTGGTGGACGGCGATGTAGGCGGTGTCGCGTTCGTGGGCGGCGCTCAGGGAAGCGTCGTCGCCCGCCGCCACGCGTACCTCGATCGGGAAGAAGACCGGGTACTCGTTCGCCCGCACCCACTCGACCACGCGGCGCACCGCGGTCGGCCCGTCGGCGCGCGGCACCGCGTACTCCATCTCGGTGAAGCGGACGTTGCGCCGGTTGACGAAGATGCGGTCGCTGCGGTCCTGGTTGTTCGTCCCGGTCGCGACCAGCCCCGCGAACCGCGCCAGCGACGGGATCGTCCGCGGCCACCTTTTGCCCGTCGCCGCCATCGCCTCGAGCGCCCAGTTCTCGAGCAGCGTGTCGTTGAGGAGGGCGACGACGCGGCTCTTCGGCCGTGGCGCCTCGGCGGTCCGGTTGCGCTCCAGCACCAGCGCCCGGTCGGAGTAGGGGAAGGTGAAGAGCTCGAAGTGGTCGTTGCGCTCGGCGTACTCGTCGAAGCGGTCGAGCACGTCGGCCAGCTGGTGGGTCGAGTCCTCCCGGCGCAGCGTGAACGACGGGAAGCAGCGCAGCGTCACCGAGCTGATCGCGCCAAGGACGCCGACGCCGACCCGCGCGGCGCGCAGCAGCTCCGGGTCGTCCCCCGTCAGCTCGCGCACGCTGCCGTCGGCGAGCACCATCTCGATCGCCTCGACCCGCGCCGAGATGTTCCCGAACCCCGCGCCGGTCCCGTGGGTGCCGGTCGAGATCGCCCCGGCGACGGTCTGCGCGTCGATGTCCCCCATGTTCTCGAGCCCCAGGCCGAGCGCCGCCAGTTCCTCGTTCAGATCCCGCAGCACGGTCCCGGCGCCGACCCTGACGAGGCCGCTCGCGCGGTCGGCGTCCAGCACCCCGCGCAGCGCGTCGAGGCGCACCATCGTCGCCTCGGTCATCGCCGCTTCGGTGAAGGAGTGTCCCGACCCCGTGACCTTGACCTTCTCCCCCGCGGCCGCCGCCGCGCCGACCGCCTCGGCGAGCTCCTCGCGCGAGCGCGGCGCCACCACGCGCGCCGGCCGACAGCGCTGGTCCCCCGCCCAGTTGGCCCAATCGCCCTGCTTGGTCAGCCCTGCCATGGCCGTAAGTATCCCCGGAGCCGATTACGTCTCGGCCACCGCCGGCTCCGGGCCCAGCGCGCGGAAGGCGTAGAGGATCGTCAGCACCAGGAGGACGCCGACGGCGATGATCGGCAGCGCTTCCCCGGTCACCCCCGCGATCGCCGCCCCGGCCACGCCGCCGAGCACCTGCGCCGCCGCCCAGGCCATGTTGGTGACCGCGACCGCGTAGCCCTGGTGCAGGCCGCTCGCGTCGGCGGCGTCGGAGATCAGCGTCATCGCCGGCGCGAAGCAGAAGCCGGAGCCGAGCGAGGTGAGGAGCAGGGCGAGGATCACCGTCGCCAGCGAGCCGGCGAGCGCGTAGAAGACCATCGCCACCGCGCAGATCGCCATCCCGAGGACGTAGGGCGAGCGGCGCCCGATCCGGTCCGACATGCGCCCGGCGAGCGGCGCCAGCACCGTCTCGATCGCGGCGCCGCCGATGAAGCCGCCCGCGATCAGCGCGTGCCCGCCGCCGAGGTCGTCCACCCGCAACGGCAGCAGCACGTCGATCGCGCCGAACATCAGCGACGGCGAGGAGACGAAGATCGCCGCCTCGACCAGCGGCCGGTCGATGAGGCAGCGGAACACCTCGCGCAGCGGCTGGTTCTCCCGCACCACCGTGTCGGGGAACCGCGAGGCGATGAAGGCGAGCGCCAGGGCGATGACGAGGACGGCGCTGAAGACCGGCTTGGTGCCGATCGTCCCGGCCAGCGCGCCGAGCGCCGGGCCGAGCAGCGACCCCGCCACCGCGGTCCCGAGCGCCGTGCCGATCACCTGCCCGCGCTGGTCGTCGGGGTAGCTGTTGATGATCCAGGTGAGCGCGCCGGACCAGATCAGCGCGCCCGCGACGCCCTGGATGAAGCGCGCCGCGTCGAGCGGCCAGGGCGAGTCGAGCATCCCGAAGAGGAAGCTGGCGAAGCCGAGCCCGCAGAGCCCGACGATGACCGTCCGCCGCGGCCCGAAGCGGCTGGCGATGTACCCGCCGGGCAGCGCCGCCACCAGCGTCCCCGCCGCGTAGGCCGCCGACAGGATCCCCGCCTGCGCCGTCGACATATGGAGGTCGTCCACGTATTCCGGCAGCAGCGGCGCGATGGCCGTGAAGAAGGTGAGGTCGAGGAAGACCATCGCCGAGGCGAGCACGAGAAGACGACGCATGCCACCATCCAATCAGCCTCAGGAGGGGTGGCAGAGCGGTTGAATGCGGCGGCCTTGAAAGCCGTTGGGCGTCTTACGGCGTCTCGTGGGTTCGAATCCCACCCCCTCCGCTCACCGACCGAAGGCGAGCCCGAGGCCGCCGGCGCTGCATTTCCCCGCTCCCGGCGTCACCTTGCACGAGGAATCGTTGCTGAAGGTCTTGGTTTCGATCGTGTATTCGACGACGCCGAGGTGGTCGCCGATCTCGTACTTGAGGATGGCGCCGTAAGTTTCGCCGGGCAGGTACTGGAGCTCCCAGCCGTCGACCCCGCCCGGCTTCAGGAGCGAGCCATCCTTGGGCCGACCCTCGAAGCCCATCGGGTGGTGGGTGTTGACGCAGCGATCGTGGTTGCAGAGCCTGGCCGGGACCTTGGACACGTCGATCGGGGTCAGCGTCCGCTCGCTGTCGTTCTTCAGCCGGAAGCCGCGGCTGTAGGCGCTCGCCGTGCTCGCGAAGCAGAGCGCCCCCAGGGCGAGGCAGACGAGCGTCGCGGCAATCCCCCGGCGGGTCGAGGTCATGGCGCCGTCACCGCCCAACTCCCGTAGGAGCGCGCCTCTTTGCCGCCCTCGCCGTCGAGGACGATGACGGCGCCGAACCTTCCGGCGCGCCCGTTCTCCGCCGTTTCCGGTGCGAAGGCACCTGACGGTGAGGCGTTGACGGTGAAGCGGTCGTAGACGCAGAAGTTCCCCGGCCGCGCCTGCGGTTCGGCGACGGTCCCGGGGCAGTCGGCCGGGTCCGAGGACGCGGGGAAGTGCGCCTCGGTCATTGCCGGGAGGGCGAGCTGGAAGGTGACCGCCTGGTCGAGCTGCCCTTCGGTGCCGCGGAGGTCATAGATGCCCCGAAGCGTTTCCCCGCTCGTCAGGGTCGCCCGCGGCGGACCCGGCTTGTCGGAGGCGGCGGCGAGGTCTGCCCGGACCGCCTTGCTGAGCTTGGCCGGGGTCACGGCGTCCTTCTTCAGCTGGTTCGTCCCGACGCTTTCCTTGCCGAGCTCGACCGTGGCGTAGGCCGTCCCGCCACCCAGGACGAGGGCGAGGCAGAGCGTGGCGATCACGTTGGCGTAGGTGAGCCTGTCGCGGACGCGGCTCATCGGACGGCGCTAGCCGCCCCAGCTCGGGTGGGAGTTCGCGCCGTCGCTCCGGTCCAGCGAGGTCAGCTGCTTCAGGTCGGTGCCGAGCATGCTCATCGTGAAGAGGTTGCCGTCGCGGAAGAAGACGATCCCGCTGCCGTTCGGCGCGGCCGACGGTTCGAGCGAGGTGACGCCTTCCTGCGTCAGCGGCAGCAGGCTCTTGCCGTCGTCGACGATGGAGAAGATCTGGCTGCTGCCACGGCGGACGGCGCTGAAGACGAGCGCCCGTCCGTTCGCGGTGTAGCTCGGGGAGCGCGGGGAGTTGACCGGGGCCGGGCCATCGGGGCTGGTCACCCTGGTCAGGTCGCCGCCGCTCACCGACATCGTCATCAGCTCTCCCTCCCGCGCCCGGATGAAGGCGATCCGTTTGCCGTCGGGAGAGAAGGTCGGTTCGCTCTCGGCCGAGTCGCCGCGGGTCAGCTGCCGGACGCCCGATCCGTCGGCGTCGGCGATGTAGAGGTGCGTGCCCTGCAGGTTCCCGGTGTCGCCGACGAAGACCACCTGCTTGCCGTCGGGCGAGATCGCCGGTTCGGACTCCACCAGCTTGCCGTCGACGATCTCGCGCGGGTTGCCGCCGTCGGCGTCGATCGTCCAGATCGTCGAGCTGCTCTCGTCGCCGCGGATGAAGGCGATCTTCTTGCCGTTGCGGGAGATCGACGGCTGCGCCCCCGGCGTGAGCTGCTTGGCCGGACCGCCGTTCGGCGACATCGTGTAGATCGCCGTCTTGGCGCCGCCGTCGGCGTCGCGGCGAAGGCCCTGGAACGCGAGCAGGCCACTGTCGAGGGCGATCGCGGCGGGCGCGAGCGCGAGCAGGCCGGCGCAGAGCGCGAGCGCGAGGACGGCGAGGGGAAGGCGAGGGCGGCGGAGCAAGACCGCGCAACCTTCGCGCCCCGAGCGCGAATTGAAACCTCGGTCCGGACGGATCGACCCGAAACGCGGCGATCCTCGGACGGATCGACAAATCGAGGCGTTCGCGACCGGCGCGCCACGCGCGTCAGCCCCGCCGCGCCTTCGAGCGCACCTCTCGCGGCGTGGCGTCGTAGCGGTCACGGAAGGTGCGGGTGAAGCGACTGTGGTCGCGGATGCCGACCGCGGCGGCGATCTCGCCGACCGAGCGGGCCTGGGCCGGATCGCTCAGCATCGCGTGAGCCCGCGCGAGGCGCTGACGCCGGATCTCCGCGGCGATCCCGGCTCCGGCGGGCACCGAGGCATAGAGGGTGCTGCGTGAGACGAAGAGGGCTTCGGCGATCGAGTCCGGGGACAGCCCCGGGTCGCCGAGGTTCGCCCGGATGTGTCGCCGGACCTGCAGCCACCGCGCCGGCGCGGTCTCCGCCCCGACCGTGTCGCGGCCGGCCAGGGAGCGCGTGAGCATGATCAGCAGCGAGACCCAGACCGCCCGGAGCTCGTGCAGATCGGTCGTGCCGAGTCCCTCGAGGTGGCCCCGCAGGCCGAGCAGCGCCGGGCGGACGAGCGAGGCGAAGACGGGGTCCGCCGCCAGCCGCCGCTGGTCGTTGAATGGGCCGAGCTGCGCCTCGGTGACCTCGACCGCCGCACGCGGCACGTTGACCTGGATCCCGCGCAGACCCCGCTCCGTCTCCCAGCGGCCGGGGGTGTCGCCGAGGAGGACGGCCGCCCCGCCCCGGAGGGGAAGCCGGTGACCGTGCCACGATCCCACCGCGCCCGCGGAAGGGGCGAGGATCACGAGGCGCAGCCGCTCCGCCGGCGCGATCCCCTCGCGGGTCCAGCTGCCCACCGCCGGCCCGAAGCGGTACTCGACCAGGTCGATGTCCTCGACCGTCAACGCCTCCGCGGAGGCGTTGAAGTGGGGTGGCGCCAGGCGCGCGGCCTCGAGCCGCATCGGCACGTCGATCGCCTGCGAGTACCAGTCGCGCCAGTACTCGAACGACTCCCCCGAGGTGAGCTCGGGCGAGGAGAAGCGCTGGAAGGCACCGGGGCTCAAGCCGATCGCCGCCCGTCGCGGCGGGCCTCGGAGCGCACCTCTCTCGGCGTGACGCCGTAGCGCTCGCGGAAGGCGCGGCTGAAGCGCCCGGCGTCGGGGATGCCGACCGCGGCGGCGATCGCGGCGATCGGCCGCCTGCTCTCGGGATCGCGAAGCAGGGCATGGGCACGGGCGAGCCGCTGGCGGCGGATCTCCGCCGCGACCCCTTCCGAATCCGCCGGCGCGGCGGCGTAGAGCGTGCTGCGCGAGACGAAGAGGGCTTCGGCGATCGTGCCCGGCGAGAGCCGGGGGTCACCCAGGTTCGCCCGGATGTGCCGCCGGACCTGGAGCCACCGCGCGGGCGCGGTCTCGGCGCCGACAGTGTCCCGGCCGTCGAGCGAGCGGGCGAGCATCGCCAGCAGCGAGATCCAGAGGTCCGGCAGCTCGCGCAGATCGCCGGCCCCCAGGTCACCCAGGCCTGCGCTCATTCCGAGCAGGGCCGGACGGACCAGCCCGGCGAAGACCGGGTCCGCCGGCAGGCGCCGCTGATCGTTGAAGGCCGCCAGTTGGTGCTCGCCGACTTCCACGGCCTCCCGCGGCACGTTGACCTGAAGCCCGTGCAACCACTCCGTCGTCTCCCACAGGCCATCCGTGTCGCTGACCAGCACGGCGGCGCCGCGCTCGAGGGAGATCTTCTCGCCGTAGAAGCCCCCGACGCCCTTCCGGCTCGGCGCGACCATCATCAGGCGCAGCCGCCCGGATGCCCGCGCGGCCTCGCGGGTCCAGCTGCCGACCGCGGGGCCCGAACGATGCTCGACGAAGTCGACCTCGCCGACCGCCAGCGCCTCGATCGACGCATCGAAGTCGAAGGGCGCCTTGCGGGCCGGCTCGAGGCGCATCGGCACGTCGATCGTCTCCGTGCACCAGGCGCGCCAGGACTCGAAGCGATCCCGCGGCGCCGCCCCGGTTGCGGCGAACCGTTGGTGGACCGCGCCGCTCACCCTCCTGACCACGCCTTGGTGTCGCTCTTCATCGCGAGATCATCGCCTGTTTTGCCGATCCGTCCCGACAATTCGCCCACTTTTCAGCCGTCCGTCCGAACCTAGGGGGTGGGAGGTTCGAGCCGGCCTAGCTTCGCTGCGTGCCCCGTCTGCGCAAGCACGTGACCTACGCGAACGTGATCGCGACCCTGGCGCTGTTCGTCGCCCTCGGTGGAGCGAGCTACGCGGCGACCCAGCTACCGGCGAACAGCGTCGGGACGAAGCAGATCAAGAAGGAAGCGGTGACCCCGGCGAAGTTGAGCAGCGCGGCGAAGGCCGCGCTCGTCGGAGCGACCGGCCCGGGGGGACCGACCGGCCCCGTCGGACCGGCGGGCCCTGCTGGAGCGACCGGCGCGACGGGACTCCAAGGCGACAGGGGAGAACCAGGCGAAAGGGGTCCCAAGGGCGACCCGGGACCCGCGGGTCCGAGCGACGGGTATTTCGACCTCAGCATCCCCGGCGGCCCACTCACCGAAACCGGCGGCGAATTCGGCGAACTCACCGTCCCGGCGGGCAGCTACGTCCTCTCGGCGACGGCCCGGCTGATCAGCACGGGAGCTGGCACCTCGAATTCCGAATGCCTGATCGTCAACCGCTCGGGCGGGAACGGCGCGCAGATGAACGTGAACCTGAGCGGGACGAACGACCGCAAGATCATCTCGATGGCCTTCGCCCAGACGGTGGAATCCCCGGTCACCTTCTCGATCCAATGCCAGTTGGCGTTCGGCGGCGGCACGGTCTCCGTCGACGAGATGAGCATCTCGGCGATCAAGGTCGGCGAACTCCACGAATAGCGGTCGTCCTTTGGCCCGTCCAGGGGACCAAAGGACGACCGCTCGGCGCTACGCGAGAGCGGGCGAGGCGCCGTTCGCCTCGGCCGCCAGCGCCTCCAGCGTCTGGGCCGGGGACTCGAAGCCGTGGGCGGCCTCGAAGGCGGAGCCCACCTCGTACATGCGGTACTCGTCGAGGTGGCGGCCGACGATCTGAAGGCCGACCGGCAGGCCGTGTTCACCGAGGCCGCAGGGGACCGTGAGGGCGGGGTGGCCGCTGAGGTCGAGGGCGGCGGTGTTGCCGACGTAGTCGGTGCCCGTCCGTTCCTCCATCACGCCCGGCTCGGCGCGGCCGTCGAGGAGCTCGAAGGCGACTTTCGGCATCGTCGGCATGATCAGGACGTCGACTCCGTCGAGCGCCGCTTCGATCTGGTGGCGGAGCTCCAGACGCAGGTTCTGGGCGCGGCCGAAGTGGACGCCGAGGTAGGCGTCGCGGAGATAGTCGGCGGTGATCAGGGAGCTCTTCAGCATCGGCGGCAGGTCCTGCGCACCGAGGCGGGTCTGGGCGACGTTGGTCGCCAGCTTTTCGACGTCGATCCGGCCCATGTGGCCGATGCCCTGGCCGCCGGAGGCGACCATCGCGCTGAGGCCGAAGCTGATGATCGCCATCGCGATCGTCATCGAGTCGGGCCACAGCGGGACCGAGACCGACTCCAGCGTCGCCCCCAGCTCGACCAGCTGCGCCTTCGCCCCCTCGAATGCCTCGAGCACGTCGTCGGAGCAGCCGACCGGCTCGAGCCCCTCCGCGAGCACACCGATCCGCAGCCCCTCGAGGCTCTCGGCGGTGGCCTGCGAGTACGGCCCGGCCGACGGGGCGGCGCGCATCCACTGCGGGTCCCGCCAGTCGTAGCCGGCGATCGTCTCCAGCATCAGCGCGTTGTCGGCCACGGTTTTGGTGATCGGGCCGATGTGGTCGAGCGTGTGGTCCATGTAGCTCATCCCGTAGGAGGGGACCAAGCCGTGGGTCGCCTTCATCCCGACCAGCCCACACCAGGCGGCGGGCATCCGGACGCTGCCGCCCTCGTCCGCGCCGAGCGCCATGTCGCACATGCCGGCGGCGACCGCCGCGCCGGAGCCACTGGAGGAGCCGGCGGTGGAGAACCGCGGGTCGACCGGGTTGCGTGCGGCGCCGTAGAAGGACCCCTCGCCGAGCCCCAGCGCCAGGTCCTCCATGTTCGTCTTCATCGTGATCGTGGCGCCCGCGTCGAGCAGCCGCTCGACCACGACGGCGTCCTCGGTCGGGACCGGGAGCGGCATGCGCCGACCGCCGTCGGTGGTCGGGATCCCGGCGACGGCGATGCAGTCCTTGACCCCCACCGTGCGTCCCGCCAGCGGGCCCTCGGCGGCGCCCTTCACCTCGCAGAAGCGCACCACCGCGTTGAACGGGTCCTCCCCGCCCCGCGGCGCGCGGCCCGGATCGCGGGTGGTGTGGCGCAGCTCGATCGTCGGCGCGTCCAGTTCGTCCAGCCGGTCCATCGCCAGCAGGCTGGTGGCGACCCCCGCGGCCATCCGCTCGGCTTCGGCCGGGGTGAGGCGCAGGTTGTGCCTGGCCGCGTACTCGGTCACCTGCTCTGCGGACGGCCCCCGTAGGTGGCCCGTAGCCCTGATCGGAAACATGGTTGGTCCTTTCTCTTTGCTCTTGGTGCCCGAGGGCGGGTTCAGTTGACGGAGACGGTGGTCAGGTCCATGAACCAGGACTTCGGCTCGATGAACCCGTGCACGTCCGGGGCCAGCGCCCGCGGGTTGCGGTCGTTGACGACGAAGAGCCAGGGCGCGTCGTGGGTGATCAGCGCCGAGGCTTCCTGGTAGATGTGGGAGCGGGCCGCCAGGTTGACGGTCGTCTGCGCTTCGGCGAGCAGTTCGTCGACCTTGGGATTGGAGTAGTGGCCGATGTTGATCGGGCCTTCGGTGCCGAAGTAGAGGCCCCAGCTCGACTCCTGCAGGAAGGTGAGCGAGATGTTCATCGCGTCGACGCCCGCCGGGAACTTGCCGGTGACGACTTCGCCGAGCATCGAGGACCACTCGACCGGCTTCAGCTTCACGCTCACCCCGACCGCCGCCAGTTCCTGTTGGAGGGCTTCGTTCATCGGCTGCGGGATCATGTTGCCGCTGCCGCCCGTGGGGTACTCGACGGTCATCGAGAAGCCGTCCGGGTAGCCCGCTTCGGCGAGCAGTTCCTTCGCCTTCGCCGGATCGTAGGAGTAGAGGTCGTTCTTCGGCGTGTAGGCGGCGTTGGCGTGCGGGGCGATCTGGTAGGCCGGTTCGGCGGTCCCCTGCAGGAGGCTGTCGGCCATCGCTTCGCGGTCGATCGCGTAGTTGAGGGCCTGCCGCACCCGCGGGTCCTTCATCGGCCCTTCGGAGCTGTTCAGCACCCACGGCCAGATGTGGTCGTAGGAGTTGGCGAGGACCTGGAAGCCTTCGGATTCGAGCGAGGCGATGTCGTCGGGCATCGGGTATTCGATCCAGTTGACGGCCCCCGAGCGCAGCGCCGCGATCCGCGCCGCCGGGTCGGGCAACGGCTTCAGGATCAGCTTTTCCAGCTTCGGCGCGCCGGCCCAGTAGTCGGGGTTCGGCAGCAGTTCCAGTTCCTGGCCCTGGGTCTCGGAGCCGAACTCGAACGGGCCGGTGCCGACCGGGTGCGTCCCGAACCCCTTCACGCCCTCCTTCTTCACCGCCGTCGGGCTCGCCATGAACGCGGTGGTGATGTCCTCCGGCAGGTGGGAGTCAGGCGCGAGGGTCTTGAGCTTGACTTCGTACGGCCCAACTTCTTCGGCCGATTCGACGATCCCGGCGAAGGTCGCCGCCTGGCCGATCAGTTCCGGCGAGGTCCACTTGAAGTGGGGGTCCGTGTAGCGCTTGAAGTTGAAGACGACAGCGGCCGCGTTGAACGGCGTGCCGTCGGTGAAGGTGACGCCTTCGCGCAGCTTGAAGGTCCATTCCGTGGCGTCCGCGTTGGCCTTCCAGGACGTCGCCAGGTCCGGTTTCAGCGGCGGGATCTTCGACGACTGCTGGAGGTCGTAACCGGTCAGCCCGTCGTAGAGCTGGAAGCCGACCAGCCGATACCCTTCGTAGCCCTGAGTGGCGGCGAGGGCGGTGTCGAGGGGCGGGATGTTCACCGCCGTCATGCCGATCGTGAGCGTGCCGCCGGGCTTGCCGGGCACGGCCGCCGAGGCCTCCGTCCCCATCGCCTCCCCCGGTCCCGCCGAGGGCGACTGACCCTGGGCGCAGCCGGAGACCGCGACGACGAGAGCAACCCCGGCCAGGAACAACGCCAGGCAACGCTTCACCGCCTGCCGCCGATCCGGCCCGCGATCTTCTCCGGGCTCGCGGCGAGGAGCGTCCGCGTGTACTCGTCCTTCGGTTCGCTCCAGACCTGCTTGGCCGGGCCTTCCTCGACGATCTTGCCCTTGTTCATCACCAGCACCCGGTCGGAGATGTGCTCGACCACCGAGAGGTCGTGGGTGATGAAGAGGAAGGCGACGCCGGTGTCGCGCTGCAGCCGCGCGAGCAGGTTCAGCACCTGGGCCTGGACGCTCTTGTCGAGCGCCGAGACGGCCTCGTCGCAGATCACCAGCTCCGGGTCGGTCGCCAGCGCGCGGGCGATCGCGGCGCGCTGCAGTTGCCCGCCGGAGAGCGCCGACGGGCGCCGCGATGCGTAGCTCGCGCCCAGCCCCACCTGCTCCAGTAAGTCCCCGGCGCGCGCCTTCGCCTTCGCCCCGTCCATGCCGTGGACGGTGAGGTTGAAGGCGATCGAGGCGCCGATCGTGAGCCGCGGGTTGAACGAGGTCTGCGGGTGCTGCGGGACGAACTGGAGGCGCTTGCGCAGTCGCCGCAGGCTCTTGCCGCGCGCCTTCCCGAGGTCGGTGTCGCCAAAGCGCAGGTTGCCCGAGTCGGCGTCGAGCAGCCGCAGCGTCATCCGCGCGGTGGTCGACTTGCCGCAGCCGGACTCGCCGACGATCCCGACCGTCTCCCCCGCGTTGACGACGAAGCTGACGTCGTCGACCGCACGGACGCCGCCGCCGTAGGACTTGACCAGGCCCTCGGCGGCCAGCAGCGGCTCAGGCACGGGGCACCGCCTCGTCGATCACGATGCAGGCGCTGCGATGGCCGGACGCGACCTCGACCAGCGGCGGCAGGCGCAGGGCGCAAGCGTCGGCGGCGAAGCGGCAGCGCGGCGCGAAGGCGCAGGCGTCCTCGCGGTGGCCGTCGCCGGGGACGGGCGGCGCGCCGGGGATCGCGCGGAGCTCACCGCGGGCGATCTCGGGGGTCGGCAGCGCGTCGAGCAGCGCGGCGGTGTAGGGATGGGCGGGCGTGGCGAGGACCTCCTCGATCGGCCCCGTCTCCACCAGGCGCCCGGCGTACATCACCGCGACGTCGTCGCCGATCGCGCGGGCCACGCCGACGTCGTGGGTGACGAAGAGGAGTGCCGTGTCCAGCTCCGCCTGCAGCTCGGCGAAGAGTTCGAGGATCTGCGCCTGGACGGTGACATCGAGCGCCGTGGTCGGCTCGTCGGCGATCAGCACCCGCGGGTCGCAGGCGATGGCGATGGCGATCGCCGCCCGCTGGCGCAGCCCGCCGGAGAGCTCGTACGGGTAGGAGCGGGCGGCACGCGCCGGGTCGGGGAAGCTGACCCGCTCGAGCAGCTCGAGGGCGCGCTCGCGCGCCTCCTTCTTGGCGCCGACGACGTGATGGGTCAGCAGCACCTCGGCGAGTTGGTCGCCGATCCGCACCAGCGGGTCGAGCGAGGCCGAAGGATCCTGCGGGACCATCGCGATCGCGCAGCCGCGCAGCCGCCGCATCTGGGACTCGGGCGCGCCAAGCAGCTCGGCGTCCCCGAGCCGCACGCTGCCGTCGACGCTCGCCTTCGGACCGAGCAGCCCGAGGATCGCCCGCCCGGTCACCGACTTGCCGGAGCCGGACTCGCCGAGCAGGACGAGGGTGCGCCCCGGCGTCAGCTCGAAGCCGACGTCGCGCACTACCGGCACCCGGCCGACGCCGCTGCCGAAGGTGACCTCGAGGCCGGTGACCGCGAGGCTCGTCTGCACCGCGACGCTCACGAGGGGCTCCGGTCGGAGACCGAGAGGAGCTTGCCGAGCCCGTCGCCGAGCAGGTTGAAGCCGACCGCGGCGGCGAAGATCGGGATCGTCGGCAGCACCGAGAGGATCGGCCGCTCGTAGATCGTCTGCCGCAGTTCGTTCAGCATCGAGCCCCAATCGGCCTGTGGGGCGACGACGCCGAGGCCGAGGAAGGAGAGGCCGGCCGCGTAGACGATGGCCAGGCCGACGAGGCTGGTGCAGTAGACGAGGAGCGGCGGCGCGATGTTGGGGAGCACCTGGCGCACCGCGATGCGCGGCATCGAGGCGCCGCTGGCGCGGGCCGCCTCCATGAAGTCGTCGGAGCGCAGCCGCAGCACCTCGCCCTCGACGATCCGGGCGATCGGCGCGATCAGGACGATCGAGAGCGAGATGATCGCGTTGCCGACACCGGGGCCGAGGGCGGCTCCGATCGCGATCGCCAGCAGGATCGCCGGGAAGGCGTAGACGACGTCGAGCGTGCGCATCACGGCGCTGCGAATCCAGCGGTGGCGGGAGAGCGCGGCCAGCATCCCGAGCGCGGTGCCGAAGAGGCCCGCGATCAGGACCGGGACGATCCCGGCGATGAGAGTCGGCCGGGCGCCGACGATCAGGCGGCTGAGGATGTCCCGGCCCTGACCGTCGGTCCCAAGGGGATGGCCGGCCACGCCGATGTTCCAGAGGCGGTGGGTGATCGAGCCGGAGGTCGTGGAGTCCGGCGCCAGCAGCGGGCCGAAGACGGCGAGGAAGAGGAGGAAGGCGACGATGCCGCCGCCGACGTAGACCTCGGTCGGCAGACCGCGGAGGCGGGCGGCCTGACGACCGAGGGCGAGGCGCCGACGCGGGCGTGGGAGCGTTGCGACCGAGCCCTCCATCAGTCCCTCACCCGCGGGTCGACGACGGCGTGGAGGCTGTCGACGAGGACGTTGACGAGGACGAGGATCGTGGCGGAGACGAGCACCCCGGCCTCGATCACCGACATGTCCCGGGCCGAGATCGCCTGGTAGATGAGCTGTCCCAGGCCGGGCCAGTTGAAGATCGTTTCGACGAAGAGGACGCCGCCGAGGAGGTAGCCGACCTGGAGGCCGGCGATCGTCAGCAGCGAGGGCAGCGCGTTGTGGAGGGCGTGGCGGACGAGCTTGCGGCCGCCGATGCCGCGGGCCCGGAGGCTGGTGACGAACTCGCGGTCCATCACCTCCTCGAGGGAGACCGCGTGCATCCGGGCGATGATCCCCATCGGCGCCAGCGCGGCGGCGATCGTCGGCAGGATCAGGTGTTCGGCGAGGTCACCGATCCCGGCGCCGGCGCTGCTGTGCATGCCGCCGGTCGGCAGCCAGTCCGTTTCCACCGCGAGCAGGAGGAGGAGCAGGGCGACCGAGTACTGGGGGATCGAGATCGCCGCGATCGATGAGCCCTTGAGCCAGCGCGCGAGGCGACTGGCGGGGCGCAGCGCGATCGCGGTGCCGAGGGCGACGCCGCCGAGGAGCGCGACGATCAGCGTCGTGACGGTGAGGATCAAGGTGTTGCCCAGTGCCTTCATCACCGCGGTCGATGCCGGCTCCTGGAGGGAGAGCGAGCGACCGAGGTCGCCGTGAAGCACCGACCAGATCCAGTTCGCGTACTGGGCGGGAAGCGATTCGTTCAGACCGAGGCGGCTGACGAGTTCGGCGCGCGCCTGCGGCGTCGCGGTCGGGCCGAGCAGCGTCGACACCGGATCGCCCGGGATCAGCTTGATCGTGAAGAAGACCACGACGCTGACCCCGATCAAGATCGGGATCGCGAGGAGGACGCGGCGGGCGACGAAGCGGAGCACGGCGGCCACATTGCGGGGCCTCTGTAACGGGAAGACATCCGCCCGGTTACGCCGAAGTTACGCCAAGACGGGAGGAGCGGATCGCGCTACGCGAAGCGGTTTGCGCGCGGCGCGCTCCCCGATCCGCCGAAACGCGGCCGGGGGTTCGCTGCTCCCGCCGCCTCCCTCAGGGCTCGAAGCGGTAGCCGACCGAGCGCACCGTCTGGATCATCGCCGCCGCCGGGCCGAGCTTCGCCCGCACCCGCCTCACGTGGACGTCGACGGTCCGGGTCGAGCCCGCGAACTCGTATCCCCAGACGCGGTCGAGGAGCAGCTCGCGGGAGAACACCCGCCGCGGATGGGTGGCGAGGAAGCGCAGCAGCTCGTACTCCATGTGGGTCAGCTCGACGGTGCGCTCGCCGACCCGCGCCTGGTGCGTGGCAAAGTCGAGGGCCAGGGCGCCGGCGACGAGATGCTCGCCGTCCCCCTCTCCCCCCAACCGGTGGACCGAGCGGGCGATCCGCAGCCGCAGCTCCGCCTCGGTGACCGGGGTACGTAGCAGCTCGTCGGCGAGCGGCGCGGGCCCCGCGGCGGGGAGCGCCTCGGGGGTCAGGACGAGGAGCAGCGGGACGGTGTCGAGGCGTTCGTCCGCGCGCGCCTCGGCGAGCGCGGCGTCTGCCTCGGTCAGCGCCTCCGGCCCGGCGGCGACGACCACGACCTCGGGCGCCGCGCCGCTCCCCAGCTCGGCATCGATCGACCCTGCCTCCACCCGGACCGGTTCGTATCCGCTCTCGGCGAGCAGCCCTCCGAGGGATTGCGAAGCGGCGCCGCCGAGGGCGAAGATCCAGGCCCGGCGCACTGGGTCCCGGCGCTCAGGACTGGTCGAGGCTCAGGAGCGGGGCGGGGCTGCGGTGCACCTCGACGTCGGTGGCCCGGGTCGAGAAGGCGTAACGGTCCGTGCGGATGTAACAGACCGCGAAGTCGTAGGGACGCCCGCCGTCGTCGCAGATGACCTGCTCGCCGAGCATCACCGCGGCGCCCGGCGCCAGCTCCAGCAGGGAGGCCACCGAGGGGTCGGCGTTGACGCAGCCGAGCACCCACTCGGAGCTGCCGATAGTGAGGTCGGAGTCGCGCAGCAGCTGGTACCAGTCGGTGCGGAACGGGGTGCCGGAGAGCGCGTCGGCCTCGGGGAAGGCGACGTAGTTCGTGGCGACCCCGTGCGGCGCCCCGTCGAAGTTGGAGACGTACTCGAGGCGCAGCACCCTCTCCCCCGGCTCGAGGCCGAGCTTGGCGGAGACAAATTCGGGGGCGGGCACGACCGTTTCGTCGAGCGGTTCGGGGCGCGCCCGGTCGAGCATGCCCCCGTCCGCCTTTTCGCCGTGGATTTCCGACAGTCCGGTGACGAAGCGGTCCCGGACGGCGAAGGTGCCGATCCCCTGGAGTCGTTCCACGACCCCCTCGCTGCGCAGCATCGCCAGCGACTGGCGCACCGCCGCCCGCTGCACCCCGAAGGTCTCCATCAACTCGTTCTCCGAGGGCAGGAAGTGGCTCGGGTAGGAGCCGGAGAAGATCTGGCAACGGAGCAGGTCCCGCACCCGCCGAGCCGCGTCCTCCACCCGTGCGGTCCGCCGGTTCGCCCGCCGCCAAGGCCGGTGGGCCGGGCGCAGCGGCGGGGCGGGCGGAGTTTCGAGACGGCTGGCGTATGGCGGCATCGGGAGAACGACCAAGGCTAGGAGCGCCGGTCCGGACCGCGTATGTACACAGGGCCAAAGATCGCGGAGCGCCTTGCGACCCTCGGCCATGCAGGCGACCCCGAAGGGTTAATCGACGGTGACGTTTTCTCTCGCCGCGGTGAACTCGTAGCTCGCGCGTTCGCCACCTACGTTGCTGTAGAAGCAACGCTCGGAGGCGGAGTACTCGCCGGCCGGGGCGCTCGACGGGAGCAGCAGGCCCTCGGTCGTCAGGCCATCCGGCATCGGGACGTGACGGGCGACGAGGATGGTGCCTTGGGCGGTGTTGAGCTCAAGGATCAATTCGCCGACGCTGACGCCCGCTAGCGTCGGACACGGGGAGGCGCCAAGGTTCGGCCCGGTCGTGAAGACGAGTTCTCCCCCCGGCGGAACAGTGCTCGATTGCAGGCCGATCGGAATCGACGGACCGGTTACCGTGATTTCGAATCCGGGAGCCGTCCAGACGGCCCCGCCGCCCCGGCTGCCCAGGCATTCGAACCACACCTGGTGCGAGCCGACGGGGAGAGTCGACGGCGTATAGACGTTGAAGGTTTCTTTGGGACTCGCCACGCCCACGCCGCTCGTCGATGCCCCGTTGTCGAAGCCGTACCTGAGGAACGAGCAACTGGGGGTGATCACCTGCGGACCGAAGCCGGCCGGGCCGCTGGTGGGCCCGTTCGGGTCGACCTCGACCGACGGGACCACAGCCGGTTGAACCGTGAGGCGAATGCGGATGAGGACTTGACGGCCGCATTCTTTGGCCGTGCACCCGGTACCGGCGATCACCAGATGCAGCAGCACCGGCGCGGCTTCCGTCGCGGCCGAGATCACCAGGCGTCCTTCTACGAGCGCCACGGTCACGCCCGGCTCCGCGCCGGTCGTCGATTCGATTGCGCTGAGCGAGGTCAGTCCATTCGGAAGGTTCCGGGTGAGCGACGACCCGGTGACGACGGTGCCGGCGGGCACTTCCATTTCAAGTGGGGCCGGCTTTTCAGGCGCCGCGGGGCCAGTGGGAGTGGCGGGAGTCGTCGGCGGCGTCGCGTCCCCGCCGGGGGCGGGAGCGGGGGAAGAGCTCGACGCGCCCGGTGAGACGGGCGCCGCGGCGGGCGCTTCCGTCGGCGTGACCGGCGTCGGCTGCCGCTTCGAGCGCGCCTGCTTGATGCAACGCAGCTCGGCCTGATGCTTCTTCTTTCCCTTGCCGGCGAAGCGGTGTCGGCACTGCTTGATCCGCGCGGCCACCGGAGCACCCCGCGCCCCGGCGCCGACGGGCGCCATGAGGCCGATGGTGGCAACGAACGCCACACAGAGGGCCAGAAGGCCAGAACGTGAAGTGGAAAGGAACGGACTCTGCATCAAACGGCCTGGGCGCCACGCGCCGAGCGGGAAGGTAGCAAGATCGGCCTCTCTCGTTCGGCGATATTCGTCCAAAGTCCCGCCACCCTGCGGCCTCGTGGCGAGCGATCTCGGCAGGAAACGGCGCCCCGCGGACGAAACGGTCGAACATGGATCCGTCCGGCATCCGGGGACCCGGCGGTGAGCGCTGGATTCAGCGCGCGGAACGGGTCACGGACGCGTTCGGGCTGGTCCTGGGACTGGTGCTCGTCACCTTCGTGCTGACGTCGCTGATCGCCAACACCGGCTGGGGGTCGGTCCTGATCATGGCGTCGACCGGCGCGACCTCGATCGTCGCGCTGACCAGCTCCGAGGCGCCGGTGCGCTTCGTGCACGCGGCGATCTACCTGAGCGCGCTCAGCCTGCTGCTGGCGATCGTCGGCGCCGGGTCCGGCGCGGACGTGTGGCTGGACCTCGGAGCGGTGGTCCAGGTGACGCTGCTCGCGATCGCCATGGTGTCGGTGCTGATCCGCGTCGTCACCGCGATCGAAGTCAACGCCCGGGTGATCCTCGGCGCGATCAGCGTCTACACCGTGCTCGGGCTGCTCTTCGGCTTCACCTACGAGGCGATCGCCCGGGTCCAGAACACGCCGTTCTTCGAAGGCGCCCCCCACGTCCACCACGGGGACTTTCTCTTCTACAGCTACACGACGCTGACCACGACCGGGTACGGCAACCTGGTCGCCAGCGGGCAGCCCGGCGAGATGATCTCCACCTTCGAGATGCTGATCGGCCAGATCTTCTTGGTGACCTTGGTCGCCGGGCTGGTCAGCCTCTGGCGGCCGGGCGAGGGGCTGAAGCGGCGCCGCGCCGCCCGGCACGGCGCCGAAGACGCGAAACCGAGCTAGTCGCTCAGCTCCACCTTCTCGATCGTCTTCGCCTCGACCGGCTTGTCGCGGGCGTCGGTTTCCGACTTCTCGA